>ENA-ORXB01003032-ORXB01003032.1-sediment-metagenome-genome-assembly--contig:-NODE-3032-length-12705-cov-4.044267_pt1 | contig 12705 bp, 11 predicted proteins | sample MGYA00237863_ERZ511475 | MGnify/ENA primary metagenome ERZ511475 (study PRJEB26305, sample SAMN06343858) | sediment metagenome | isolation source: hot spring sediment | place: Canada: British Columbia...
CAGGGGCTGTTGCGTGATGAGAGAGTAGGGGCCGGTGGAGCGGGCGTGAATCTTGTCCTCCACCAGGTGAACCAGCTTCATCATGTAGATCTGGCCCACGGTCACCGGCTGGTCGAAGGGCTCCCCGGTGTGGCCGTCGCGGAGGATGATCTTGCCGTCCTCCGGCAGGCCCGCCTTGCGGAGCTGCTCGCGGATGTCCTCCTCCGTGGCGCCCTCGAAGACCGGGGTGGCGAAGCGCAGGCCCAGGGCTTCCGCCGCCCAGCCCAGGTGGGTCTCGAGAATCTGCCCGACGTTCATACGCGAGGGAACGCCGATGGGGTTCAGGATGATGTCCACCGGGCGACCGTCAGGCAGGAAGGGCATGTCCTCCACGGGGACGATGCGGGCCACCACTCCCTTGTTGCCGTGGCGCCCCGCCATCTTATCGCCCTCGGCGATCTTCCGCTTCTGCGCGATGCTGACCCGGACCAACTTGTTCACGCCGGCTGGCAGCTCCATCTGCGCGTCGCGCTCGAGCACCTGCACGGCCACGACCTTCCCGCGCTCGCCGTGCGGCACGCGGAGGGAGGTGTCCTTCACTTCCCGCGCCTTCTCGCCGAAGATGGCCCGCAGCAGTCTCTCCTCCGCGGTGAGCTCCGTCTCGCCCTTGGGGGTCACCTTGCCCACCAAGATGTCCCCGGGATTGACCTCCGCCCCGATGCGGATGATGCCCCTCTCGTCCAGGTCCTTGAGCATCTCCTCGCTCACGTTGGGGATGTCGCGCGTGATCTCCTCCGGTCCCAGCTTGGTGTCCCGGGCGTCAACCTCGTGCTCCTCGATGTGGATGGAGGAGAGGACGTCGTCGTGCACCATGCGCTCGGAGACGATTATGGCGTCCTCGTAGTTATAGCCCTCCCAGGGCATGAAGGCCACCAGCAGGTTCTTGCCCAGGGCTATCTCCCCTCGGTCGGTGCAAGGCCCGTCCGCTATGACCTGGCCCTTAACCACCTTCTCCCCTTCGTCCACGATGGGCTTCTGGTTGACGCAGGTACCCTGGTTGGAACGGCGGAACTTGGCCACGTTGTACACGTCCACTTTGCCGTCCTTGCGTTTTATCTCTATGCGGTTGGCGTCCACGTAGGCGACCACCCCGTCCTCCAGGGCGGTGATGACGTCGCCGGTGTCCTTGGCCGCCCTATACTCCATTCCCGTGCCGATGAGCGGCGCCTCGGAGCGCAGCAGTGGTACCGCCTGGCGCTGCATGTTGGACCCCATGAGCGCCCGGTTGGCGTCGTCGTGCTCCAGGAAAGGGATGAGCGCCGTAGCCACGGAAACGATCTGGCGCGGCGAGACGTCCATGTAGTCCACCTCTTCGGGGTGCACCGCCTTCACCGCCTCTTTGGTGCGGCAGAGGACGGTGGGACTCTCGAAATGCCCTCGCTTGTCCACGGGGGCGTTGGCCTGGGCGATGACGTATTTTTCCTCCTCGTCGGCGGTGAGGTAGACGATCTCGTTGGTCACCCTACCTTTTTTTACCACCCGGTAAGGGGTCTCGATGAAACCGAACTCGTTCACCCGGGCGTAGGTGGCCAGGGACCCGATGAGCCCGATGTTGGGCCCTTCCGGCGTCTCTATGGGGCACATGCGCCCGTAGTGGGAGGGGTGCACGTCCCGCACCTCGAAGCCGGCCCTCTCCCGGCTGAGCCCGCCGGGGCCCAGGGCGGAGAGGCGCCTCTTGTGGGTCAGTCCGGCCAGGGGATTGGTCTGGTCCATGAACTGCGAGAGCTGGCTGGACCCGAAAAACTCTTTTATCGCGGCCACTACCGGCCGGATGTTGATGAGGTTCTGGGGGGTTATGGCCTCCACATCCTGAGTGGTCATGCGCTCCCTGACCACCCTCTCCATGCGGGCCAGCCCGATGCGCACCTGGTTCTGGATGAGCTCACCCACCGAGCGAACCCGGCGGTTCCCGAAGTGGTCGATGTCGTCAATCTCCTCCATCTCGCCGGGCACGATGCTCAACAGGTAGCGTATGGTTTCCACGATATCCTCGACGGTGAGGGTAGTTATGGACAGGTCTATATTTAAACCCAGTTTCTTGTTGAGCTTATAGCGCCCCACCTTGGCCAGATCATAGCGCTTGCGGTTGAAGAAAAGGTTTTCCAGCAAGGTGTTGGCCGAATCCGCCGTAGGAGGCTCTCCCGGACGCAGCTTGCGGTAAATGTCCACCAGCGCCTCCTCACGGTCGCTGGTGTGGTCCTTTTCCAGGGTGGCCTCGATGAGGGGCGAGTTGTCGAAAAAGCTTAAGATCTGCTCGTCATCCTGGTAGCCCATGGCGCGCAGAAGAACGGTGACCGGCTGCTTGCGCTTGCGGTCTATCCTCACCCCTATGACGTCGCGCTTATCGGTCTCGAACTCCAGCCAGGCGCCGCGCGAGGGGATGATCTTGGCGAAATAGAGCTCCTTGTCCGAGGCCTTGTCCAGCTCCTTGTCGAAATAGACTCCCGGTGACCGCACCAACTGGGAGACCACCACCCTCTCGGTGCCGTTGATGATGAAGGTTCCCTTGTCGGTCATGAGGGGAAAATCGCCCATGAACACGACCTGCTCCTTGATCTCCCCCGTCTCGCGGTTGATGAAACGCACGGTCACGAAGAGGGGAGAGGAAAAGGTCATGTCCTTCTCCTTGCACTCGTCGACGTCGTACTTGGGGTCCTGGAACTGGTGCTCGCCGAACTCCACGGCCAGGTTCCCTGTGAAATCCTCAATGGGGGAGATGTCCTCGAACACCTCCCGCAACCCCTCGGTGCGGAACCACTCGTAAGATTTCTTCTGGATGTCGATGAGGTTCGGCACAGGGAGGATTTCCGGGATCTTGGCAAAGTTCCTTCTCACTCGCACACCATGGGTTTCTTCCACCGTTTTCCTCACTCCTTTACCTTAGAAAAGCAAAAAAAAGCACCCACACGCGCAAAACCCTATAATAATAGATTTATGGTTTCTCTGTCAACGAGATGTCCGGGAAAAACGCTTCACCGCTCTCTTCACTCGCAAGACGCCAACACCTTACACACAATACGAAGATTATCACTTAGGCTAGCCCAGCGCAACACAACCCCTTCGAATTTCGGGGTCAGCCCCCGAAATTCGAAAAAATCTTGCAAATTTCGGGGTAACCCCTACATTACCCGGAAAAGGGGAGTGGGGCCGGGAGGCGGGGTCGTAAGTCCGCACAAGTGAGAGTCACCCCGCCGGAGGAGACGGAGGTGAGGCGCCCGTAGATGTCTCAGATATAGTCCTCGCATTCCCCGCTGAAGCTTCCGCGGCCCATCTCCGCCATGGGCGTAGGTGTGGCGGTTGATGGAGACGGTGTTTCTTTTTCGAATTTCGGGGGCTGACCCCGAAATTCGAAAGGTTATTTAATTTCCACTTGGGCGCCGGCGTCACGGAGCTGCTCGGCGATGCGGTCCGCCTCGTCCTTGGAAACCTTTTCCTTCACCGGCTTGGGGGCCTCGTCCACCAGCACCTTGGCCTCCTTCAAGCCCAGACCGGTTATGGTCTTGACCTCCTTTATGACCTGTACCTTGCGGTCGCCTGCGGCCAGTAGGATCACGTCGAACTCGGTCTTTTCCGCCTCCTCAGCCGCCTCGCCCTCCGCGGGTGCCGCCGCTCCCGGGGCGGCAGCGGCCACGGCCACCGGGGCCGCCGCGGTAACGCCGTACTTGTCCTCGAGCGCCTTCACCAACTCGTTGAGCTCCAGCACGCTCATGGCATCGATGGCCTCCAGGATGTCCTCCATCTTCACTTTTTTCTTGGTCTCCGCCAATTCTCACACCTCCAAGATACGATAACGCGTTCGTTCTTTCCTCAGCCTTCCCACTTTCTTACTGCCTAATCCCAAATATTACCACAGACATCCCCTAGGCGGCCTCAGACTTGGAATCCGCCACCGCCTGCAGGGCATAGACCAACCTCCGGTAGGGGCCGGAAAGGACTCCGTGCAGCCTGGACATGGGGCTCTTTAGCGAGCCCACCAGCCTGGCTAGGAGCAACTCGCGGGATGGGAGGGTGGCAATGCTCCTGACTGCGGAAGCGTCGAAAACCTTGCCCTCCATGTATCCGCCCTTCACCTTGAAGTTGGGGTGCTCCCTGGAATAGTTGACCAGCTCCTTGGCGACCACCATGGGATCTCCGGAGACGAAAGCCGCCGCCACCGGCCCCACCAGCAACTCGCCTAGGGCCTCATAGTCGGTATCCTTAACGGCCAGCTTGGTAAGGGTGTTCTTGAGCACGCGGTATTCGGCCCCCTTTTCGCGCAGACTTTGTCTCAGGGCGCTTATCTCCTCCACGCTCATCCCGGTGAAATCGGTAAGGAAAATTACCTGGTGGTCCAGGAACCTTTCCTTTATCTCCTCCACCTTGGCGACTTTTTCCGGTCTGGGCATATCCTCCTCCTGAACATCCTCCTCCTGAACACACTCCGCTCGAGCAAATCAAAGACCCCTCGCGAAGCGCAAGGGGTCAAGCTTTCAAGCCATAACCACCGGCCTCCGCGGGAAGAATTAAGTCCTTTTCAGGACACCCGCTTCTCGGGCTCAACTCTGCCAAGCTACCACGGCCGCCGTGGCCTGTCAACAGCCTTCGCCGCCGCGCGACGGCACGGAACGGCGGCCCGGCTCGCTACACCGCCTCCTTTTCCTCGGCCAGTATGTCTCTCACTATGCCGGGGTCGACTCTTACTCCCGGTCCCATGGACAGGGAGAGGGTGATGGCCTTGAGGTAGCGTCCTTTGGCCGCCGCCGGTTTGGCCCTGATGATTTCCTCCAGAGCCGCGGCGTAATTCTCCAGCAACATCCTCTCGTCGAAGGACTTCTTTCCCAGGATGAGATGGACGTTCCCCTGACGGTCCACGCGGTACTCAACCTTGCCGCCCTTGATATCCTTGACCGCCTTCTCCACGTCGAAGGTCACCGTCCCCGCCTTGGGGTTGGGCATCAACCCGCGGGGCCCCAGCAGTTTTCCAAGCTTTCCCACCTGGGACATCATATCCGGGGTGGCCACGGCGGCGTCGAAATCGAACCATCCTCCCTGGATCTTCTCCAGGAGCTCGGCGCCTCCCACGTAGTCCGCGCCCGCTGCCTCCGCCTCGCGGGCCTTGTCGCCCTGGGCGATGACCAGCACGCGCACCTCCTTGCCGGTGCCGTGGGGAAGGCTCACCGTCCCCCGCACCATCTGATCCGCCTTGCGCGGATCCACCCCGAGGCGAAAGGCCACCTCGACGGTGTCGTCAAACTTGCAGCCCGGCATACGCTTGATGATGTCGATGGCCTCGCGGGGGGAATACAACTTCTGGCGGTCGTAGAGCTGGAGCGCTTCCCGGTACCTCTTGCTTCTCTTCTTCACCTGTTTCTCACCTCCGTGGTCATGGCGGGCTCCATGCCCTCCCACTCGAGTTTAAGCAACGGGGGTTACATCCAACCCCCCTAATCCTTGATCACCACGCCCATGCTGCGCGCGGTGCCCTCGATGATTTTCGCCGCCGCCTCGACATCCTTGGTGTTGAGGTCGGCCATCTTTTGCTCCGCTATCTCCCGCAGCTCCTTGCGGGTCAGGCTGGCCACCTTCACCACGTTGGGCTCCCCGGAGCCCTTCTCGATCCCCGCCTTCTGCTTGATCAGCACCGCGGCAGGCGGCGTCTTGGTTACGAAGGAAAAACTGCGGTCCTCGTAAACGGTTATCTCCACCGGGATGATCGTGCCCACCTGCTGTTGCGTTTGGGCGTTGTAGGCCTTGCAGAACTCCATTATGTTCACTCCGTGCTGGCCCAGGGCGGGCCCCACCGGGGGAGCCGGATTGGCCTGCCCCGCCGGGATCTGGAGCTTAATCTTGGTGATCACCTTCTTGGCCATTTCTTTCCAGCCCTCCTTACAACTTGGTTACCTGGTCAAAGGTGAGCTCCACCGGCGTCTCCCGGCCGAAGATGGAAACCATCACCTTGAGCTTGCTCTGGTCGATATTGATCTCCGATATCACCCCGGTGAGATCGGCGAAGGGCCCGGAGGAAACGCGCACGCTCATGCCCTCCTCGAACTCCGTCTTGGGGCGGGGCTTCTCGGTGGCCGGGCGCTTGAGCAGCTTCATGGCCTCCTGTTCCGTGAGCGGGGTGGGCTTGGCGCTCGACCCCACGAAGCCAGTGACCCCCGGCGTGTTGCGCACAACGTACCAGCTGTCGTCGTCCAGCTCCATGCGCACCAGGATGTACCCCGGAAGCATCTTCTTCTGGACGACCTCCTTCTTGCCGCCCTTGATCTCCATGACGTCCTCGGTGGGAACCACCACCTTGAAGATCATGTGCCCCATGTCCATGGACTCTATGCGGTGCTCGAGGTTGCTCTTGACCTTATTTTCGTATCCCGCATAGGTATGGATTACGTACCACTGTCCGTCCATCGGCTATCTCCACCGTCAAAGCACTATCAGATCCACCAATTTCACGAAAAGGATGTCCGCCACGTACACCAGGCCTCCCATGAGGATCACCACCACCACCACCACGATGGTATAGGCGATAACCTCGTCCCGCGTGGGCCAGGTCACTTTTTTCATTTCTGCCTTGACCTCGGTCAAGAACTGCGAGATGGTGACCCGCTGCTTCTTGGGACTGCCCTTCTTCCGGCCGCCCGCCTTCTTCATCTGGGAACGCTTCTTCTCCATTCCCAGCTTTTCCTGCATGCGGCGCAGTTCCCTGCTCGGCAAACTTCCTCCTTTTCCCAGCCAAAAATAATGGCAGGCCTGGAGGGACTCGAACCCCCAACTTCCGGTTTTGGAGACCGGCGCTCTACCAGTTGGAGCTACAGGCCTACGCTTCTCCCATTAGCCGGGTGCCAACTCAGCTTGCAGTTGGAAGCACCCTCCAAGTTCCTAACACTTAATAATATATATTAGCGCGTCTCGCGGTGCAAAGTATGCGTGCGGCACCACGGGCAATATTTCTTGAGCTCGATGCGGTCCGGATCGTTGCTCTTGTTCTTCTTGGTCGTGTAGTTGCGCCTCTTGCATTCCGTGCAAGCCAACGTGACTATAATCCTCATTCCTTTTCACCTATTCCTTCCAGGGCATCGAGAAAATAAGCTACCATTCCCCACCATCCCTGTCAATCACCACACCTTCGGCAACCTGCATCGTGTAAGCGATAGCGCCGCCTTCGGCGCTACGGCGCCAGGTTTTTGCCTGGCGCGTATGCGTGCCGTTGCCTAAAAACGAGGCCTGCTATACCTTTCCCTTCCTACTTTATGATCTCCGTGACCCTTCCCGCTCCCACGGTGCGGCCCCCCTCGCGGATGGCGAAGCGCAGGCCCTCCTCCATGGCGATGGGGGAAATGAGCTCCAGCTCCATCTCCGTGTTGTCGCCGGGCATGACCATCTCCACTCCCTCGGGGAGCTGCACGGTGCCGGTGACGTCGGTGGTGCGGAAGTAGAACTGGGGGCGGTAGCCGGAGAAGAAGGGGGTGTGCCTGCCTCCCTCCTCCTTGGAGAGCACGTAGACCTGGGCCCGGAAGGCGGTGTGGGGGGTGATGGAGCCGGGCTTGGCCACCACCTGGCCGCGCTCCACCTCCTTCCTGGCGATGCCCCGCAAAAGCAGGCCCACGTTGTCTCCCGCCTGGCCCTCGTCTAGGATCTTCCGGAACATCTCCACCCCGGTGACCACCGTCTTCTGGGTGGGGCGTATGCCCACGATCTCCACCTCGTCCCCGGTGTGGATGATTCCCCTCTCGATGCGGCCGGTGACCACGGTGCCCCGGCCGGTGATGGTGAAGACGTCCTCGATGGCCAAAAGGAAGGGCTTGTCCACGTCCCGGGCGGGGGTGGGGATGTAGTCATCCACGGCGTCCAGGAGCTCCATCACCGAGGAGCAGGCCTCGCATTCCCGCTTGCCGCAGCCGCACTCCATGGCCTTTAGGGCCGAGCCGGCCACCACCGGGATGTCGTCCCCGGGGAACTCGTACTCCGAGAGCAGCTCGCGCACCTCCATCTCCACCAGCTCCAGGAGCTCGGGGTCGTCCACCATGTCCGCCTTGTTTAAGTAGACCACCATGGCCGGGACCCCCACCTGGCGGGCCAAAAGGATGTGCTCGCGGGTCTGGGGCATGGGGCCGTCGGCGGCCGAGACCACCAGGATGGCCCCGTCCATCTGGGCGGCGCCGGTGATCATGTTCTTGATGTAGTCGGCGTGCCCCGGGCAGTCCACGTGGGCGTAGTGGCGCTTCTCCGTCTGGTACTCCACGTGGGCGATGGCGATGGTGATGCCTCGCTCCTTTTCCTCTGGGGCGTTGTCTATGGAGTCGAAGGACCGCTCCTCCACGTCCAGCCCCTGGTTCTTCAGGCACTTGGTGATGGCCGAGGTCAGGGTGGTCTTGCCGTGGTCCACATGACCGATGGTTCCCACGTTCACGTGGGGCTTGGTCCTCTCGAATTTTTTCTTGGCCATTTTGACCCTCCTCCTGCATTAAACTAGCGGTGTCGCTTTTGGACACAACTTCCCTATTCTAATGGTCCTTTGCCCTCTAAACAAGACCGAATTATTCACTCCCCCTTGATGCGCTTAATTATCTCCGCCGCGATATTCTGGGGCACCTCGCTGTAATGTGAAAACTGCATGTGATGCGTGGCTCTTCCCTGGCTCAAGGAGCGCAGATCGGTGGCGTAGCCGAAGGTTTCGGCCAGGGGAATGAGAGCCTTCACGATCTGCTGGCGGCCTCGCGTCTCCATCCCCTCGATCTTCCCCCGCCGGGAGTTGATGTCCGAGATGATGTCCCCCAGGTATTCCTCGGCCACGGTTATCTGCACCCTCATTATGGGCTCCAGAAGCACGGGATCCGCCCGCCGCGCCGCTTCCTGGAAAGCGGCCGAGCCCGCCGCCTTGAAGGCCAGATCCGACGAATCCACCTCATGGTACGATCCGCCGGTGAGGGTAACCTTCACGTCCACTACCGGGTAACCGGCCAGCACGCCGAACTCCATGGCCCCCCCCACGCCTTCCTTCACCGCGGGGATGAAATCCTTGGGTATGGCGTTCCCGGTCACCTTGTTCACGAACTCGAACCCTTCGCCGCGCGGCAGCGGCTCGAGGTCGATAATGACGTGACCGTACTGGCCGCGCCCTCCCGTCTGTCGGATAAACTTTCCCTCCACTCCCCGCGCCTGTCCGGACACCGTTTCCCGGTAGGAAACCTGAGGGCGCCCCACGTTGGCCCCCACGCCGAACTCCCGCAACAGGCGATCCACGATGATTTCCAGGTGAAGCTCGCCCATGCCGGAGATGATGGTCTGCCCGGTCTCCGGATCCAGCTTTACCCTGAAGGTGGGGTCCTCATCGGATATGCGCCCCATGGCCTCGGAGAGGCGTTCCTGATCCGCCTTGGTCTTGGGCTCGATGGCCACGGAGATGACCGGCTCCGGGAAAACCATGGACTCCAGCAGGATGGGTCGGTGGGCCGAGCAGAGGGTATCTCCGGTATAGGTTTCTTTGAGCCCCACCGCCGCCACGATATCTCCGGTGTGAATGCTTTCCCTCTCCTCACGGTGATTGGCGTGCATCTGGAGAAGGCGGCCTATTCTTTCCTTGCCCTTACGGGTGCTGTTGAGAACGGTGGATCCCGTCTTAAGGGTCCCCGAATACACACGCAGGTAGACCAGCTTGCCCACATAGGGATCGGACACCACCTTGAAGGCCAAGGCCGAGAAAGGCTCATCGTCCGAGGGGTGCCTTACTTCCCGTTTTTCCTTGCCCAGGTGAAACCCCTCCACCGGCGGCACGTCGATGGGGGAAGGGAGGTAATCGACCACCCCGTCCAGAAGGGGTTGCACCCCCTTGTTGCGGAAGGATGCGCCGCAAAACACCGGGGTTAGCTCGCATTTCAGAACCCCTGCCCGCAGTGCGCGTCGTATCTCGTCGCCCTCGATGCTCTCATCGCCCTCCAGGTATCTCTCCATGAGGTCGTCGTCGTAAACCACGCAGGCCTCGAGCAATGCATGGCGGTACCTCTCGGCCGTTTCCCGCAGCTCAAGCGGGATTACCTCCGGTTCCCAGGTGGTGCCCAGCTCATCCTTGTAGGCTAGGGCGCGCATGGAAATGAGGTCCACGCACCCCCTGAAATCGCTTTCCTCGCCCAGGGGAATCTGCACCGCCACCGGCTTGGTGTCGAACCTTTCCTCCAGCATACGCAGGCACTGAAAAAAATTCGCCCCGGCCCGGTCCATCTTGTTCACGTAGCAGATGCGGGGAACGCGGTAATGGTCGGCCTGCCTCCAAACCGTCTCCGTCTGGGGCTCCACTCCGGCCACGGCATCCAGTATGGCGATGGCCCCGTCCAGGACCCTCAAGGAGCGTTCTACCTCTACAGTGAAGTCCACGTGGCCGGGGGTATCTATAATATTTATTTTATGATCCCTCCAGTAGCAGGTGGTGGCGGCGCTGGTGATGGTGATCCCCCTCTCCTGTTCCTGGATCATCCAGTCCATCACCGTGGAGCCGTCATGTACCTCCCCCATTTTATAGGTCTTTCCGGTGTAGTAGAGGATCCTCTCCGTAGTGGTGGTCTTGCCGGCATCAATATGGGAGATAATCCCGATGTTCCTCACCCTCTGCAGCGGGAACCGGCCCTCTTCCTTGCTCAATTTCTCTACCCTGCCCGTAGTCGTTACTTTCATGCTACCACCGATAATGGGCGAAAGCCTTGTTGGCCTCCGCCATCTTGTGCAAATCTTCCTTCTTTTTGATGGACGCCCCGATGTTGTTCGAGGCATCCAAGAGTTCCATGGCCAACCTCTCCATCATGGTCTTTTCCTTGCGTTGCCGGGCGAAAGCCACTATCCATCGTATAGCCAGAGTGGTGCTGCGACGCGGGCGCACCTCCACCGGCACCTGGTAACTGGCTCCCCCCACGCGGCGCGATCTGACCTCGAGCACCGGCCGCACGTTGTCCGTGGCCTTCCTCAACACCGCCAGGGGGTCGCCGCCCGTCTTGTCGCGCAGGATATCCAGGGCGCCGTAGACGATCTTCTCCGCCTTGCTCTTCTTGCCCTGCATCATCACCTTCCTGATGTATTGCTCCACCAGGACGCTGTGATACCTGCTGTCGGGCGGTATTTCCCTCTTCGGCGCCGGTCCTTTCCTCGGCATTTCCCGTTCCTTCCGTCTCCACGAACGGCCTTACATCCCGGCCGTCTTCTTGGTTCCGTACCGCGACCTGGACTGTTTGCGGTCACTCACGCCCGCCGCGTCCAGGGTCCCTCGGATAATCTTGTAGCGCACCCCGGGCAGGTCCTTAACCCTGCCCCCCCTCACCAGGACGATGGAGTGCTCCTGTAGATTGTGCCCGATCCCCGGGATATAGGAGGTAACCTCTATGCCGTTGGTCAACCTTACCCTGGCTATCTTGCGCAGGGCGGAGTTGGGCTTCTTAGGGGTGGTGGTCTTCACTTGGGTGCAGACACCCCTGCGTTGCGGACAGCTCTGCAGGGCGGGCGTTTTGACCTTCCTGCGCTTGTCCGTGCGTCCTTTTCGTACCAACTGGTTGATGGTCGGCAAATCTACCTCCTCCAAGAAAATTCTTTTTTACCTGCTGCTTTGCTTTAACCACGCCAAATGGCCAGTTTAGCATCACCATGAGGCAGTGTCAACGGCTGCCGGTCCACCCGCCGGCGTATTTCCAGCGGATCCGTCGATGCGCGCCTTACGAGGACTCCTCCGCCTCCCCCTCAGCGCCTTCGCCGACGACCTCCGCTTCCTTTTCCTCCGGGGCGAGCTCCTTCCCCTGCAGGAGACCCGAGGTCAAGGCCTCCACCTCATCCAGCAGGCTTACGCCCGCGTTCTTCGGTTTCACCTTGATGTTGCGGTAACGGCTCATGCCCGTCCCGGCGGGAATCAACTTGCCGATGATCACGTTCTCCTTGAGGCCGAGCAGGGGGTCCACCTTGCCCGATATGGCGGCGTCGGTGAGTACCCGCGTCGTCTCCTGGAAGGATGCCGCCGAAAGGAAGGAGTCCGTGGCCAGCGAGGCCTTGGTGATGCCCAGCAGCATCTGGCGAGCGGTGGCCGGTTCCCCTCCCTTGGCCACCACCGCTTCGTTTATCTCCTCGAAGAGCTTGCGGTCCACTTTCTCGCCGGGCAGCATATCGGTATCCCCGGGATCCACGATTTCCACCTTCTTCATCATTTGGCGCACGATGAGCTCGATGTGCTTGTCGTGGATATCCACGCCCTGGCTCTTGTATACCTCCTGCACCTCGCGGACCATGTACAGCTGGGCCGCCTGAGGGCCGAGAACGCGCAGGATGTCATGGGGGTTCGCCGAGCCCTCGGTGAGCTGGTCTCCCGCTGAAACCTCCTGGCCGTCGCGAACCCTGAGCCTAGCCCGTCGCGGCACCTGGTAGGAGCGCTCCTTGTTCCCCGAACCGGTTATGGTGATCTTGCGCGCCTTCTCCGTCTCCTCGATGGAAACCTTGCCTGAGATGTCGGCGATCACCGCCTGGCCCTTGGGCTTGCGGGCCTCGAAGAGCTCCACCACCCTGGGGAGGCCGTGGGTGATGTCCTCGCCAGCCACCCCTCCGGTATGGAAGGTGCGCATGGTCAACTGGGTGCCCGGCTCCCCGATGGACTGGGCGGCGATGATGCCCACCGCCTCGCCGATCTCCACCAGCCTACCGGTGGCCAGCATGCCGCCG
>ENA-ORXB01003034-ORXB01003034.1-sediment-metagenome-genome-assembly--contig:-NODE-3034-length-12696-cov-4.820271_pt1 | contig 12696 bp, 10 predicted proteins | sample MGYA00237863_ERZ511475 | MGnify/ENA primary metagenome ERZ511475 (study PRJEB26305, sample SAMN06343858) | sediment metagenome | isolation source: hot spring sediment | place: Canada: British Columbia...
CGGGAGATAGTTGTGCGCGTTGTAGCGCTCCTCGAGCGCGACATAGTCGGCGGTCTTCATGCGGTGCCTCCTCTCCTCATTGAGGTCTGGCGTGGGCAGGCACCCTCGCCTGCCCGCCAGCCCCGGCCTTGAGGTCGGCTCATCCCAGTCGCTCCCTCAAGAGGTCGGCCAGGTCCGGCTGACCGATCACCTGCAGCTCGTAGCGGACGCGCTGCGTGGGCTGCTCGATCCTGGCGACCCTTGTCAGGTCGATGGGCGTCGCGACCAGGACCAGGTCACACGGCACGCGCCGGATGGTCTCCTCAAGATCCTTGATCTGCTGCTCGCCGTAGCCCATCGCCGGCAGAAGCGTCCCGATCTCCGGGTACTTCTGGAAAGTCTCGGTGATGGTGCCGACGGTGTACGGGCGGGGATCGATGATCTCGGCGGCGCCGAACCGCTTCGCCGCCACGATCCCGGCGCCGTACTTCATGCCACCATGGGTGAGCGTGGGTCCATCCTCGATGACGAGCACCCGCTTGCCGCGGATGGCGGCCGGGTTCGGCACAAAGATGGGCGAGGCGGCCTCTACGACGATGGCCCTGGGGTTCACCGTCGCAGCGCTCTCGCGCACTGCCGAGACGGCGGCGAGGTCGGCCGTATCGACCTTGTTGATGACGATCACATCCGCGAGGCGATAGTTGGCCGCGCCGGGGTAGTAGGTCAGCTCGTGCCCGGCCCGGTGCGGGTCGGCGACGACGATGTGCACGTCCGGCTTGTAGAAGGGCAGGTCGTTGTTCCCGCCATCCCAGAGGATGATGTCGGCCTCCTGCTCGGCCTGCCGCAGGATCGCCTCATAGTCCTCGCCGTCGTAGTCGACGATGCCCCGGTCGATGTGGGGCTCATACTCCTCGCGCTCCTCGATCGTACAGCGATGGGCGTCGAGGTCGGCGTAGGTGGCAAAGCGCTGTACGCGCTGCCTGACCAGGTCGCCGTAGGGCATGGGATGGCGAATGGCTACCACGCGGTGCCCCATCTTCTGGAGGGCGCCGGCCACGTAGCGGGTCGTCTGCGACTTGCCACACCCGGTGCGCACGGCGCAGACGGCCACGACCGGCTTGGACGACTTGAGCATCGTCTCCTTGCCGCCCATGAGGCGAAAGTCGGCCCCGGCAGCGAGGACGAGCGAGGCTCTCTCCATGACGTACTGATGGCTGACGTCGGAGTACGCGAAGACGACCTGATCGACGTCGTGCGTCCGGATCAGCGAGCCCAGCTCGCTCTCCGGATAGATGGGGATCCCGTCGGGGTAGAGCCGGCCCGCCAGCTCTGGCGGGTAGCGGCGCCCCTCGATGTTCGGGATCTGCGTCGCGGTAAAGGCGACGACCTCATAGCTCTCGTTGTCACGAAAGACGGTGTTAAAGTTGTGAAAGTCGCGCCCTGCGGCGCCCATGATGATCACACGGTTCCTTCGCATGGCAAACCTTCCTTGTCCTCATTGACTGTCGCTGCGCGATGGCCTCTGGCCGTCGGCATGCCCCCGGTCGCGGCCTCAGTACCAGCCATACTTCTCGGCAGCCTGGATGATGGCGCGCACGTTCTCGGGCTTGGAGTCCCACGGCGTCTCGCACTCGGTGGAGAGGATAAAGCCGCCGCCCGGCGCACACTCCTCGATCAGCTTCTTGCAGTAGGCGTCGACCTCTTCCGGCGTGCCGTAGACGAGCATCGCCGAAGGCACGTTGCCAAAGATGCAGATGCGGTCGCCAAGGACCTCCTTGGCGCGCTTCATGTCGGTCTTTTCCAGATCGAGCAGGAGCTTGCCCTTTGGCAGGCCATCGGCCATGTGCTTGATGGTCTCGAGGTGCGGCGTCAGGTCGTTATCCCAGTGGCAGTGCACCTTGAAGCCGCGCGTGACAAAGATGTCGATCATCTTTTTGGCCGTTGGCCAGTAGAACTCGTCAAAGATGCGGGGCGACATCCCCGGCGGGCCGCCGTTGACGAAAAAGATGACCTCCGCCCCCGGCACTTCGCCCGCGCCCATGATCATGGCGTCGCGCATGGCCATCGTGGTCTCGTACTCCACGAGCCAGTCGCACATCGCCTTGACCTTCTCCGGCTGCTCAAAGATATCCTGGGTGAGGTTGGCGATGCCGCGGTAGTACTGGAGCATATCCAGGGGATGGCAGGCGCGCCCTCCCATGAGCAGCGGCACCTCCTGCTCCTCCACGAACCGGCGCCAGGCCGCCGCATAGACCTTCGGATACTCGAACTCGTAGTACAGGAACTCGTCGATGCTCCGCGAGAAGATGGCCTGCGCGCCGTGCTTGCTGTAGAGGAGCGGCGCAAAGCCGCGCTCCATCACGTCGTCATAGTCCTCGATCAGCGCCTTCTCGAAGAGGCTCGGCAGGTTGCCTTTGGGCGGAAAGTCATCCCAGATGCGCCAGTCGAGGGTCGCCTGGTCCCAGCCGGCGCGCCCGAACATGCTGAGGTGATTGAGGGTGGTGATGTTCGGGTCGATGTTATCGCCGCCGCCGAGCATCTCGCGTGCCTTGATCGTGGCCGCGATGAGCTTGTCCGGATCGTAGAACATGTCCCGGATCGAGATGCCGGCGAGGTATGGGATGATATAGCAGTTCACAGGCGCAACGGGCACCCGGTCGGCCTCCTGCAGGTTCCAGGCCAGCTCCAGGCGCTCGTAGCAGGAGAGCCTCTCCTTCATGCCTGCTCCCTCCCGAACCAGTCGAGGATGACGCTGATCCCTTCGTTGGCGTTGGTCGTGGCGTGATCGACGCGCAGCGTATGCCGCTTGACCTCGCCGACGATGCCGCCGCCGACGATGATCTTCACCTCATCCCGCAGGCCCGCCTCCTCGATGGCCTCGACGGTCCGACCAACCTGCGTCACTGCTGCCGAGAGCAGCGCCGACATGCCGACAACCTTCGGTTTGTGCTGGCGGATGGCCTCCACAAAACGGGCAGCCGGGACGTCTACCCCAAGGTCGATGACCTCGAAGCCGTTGCACTGCAACAAGTCGCGGACGATGTTCTTGCCCAGGTCGTGCACATCGCCGGCGACCGTGCCGATGACGACGGTGCCGCGGCTCGCAGCCGAGCCGTAGCGCTCTTTGATCTTGGGCGTGAGCAGGGCTACGGCATCTTTGAAGATCTGCGCGGCGCGCAGGAGCTCCATGAGAAAGTAGTTCCCCTTGTCGAACTCGCGGCCGACGGCCTCGAGCCCGAGGCGCGCCTCCTCCACGAGCTGCAGGGGATCGGTGCCCGCCTCGATCCCTTCCTGAACGGCGGCGAGCACGGCAGGCTTGTCCAGGACGGCCAGGGCGTCGCTCAGCTTGCCCACGGTTCCTCCCCCTTCTTCCACATCAGCTTGGTGAGCACAAAGCTCCACGGCGCGTACTTTATCATCTTTTCGGCGTTCTTGCCGAAGAGCCAGCGAGCCCTGGCGCGACTGACCTCCTCCTCGGTCGGAGGCCGGAGGCCGCGCCGCGTCTCCTCAAGGATTCGCTGCACACCTTCCCTCATGTCCGTTCCCCTCCATGATGCATGGCGACCATACTTCTGAGCACTGGCGACCATGGCCCGCAGGTTCTCGGGCCGCGCGTCCCAGGGCGTCTCACACTCGGTCGAGAGGATAAAGCCGCCGCCCTCGGCGCAGTCGGCGATCAGCTTGCGGCAGTGCTCGTCGACCTCCGCTGGCGTGCCATAGCACAGGAGCACGGCCGGGACGTTCCCGTGCAGGCAGACCCGGTCGCCGAGGACCTGCTTGGCGGCCTTCATGTCGGTCTTTTCAAAGTCCAGCAGGACCTTGCCCGGCGGCAGCCCGTCGGTGATGTGCTTGAGGATAGGCAGGACGGGCGTGAGGTCACCATCCATGTGGACGTGCGCCTTGTAGCCGCGGGAGACGATCATATCCACGCCCTTTTTCAGCGTGGGCCACACAAACTCTTCAAAGACCCGGGGCGAGACGTACGGCGGCCCGACGACACCGGCCTGGAAAAAGATGCGTTCCGCCCCCGGCACCTCGCCGGCGCCCATGATCGTCGCCTGCTGCAGGGCGTTGATGATCTCGTGCTCCAGCACGAACTCGCACATCGCCTTGACCTTCTCCGGCTGCTCGGCGATGTCCTGCGCGAGCTGGCTGAAGCCGCGGTAGTAGAGCACGAGCTCGAAGGGGATGGTCGCCCGGCCGCCCATGACCAGGGGCACCCCCTGCTCCTCCACGAACCGGCGCCAGGCCGCGGCGTAGCGCCTGGGGAACTCGAACTCGTCGTAGAGGAACTCGTCCACGCTGCGGGCAAAGACGTCGGGCGATATCTGGCGGTTGAACAGCAGGGTCGCGAACCCCCGCGTCATGACGTCGTCGTAATCCTCCATCATGACGCGCTCGTAAAAGCTGGGAATATTGCCGGCGGGAGGAAACTCGTCCCAGATCCTCCAGTGCAGGGTCACCCGGTCCCAGCCCGACTTGCCCAGGAAGCTGAGGTGATCGAGGGTAGTGATGTTGGGGTCTTCCTGGTCGCCGTAGCCGAGGATATCCCGGGCGCGGATGGTGGCCTCGATGAGCTTCTCGGGCTCGCGGAACATCTCGCGGATGGAGATGCCGCCGCGGTAGGCATTGATGTAGCAGTTGAGCGGTGCGACCGGCACCCGGTCGGCCTCCTGCAGCCGCCAGGCAGCCTCGGTCCTCTCGTAGCGGCTCAGCTCTTCCCTCATCATCTTGGCCCTCCCGAGTCCTGCACGGGCCTGCAGCCCCTGCCGCTTCTAAACTCAAGCGCCTCGAGGGCGCGCCCGGGCGCAGCACTACATAGGCGTAACCATGCCAGTGGCAGGGGCAGTGCCCCGGACTACGCCGGGTCCCCCACCCCCACAGCCCCCTCCCCCAAGTCGGTCCGCGGACCGACTTGGGGGAGGGGGCCCTTTTTCTACGGGGTGTTTGGCGGCGGGGGCGCGCGCAGCGCGCCCCCGCCGCCAAACACCCCACTTCAGGCATCTCCCCTCCCCAGGCGGACGCCGCGGCGTCCGCCTGGGGAGGGGACGGGGGAGGGGCCCGCCCCAGGGTAGCCAGACGCAAACTGCCCCAAATCCAAACTGCGCCCTTGGCCGCGTCCGCCTTTGACCTCAAGGCCAAGGTGCGCTAGAATCTCTCAAAGGCCACCAAACATCAGAACTTCACATCTTCGGATTCTAGCATGGCTACGTCGGGGAGTCAAAGGTGATGAAAGCTCAGGCCTCGCCGCTGAGGCGCGATAACCTGACCGAGTCGGTGAGTCGCGAGATCCGGCGCATGATCCTCGAGGGCGAGGTCGCGCCGGGCGACTGGCTGCCCCCGCAGCCGGAGCTGGCGGAGCGGTTCGGGGTGGGGCTCTCCACGGTGCGGGAGGGCATCAAGGGGCTCACCCTGCTGGGCATCCTCGAGCCGCAGCCCGGCCGCGGCACGCAGGTCAGCCCGGAGGCGCTGCACCTCCTGAGGCTGTACGACATCTCCCGCGCCCGGCTCGAGGGGCTGGACCTCGCCCATCTCCTTGAGGCCCGCAAGACCATCGAGGTCGCGCTGACCGTCTTTGCCGCTGAGCGGGCCAGCGCCGACGATATCGCCCGCATCGAGCAGGCCCTGGAACGCATGCGGGAGTCGGTCGGCGATAGCGATGCCTTCACCGAGGCGGATCTCCAGTTCCACCTTGCGGTTGCCCAGGCGGGGCAGAACCCGCTTCTCGAGGGCTTTTACCATGTTGCGCGCAGCATGCTGGCGCAGGCCATCAAAGAGAGCGTGGCCATCCCCATCGTGCCCGAGCCTACGGCCACCATCCTCCGCCAGCAGGAGCGCATCCTCGCCGCCATTCGCAGCCGGGACGTCAAAGCGGCCCGCCGGCACGCTGAGGCCGTCTTTGCCTATTGGGACGAGTTTCTGCGCCTGCGGGGCGCATGACTGAGGCGGAGGGAAAGATGCAGAGCCACACGCCGCAAGGGGACCTCAACCGCGAGGCCCAGGACATCTGGGATGCGAACGCCGCCTACTGGGACGCCCGGATGGGCGAAGGCAACGACTTTCAGCGCTACCTCGTCGGCCCGGCGACGGAGCGGCTTCTGGCCCTGCGCCCGGGCGAGGAGGTCCTCGAGATCGCCTGCGGCAACGGCGTCATGGCCCGGCGCATGGCGCAGTTGGGCGCGAAGGTCCTCGCAACCGACTGCAGCCCGACCTTCCTGGAAAAGGCCCGGGCAAGGACGGTCGAGAACGCGGACCGCATCGAGTACCGCCTGGTCGACGCGACCGACAGGGCGCAGCTTCTCGCCCTTGGCCGGCTCCGCTTTGACGCGGCGGTCTGCTCGATGGCGCTGATGGACATGGCCGAGATCGACCCCCTGGCCGAAGCGCTCCCCGACCTCCTCAAGCCGGAGGGGCGCTTTGTGTTCTCGGTCGTGCACCCCTGCTTCAACAATCCCAGCACGCGCAAAGCCATTGAGGAGGAGGACCGGGAAGGGCATCTCATCACGACGCGCATTGTCAGCGTCTGCCGGTATGCCAGGCCCTTCCACGCCCGCGGGCTCGGGATGGTCGGCCAGCCCGTGCCGCAGATATACTTCCACCGACCCATCAACGTCCTCTTCGGCGCCTTCTTCCGCACCGGCTTTGTGCTCGATGGGCTGGAGGAGCCCACCTTTCCACCGGAGGCCGTCCCGGACCGGTCGCTCTCCTGGAACAGCTTTCCGGAGATACCGCCGGTGCTCGTCGCGCGCATGAGGCGGTGGGGGGCACCTCTGGGCTCGATCGGTTGAGCCCGTCGTGTCGCACGCCTGCCTCTGTTTGCTACAGGGGAGTCGTGCCCGGAACGTGGCTGAGCGCCATCTGGGCTGGCCATGCATGACACGAGAAACCCGAGAGGCCAGAGCTGAATCCCACACCTGTGAGTCCCTTCCCTCCAACAGGAATAGGGGAACCATCGCCTCTGTGCTATAATGGTGCCTGCTGCGTTCGAGCATCTCCGTCTGAATGGCGCGGGCGGGAATGCCGGGGCGTGGCCGGGGTCGTGGTGGGATCTATGGCTTCTGGGGAGCCACGATGATCGAGAAGCAGTTCGACGTGCCTTTCGTTGCCGACCTCGCGCTGCGCGAGAAGCAGATACAGCAGAACTATCGCCCCGTGATCGCGGTGCACAAGTGGTTTGCCCGCCGTCCCGGGACGCTCTTCCGCGCCCTCTTGCTCTCCGAGTTTGTGCCGGAGCCTCTTCGAGCGAGCTTTTATCGCGCACACAACCTCGATGGCATCAGGGTCGGTGATCCCTTCATGGGGGGCGGAACGCCCCTCATCGAGGCGAATCGCCTGGGCTGCGAAGTCGTCGGCTATGACATCAATCCTATGGCCTACTGGATCGTATGGCAGGAGATCCGCGACATCGACGTCGACGCCTACCGCGCAGCGGCGTCGGCACTTAGGTCCTGGCTTGAGGAGCGTGTTGGCGACCTCTACCGTACGACCTGCGCCTACTGCGGCGCCACGGATGCTCAGGTCAAGTATTTCCTGTGGGTCAAAGCCCAGCGTTGCGTTTCCTGTGGCGAGGAGATCCTGCTGTTCCCGGGATACCTCGTGGCAGAGAACCGTCGCCATCCCATGAATGTGCTGATCTGCAGTGCATGTGGGGCCGTTGTAGAGGTCAACGACCGAAGGAATCCCGGCGCATGCGCCCGTTGCGGAGCCCAACTGACTACGGCCGGCCGCGCCGCACGGAACCGTGTTGCGTGCCCCCACTGCGGGAAGACCAACTCGTACCCCGATGCCAGGCAGGGGCCGCCCCAGCACGCTATGGTGGCTATCGAGTACCACTGCCCTTCCTGCCGCCTGGAGCACGTGGGCCGTTACTTCAAAGAGCCAGATGGCGAGGACCTGGCGAGATACGACCGGGCCCGGGCGCGCCTCGGGGAGCTGGATCCCGAGTTCATTCCAGATGAGGAGATTCCCCGCGGCGACGAGACCGACCGCCTCCACCGATGGGGCTACCGTCGCTACCGGGAGATGTTCAACGACCGCCAGTTGCTCGGCCTCGAGCTCAGTTGCCGCTATATCGCCGGTCTACCTGAGGGGCCCGTTCGCGACGCTCTCGCCACCAATCTCTCTGACCTCTTACGCTACCAGAACATGCTCTGCCGCTACGACACCATGGCCCTCAAGTCGCTGGACATCTTTTCGGTGCACGGCTTTCCGGTCGGCTTGATGCAGTGCGAGTCCAATCTGCTGGGCATCCCTAGTGGCAAGTCGGGCTCGAATCTTGGCAGCGGCGGTTGGTCGAACGTGGCGGACAAGTACGCCGCGGCCAAGGAGTATTGCCGGGTACCGTTCGAGGTCCGGCACTATGGCCAACGCAAGGTCCGCGTCCCGATTGGAGGCGAGTGGATTGGTCTGCAGCGCATCGATTCCTCCGGCGTTCGGGAGCGCCGCGCCGAGTTGCACTGCGAGAGCGCGACAAGGGCCTCTCTGGCCCCGGGAAGCCTTGACGCCGTTCTTACCGATCCTCCCTACTTCTCCAATGTACAGTATGCGGAGCTGATGGACTTTTGCTACGTGTGGCTGCGGCGCCTGGCTGCCCACAAGGGGTGCTTTGCCCGGCCTTCGACGAGGAGCGAGGATGAGCTAACAGGCAATGCCACGATGGACCGGGGTCTTGCGCACTTTGCCGAGGGGCTCTCCGAGGCATTCGTGCGCATGGCCCGTGCGCTCAAGCCCGGCGCTCCGTTCGCGTTCACCTACCACCATAACACCATAGAGGCTTACCTCCCCGTCGCTGCCGCCATCCTCGATGCCGGCCTGGTTTGCTCGGCTTCGCTGCCCTGCCCGGCGGAGATGGGGGCCTCGATACACATCAACGGCACAGGTTCCTCGATAGTGGACACGGTGTTTGTGTGCCGGGCGACCGGCGTGGTCTCGCGGCACCTGCTCGCATGCGGGCCGGAGGAAGTGGCCAGGCTGGTGCAAGAGGACGTGGCGGCACTCAACCTGGCCGGGCTCAGGCCGACGCGGGGCGACATGCGCTGTATTGCTCACGGCCATCTGATCCGCATGGCCGTATGGAACCTGAGGCGCGACTGGGATCCCCGCGCGCCGACCGAGCGCAAGCTGCGGGCGGTGTCTGAAGCCGTCGAGAGCTTTGGTGGATGGACGGCCATTCTGGAGCACCTCGATCCTGACCTCGCTACGGCTCCGCTCTTCCAAAACTGGGCTGTATGCGAAGGCGGGCCCTCCTACCGAGCTGGAGAAGAGGATGAAGTATCCTTTTGAGGTGACATTCTCCGAGCTTCAGGGCGACATCGACAGCTATGTGTCTGCTGTCTTCTCGTGCCTGGAGTCCGAGTTCCTGCTCCTTCCAAAGGGCGATGGCTTTCTTGATTACGCTGCTTTTGAGCAGGGTTATGAGGTTCTAAAACGGGCGAGCGCGGGGTTCCGCACACTCGAGACTGAGACGGTAATGGAGGCCGCATCGCAGGACCCCGTCGCCCTGATCGTACTACGCACAATGCTGGGCTTCACCCCATCGGAATGGGCTTACCTGACCATGCAACGCACGGGGGTGCCTGTAAGCCAGGGGTTTGCCCGCTCTTTGGACAGGGCGATTCGACTCCACAAGGGGAGTGTTCTGAGGGCGAACGCCGAGACCCTGCGCCGGCTGAGGGCGATGGTCGAGGCAGCAGTGCGGCTTCTCAAGGAGGGGGCTCCCCAGGTCGGGCCGGGCATCCTGCATCGGCTCGACAAGGCCGATACCCGGGCCGGCACAGAGAGTCTCGCCCTGCTGGCGGACCTGGGTGCGCCGTACGCCATGCTCCTGTACGAGCGGTTTCTGGGCAGGCCGTTCGCCGGACATCGGGATTCGGTGTCAGAGCTGGTTGGAGACAAGCTGGAGAGCACGGTTGAGGAGATTCTCTCTGCTGCCGGCGTCAGCTACCGCAAGACCCGTCGGGCAGAGCGCATCCCGGGGTGGGACCAGGCGCCCGACTTTATGGTGCCGAGCGAGTACAACCCGCAGGTAGTCATCGAAGCCAAGGTCACTGAGGATGATGGCACTGCCAGAGACAAGGTCACGCGCATTCAGCACCTGGCGGAGGTGAGCCGGCAGCGCGGGTCTGAAGGCTCCCCAGCCTACGAAGTTGTGGCCTGCATTGCGGGGCGGGGTCTCGGCGTACGCCGTGAGGACATGAAAAAGCTCCTGCTCGCCACCCGAGGCAAGGTCTTTACACCCCGCACCCTGGACAGACTCATCGAGTGCACCCGGCTCCGGGAGTATCGGACCCGGTAGCAGGGCTCGCAAGGGTGTCACAAGACCTCCGCGCTGCTTGCTTCCCTTGCGTAGGGGCTCCTGCCCTGCGCCAAAGGCATGGCATCGGTGACTGTTCAGACTCGCATGCTGGCAGCGCCGGCTGCCACGAGTCGCCCCCACCCCGTTCTCGAGTTTGGCCTTTTGGCGGTTATGGTAAAGCTGCGCCCTGTGGCGCGCTCAGGAAGGCCCTAGCTCTAGGGGGACGCCGGGCGCTTGACCTACTACATGTAGGGGGCTCCCCGAAAAGGCCAAACGCAAGGCCATTCTCTATGGGTGTCCTGGGCTCTGCGGGCGCGCCGCGGCGCGCCCGGAGCCCAGGACACCCATAATCGTCTTCCCCCTCCCCCAGGCGGACGCCGCGGCGTCCGCCTGGGGGAGGGGGACAGGGGGAAGGGGTTCCCCGACGAGGCGGCGCAAAGCCGATCCCGATTGGCAGGGCTACCAGCTGCCTGCCTCCGTGCCATGCGTTGAACGCGCACATGGCGTCGCTGCTTGGCAGGTCCGGGCTGATCGCTCCCGTACCCCTGCCTCCCCCTCCCCCCGCGCAGACCGGCGTGCGGCCTGCACGGCGTGAGGTAACCTCGAAATCCCTGCCCCCGGTTCCCTCCCTCGATGCTTCTCCGGAGCTCTCGACGGGCCTGTTTGGCCCGGCGCGCGCCTGCCTCAGCGCATGCGCTGCATCAAAGCGGACGATTGTGGGCGCCGACTCGCATTCGCCGCACAGGGCGTGCGGGGCCTCGCGCAGAGGCCGATTCGGGCGCCGGGAGGGGGCTTCCGAGGCGTCGGAGTCCCGGCCGGAGGCCCTGAAGGAAGCCTCTCGGGGCGCCCGCGGAGCGTAAAACGAAGGTGAATCCTGCCGGGCGCAGGCAACTGGACCATAAGAGGCTGCAAACATAACCGACCGCGCGGTGTTGAAATCGCCCTGCTACCAGGCCCAACGCCTCGCCGGCGCCGCATCGCCAGGCCTGTCGAGCCCTTCTAGCCCCCGCGCCCGTACCTTCGCAAGGAGATGATCCCTTCCCCGGCAAGCGGCCCCCTGCTCGGACCCTCCTTGAGGGCAAGGACGCGGCTCGGAGCAAAGTAGGGAAAGTCAAACTCGACCGGGTCGCCGGCGCCCTTGCCCGGCAGGGGCATGAGGCGGGCTGTCAGCGGCTTGCCGGCACGGAGGGCGAGCGCTCCGACGTCGGCCAGGACCCCCGCAAGGGCCTCGACCGAGGCGTCGCCGGGCAGGGGAACGGCGTCGAGGCCGGTGCCACAGACCGCCGACATGAGGAGCAGGTCGTGCACGGTGAGAGCTCCCCCCGCCGCCCGGGCCGCCAGGGTCCTGTCCTCAAGGAGCGAGACCATCAGCCCCGAGAAGCCGGCGCGCGGAAAGCGTGCGCGGTCGATGGCATCGGCGATCAGGGCCGCGGCGGCGACCGCCCCCTCCGCGCCTGCCGGCCCGCCGAGCAGCTCAAAGGCCGTTCCAAGGCTGCGCCCGACCTCGGGGTACGGTGCCAGCGAAAAGTCCAGCCCTGCGAAGCCGACGCCATGCTCGCCGGCAAGCCGGTCTGCGATGGCGGCGAGGTCCGCCCCCGCCCGCTCCAGGGCGGTGCGGAGCCGCTCGGCGGCCTGCTCGGCAGTCGCGGCATTGCGGCAGGCCTCTACGGCCATATCGGCCGACTCAATCGCCAGGGCAAAGCGCGGCTGCGGACCTGCCGCATAGGAGGAGGGAAAGAAGGGCGTCTCCGGGGGCACATTGGCCAGCGCGGAGAGGAAGAGGTTGCCAAAGCCATCGCCGGAGCGGTCTGCGACCTCCCGGATCAGGCGCGCCGCGCGGCGGCAGGCGGAGAGGCTCAGGTGCCCCTCGCGGTCGGCAATCTCGACGGAGGCAAAGACCCTTCGGGCGGCGAGCGGCCCGGCGAGGGCATCGATGAAGGCGGGGTCATCTGCAAGCCGTACGGGGCCGATGGCGGCATACTCGACGCCGGCGGGGCGCACCGCGGCGGAGAGGCCCTCGGCAAGCTCGGCCGTCTGCCCTGGCGAGGGGAGATAGGTCGGGAAAGGCGTGGTCGCGAGGCGCAGGCTCTGCACGGCGTAGCCCGCCTGCATGTAGGCCTGGCGGGCGGCCTGAAGGAAGGCTGTGACCGGCTCGAGCGCGGCAGCGTCGACCGGGAAGCGGCCGGGCACAAAGGCCGTGATGGCGCGTACTTGCATGGGGCACCCCCTGAGGCGTTTTGGGGCATTATAGGCTGTAGGGGTGCCCCGCGCCAAGCGGGGCGCCGGCTGGGGTGCAGTTCATCCTGGAGGCGGGCTTGTCGGTGCTGCTGCCGGGCCCCCACCCCCGACGCCCCCTTGTATAGAATGTCCCCTGCGGTCCAGTTGCCAGGATCGGGTGACCTGGCGACAATGGTAGCCGCCCG
>ENA-ORXB01003044-ORXB01003044.1-sediment-metagenome-genome-assembly--contig:-NODE-3044-length-12655-cov-3.245349_pt1 | contig 12655 bp, 14 predicted proteins | sample MGYA00237863_ERZ511475 | MGnify/ENA primary metagenome ERZ511475 (study PRJEB26305, sample SAMN06343858) | sediment metagenome | isolation source: hot spring sediment | place: Canada: British Columbia...
CGAGCGCCTCCCTGATCTCGGCGACGACCGGCCTGCCGCCGAAGAACCTGATGATGGCTGCCGCCAGTTCATGAGACATGGTGGATCCGGCCTCCTTCCCCATTGTACGCATATCGGCAAGAGAGCTACGGCGGCGATTTAATCAACTGCTTGAAAATCCGCCGGTTGGATTGCGCGCAGTCGTCTGGAAAGAACGCCACCCGGCGCCCCAACGCTCTGGCGAGCCACCCTGTACGAAAAGTCAGATAGTTTCCTACATTTGCGGAGATGCGGAGATCGCGCGGGCGCACCGCTATCTGCGTCCTGACGGCGCCGTCGGCGGCAGTGGCAAGCCCGACCCCAAGCTCCTTGTCGAGGACGGCAAGCTATACATCCCGTTCTAGCCGGCGTTGAGCGCTCGGCTGGACGGCGCACCAGGCCCCACTGAAACAACGGAAGGTTTGAGTGCCCGACTCGCTGAGATATCGCAGAAAGGCCTAGCGTCCGGGGCGGATCACCAGCTCCGCCCCGAGCAGCTCCTCGAGTAGCGGACTTTGCGGGTAGGGATGACCCTTGTAGTGGCGGAAGCCCTCGCCGTAGTCGCGCCCGACGAGCCGGCCGCGGTTGCGCGTCCAGGCCTCCATGGTCTCCAGATAGTCGTCCATGCCGTGATGGCGAAGCAGCCATTGGCGTTGGCTGGCGTGCTTGGCCAGCATCGCGCGTTTGGTTTCGAGCGTCGAGGAGACGTCGACAATGAAATCGGGCACGACCAGACGCCCGTCACGGTCCACGCCTTCGACCGGGTCGGCAAAGTACAGATGCGGGATCGCCGCGAGAGCCGGCGCCGGGTCATAGGCCGAGGTGTCGTAGTTGGGGGCCGGGGCGGCAAAGCAGGCGTCGCGAACCAGCTCGCTGGTAGCCTCGTGGTCGCACATGTAATCGACGGGCGAGGACGTGAGCACCAGATCCGGCCGGAGACGCCGCAACAGCGCCGTGACGCGCCGCCGCGAGGCATCGTCGGAGAAGACCGCCAGATCGCGGAATTCCGCGCAGAGGTAGTCGGCCCCGATCAGCGCCGCCGCCTCCGCCGCCTCGCGCCTGCGCACCGCACTGATCTCTTCGGGAGAGTGGTCGGTGCTGCCGCAATCGCCCGGCGTCATAGTTACGATCGTGACGGCGTGGCCTCGCGCCGCAAGGAGCGCGAGCGTGCCCCCGGCCAGCATCTCGGCGTCATCGGGATGGGCATGGATGAAGGCGATGCGCTTCCGGTCGGCCACCTAGAGCTCCTTGACCGCCTGAATCAGATCGCCGACGGCCCGCTTGCCGTCGGAGAAGAACATCAGCGTGTTGTCGGCGGCAAACAGCGGATTGGGGATGCCGGCAAAGCCGGGACTGAGGCTCCGCTTGACCACCACGACGGTGTGAGCCTTGTCGACATCGATGATCGGCATGCCGGCGATGGGGGAGTTCGGGTCAGTCCGCGCCACCGGGTTGACGACGTCGTTGGCGCCGATGACGATGGCGACGTCGGTCTGCGGCAACAGCCCGTTGACCTCCTCCATCTCAAGCAGCTTTTCGTACGGAACCTCGGCTTCGGCCAGCAGCACGTTCATGTGGCCGGGCATCCGCCCGGCCACCGGATGGATGCCATAGACGACCTCGGCGCCGCGCGCCTCCAGCAAGTCGGCAAGCTGGCGCAGCAGGTGCTGCGCCTGGGAGACGGCCAGCCCGTAGCCTGGCACGAAGGCGACCCGCCGCGCGTTCTCGAGCACCATGGCGATCTCTTCGGCCGAGGCCGCCTTGATCTTGCCGGCGTAGACGGCGTCGGCGCTCGCCGCCGCCGAGGGCGCCACGGCCCCGACGCCGCCGAACAGCACATTGGCCAGCGACCGGTTCATCGCCTTGCACATGATCGCCGTCAGGATGATGCCGCTGGCGCCCACGAGCGACCCGGCGATGATCAGCATGTTGTTGGTCAGCACGAAGCCCGTGGCCGCCGCCGCCAGTCCCGAGTATGAGTTGAGCAGCGAGATCACCACCGGCATGTCGGCGCCGCCGATCGGGATGGTCACCAGCACTCCGAGTACCGAAGCGATCCCGACCAGAATCCAATACCAGTTGGTGTTGGCCGGCTCCCAGACGATGAGGCCGCAGAAGACCAGCGCCGCCACCAGCAACACGCCGTTGAGGGCGTGCTGGCCTTTGAACAGCACGGGAGCGCCCGAGACGATCTCCTCGAGTTTGGCGAAGGCGACCAGGCTTCCCCAAAAGGTGACGCCGCCGATCAGGCCGCTGGCGCCGGTGGCCACCAGCATGTCGACGGGGGCACGCTGGTGCGCCAGCATGGTCTCCACCAGCGCGGCGCCGGCCACCAGAGCACTCGCAGCCCCGCCGAATCCATTCAGCAGCGCCACCATCTGCGGCATCGCCGTCATGCGGACCTTCAGCGCCAGCGTGGCGCCGATCGCCGAGCCGACCACCAGCCCGGCGACGATGATGGTGTAGTCGACGATCTGCCGGTTCAACAGCGTCACCACGACGGCAATCAGCATCCCGGTAGCGCCGAGCAGGTTGCCCCGGACCGCCGTCCGCGGGTGCGAGAGGCCCTTGAGCCCGAAGATGAACAGGGCCGAGGCGAGCACATAGGCAAGGTTGATCAGGACGTTCATGGCGGGGCAGCCTTCAGTGCTTGCGGCGGAACATCTTCAACATGCGGTCGGTGACCAGAAAGCCGCCGACCACGTTGATCATGGCAAAGACCACGGCGGCAAAGCCCAGAATCGTGGTCAGAGTCGTGTGCTGCGTGCCCGCCGACAGCAAGGCGCCCACGATCGTGATGCCGGAGATCGCGTTGGAGCCGGACATGAGCGGCGTATGCAACGTCGGCGGCACCTTGGTGATGACTTCGAAGCCGACAAAGATGGCCAGTACGAAAATCGTGACGGAAATAACAAGCGTGTCCATTACTGCGTCTCCCCGTTGCGCGCCGCGGGCACGAGGTGCGGCTGCACCACCCTGCCCCGGTCGACGATCATCGTCTCGCGCACAATCTGGTCATTGCCGTCGGGGGCGAGGCGCCCCTCTTTCACCATACTGAGCAGGAACGTGGAAATGTTGCGGGCGTACATCTGGCTGGCATGGAGCGGGACGGTGGAGGGCAGATTCAGGGGCCCGAGAATGGTCACCCCGGCTTCGACCACCGTCTCGCCGGGCCGGGTCAGCTCGCAGTTGCCACCGCGCTCGGCGGCGACGTCGACGATCACCGAGCCTGGCCGCATGCCGCAGACCATCTCCCGGGTGATGAGCACCGGCGCCCGCCGGCCCGGAACGGCTGCGGTGGTGATGACGACGTCGTGCTCGGCGACCGCCCGCGCCATCAACTCCCGCTGCCGCCGGTAGAACTCCTCATCCAGAGCCTTGGCGTAGCCGCTTTTGTCTTCGGCGCCCGCCGTCTCAAGCGGCAGCTCGAGGAACTTGGCGCCCAGGCTCTCCACCTGCTCCTTGACCGCGGGCCGGACGTCGTAAGCCTCCACCACCCCGCCGAGCCGGCGCGCCGTCGCGATCGCCTGCAATCCGGCGACGCCCGCGCCGAGCACGAAGACCTTGGCCGGCGCCAGCGTTCCGGCGGCCGTCATCAGCATGGGGAACATCTTGGGCAGATGCTCGGCGGCCAGCAAAACGGCCTTGTAGCCGGCAATGGTCGCCATCGACGAGAGCGCGTCCATGCTCTGCGCCCGCGTGATCCGGGGCATCAGCTCCATGGCGAAGGCGGTGATGCCGGCGCGCGCCGCCTCTTCGACCGCTTCCGGCGCCGAAAGCGGCTCCCAGAAGCCGATCAGGATCTGGCCGGCGCGCAGAAACGGGAGGTCCTGCCGTCCCGCTTCGAGGTTGGCGCCGTAACAGCGCACCTGAAGCACGACCTCGGCTTTCTCGAACAGCTCCTCACGCGAAGCGAGGATTCGTGCTCCCCGCTCGGCGTAGGCCCCATCGGGAAAGCCCGCGGCCGAGCCCGCGCCGGCCTCGACGAGCACCTCCGCTCCGGCTTTGATCAGGGGCGCTAGCGCGGCGGGGATCAGCGCCACCCGCTGCTCGCCTGGAAAGGTTTCCTTCGGAACTCCAACTGTCACGACAAACCTGCTCCCGGACCGTTCAAAGCAAACGGCAAATTGCTATTGTTCCACAGTTTGGGGGATTGTGCAGACGGCTCCGCCGCCGCGAATCCGCCCGGGAGGCGCCGTTAGGTCGTCTGGTCCGGGCTGCGAAAGCCGCCGGCTCGCTGGGGCGCGGGCCAGACCACCGTGGTCGCGCTCTCCGCCGCCAGCCGCGCCAGTGTGGTGTTGCGCAGTACGCCGTCCACGGCGGCTTGCAAGCTGCGCCACAGTCCCCGCAGCGAGCACTCCGGCGAGCGCACGCAGGTGGCCGCTCGCCCGGAATGGGTGCGGCAGAACGCCTCGCGGAAGATCGGTCCGCCAAGCGCCTCCATCACCTCGCCGACGACGATCTCGCCGGCCGGTCGCGCCAGCGTATAGCCGCCGATCTTGCCCCGGGCCGCCTTGACGAATCCCGCCCGCCGCAGAATGCGCAACAACTTGCCCGCGTAGGCTTCCGAAATCCCCTCGCTGCCGCTGATCTCGGGAATCGTCAGGCTTCCTCCCGGCCCCTGCTCGGCCAGCCGCAGCAGGCAACGCAGCCCGTACTCCTCATGGTTGGTGAGCTTCATCGGGCCAGCCCCTCGGGCGGGATCACGTCTTCGATGCCCAGCGCGAGCCGGGCGCTCTCCGACATCCGCGCCGGACTCCAGGGCGGATCGAAGACCAGCTCGACCCGCGCCCCGCAGACGCCGGCAACCGACCGGACCTTGCCCTCCACCTGAGCGGGCAGCGAACCCGCCACGGGGCAATTCGGCGCCGTCAGCGTCATCCGGATGGAGACGAAACCGGACGGGTCCACCTCGAGCCCATAGATGAGGCCAAGATCGTAAATGTTGACCGGAATCTCCGGGTCATAAACCGTCCGGAGCATCCGGATCACCTCTTCGCGCAGTCCCAGCTGGCTCATTCCGTCGACACCACCTCTCCGCGGTCGCGCAAGGCCGCGCGCAAGGTGTGCCAGGCCAGCGTGGCGCACTTGACGCGCGCCGGAAACTCCCGCACCCCGGCGAAGACCGTTAGCTTGCCCAGGTCCTCGGTGAGCGGCTGATCCTTGGTGACCAGGTCCAGGAAGCGCTTCAACAGTTGCTCCGCCTCGGCCACCGTTTTTCCCTTGAGCGCCTCCGTCATCAGCGAAGCCGACGAGGTCGAGATGGCGCAGCCGGAACCTTCAAAGCGGATCTCGTCGATCCTGCCGTTGCTTTCTTTGAGAAACAGCGTGCAGCGGTCTCCGCAGAGCGGATTGTACCCCCTGGCTTGCCGGTTGGCGTCCTCCAGCCGGCCGAAATTCCGCGGCCGCTTGCTGTGGTCCAGGATGATCTCCTGATAAAGTTCGTTGATCAAAGATGAAAGACCTCCCGGACATGAAGAAGGCCGGCGACGAGCGCGTCGACCTCTTCACGAGTGTTGTACATGGCCAAGGAGGCGCGCGTGGTGGCAGGCACGCCGAAGCGCTCCATGACCGGCTGGGCGCAGTGGTGGCCGGTGCGCACGGCGATGCCCTGCTGGTCGAGGATGGTGCCGACATCATGCGGATGCACGCCCTCGAGAGTGAACGACACCACCGCCGCCTTGTCGCGGGCGGTGCCGAAAATCTTCAGGCCCGGCACCTCGCCGAGCGCCTGCGTGGCGTATTCGAGCAGCTCGTGCTCGTGCGCGGCGATCGGCTCCAGGCCGATCTGCTCCAGATAGTCGATGGCCGCCCCCAGGCCGACCGCGCCGGCGATGTGCGGCGTTCCCGCCTCGAACTTGTAAGGCAGGGCGTTGTAGGTGGTCCGCTCAAAGCTGACCGACTCGATCATGTCTCCGCCGCCCTGATAGGGCGGCATGGCCTCCAGCCGCTCCGCCTTGCCGTAGAGCGCCCCGATGCCGGTCGGCCCGTAGACCTTGTGCCCCGACAGGACATAGAAGTCGCAGTCGAGCGCGCGGACGTCGACGCGCAGATGCGCCGCCGCCTGCGCTCCGTCCACCAGCACCGCCGCGCCCCAGCTCCGCGCCATCTCGATGATCCGGCGCACCGGAGTGATGGTGCCGAGTGCGTTCGACACGTGCGTCACGGCGACAATCTTGGTCCGCGGCCCGAGCATGCGCTCGTAAGCCTCCAGATCGAGCTCGCCGTTGTCCAGGACCGGGATCACCCGGAGCACGGCGCCCCTCTCGTCGCGGAGCATCTGCCAGGGCACGATGTTGGAGTGATGTTCCAGATGCGAGAGGAGGATCTCGTCGCCCGGCCCCAACGCCGTCCGGCCCCAGCTTTGCGCCACCAGATTGATGCCCTCGGTGGCGCCGCGCACGAAGATGATCTCTCGCGCGTGGGCCGCGTTGAGGAAGCGCCGGAGCTTGCCCCGCGCCGCCTCGTACGCCTCGGTGGCCCGCTCGCTCAGCTCGTGGACGCCCCGGTGGATGTTGGCGTTGTCGTTGCGGTAGTAGGCGAGAATCGCCTCGAGCACGCACTGCGGCTTCTGCGTCGTGGCCGCGTTGTCCAGATAGACGAGCGGCCGCCCGCGCACCGGGCGGCCGAGAATCGGAAAGTCCTTGCGCAGCGCGGCGACGTCGAGCCTAGCCGCCGTAGCCATGGAACTTCTCCCACAACCTCGCATCCAGCCAGGCGCGGAGCGGCTCCAGCCGCACCCGGTCCAGGATGTCCCGGGCGAAGGCGAGCGTAAGCAGCTCGCGCGCCTCGCGCTCGCCGATGCCGCGCGAGGTCAGGTAGAAGATCGCCTCGCGATCGATCTGACCGATCGTCGCCCCGTGCGTGCAGCGCACGTCGTCGGCGAAGATGCGCAGCTCGGGCTTGGTGTTGATGACCGCCTCCTTGGAGAGGATCAGGTTCTTGTTGGTCTGCTTGGCGTCGGTCTTCTGCGCCGGCTGGCGGACGAGGATCTTGCCGTTGAAGACGCCTGAGGCCCGGCCGTCGAGGATGCCTTTGTAAAGCTCGAAGCTCGTGCCGTTCGGCTCGGCGTGATCGACGAAGGTGCGATTGTCGATGTGCTGCGTGCCCGAGGCGACATACAGTCCGTTGAGCGTGGCGCTGGCGCCCTGCCCCAACACGATGTTCACCTCATTGCGCACCAGCTTGCCGCCGAGCGAGACGGCGCAGGTGGACAGGTTGACGTCGCGGGCGGCTGTAAGCTGCACCGTGCCCACATGGAAGCCGCCCAGATCCTCGAGCTCCAGCTTGTAGTGGTCCACCACCGCCCCCTCGGCCGCCACGATCTCGGTGACGGCATTGCTCAGATAGTCGGCGCCGCGCCCGGCGTAGACCTCCACCAGCGTAAGCTGGCTGGCGCGCCCGGCGAGGACCAGGCCGCGCGGGTGACTCACAACGGGCCGGTCCCCTTTCGTGACGAGATGGACGACTACGACCGGCTCTTCGAGCACCGTGCCCGGGGAAAGCTCCACGAAAGCGCCGTCGCAAAACGACGCCGTGTTCCAGGCCACGAAGGGATGCTCCTGGTAAGGGGCATAGCGGGCCAGATGGCGCGCCGCCGTCCCGTTAGCCCCGGAAAGCGGCCCGGCCGTGACCCCGCACGGGTACCGGGTCGAGGAGAGCTCCGGCGCAAATCGGCCGTCGACGAACACCAGGCGCAGGCCGCCCCAGCCGAGCCGCTCAAGCTCCGCCCGCAGCTCATCGTCCAGCCCCCGCGCAGCCTCCTCCGCCCGGGCGAAGTTCAGCTTCGCAATCGGCGCGACGTTAGTAAAGCGCCACTCCTCCTCGCGCGGCGCGGGAAATCCCCGTTCGGCAAAGTGCCGCGCCGCCTCCGAACGAATCTCCTCGAGCTCCTTCATGCTGCGACTTCCGCCTCCAGGGATGCGTAGCCGGACTGCTCAAGCTCTTGGGCGAGCCCGGCGTCCCCGCTGCGGACGATCCGGCCGCCGGCGAGCACATGCACGCGGTCCGGCACGATGTAGTTGAGCAGCCGCTGATAGTGCGTCACCACCAGAATCGCCCGCTCCGGGCTGCGCATGGCGTTGACGCCGTTGGCGACAATCTTGAGCGCATCGATGTCCAGGCCGGAATCGGTCTCGTCGAGGATCGCCAGCCGCGGCTCGAGCACGGCCATCTGAAAGATCTCGTTGCGCTTCTTCTCGCCGCCGGAGAAGCCCATGTTGACCGCCCGGTTCAAGAACGTCGGGTCCATGTCGAGCAGCTTCAGCTTCTCGCGCGCCAGCGATAGGAAATCCATCGGGTCGAGCTCCTCCAGGCCCCGGTGCTTGCGCACGGCGTTGAGCGCCGCCCGGAGGAAATAGGAGTTGCTGATGCCCGGGATCTCCACCGGATATTGGAAGGCCATGAAGAGGCCCTCGCGGGCGCGCTCCTCCGGGTCGAGCTCGAGCAGGTTCTTGCCGTCATAGAGGATCTCGCCCTCGGTCACCTCGTAGGTGTCCCGCCCGGCGAGCACCTGCGCCAGCGTGCTCTTGCCCGAACCGTTCGGGCCCATGATGGCATGGACCTCGCCGGCCTCCATCGCCAGGTCGATGCCGCGCAGGATCTCTTTGCCGGCCACCGACGCATGCAGATTCTTGATTTCGAGTAACGCCATGATTCTGTTTCCTGTCTTCCCTTCCTTAACCCACGCTTCCTTCCAGACTGATTCCCAGAAGCTTCTGCGCCTCGACGGCGAACTCCATCGGCAGCTCGCGGAAGACCTCCTTGCAGAAGCCGTGCACGATCATCGAGACGGCATCCTCGCTCGAGAGGCCGCGCTGCCGGCAGTAGAAGATCTGGTCCTCGCCGATCTTCGAGGTCGAGGCCTCGTGCTCGATCTGCGCCGTTGAGGTGCGCACTTCCAGGTAGGGCACCGTGTGCGCCCCGCACTTGTCGCCGATCAGCATCGAGTCGCACTGCGAATAGTTGCGCGCCCCCTCGGCGCCCTTCATGATCTTGACCATGCCCCGGTAGGTGTTCTGCCCGTAGCCGGCCGAGATGCCTTTGGAGACGATCGTGCTCCGCGTGTTCCTGCCGATGTGGATCATCTTCGTGCCGGTGTCGGCCTGCTGGTGGTGGTTGGTGATGGCCACCGAGTAGAACTCGCCCACCGAGCCGTCGCCGATGAGCAGGCAGCTCGGATACTTCCAGGTGATGGCCGAGCCGGTCTCGACCTGCGTCCAGGAGATCTTCGAGTTCACCCCCAAACACTTGCCGCGCTTGGTGACGAAGTTGTAGATGCCTCCCTTGCCCTCTTTGTCGCCCGGATACCAGTTCTGCACGGTCGAGTACTTGATGGTGGCGTTGTCGTGCGCGATGAGCTCGACCACGGCGGCGTGCAACTGGTTGGAGTCGCGCATGGGCGCCGTGCAGCCCTCCAGGTAGCTCACCCAGGCGCCCTCGTCGGCGATGATCAGCGTTCGCTCGAACTGGCCCGTGTCCTTGGCGTTGATGCGGAAATAGGTGGAAAGCTCCACCGGACAGCGAACGCCCTTGGGCACATAGCAGAACGAGCCGTCGCTGAAGACGGCCGAGTTGAGCGCGGCAAAGAAGTTGTCCGTATAGGGGACCACCGTGCCCAGGTATTTCTCCACCAGTCCGGGATGCTCCTGAACGGCTTCGGAGAAGGAACAGAAGATGATGCCGAGCTCGGCGAGCTTCTCCTTCATCGTGGTGGCCACCGAGACGCTGTCGAAGACCGCGTCGACGGCCACGCCGGCCAGCATCTCCTGCTCGCGAAGCGGAATGCCGAGCTTCTCGTAGGTGCGCAGGATCTCCGGGTCGACCTCGTCGAGGCTCTTCGGACGTGAAGTGAATGTCTTGGGCGCCGAGTAGTAGTAGATGTCCTGGTAGTCGATGGGCGGATAGGTGACGTTGGCCCACCGGGGCTCCTCCATGGTGAGCCAGTGCCGGTAGGCTTTGAGGCGCCACTCGAGCATGAACTCGGGTTCGTGCTTCTTGGCCGAGATCATGCGGATGATGTCTTCGTTGAGGCCTTTGGGCACCACGTCGGCCTCGACATCGGTAACGAAGCCCCATTTGTAGTCTTGGCTGACGAGTTCCTCGATGGGGGTTGGCTGGGGAGTCGGGTTGGGCATGATCGTCTTCCGTAGACCAGTCTGCCATAATGGCGACTGTCAAGTCAAGATTTGCCCCCTTCCCTTCTCCGCCGGCCGGTGCTAGACTGTTATCGAATCGGGGCGTGGCTCAGCCTGGTTAGAGCGCCTGGTTCGGGACCAGGAGGTCGGTGGTTCAAATCCACTCGCCCCGACCATTCTTGCTTAGCGTCCCGCCAGCTTAGGGTGCCGGCAAGCGGGACGCCCGAAGCGCCGCCTGGCCGGAGAGGCCCGAGGCGGCTGCCTGCCACGCCGGGGCGTCGGCCTGCGTCACGATTCGAGCAGCTTCGCCGCGTTGCCGCCCTGCTTGCCGAGAGAGGCGCGAGCGAAGACCGAGCAGGCTTTGGCCAGCGCCCGGACGTCGCCGCCTTCCTCGATCGTGAACTCGTGGCTCACCCAGTCCGACAGCGGGATGTTGCGAAAGTAGAGCCGCTCCTGGAGGACCATCGACTTCTGGTTCAGAAACAGCGACCGGCTCTCCTTGACGTAGTGGCGCTCCTCGACGCGGATGTCGGCCAGAAACTCGTCGAGAGAGCGCCGGCGGGTCTCCTCCTCCAGGGCCCGCAGCCTCTCCTCCATCACCCGGTCCTGCGACCGGATCGCCGCCTGCGCCTCAGCCAGCGCCTCGCGCTCCTTGGCGACGGCTACCTCCAGGCGCGCCTGCATGACCAGAAAAGCCAGCAGCGCCGAGCCGGTCGCCGTGAAGACGGGCAGCAGCAACCAGAGGATAGCCTCCATCGGTCTGAACTATCAATCGGAAGGTCGACGACGAGGCTTTAGGCACACTGCCGGCAAGGAATTCAACGAAAGGGCACGCAAAGATCGGCCGTCCGGCCGAACGGCGCTTCGCCTAAACTCAGAGAAGACCGATATGGCAAAACGCAGCGCGCTTCTGATTCTGGCAACCATCGGCTTGCTTGCGGCCCAGATCCGCCGGACCGAAACGGTGGAGAGGCGCCTCGAGCTCACGGCGGCCGGGCCAGCTCAAGGCCGGTACCTGGCGGCGATCGAAGCCGTGGACTTGCGGGTGGTGAAAGGGGCGCCGCTGTCGGCCCGCGCCGTCACCGAGTCGGTGCGCCTGCTCGCCGACGGCACCCGGATCGTCCAAAAATCCGAGGCCCGGCTTTGGCGCGACCGCGACGGGCGCAGCCGCCGGGAGTTCGTGGCGGCGACCGCAGGCGAGGCGCCTGCCGGGGAACGGCCTCCGGCCACGGCGGTTCTCTACGACCCGGGCGCGGGCACCGTCTGGCTGCTCGATCCCGCCGAAAAGCTGGCCCGCAGGATCCGCGTGAGCATCGAAGCGAGCCTCGAGGCTGGCGCGGGTGAGGAGCCCAAGCGCGAGCTCGTCTTTGCCGCGCCCGCCCTGTCGATGTGGATGGAGCGGAGGCTCGGCGGAGGCGAGCGAGCCGACTTCGGCGGAGCCTTCGGCGGCGCCCGGCTGCTCAGCTTCGGGCCGGACGCCAAAGAGGAAGATCTGGGCGAGCGGGTGATCGAAGGGCTGGCGGCCCGCGGCACGCGCTACACCCAGCTCATCCCGGCGGGCCGGATCGGCAACGACCGCCCCATTACGATCGTGCACGAGCGGTGGGTGGCGCCGGAGCTCGAGCTGGTCGTGCTGGCCGAAACCAAGGACCCGCTCGCCGGCGACGTCACCTACCGCCTTACCGAGCTTCGCCGCGGCGATCCGCCCGCAGGCCTGTTCGAGGTTCCTTCCGATTACAAGGTCGAGGAGGCGGGCAGCATCCACCGGCGGTTCCGCCTCGTCGAGGAGGCCGAGAAGCCCAAACGCTGACCGTCGCGGTCGTCCTCTGAAGGAGCCGCCCGGCCTGCTGTGCTAGCATGAGGATAGTTATGGGCATTCCGAACGTCAAGCGCATCCGCATCATCCATCCCGACGGAGGCCGTACCGCCACTCTGATGGCGGTTGTGCCCAAGGGCACCGACATCGCCGCCTACGCCGCCGAGGCCGCCAAGCGCTTCGACTGGAAAGCCTACGAGGAGTCGCTCAAGCAGCACTTCAAGGTGCGCGTCGGCCAGCAGAAGCAGAAGAAGCGTTGAGGCGCGCGCTGAGCGCTCTTCAACGTGTCGGCATTTTCGGCAGCTCGACCCGTTTAGCGTCGCCGGTCGAAAAGTCGGCGTCGGTCAGGGTGCGCTGCTCGGAGGCGTAGAATTCCATCCGCGTCGCCGGCCGGCCGTCGCGGAACATCACCTGCTCGACGGGAAAGCCGTCGATCTGCTTGACGGACATGGCGCCCTGAATCGAGCCGACCTCAAAATACCGGCGCACGGACCGCGTCAGCTCATCCATGGCCCGGCCCAACTTCTCGAACGTGGCCATCTCCCGGGCGGTGAGTCCAAGCGCATCCGGCGGGACTGCGCACAGCTCGGAGATCTTTTCCGGACCTTGGAACACCTCGTACTTCTTGCAAGGGCGCCCTCCGGCCGATCCCGCGCCGGCGGGGCGATAGGTGACGGCCGGGGCC
>ENA-ORXB01003048-ORXB01003048.1-sediment-metagenome-genome-assembly--contig:-NODE-3048-length-12637-cov-3.049045_pt1 | contig 12637 bp, 13 predicted proteins | sample MGYA00237863_ERZ511475 | MGnify/ENA primary metagenome ERZ511475 (study PRJEB26305, sample SAMN06343858) | sediment metagenome | isolation source: hot spring sediment | place: Canada: British Columbia...
GCTCAACCGCTATCTGGTGCAGATCGCCAACATCCGGGAGCAGTGCTCCTGGATCCACGACGACGCCCGGGCGGCCACGGAGAAGGCCAAGGCCTTGGTGCTGGCCGCAGTGCGGCGGGTGGCGCTGCACCAGCCGCTAGAGCCGCGGCGTGCCGAGATCAACCCCAACGTGCTGATCGTCGGCGGCGGCATTGCCGGCATCCAGGCCGCGCTCGAGATCGCCGAGTCAGGCCACACTGTGTACCTGGTGGAGCGGGAGGCCACCATCGGCGGCCACATGGGCCAGTTCGACAAGACCTTCCCGACGCTGGACTGCGCGGCCTGCATTTTGACGCCGAAGATGGTCTCGGTGAGCCACCGAAAGAACATCAAGCTGCTGACGCTGAGCGAAGTGACGGGCTTTTCCGGCTATATCGGCAATTTCAAGGTGCGGGTCCGGCGGAAGGCGCGCTATGTCGACGAATCGAAATGCACCGGCTGCGGCCAGTGCTGGAATGTCTGCCCGGCCACGCGGCTTCCCCGGAAACGGACGATCTGGCTGGGCGATCAGGTTCTCCGGCAGGTGAACGCATGAGGTTGGAGGCGGTCAAGGAGGCGCTCGATTGCCGGGTGATTGTCGGCGACGACCGGCTGCTCGAGGAGGTCCAGGCGGCCTGCGGCGCCGACCTCATGAGCGACGTGCTCTCCTTTGCCGCGCCCAACACCCTGCTGTTGACGGGGCTCACTACGGTCCAGACCGTGCGCACGGCTGAAATCGCCGACATCCGGGCCATCGTCTATGTGCGGGACAAGTTGCCCGACAAGGAGGCGGTGGCGCTGGCCCGGGAAAAGGGTATCATTCTGCTGGCGACCCGGCTGACCATGTTCGAGGCCTGCGGCAGACTCTACCGCTGCGGACTGCGCGGCGGCAGTGAGGTTGCGGGAGTCCGCAATGAAACCCGAGGAGCCCCTGTTCCATGACTGTGCCGAGGTATGCGGCTGGATTTCGCCAACGCGGGCAAGGCGGCCAGCCAGTTCCGGGCGGCGTTAAGGGATCTCGGCATCCCGCCGGAGGTGATCCGGCGGGTGGCAATCGCCGCCTACGAGGCGGAGATGAACGTGGTTCTTTACGCGCGCAGAGGAATCATGGAGCTCAGCGTGACTCCGCGCGAGATCAACCTCCGGGTCGTGGATGAAGGCCAGGGGATTCCCGACATCTCCCTGGCCATGCAGGAGGGCTACTCGACCGCCTCGGACGAGATCCGGGAGATGGGATTCGGGGCGGGCATGGGCCTGCCCAACATTCAAAAGAACGCTGATCAGTTCGAGATCCACTCGGTGGTCGGCCAGGGAACGACGCTCGAGATCAAGGTGCGCTTGTAGGATGCAGGAGTACTTCCATTCCGTGCGGACGGTGCCGGAACGATGCGCCGGGCGCATGGCCTGCATGCGCGCCTGTCCGACCCATGCCATCCGCGTGCGGCAGGGCAAGGCGGTGATCCTCGAGGAGCGGTGCATCGATTGCGGTGAGTGCGCCCGCGCCTGTCCGAACAAGGCGATCGTGCCCCAGACGAGCTCCTTTACCGACTTCTCCCGCTTCCGCTACATGATTGCCCTGCCCTCGCCGGTTCTTTACGGGCAGTTTCGCCGGGACGTACTTCCTGGGGCCATTCTAAACGCTCTGAAGCGCATCGGCTTCGACGACGCCTGCGACGTGGCCTCGGCCAGCGAGGCCGCCAGCATCGCCATCGAGGAGTATCTGAAGGACTATCGCGGACCGTACCCGTTGCTGTCGCCGTTCTGTCCGGTGGTGGTGAGGCTGATTCAGGCCCGCTATCCCGACTTAGTGGATCTGCTGCCGCCGATCGAGTCTCCTATGGAGATCGCCGCGCGCGAAATCCGCTACCGCAAGATGAAGGAACTCGGCCTGGAGCGGGACGAGATCGGGGTCATCTACCTGACGCCGTGCGCGGCCAAGATGGTCGCCATCCGCTACCCTCCGCGCAAGAAGGTCTCTCACATCGACGGCGCCATCGCCATCGCCGACATCTACCCCTTGCTGCGGGCGGCGATCGCCGAGACCGACAACCAGGGATCGGAGGGGGAAGAACCCGTCCGGGGCATCGGACTGGGCTGGCCGGTCGTGGGCGAGCAGAGCGCGCACCTGCGCGCCGAGAGTTGCCTGGCGGTGGCCGGCCTGGCCGACGTCGAGCGGATCCTGAACGAAATCGAGACCGGCAAGCTGGGCGACGTGCAGTACGTGGAGTGCCACGGCTGCGCCCAGGGCTGTTGCGGGGGCCCGCTCACCGTCGACAACCCCTACGTCGCCCGGAGCAAGATCCTGAACCTGGTGGCCCGCTTCGGCAACACGCCGAGCCAGGACCGGGCCAAGGTGCGCGAGCTGTACCACCGCGGCTATTTCTCGCTTCCGGGCAAGATCGCCGCGAGGCCCTTTCCCCCGCTCGACAAGGACATTCCGCGGGCCATCGAGAAGAAGAGGCGCGTGCAAGACCTGTTGCGGACGCTTCCCCGGATCGACTGCGGCGCCTGTGGCGCTCCCACGTGCCTGGACTTTGCCGAGGACGTGATTCAGGAGGCGTCGCGGCTGGAGGACTGCCTCGTGCTTGCGGCCCGTGGTCTGCTCGCCTGCGGGGAGCGCGGCGAGGTGGTCCGGGAGGATCGGTCATGACGCTGAGAGAGATCGCCGAGAAGCTCGAACTGGACGTCTTGGCGGAGGCGCCGGGCTTGGACCGCCAGGTCACCGGCGGTTACGTGAGCGACCTGCTGAGCGATGTGATCGCCCACGGCCGGCCGGGCAACCTCTGGGTCACGTTGCAGACGCACCGGAACGTCCTGGCTGTCGCCAGCCTCAAGGAGCTGGCCGGCGTGGTGCTGGTGAACGGCAGGCGGCCGGATGCAGAGACTCTGGCTCAAGCCCGGGAGGAGCGGATCGCGCTGCTCGCGAGCCGGCTGCCGGCGTTCGAGCTGGTCGGCCGCCTGTATGAGTTGGGAGTCCGGGGGAACGGGTGATGCTCAGGGTCTTCCAGGCCGATCTGCACGTCCACACGTGCCTTTCGCCCTGCGCCGAGCTGACGATGGGACCCCGGACCATCGTGGCGGCGGCGCGCGAACGGGGCCTGGATCTGATCGGCATCACCGATCACAACTCTTCGGAGAACGCGCCGGCGGTGACCGGCGCCGCCCGCGGCAGCGGCCTAACAGTGCTTCCCGGGCTGGAGGTCACCTCCCGGGAGGAGGTGCATGTGCTGGCTCTGTTTGATGAGCTGGAGGCCGCTTTCCGGTTGCAGGAGGCCGTCTACGCGCACTTGCCGGGCCAGAACGACGGCCAGCGCTTCGGCCTTCAGGTGATCGTCAGCGAGGAGCACGACGTGCTGGGTTTCAACAGCCGGCTGCTGGCCGGGGCTGCCGAGTTCACGGTGGAGGAGCTCGTCGAGCTCATCCACGAGCTGGGCGGACTGGCCATTGCCGCGCACATCGACCGGGAGGCGTTCGGCATCCTCGGACAGTTGGGATTCCTGCCGGCCGGGCTGGAGTTCGACGCGCTCGAGCTGTCACCCCAGATGAGCCGCCAGGAGGCCGCCCGCCGGCTGCCGGAGTGGGCCGCCGGGGCGCTGGTCCGCTTCTCGGACGCGCACCGCCCGGAGGAGATCGGCCGGGCGTTTACACCGCTGGTGCTACGCGAGCCGACGACGGCGGAGATCCGCAAGGCTTTCCGGGGCGAAGGCGAGCGGCAGGTGCTCTGGTCCGAGTCCGCCGGCGCCCGGCAGCGGGGGTGCGACTGGACATAGGTGGGCCATGGAGGAGCTCGCGCTGCACGTGCTTGACATCGCCCAAAACTCCATTGCCGCAGGCGCGCGCCGCATCCGGATTCGCGTCCGGGAGAGCCGCCGCGAGGACCTGGTCACCATCGAGGTGAGCGATGAAGGGCGGGGCATGGAGCAAGCCGTGCGGGAGCGGGCCACCGACCCGTTTTTCACCACCCGCCAGACCCGACGCGTCGGTTTGGGACTGCCGCTGCTGGAGCAGGCGGCCCAGGCGGCCGGCGGCGCGCTCGGCATCGAGTCCCTGCCCGGCGCCGGCACCCTGGTCCGGGCGGCGTTTCGCTACAGTCACGTGGATCGGCAGCCGTTGGGGGACATGGCAGGCACGCTGCTCACCCTGATTGTCGGCCACCCGGAGATCGAATTCGAGTACGTTCACCAGACCGACGAGAGGGAGCTGGTGTTCCGCACCCAAGAGATTCAGGCCGAGCTCGAGGGCCGGCCGCTCAGCTCGCCGCAAGCAATTGCGGCCGTCAGGAAACGCCTGGCCGGTATGCCGGGCAAAGAGAGCCAAGCCCATGGAACTGGCAACTATCGAGAAGATCATCCGTGAGCACGGTGCCCAAAGAAGCGCCGTCATCGCGATGCTCCAGGACATCCAGCACGAGTACACCTATCTGCCGCGCGATGTGCTGGCGCATCTGGCCCGCACGCTGGACATCCCGCTCAGTCGCGTCTACGGTCTGGCCACTTTCTACCGGGCCTTCAGCCTCAAGCCCAAGGGCCGGCACCCGATCGCGGTCTGTCTGGGCACGGCCTGCCACGTCGGCGGGGGCGTGAAGATCCTGGAGAAGTTTGAGCGCCAGCTCAACGTGAAGGTGGGCGGCACGACAGAGGACCTCAATTTTGGCTTGGAGGCGGTGCGCTGCCTGGGCTGCTGCGGTCTTGCCCCGGTGGTCACCGTCGGCAACGATCTGTTCGGCAAGGTGACGCTGCCGAAGGTGGATCAGATCATCCGGCAGTATCAACGGAGGGAGGGAGCCTGATGCCAAAGCTCAAACTGGAGGATTTGGCGGCGATCCGCGACAGCGCGCGCCGGATGACGTCGCTGCGCGAAGGCGCCGGGCGCGTGCGGATCACGGTCCACATGGGCACTTGCGGGATCGCCGCGGGCGCCCGCGCCATCATGGAGGCGGTGCTGCGCGAAATCGAGGAGCGCCACCTGGACGACGTCCTGGTCACGACTTCCGGCTGCGCCGGTCTGTGCAGCCGCGAGCCGATGGCGACCGTCGAGATCCGGGGCCATCCGCCGGTCAAGTACGCGGACCTGACCGAGGCGCGCGTCAAGACGATCTTCGAGGAGCACATTCTGGGCGGCAAGATCCCGGTCGAGCTGGCCCTGGCGATCGGCAGCGAACGGACTCATTGAGGAGGCGCCCATGCCCTATCGAGTGCACCTGATGGTTTGTGCGGGAACCGGCTGCGTCTCGAACGGCTCGCTCGGCGTGCGGGACGCTCTGGAAAAGGAGATCCACCGGCGCGGGCTCGGCGGAGAGGTCCAGGTGGTGACGACCGGCTGCAACGGCTTCTGCGGCGCCGGGCCGCTGCTGGTGGTGCAGCCCGACGGCATCTTCTACCAGCAGCTCACGCCCAAGGAGATCCCCCTGCTGGTCGAAGAGCACCTCATCAAGGGGCGGCCGGTGCCCAAGCTGATGTATGTGCCGCCGGAGGAGAAGGTCCCCATCCCGAAGATGAGCGAGATCCCCTTCTTTAAGGGCCAGCGGCTCGTCGCACTGCGCAACCGGGGTTTGATCGACCCGGAGAAGATCGAGGATTACATCGCCCGCGACGGCTATACCGCCTTCGCCAAGGCGCTGACGCAGATGACGCCGGAGCAGATCATCGCCGAGATCAAGGCCGCCGGACTGCGCGGCCGCGGCGGCGCCGGCTTCGCCACCGGGGTCAAGTGGGAGAAGGTTCGCCAGGCGGTGGGCGAGCCCAAGTACATCATTTGCAACGGCGACGAGGGCGACCCCGGCGCCTTCATGGACCGCAGCATCTTCGAATCTGATCCGCACTCGGTGATCGAAGGGATGCTTATCGGGGCCCGCGCCATGGGCGCCCGCTGGGGCGTCGTCTATGTGCGTAACGAATATCCTTTGGCGTTGCAGCGCATCCAGATCGCCATCGAAAAGGCGCGCGAATACGGACTGTTGGGCGAGAACATCTTCGAGACCGACTTCAGCTTCGACATCTCGGTGACGCGCGGGGCCGGCGCCTTCGTCTGCGGCGAGGAGACGGCGCTGATCGCCTCGGTCGAGGGCCGTCTGGGCGACCCCCGGGCGCGGCCTCCCTATCCGGCCGAATACGGCCTGTGGGGCAAGCCCACCTGTATCAACAACGTCGAGACTTGGGCCAACGTGCCGCCCATCATCCTGCGCGGGGCCAAGTGGTACTCGCAAATCGGCACCGAGTCGAGCAAAGGGACCAAGGTCTTCTCGCTGGTCGGCAAGATCCGCAACACCGGGCTGGTCGAGGTGCCGATGGGCATCACGCTGCGCGAGCTGATCTACGACATCGGCGGCGGCATTCCCGGCGGCAAGAAGTTCAAGGCCGTGCAGACCGGCGGCCCCTCGGGCGGCTGCATTCCGGCCGGCCCGCTGCTCGATCAGCCGATCGTGTACGACGGCCGGGGCGAGCGCCGGCCGCTCTCGGACGCCCTCGACCTGCCCATCGACTACGAAAGCCTCACCGACGTCGGCTCGATGATGGGCTCCGGTGGACTCGTCGTGATGGACGAGGACACCTGCATGGTGGATGTGGCCCGCTACTTCCTGGCCTTCACCCAGGATGAATCCTGCGGCGCTTGCACGCCATGCCGCGAGGGCACCAAGCTGATGCTCGATATCCTCACCAAGATCGTCGAGGGGCACGGGACGATGGAGGACCTGGAGAGCCTGGAGGAGATCGGCCGCGTGGTCAAGGAGACCTCGCTTTGCGGCCTGGGCAAGACCGCACCCAACCCCGTGCTGACCACGCTGCGCTATTTCCGCGATGAGTACATCGCCCACATCCAGGCCCATAAGTGCCCGGCCCACGTCTGCCGCGAGCTGAACGTCTACCGGATCGACCCGGAGATCTGCGTGCAGCGCGGGCACGGCTGCGGAGTCTGCCGGCGCGAGTGCCCGGAGAAAGCCATCTTCGGGGAGAAGAACCAACCTCACCGGATCGACCAGGCTCTTTGCAAGAAGTGTGGCGTCTGTGTGGATGTCTGCCATTTTCATGCCGTGATTGTCGAATAAGGAGCGGCTATGATCCGAGTCACCATTGACGGGGTAACCACCCAAGTTCCGGAACGCACGACGATTCTTCGTGCCGCGAAGTTCCTCGAGATCAAGATCCCCACGCTGTGCTATCACCCCCTGCTCAAGCCTTTCGGCGCCTGCCGGATCTGCGTGGTGGGGGTGAAGAAGGGGCTCGGTCTGGAGATGGTCACCGCCTGCAACACCCCCTGCGAGGACGGCATGGAAGTGGTCACTCAAGCGCCCGAACTGCTCCGGGCGCGACGGCTGGTGGTCGAGCTGATGCTGGCCCGCTGGCCGAACGTCGCCGTCATCCAGCGTCTGGCCGCCGAGCTGGGGCTTGATCGGCCGCGTTTCACCAGCCCGGTGCGGGACGAGCGACCCGACGCCTGCATCCTCTGCCTCCGCTGCGTGCGGATCTGCGAGGAGGTGGTCGGCGCCAGTGCGATCGGCTACGAGGACCGCGGCATCCACCGGCGCGTCGCCACTCCCTTCAACCAGGAGTCGGAGGCCTGCATCGGCTGCGGCGCCTGCGCCCATGTGTGCCCGAGCGGCCACATCCGCTTCGAGGGCGAGGATTACCGGGGCCGGCCGGCCGAGTTTCTGCTCGGGCCGAACACCGCCATCTACGTGCCCACCGCCCAGGCCGTGCCCAAGGTGCCCCGGATCGATCCGGAAAGCTGCATTCACTTCAAGACCGGCGCCTGCGAGTCCTGCGCCGCAGTCTGCGAGCCGGGCGCGATCAACCACAAGATGAGGGACGAAGAGATCGAGCTTGAGGTCGGCCAGGTGCTAATAGCCACCGGCTATGACCTGTTCGACGCCGCGCCGGCGGCGCAGTACGGCTACGGCCGGCTGGACAACACGTACACGGCGCTGGACATCGAGCGGATGCTCAACGCCACCGGGCCCACCGGGGGCCGCGTGCTGCTTAAGAACGGGCAGCCGCCGCGCGCCGTGGGCATCATCCACTGCGTCGGCTCGCGCGACGAGAACTACCACCGCTACTGCTCGCGCGTCTGCTGCATGTACGCGCTGAAGTTTGCCCACTTGATCAAAGAGCGCTGCCCGCAGGCCGAGGTTTACAACTTCTACATCGACATGCGGGCCTTTGGCAAGGGGTACGAGGAGTTCTACTCCCGGGTGTTGCACGAGGGCGCCAACGTCATCCGCGGCCGGGTGGCGGAGGTGGTTCAGGCCGGCTGGTCCAAGCAGGAGGAAGGGACGTTGCTCATCCGCTGCGAGGACACGCTGATCGGCAAGTTCCGCGAGATCCCGGTGGACATGGTGATCCTTTGCAATGCCATCGAGCCGAAGCGGGACGCGGCGCATCTGGCGCGGATCTTCGGCCTCAGCCGGAGCCCGGACGGCTTTTTCCTGGAACGCCACCCCAAGCTCGACCCGGTAGCCACGACCACTGACGGGCTCTTCATCGCTGGCTGCGCCCAAGGGCCCAAGGATATTCCGGATTCGGTGGCGCAGGCCTCCGCCGCCGCCGCCCGGATGCTGGCGACGATCTCCAAGGGCGTCGTCGAGATCGATCCCATCCGGGCGGAGGTGGACGAGGCGCTGTGCAGCGGTTGCCGCACCTGCGTTCCGCTGTGCCCGTACAACGCCATCGAGTACCTGGAAGCCAAGAAGATCTCCCAGGTCAATTCCACGCTCTGCAAAGGCTGCGGCACCTGCGTGGCCGCCTGTCCGTCGGGAGCCATCAGCGGCTATGGCTTCACCGACGCCCAGGTCAACGCCGAGCTCGAGGGGATCCTCGCGCTGTGAGAAAGGAAGGAGGTGCGACGGTGGAGAACCGGCACGAGCGCTTCGAACCCCGCATCGTCGGGTTTTTGTGCAACTGGTGTTCCTATACGGGGGCGGACCTGGCTGGCACCAGCCGGATGAAGTCGGCGCCGAACCTGCGCATCATCCGCGTGATGTGTTCCGGCCGGGTGGATCCGAACTTCATTCTTCGCGCCTTCCAACTGGGCGCCGACGGCGTTTTGGTGGCGGGCTGCCATCCCGGCGACTGCCACTACCAGGAGGGCAATTTCAAGGCCTTGCGGCGGGTGAGCTTTCTTAGGCGGCTGCTCCGGGAGCTGGGCGTCGACGAACGCCGGCTGCGCCTGGAGTGGATTTCAGCCGCCGAAGGAGAGAAGTTCGCCAAAGTCTCCAACGAATTTACCGAGCAGGTGCGGGCTCTGGGTCCGCTGCGCCTGGCGGTAGGCGAGGAGCGCCCCGCCGCCAAGGAGCTAGAGGAGGTCACAGTCCGATGAGCGGCGTCAAACCCAAAGTAGCCTTTTACTGGTGCGCCTCCTGCGGCGGTTGCGAGGAGGCCGTCGTCGATCTGGCCGAGAAGATCCTGGAGGTCGTCGCGGCCGTCGACATCGTCTTCTGGCCGGTGGCGCTCGACTTCAAACGCAAGGACGTCGAGGCCATGGAGGACGGCTCGATCGTGGCGACCTTCCTTAACGGCGCCATCCGCACCTCCGAGCAGGAGGAGATGGCCCGCCTGCTGCGCCGCAAATCGCAACTGATGATCGCCTTCGGAGCCTGTTCGCATCTGGGCGGCGTGCCCGGCCTGGCCAATCTCTGGGACCGGGCGGCGATCTTCCGCCGAGCCTATCTGGAGTCGCCGAGCACGAGCAACGCCGCGGGCGTCCTTCCGCAGGCTCACTGCGCGCAGAACGGCCACGCGCTCGAACTGCCCGTGTTCTTTGATACGGTGCGCGCGCTCCACCAGGTGGTCGAAGTCGATTACTACATCCCGGGCTGTGCGCCGCCGCCGGGCCTGCTCGCCGCCGCCGTCCAAGCCCTGCTCAAGGGTGAGCTGCCGCCCAAGGGCAGCGTGCTGGCCTCCGACAAGGCGTTGTGCGAGGAGTGTCCGCGCAGAGAGACGCGCCCGGAGAGGCTGACGCTCAAGGAGTTCAAGCGCCCGCACCAAGTTCTGATCGATCCCGGGCAGTGCCTGCTGGCCCAGCATATCATCTGCATGGGGCCGGCCACCCGGGGCGGCTGCGCGGCGCGCTGCATCCAGGGCAACATGCCCTGCACCGGCTGTTTCGGCCCCACTGACCAGGTGCTCGATTACGGCGGCAAGGCCCTGTCGGCGATCGCCTCCATCATCGACAGCACCGACCCGACGGAGATCGATCGGATCCTGGCGCAGATCCCCGATCCGGTCGGCCTGCTCTACCGCTACAGTCTGCCGGCGTCACTCGTGCGTCGCAAGAGGTCCGAGGCCGCTTGAGAGAGACCGTTTGAGAAGAGAGGGGGTGAAGGAACGTGGCTGAGAACGTGAAATCCAACTTCGGTGAGGTCTGGGAGGAAGGCGCGCGCCGCGCGGCCGCCGCCTACCAGCGTCGCAGGATCCAGATCGACCCGATCACTCGCCTGGAAGGTCACGGCAAGATTGACATCTTCCTCGACGAGGAAGGCGGCGTCGAGCGGGCCTATCTCCAGGTTCCGGAGCTGCGCGGCTTTGAGGCGTTCGCCGAAGGGCGCCCCGCCGAGGAGATGCCGCAAATCACCTCGCGCATCTGCGGAGTCTGTCCGACCGCCCACCACATGGCGTCCACCAAGGCGCTGGACCGCGTCTACCGCGTCGAGCCGCCGCCGGCGGCGCGCAAGATCCGGGAGTTGGTCTACAGCACCTTCATGACGGAGGACCACGCCCTGCACTTCTACATTCTGGGCGGTCCGGACTTCGTGGTCGGGCCGACCGCCCCCGCCGCCGAGCGCAACGTTCTGGGCGTGATCGCCAGAGTCGGGCTCGAGGTCGGCCGGAAGGTCATCGAGATGCGCCGGAAGCTGCGCGAGCTCATCACGCTCGTGGGGGGCAAGGTCGTCCATCCCGTGCTCGGTCTGCCTGGCGGCGTGGCCAAGCCGGTCAAGCCGGACGAGCAGAAGCAATTCCAGGCGGTGGCCGACGAGGCGGTCGCTTTCGCTCAGTTCACGCTGGAGGTGTTTGAAAACGTCGTCCTGAAGAACTCCGACTATGTCGAGCTCATCGTCTCCGACGACTTCACCCACCGCACCTACTATATGGGCCTCGTCGACGGCCAGAAGCGGGTGAATTTCTATGACGGCACGATTCGTGTCGCTTCCCCGGCCGGGACAGTGACGGCCGACTTTCCGGCCGAAGAGTACCTCGACCATGTGGCCGAGCACGTCGAGCCGTGGAGCTATGTGAAGTTCTGCTACCTCAAACAGGTGGGCTGGCGCGGTTTCGTGGACGGCGCCGACAGCGGCGTGTACTGCGTTGCGCCGCTTGCGCGGCTGAACGCCGCCGAGGGCATGGCCACGCCGCTCGCCCAGGCGGCCTACGAGAAGTTCTACGCCACGCTAGGCGGCAAGCCGGTGCATCACACCCTCGCCAACCACTGGGCCAGGGTCATCGAGCTCCTCTACGCGGCGGAACGGATGCGGGAGCTGGCGGCGGATCCCGAACTCACCGATCCGCATGTCCGGAATCTGCCCACGGCCACGCCGCGCGAGGGCGTCGGGGTGGTGGAGGCTCCGCGTGGGACGCTTTTCCATCACTACCAAACCGATGAGCGCGGAGTTATCCGGAAAGCAAATCTGATCGTGGCCACTCAGAACAACGCGGCGCGCATTGCCATGAGCGTGGAGAAGGCCGCCAAGCGGCTGATCCGCGGCGCCGACGTCCCCGAGGGTCTCCTCAACATGGTGGAGATGGCTTTCCGGGCTTACGACCCCTGTCACGCCTGCGCCACGCACGCCCTTCCGGGGAGCATTCCCCTCGTGGTTCGCGTGCGCAACCACCAGGGCGAAGTGTTAGCCGCGCTCAGCCGGGGTGCAGACGGACGGGTGCGCCGGGCTTGAGGCGAGCGACTCCGAAGGAACGACTCGAGGACGAGCGGCCGTGGGGCGGCTTCGAACCCCGCTACGCCGCCGGGGCCTGAAAGCGCTCGTCGAGGCCCGGTAGCGCTTTGGGCTCGAGGCTGACCTCAGAGAGACCTCCGAAGTCGAATCCTGGTTGAAGGCGCGACCGGAGTTACGCTTGCTGGTCAAAGACGACCAAGACGGACACACTTGTCTTTCCGGCGTGCCTCCGGAAACGCTTCAGCGCGTTGCCAGCGCCGCCGGCCGTTCGGCCAGAGCCGGGATGGCGTCGGCCAGCACCTCCTCGATCCGCTCGACGAAGATGAACTGGGTCACCTGCCGCACCTCGTCGGGCAGCTCGCGCAGGTCCTTCTGGTTGGCCTTGGGAAGAATGATCCGCCGGATGCCGGCGCGGCGCGCCGCCAGGACCTTCTCTTTGATGCCGCCCACCGGCAGGACCAATCCGGTGAGGGTGATCTCGCCGGTCATGGCGGTGTCGGTGCGCGCCGGGGTCTTGGTGAACAGCGAGGCCAGCGCCACGGCGGCGGTGATGCCCGCCGACGGACCGTCCTTCGGCGTGGCCCCCGCCGGCACGTGCAGGTGCACGCCGTTGTCCTTGAAGACAGCCGGGTCGATGCCGAGCTCGGCCGAATGCGCGCGGATGTAGCTCAGCGCCGCCCGCACCGACTCCTGCATGACGTCGCCGAGCTGCCCGGTGAGCGTCAGGTCCTTGGCGCC
>ENA-ORXB01003051-ORXB01003051.1-sediment-metagenome-genome-assembly--contig:-NODE-3051-length-12630-cov-4.062854_pt1 | contig 12630 bp, 14 predicted proteins | sample MGYA00237863_ERZ511475 | MGnify/ENA primary metagenome ERZ511475 (study PRJEB26305, sample SAMN06343858) | sediment metagenome | isolation source: hot spring sediment | place: Canada: British Columbia...
CTACACTCTTTCCCTACACGACGCTCTTCCGATCTTGGAGGAGATGCTGGCGGATGAAGGTGCGGGCTAGCGCCCGCACCCGTGCCTTCCGCCGCGCGTGGCCGTTCGCAGGGGGCCCGCGTCCCGCCGCGCAGAGGCAGGTGAGACGATACCGAAGTGCGCTGTGGCTGGGAAACCCCTCCCCCTCGTCCCCTCCCCGAGGCGGACGCCGCAGCGTCCGCCTCGGGGAGGGGTAGGGTTCGCTCCCGGCAGGGGCGCGACCCCGGCAGACAGGCGCACCCAAACGGACAGGCGGAGCGGCCTCGCTCTTGCCATAAACGCCCCTTGCGGATAGAATAGGTCCCCATGAGACAATTGCGCGGGACGGACGTGAAGCGGCTGATGCGCGCCTATCGCCGCGAGCATCCGCCCTTGCACGAGATCGTGGCGCTGTGCCAGAGCGTCGAGTACCCGGTCAACGTTGGCTCCATCTTTCGAGTGGCCGACGCCTTCGCGTTGGAAGAGGTCGTCCTCACCGGGATTACGCCGAGGCCGCCGAACCCGGCGCTGAGCAAGGCGGCGCGAGGGAAGGAGAGCCGGGTCCCCTGGCGCTACCTGGCGACGCCCGACGAGGCGATCGCCGGCCTCAAGGCCGACGGCTACACAATCTGCGCCTTGGAGATCACCGACAGGGCCGTGCCATACTATGCCCTCGAGTATCCTGAGCGGGTGTGCCTGGTGGTAGGGCACGAGGACCACGGGGTCACGAACCAGACGCTCAGCCTCTGCGACGTCGCCGTGTACATCCCCATGTATGGCAAGGGTCTGTCGCTGAACGTGCACGTATCGCTGGCCATCGTGTGTGCCTATCTGCGCTTCGAGGCGCAGCAGTAGCCTGAGCGTCTGCGGTGCCCGGAAGCGTGTGCCTGCTGGCAGGAGGACGGGCCATGGGGGTCAAGCTAGGAGATTTGGTCCACTACGGGCTGTACTTCGCGAGGGCCCGTCTGCTCGGCGTGCGGCGGCCGCTGGTCGGCGGCATCAACATCACCTCCTACTGCAACCTGGAGTGCGCCCACTGCGTGTACGCTACCGGCGCCATCCCTCGTGAGCATCTGAAGAAGCATCAGATCGAGTCGATGATGGCGACTTTCCGGCGGCAGGGTGTGCGTGTGCTCTTCCTGCAGGGCGGCGAGCCGACCCTCTGGCACGACGGCGACTATCGCTTCAACGACCTCGTGCGGGACGCCAAGAAGCAGTTCTCCCACGTCGCCTGCGTAACCAACGGCGTGCTGCCTATCGACAACCCCTGTGACCTGGTGTGGGTCAGTGTGGATGGCTCGCCGGCCGTGCACGACCGTGTACGGGGCGAAGGAGCCTATGCCCGCATGGCCGAGAACGTCGCCGCGAGCACCAATCCCAACATGTACGCCAACATCACCCTCTCGAGGCTGAACGTGGATGACCTCGAGGCTTGCGTCCAGCACATCGTGAGCGATATGCCGCGCTTCAAGGCCATCTCGGTGAACTTTGAGATTCCCTACCCTGGCGTCGAGGAGCACACGCTGGGCTACGAGGAGCGGGCGCGGGCGGTCGAGCGGCTCATCGCCCTGCGCAGGCAGGGCTATCCCATCCTCAACTCGCCCGCAGCTCTGCGGCTGATGCTCAACCCGGGGTGGAACACGACGCACTGGCTGATCCGCCTCGCCCATCCCAACGGCATGGTCGTGGAGGGCTGTGGCGCGCGCAACGTCGACCCCAAGATCTGCGAGTACTGTGGCTACGGCGTCATGGCCGAGGTTCAGGCCGTCTGGCGCGGCAACATCGGGGCGATCCTGGACTCGTTCCGGCTCTTCCGCGTTATCGGGGGGTAGAGGTCTGCCATGCCTACCTTCGAGCAGGTGCACGAGGCCTATCGTCAGCGGCTGGCCAAGTCGCGGCCCAACTCGCCTCGGGCCTTCTACGAGATCATGGTGCCGCGCTTTGCCATTCTGGCGGCATCCCTGCCGTTCACCATCGGCTCGGTGCTGGCCGCGTACCGTACAGGGCTCTTCAACTGGCCTGTCTTTCTGGTCAGCTCGGTGACCGTCTTTCTGATCATGACGGCGGTCAACGCGTGCAACACCTACTTTGACTATGAGACGGACCGGCAGAACCAGGAGTTCAGCGCCTACTCCGGCGGTATTCGCATCCTGGTCGAAGGCAAGATTACCAACCGCCGCCATGCCCTGTACTTTGCCTGCGCCTTGATGGGCCTGGCCTGCCCGCTGGGCCTCTCGCTCTACTTCCTGTTCCACACCGGGCCCTGGACCCTGGGGCTGGGCTTCCTCGGTGCCCTCGCGGGCTGGTTCTACACGGCGCCGCCGTTCAAGCTGGTCTATCGTGGGCTGGGCGAGCTGGTCATCGCCGGCGGCTCGGGCATCCTCACCGTGGTCACCGGCTACTATCTGCAGGCAGGGCATTTTGACCTGGCCATTCTCCCACCGGCCGTCGCCTTGGCTGCGGGGATCCTCAACGTCATCCTCATCAACGAGTATGCCGATCGGCGCCCCGATGCCCGCTCCGGCAAGATGACCTGGTTGGTGCGGTTGGGGCCGGAGCGTGCGGCCCGCCTGTATCAGGCGAATCAGATTGTGACCCTGGTGGCGCTGGTAGCGGCCCCGCTCTTTGGCGTGCCCTGGTATGCGGCCTGGGGCGCCGCAGCGCTCGCAGCGCGGCTGGCCTGGCGCAACCGCCAACAGATGGCCGCCGGGCTGTGGGCCGGCGACGGCATCAACGAGCTGACGCTGAACACCTTTGCCGTGCATCTCCTTGTCGAACTTGGGCTGCTCGTGGGGCTGTTGTTGGCCATCGGGCTGCGCGCCCTCGGTATCGCCTAGCCAAGGGTGGCGCGCATGGGAAGTGTGGTAAGGAGCGACGGCGTCTGTTACGGCCTGAGCTGTGGCTCCCAGGATAGGGGGTGAATGTGGCGAGAGAGACTTTTGACCGCGAGCTGCGGCGGCTGCAGGACGATATGCTCGAGCTCGGGCGCATGACGGCCAACGCCATGCTCGAGGCCATTGCCGCCCTGCGAGCGCGCAATCTTGAGCAAGCTCAGCGCATCCTGGCGGCGGATGCCGCCATCAACGAGCGGCGCTTTGCGCTGGAGTCGGACTGCCTGCTGCTGATCGCCACGCAGCAGCCGATGGCGAGCGACCTGCGGATCGTGGCCGCGGTGCTCGATATCACCTCCAACCTGGAGCGCATGGCCGATCACGCCAAGGGCATCGCCAAGATCACCATCATGCTGGGCAGCGAGCGGCTGATCAAGCCGCTGGTCGACATCCCCGTGATGGCGCAAAAGGCCGTGCAGATGCTGCAGGATGCGCTGGATACCTTTGTGCGCCGGGACGCCGAGGCTGCACGGCAGATCGTTGATCGCGACGACGAGATCGACGCCTACTATGACCAGATCTACCGCGAGCTCTTGAGCTACATGCTGGCCGACCCGCGCACGATCAATCAGGCCACGCTCCTCTTGTGGATCGCGCACAATATCGAGCGCTACGCCGACCGCGTCACCAACATCTGTGAGCGCGTGGTCTTTACGGTCACCGGCGAGATGAAAGAGCTGGACCTGCGCGGCCCATCGGAGCCGACGCCGGCCTGAGTCGGAACTCGGCCATGCGACAGCGGCGCCCGTGCCGCGTGTCGGTCAGGGCTGCGCCAGGAGGTCCCTGAGGCGCTCCAGCCAGGGGGCCAGCTCCACCGGCGAGCGCGGACGCGCCATCGGCAGCGCGAGCTCGGCGCGCACCCGCCCCGGGCGCGGGCTGAGGACGATCACCCGATCCGCCAAGGCCAGCGCCTCCTCCCGCGAGTGGGTCACAAAAAGGACGGTCGGCCGGCGCGCCTGCCAGATGCGCACGAGCTCCTCCTGCAGCGCCTCACGCGTCAGGGCATCGACCGAGGCAAAGGGCTCGTCGAGGAGCAGCACCTGCGGGCAGACGGCCAGAGCTCTGGCGATGGCCACGCGCTGTCGCATCCCCCCGGAGAGCTGGTGCGGATAGCTGGTCGCGAAGCCGTCGAGCCCCAGGCTCTGCAGAAGCGCCAGGGCACGCTCCCGGCGTTCCCGCAGGGGCACCCCGCCCGTCCGCAGGCCAAAGGCTACGTTATCTGCGGCCGTGAGCCACGGAAACAGCGTCGGCTCCTGAAAGACGAGGGCGCGGTCGCGGCTGCAGCCGCGGATGGGCTCCCCCGCCAGCTCGATCCGTCCGGAGCTCGGCACCTCGAGCCCGGCCACCAGATGCAGAAGCGTCGTCTTGCCGCAGCCGGAAGGGCCCACGAGCGCCACAAACTCGCCCTGCCGGACCTCGAGGTCCACGCCGGCGAGCGCCTCAACGGCGCGGCCATCAGCGTGATAGGTCTTGGTCACCTGCACCAGGCGCAAGTAGCTCATCCGCACCCAAGCCTTGCTGCCAGCGCAGCAGCTTCCCCTCGAGCATGCGCAGAAGGTAGTCCAGCCCGAGCCCGAGCGCGCCGATGACCAGCATGCACAGGAGCACCCGCTCGGTCTGGAAGAGGTTCCGGGCTTCGATCAGGAGATACCCCAGGCCGCGGCGCACGGCTACCATCTCGGCCGCCATGACGCACATCCAGGCCAGCGCCAGGCCCACGCGCAGCTGGCCCAGGATTGCCGGGGCCAGGCTGGGCAGAGCCACCAGCCACAGTGCCTGCCGCCGGCTGGCCCCAAGGGTGAGCGCGGCCTGCACGAGGCGGCGGTCCAGGCTGCGGGCGGCGCTGGCGACCCCCAGCAGAACGGCCTGGATCGTGCCCACGAACACGATAAAGACCGCCGGGGCATCGCCGATGCCAAACCACAGAATGGCAAGCGGCACCCAGGCCGGCGGCGCAATCGGGCGCAGGAGCGCCAGCACGGGGCTGACATACCCCTCCAGCCGGCGGGAGAGGCCCAGGCCAATCCCCGCCGGTACCGCTACCACCACGGCGAGGAGATACCCTGCTCCCACGCGCCACAGGCTCGCCCAGAGATGGCCCAGCAGGGCGCCCGAACGCACGAGAGCGACCCCGGCCGCCAGAGTGCGAGAGAGCGGCGGCAGCAGCACGGGATCGACGAGGCCGCTTCGCGGCGCCAACTCCCACAGCAGGGCCACGATCACCAGAGGCAGGGCGCCGCGCATCCATCGCCGCAGCGCTCGGACCCGGGCCGGCGCCCGGCAGGCGTACGAGACCCGGTGCAGCCCGGCGCTCACCTCAGGGCACTCTCCAGGTACTGTGGGTCCGCCAGCTCCTCGGCGGAGGGCAGACGCTCGATCATGCCCATCTCGTACATATCCCGCGCCATGCGGGCGAGCTCCGCCGGATCGAAGCGGTAGTCAATGCGCATCTTCTCCGGGGCGAGCGAGGCCTCGACCAGCTGCGGCTCAAAGCCCTGAAGCACCCGGGCGATGGCCTGTGCCGTCTCGGCAGGATGGGCGTTGGCGTACTCGACCGCCTGCACGTGCAGGCGCAGGACCGCCTCCACGAGCTCCGGGCGCCTCTCGGTCAGGTCACGGCGGGCAAAGACGACGCAGCAGGGATGGTCTGGCCAGTCGGAGGTGTACCGGTGCAGGACCCGCGCCCAGCCTGCCTGCTCGGCCTGTGTCATGAAGGGCTCCGTGTTGGAGGCGGCATCGATCTGCCCGGTCTTGAGAGCGGCGATCATGTCGGGGAGCTGGGTAAAGTACACCAGCTCGACGTCCCGCTCCGGATCGAGCCCCGCTCCCTTGAGGCTGTTGCGGAGGAGGATATCGAGTATCGACCCGCGGACGGCACCGATCTTTTTGCCGCGCAGGTCGGCAAGCGCAGCGATGCCGTCGTTGGCGCGGACGAGCAGGCCGTCCGAGCCGCGTCCGGTCATGGCGACGATCACGATCGGCGCGCCATGGGCGATGGCGGCGATGGCGCTCGACACAGGGATCGCGCCCATCTGCAGGTCGCCGCGTTGCGCCGCCTCGACGATCTCGGTGTTGGAGGGGATGACGCGCAGGTCGACGTTCAACCCGGCCTTGCGATAGTAGCCGAGCTGGTCCGCCAGGTAAAAGGGCGAGTGGTCGCAGGCGGTGCGGACGCCGATGGCGAGCGAAGCGGGCCGCCGGGCACATCCCGGCAGCAGGGCGAGGCAGGCCAGCACGGCGAGCAGTGCACGCTTCATGGTTCTCTCTCCCAGCGCAAGAGGGCAACGGCACCCGCCCGCCGGACAAAGCAAAGGGCACCCGGCGCGCGGCTGGGTGCCCAAAAGGACTTGCATGCCAATGGCGCTATTGTAGCTCGTCAGGGTGCGCGAGTCAAAACCCGAGCCCTGCGTAACTGTTCAGACTCACATCCTGGCATCGCTGGCTGCCACGTGCCGCCCCCACCCCGCGCCCCGATAGGCGCTAACTTGAGGGAGGCCAGCGTACTCTCCTCCACAAGTGCCCCCACCCCTCGCCCCGCCCCCGCCGCGGCGGGGGCGGGGAAACCAAATAAAGGGGGTGTCCGCGGGCGGCGAAGCCGCCCGCGGACACCCCCTTACAGGAAAAGACGCCCCCTTCTCCGCCGCTTCGCGGCGGGGAAGGGGGCCGGGGGGATGGGGGACCGCCTCTCGAGTGTCTTGGCCACGCCCGTGGGGCGACCTGTCCGCCCCTGAAGGGGGCAGGGGGAGGGGGTTCCCCGACGAGCCCGCGCAAAGGCGATCCCGATTGGCAGGCCTACCAGCAGCCTGCCTCTGTGTCATAGACTGAAGGCGAGTCTGAGCAGCTACAGCCCTGCACACGTACCGGCATTCGGCAGCGCCCCCGCTCATGGCTTCACGAGGCGCGCCCGCGGCGGCTCAGCAAAGGCGATGACCTCCTCGAGCTGCCGGATCTGGCGGTCAAGGCGGGCGAGGGCGCGCGTGAGTTGCGAGCGGCGCAGATGCCAGTGCCAGCGTACGGGCAGGCCAAGAAGCCCCCGGTGCGTCGGCCCTGAGAGCTTGCGGTTGAGCTCATCGCGCTCCCGTCGCGCGTTCTGCTCCACAAGCAGCGTGAACCAGTAGCTGGCAAAGACAGCCGAGACCATTCCCTTGCCGGAGAGCACCCGGCTGATCTCCATCATCATCTCGATGCCAGTCTGCCGCTGCTCTTCGGTAAGGTGTGGCCCAAAGGCGACCTCAAGGCCGGAGAGTGCCTGCTGATAGGCAAGAATGCCCTTGGCCTCCAGGCTGCGGATGGTGTCCTTATCGCGGCTACCGGCAACAGCACTGAGGGCATCCTGGCCGGCAGCAAAGGTCGCCCGGGCGCGCGCATACACGAGTTGGGTCTGCACGTGCAGGCGCTGATGGCACTGGCCACACGTCTGCCAGGAGAGGTTCTCGAGGAGCTCGAGCGGTGCCCGACAATACGGGCATTCGGTCTCCATCTCGCGCCTCAGTAAATCTCAACGGTCATCATGGTGTTGAACAACATCGGCAGCCAGTAGTCAAACTCCTCGGGCGTTGCCCCCTGCGCGATGAGGATGAGCTGACCATCTCCCCAGTACACCACACGTACCCAGCGCTTGCGACGGGCCTCACCTTCGAGGAAAGTGAACCGCGCCTCGAGCGTGATCAGGGTTGGGGTGACCGATTCGTCGCGCTTTTCCACCTCAACGCCCGGCAAAGCCGCAAGCCCCGCTTCAAAGCCCTCGCGCAGGGTGGGGACATCCTTCTCGCGGACCGCATATCGCAGCTTTTTCTTCTCGGCGGAGAAGCAGGTGTTCAGGTCTCCGGGGTATGGGGAGTAGATCACCCCGTGATGGCCGTCGGTCATATCGGTGCGGTACCAGCCGGTGGGCAACCAGAGGGCAAAACCGCCCTTCTTGTCGAGGTGCTTGAACATGCCAACGTAGCGGGGAGGCTCTCTCTGCTCGGGCATTACCTTTCTCCGTCCTGGATACAGGGGCGGTGTCCGTAGGGACCGCCGGGCGTGCGCCGCATACAGTGGCACATTCATGGTAGCGTAGTTGGCGCGCCCTGTCAAAGAGGGGCAAGCGCCCTGCAGCACGCCCGCCGCTCCGCTGTGGAACATACCCCAATTGACCCTCTGCATACCTTGTGCTACACTCCCCGGCCAGATGGCCCATCGGCCACGCGGTGCGCCGGAAAAGGCGCGGGCGGGGCCGGTTGGGCGGTGCTCCCCCCGGGCGATTCCCCTGCCCGGCTACTCTGGCCTCTATGGAAGGAGCAGCGTGCATGAAGGGCGTCGTCCTCGCCGGTGGTCTCGGTACCAGGCTCTACCCGCTGACCTACGCAACCAACAAGCACCTCCTGCCCGTGTACAACAAGCCGATGGTCTTCTACCCCATCGAGACGCTGGTGCAGGCCGGCATCCGCGATGTGCTGGTGGTCACCGGAGGCCCCCACGCCGGGCACTTTCTCCGCGTGCTCAAGAACGGCAAGGAGCTCGGGCTACGCCACCTCGAGTTCGCTTATCAAGAGAACGAAGGGGGCATCGCGGACGCCCTGCGGCTCTGCGAGGACTTTGGCGATGGGCAGCCGCTCACGGTGATCCTCGGGGACAACACCACCGACGCCGACATCGGCCCCGCCGTGCAGAGCTTTCGGGAAGGGGCCATGATCTTCCTCAAGCGGGTGCCGGACCCGCAGCGCTTCGGCGTCCCGGTCTTTGCCGAGGACGATCCGACGCGCATCGTGGCGATCGAGGAGAAACCGGCCGTCCCCAAGAGCCAGTACGCCGTCACCGGGCTGTACATCTACGACCACAAGGTCTTTGACTATATCCGCAGCCTCTCCCCGTCGGGCCGCGGCGAGCTCGAGATCACCGACGTCAACAACTGCTACATCCGCGACGGTACGCTGCGCTGGGCCGAGCTGGACGGGTTCTGGTCGGACGCGGGGACCTTTGAGAGCCTCTTCCGCGCCAACGCCTACTGGGCCGAGAAGGCCAGGCAGCAGCAGGGCTAGAGCCTGCTGGCTCTGGAGGGCCTGGGGCAACCGTGGTACCCCCGCCGGGGCGGCAGTGTCCTGACCTGGAGTTCGGCCTTTTCATGGCCTCGTCCTTCATCACCTGCTGCAGGAATCCTGAAAGGGCGTGTGACACGCCTCGCGCCCCGGTTTATGTTAAAAGTGGGTGCTGGCGGGCGGCGAAGCCGCCCGCCAGCACCCACTTATCTGGTCTTCCCCGCCCCCGCCGCCGCGGCGGGGCGAGGGGGTGGGGCTATCTCCTTCCAAGAACAGACCCTCGCCTCGCGAAAGTCACCGCCTATGCCCCGCGTCCTTCCCCCGAGCGGGCACGCCGTGCCCGTTCAGGGGAGGGGCCAAACACAGGGCACCTGGGTGCGAGCGGCCCCCATGCTGAACTGTACGCCGTCCTGCAGGCCAACTCAGGGAATCAGCAGCACCTTGCAGGAGCCCTCTGCGGCGTGAGCCGTCTCGATGGCGCGGGCGAACTCGCTCAAGGGGAAGCGGTGGCTGATGAGGGCCGCGGCGTTGACCTTGCCCGAGGCGATATACTCGATGGCCAGGGGGTAGCGGTAGGGCCCGAGGTGCGCTCCGTGGATATTGAGCTCTTTCTGGTCGCCAATGATGGACCAGTCGACCGAGCTCGGTGCCGCCATCACCGAGAACTCGACAAAGGTTCCCAGCTTGCGGATCATCTGCAGGCCCTGATTCACCGCGGCCGGGTGGCCGGTTGCCTCGATGTAGACGTCGCAACCGTAGCCGCCCGTCAGCTCGAGCACGCGGGCGATGGCGTCCTCGCGCGTCACGTCGATGGTGAGGTCGGCCCCGAGCCGGCGGGCACGCTCCAGCCGGTCCGGCTTGGCATCGAGGGCGATCAGCATTCCGGGCGACTGCAGCCGCGCCACCTGCAGCATGCACAGGCCGATGGGCCCCATACCGGCAATCACCACCACATCGCCGAGGGCAATCTGGCCACGCTCGACGGCATGGATCGCACAGGCGAGCGGCTCGATGAGGGCCGCCTGGTCGTCGGGCACTGAGGCAGGGACCTTGTAGTTCAGCGCTCCGGCGGGGAACTTCATGTACTCTGCCCAGGCGCCGTCGTCGATGCCCCCATGGAAGCCATAGATGTGGTGCACCTGGCACATCCAGTACTGGCCCCGTCGACAGTAGCGGCACTGCCAGCACGGGACGATCTGCTCGGAGACGACCTTGTCGCCGATGGCCAGGCCGTGCTTCTCGGCGGCTCCCTCGCCCAGCTCGACGACCTCTCCGACGAACTCGTGGCCGGGGATCACGGGAGCGATGAGGTAGGCCGGAAAGTCTGCGCTGCCCCAGATGCGCGGCGCCCCCAGAAACGCCTTGACGTCCGACGCGCACACCCCCGCCGCCCCGACCTTGATCAGCACCTCGCCGGGGCCGGGCCTCGGCACCGGAACCCGCTCCAGCCGGTAATCTCCCGGCGCATAGCAGACAACGGCTTGCATCGTCTCCGGCACGGGCATAGGTCTCCTCCCTGTTCCTCATACGGGCCTAACGGCGGCCCTGGCGACCGAGCCGATTGTAGTATGCTGTCGCAGGGCCGTCAAAAGGGATACGACCTGTAAGTGCTCAGGCTCGCATCCGGGCAGCGCCGGCTGGCACGTGTTGTCCGCCTCGGTCGCGGCGCTACTCATTAGCCACAAGTGGCCTGGCGGGGAGCGTGCGCGCCGATGGCCTCCGCAGCCTCCTGCCGCCTCCAGGGAACCAGGAGCGCCAGCCCCCACCCAGACTCCGGAAGCGCAGGAAGCGGAGGATGCCGGGGCGGCGGCTCAGCGCCCTTCCTTCTCAGCCACTCATCGTAGCACGAGTCGTGGCAGTCCCACGCAAGGCCCAGGGCGTCCTGCAGCCTCTTCATGAAGGGGAAGAGCACCGGGTCCGGGGCTCCACTCGTCATCACCTCGCACGCCATCGTCTCCCCCGGCGCCGCCCCCTGCCACTTCCCCGGGGACGGAGACAGGAACACCTGCCGGCCGAATTCCCACTGCCGGGGCAGCGAGAGCCTGCCGTCGGTGAGCAGGAACGCACTCCCGCGGCCGGAGTAGAACCGGTCCCTCCTGACCTCGCGCACCCCTACGGCAGCAAGAGCGGCAAGGGCCACATCCCTGTCGCCGATGCCCAGGCGCAGCACTGCTTCAGAGCAGTTGGGGCAAACTCCGAACTCCACCTTCATACTCTCAACCCTCTTCCGCCAGTACCCGCTTCACCGCCTCTTCAGCGCTTTCCCCGGGCGGAACTGCGACCGGCCTGCAGGCCCCCCGCTGCCCGTACGGCTCCCGGTACACGACGAGCCCCTTGCACAGCCTGCGCGACTCCTCCCAGGCCCAGACCACGAGCACGGCGACGAACTCGCCGGTGGCGACGCGAAACGTGACGCCGTCGAGCGCGGGCGGCGCCTTCGGATGGTACTGCTTGCGTACCTCGATCAGTTCCAGCATCAGATCACCCGTCGCCGGATCCACGCCCCGACGAAGTCGACCGCGATCACGAGCAGCAGCACCGCCAACACCTGGAGCACGACCTGCTCGTAGAGGAACATTCGGAAGTTGATCAGCAGGGACTGACCGATCCCGCCCGCCCCGACGAAGCCGAGCACCGCCGACTCCCGCACGTTGCACTCGAACCGGTAGAACGTGTAGGAGAGCATGTTCGGCGTCACCTGCGGGAGAATCCCGTACCACACGACGAGGGAGCGCGGCGCGCCGGCGGCAGCCACCGCCTCCTGCGGGCCGATCTCCGCCGATTCCATCAGCTCGGAGAGCACCTTACCCAGTAGCCCCGCATTGTGCACGGCCAGCGCCAGCACCCCGGGGAGCGGCCCGATGCCGAAGCTCACCACGAAGATGAGCGCCCACAGGATCATCGGGACCGCCCGGAAAAGACTCAACAGGTTTCGCACCCCCAGGTAAATCCATCGGCTACCGGCGACATTGCGCGCCGCCGCGAAGGAGAGCGGAAACGCGATCACGAACGCCAGCCACGTCCCCATCAGCGCGATCTGGAGCGTGACCAGGATGTCGGGCAGCAGCGTCGACGCGATGCTCCAGTCGGGCGGAAACATCCGCCGAATGAAGTGCACCATGTTGCCGAAGTCGCGGAATCGGGACGGATGAAACTCCGTCCCGTGCGCCGCCCAGCCGAGCACCAGAGCGGCGGCCGCCCAGAGCAGGGGTCGCCGCCAACGTTTCACTTCGCCAGCCGCTCCCTCTTGAGGTCGATCCCGAGCTCCGCCGCCGCCTCGCGCACGTCGCCGTACTTGGAGTCATCGGTGGCGGTGAACCCGGTGGCGCCGAACGCGGCGAGAATCGTCGGATCGGTAACTTTAAGGAACGCCTCCCGCAACCGTTCGACGAGATCCGCCGGCAAATCCTTGCGGTGTGCCCAGGGATACTGATAGAGCTCGGCGGATTTCCAGGCGACGCGGACCTTCGCATAGGCGTCGGGCATCTTCTTGGAGAGGGAGTTCTCGAAGATCGCGCTGTCGAGGAAGCCGACCTCCGCTGAACCGTTGGCGACCGCGGCGAGGACGGCGTCGTGCCCGCCGGTGAATTGGGCCTGCACGTCCTTCCGCCAGTCGATCCCCGCCTTCTTCATCTCCAGGCGCGGAATCAGGCTCGACGAGGTCGACGAGGGATCGCCGAAGGCGACCTTCTTGCCCCGAA
>ENA-ORXB01003052-ORXB01003052.1-sediment-metagenome-genome-assembly--contig:-NODE-3052-length-12629-cov-3.893403_pt1 | contig 12629 bp, 10 predicted proteins | sample MGYA00237863_ERZ511475 | MGnify/ENA primary metagenome ERZ511475 (study PRJEB26305, sample SAMN06343858) | sediment metagenome | isolation source: hot spring sediment | place: Canada: British Columbia...
CGTCCCGGTCCTGCAGGACGGGGTTCTGGTTCATGTCCCCCTGCATGGCCCGCCGCAGGTCCAGCCGGAGGATCTGCGGCTGCGGCCCGCCGGTCTGGCGGATGAGCGAGACGTTGCCCACGTCGCCGCGCTCGGCGTTCCCGCCGGCCAGCACGAGGGCGTCCAGCACCCGGTCCCCCTCCTTGATGGGGTAGGCCCCCGGCTTGTTCACGAACCCCAGCACGGCCACCCGGCTCCCCTCCTCCGGGACGACGATGAGGTCGCCGGGCTGGAGGGCCAGGTTGGCCTCCATGTTGCCGGCTTTGAGGATGGCGTCGAGGTCGACGGGGGTGGTCTGGTTGTTGCGGGTCAGGGTGGCCTTCCGCGGCGCCGCCGCCGGCGTGAGGCCGCCCGCCAGCGCCAGCGCGTCGGAGAGGCGGCTGCCCTCGGCGAAGTCGTAGGTGCCCGGCTTGGCCACCTGCCCCAGGACCGTCACCTTCCGGTCGGCCTCGGGGATGAAGACGATGTCGTTGGGCCGCAGCGGGGTGAGCTGCCCGCGGCTCTCGTTCAGCAGGGCCTGGTCGATGTCGACCGGGATGGTCTCGGCCCCGCGCATGATCACGGCCTTCTTGGAGTCCGCCTTGGGGGCCAGCCCCCCGGCCGCGGCGATGAGGGCCATGAGGCCCACCCCCTGCTGGAGGCGGTACTCCCCGGGCCGGGTCACCTGCCCCATCACGTAGACGCGCTCGACGCGGAACTCCCGGACCCGCACCGTGATCGCCGGCGCCTTCAGGTACCGGCGGTAGAGGCGCACCAGCTCGGCGGTGAGCTGGTCGACGGTGCGCCCTTCCGCCCGCACCCGCCCCACCAGCGGGAGGGTGAGGTGCCCGTCCGGACCGATCGTGTAGGTCTGGCTCAGCTCGGCCTGACCCAGCACGATCACGTCGATGACGTCGCCGGGGCCCAGGACGTAGCCCGAACCGCGCCCTGGTGCCCCGGGCGCGGCGGGGGGCGGAGCCGGCGGCTGGGACGGCGGCGCCTGTGCCACCGGCGCCTGTACCACGGGCGCCTGTGCCACCGCCGGCGCGGTCAGGCCCATCAGGATGGCCACTGTCAGGATCAGCCGCTGCATCGCCCTGTCCCCCCTCACGCCCCGCCGCGCGCCCCCCCTCCGCTCACGCGCAGCCGGCTGGCGCGGGCGCGACCCCCTGCGGACAACGACGCCCATGCGCCGCGGAGCAGCGTCAGGCCGAGACCCGCGCGTCCCGCTCCTCCTCGTGCGTCACCTGCTCCTGGAGGATGTAGATCTTCTCCAGCGACTGGGCCTTGGGTGCGAAGAAGATCCCCACGACCGTCCACCACTCACAGCGGAACATGATGCGGTCCCCGACCCCGAAGGGACGTCCGCGGGTGGGCCGGAACTCCTTGGAGCTCACGCAGATCTGCCGCGCCATCCCTGCCCTCCTCGGCCCGTGGGCATGGCCCGCCTCCGCCCGTGGGCATGCGGCCGCATCACCGCTGCGGCCATCGACCACGGCGAGTGTACCCGTGCCCCCCCGCGCCCTCACCCGTCCCCGGGAGGAATGCGGCCGTACCGCGCGGGGGATTCGGGCGGACCGCGCGGTGACGTGGGCCTCGGCATCCGGCGGGGGGCTCAGACCTCCCGGGCGACGTGTCGGCGCGCTCGCCGTCTCCGCCCGGCGACCCGGTCGGAGGCTGCTCCAGGGGACGAGCGCCGCTGCCCCGAGGGGAGCGCAGGAAAGCCGTCCTGCGGAGGAGCGGGAGGCGCGCGAGAGGGGATCCGCCCGACGACAGGCCGGGTGAGAGGAAGTCCACGTGGCCCCGGGGAAGCAGCGTGTCGAGGACGGAGCGCATGGCTCGCTGCTGCACGGTGCTGCTGGTTGGGCTCCTCCTGGTGCCGGGGCTCCCTGCGCAGGGCGCCACGCCGCTGGAGGAAGGCATCGCCCTCTATCAGGCGGGCCGCTACGCCGACGCGGCCGCCGTCCTCTCCCGGGCGGTGCAGCAGCACCCCCATGACGCGCAGGCGTGGACCTGGCTGGGCGCCGCCCGCCTCCAGCTGGGCCTGCTCGGCCCCGCCATCCAGGCCCTGCGCCGGGCCCTCGCGCTGGCACCGCGCTCCGTCCCTGCCCGCTTCTACCTGGGCGTGGCCTATGCCCGGCAGGGGGACGAGGCCGGCGCCCGGGTCGCCTTCGAGCGCGTGCGGCGAGAGGCCCCGGGGACGGGCTACGCCGAGGCTGCGGCCGCCTGGTTGCGCCGCCTCTCCGGCACCTCGGGCGCTTCGCCCACCTCGGGCGGTCCGGGCGCTCCTCCTGCTGCTCCGCCGCCCGACCGCGCCTGTCCGCCGGCAACCCCGCTGCCCACCCCCCGGCTGCCCCCATCGCCCGCCCCCTCCCCGGCACCCCTGGAGGTCGTCTCGCTGGAGGCCCGCCTGGAGGGGGAAGCGCTGGTCGTGGACGGCGAGGTCGAGAACACGGGGGATGAGGCGGCCGAGGTGCGCCTCGAGGTGATCGGCTTCGGGGTGGACGGGCGTGTGCTGGTGCGCGCGACGGTGGCCGTGCAGGGTCCGGTCGAGCCCGACGACGTCGGCAGTTTCCGTGCCCGGCTCGCCACGACCCCGCCCGTCTTCTGGGTGCAGGCCCAGGTCCTCGCCCCCTCCGGGGCGGGACACAGCGCGCTCGCCCCCGTCGACCCCCAGCTCTACCTCGGACTCGCCCGGCGCCGCGTGCAGGTCGCCGGCAGCATGGTGCCGGCCGGGCGGGCGGCGGCGCACCTCCTCTGCCTGCGCATCAGCGACGCGGCAGGCTTCCCCATCGCCAGCGTGCGTGCCCGGGTGCTCGCCACCGGCACCGGGGATCGGGTCCGCCTGCAGCAGATGCGGGTGGTCGAGGTGCCGCCCGCCGGGACGGCCGTGCGGGTCACCTGGGCCCAGCCGGTGGCGCCGAGCGTGCGCGTGCTGGTCGAGGGGGTGCGGTTCGCGCCGCTGCCCTCGACCCGTCCCTAGCCGCACCGGAGTGCTATACTCGCCCTGGACCGCCGCTGTAGCTCAACCCGGCAGAGCACCGCACTTGTAATGCGGGGGTTGGGGGTTCGACTCCCCCCGGCGGCTCCACCCCGCCACCCGGATCCGCTCAGGCGTCCTGTCCGCGCTCCGGTCAGGCGTCCTGGTCGCGCTCCAGCGCCGGCAGCGCCGAGACCAGCCCCGCCAGCGTCCAGAACTGGAAGTTGAAGTCCGCGTGGGTCAGCACGTTCCCCGTGGCCCGCGCCACCAGGTAGGCCGTCCAGGCGCCGAGGAAGATCAGCGCCGCGCGCCGGTGGAGGGGGTCGCGCACGCCTCGCCAGACCCGCCACCCGTGGAGCCCCTGGGCCGCGATCCACAGGAGGAACGCCGCCAGCCCCACCAGCCCGGCGTCTGCCAGGACCCGCACGTAGTCGCTGTGGGTGAGGCGGAAGGTCCCCCGCGACACGTAGGCGGCCAGCGAGTAGCCCACACCGAACCCCGTCCCGAGCAGGGGGCGCTCCCTGAAGAGCTGGACGGCCCCCGCCCACGTGGCCATCCGGTTCGCCAGGGAGGTCTCTTCCGGACTGACGACGACCTCACGGACGCGCGCGCCGAGCCCGGGGACCAGCAGGAAGAGCGCCAGCCCGGCGGCCAGCACGACGAAGGGCAGCGCCCGGTAGTGGAGGACGCCCAGGACGACGGTCGCGGCCAGGTACCCGGCCCACGGCCCGCGCGACTGGCTGAGGGCGAAGGAGAGCGCGATGACCCCCAGGGCCACCAGCCACCGCCGGCGGGCCGCCCCCCGCGTCTCGGCCACCTGCACGGTGGCCAGGAGCATCGGGATCATCAGCAGCGTGCCGAACTCCAGGCCCCCGAAGGGCCCGCGCAGTCGGGGGAGGGTGCTGCCCTTCAACAGGCCCATCCCCTCGCCGGTGACCAGCGCGTGCGCCCAGGCGATCGCCGGGAGGAGGAGGCTCCAGGCGACGAGGTAGGTCCACCAGCGGTCGCGCCCCCGGGCGCTGCGCCGCACGGAGGCGAAGACGAAGATGTAGACCACGAAGTAGCTCAGCATGCGCACCCAGTAGAGCACGGTGGTGGTGCGGTTGAGGGAAACGGTCACGGTGACGAGCAGGGCGGCCAGGAAGAGCAGCCAGGGGACGGTCAGCGGCGCGCGGGCGATGGGCAGGCGATGGGCCAGGAGGTAGACCAGAGCCCCCATCACGACGAAGAGCGCGATCAGGGCTTCCACGTTGAGCCCGCGGGGCAACCCGGGAAGCGTCGCCAGCGTGCTGCCGGGCAGGAGCCCGACGAGGGTCCGGCCGACCATGGCGATCATGATGGCGATGTCGGCATGCGCCGCGAAGAGCATGAGGAGGCCCAGGCCCACCACCGCGACGGCGGCCGCCAGCGGATGCCACAGCACGAGACCCGCCACGACGGTCCCGGCCAGGAGCAGGAAGCCGACCACGAGGGCTGAGGGGAGGCGCCGGGCCGGCAGGGAGAGGTCGTGGCTGCTCACGGGGCGACGGGGGCGGCGGCCTCAGGGCTTGAGGAGGATGGCACCGCTGTAGCCCTCCAGGTCGAGCGTCGTCAGGCTCTGGCCGTCCACCGCGCGCAGCGGGGTCTCCAGGCCCACCGTGGCCGGGCGCCCCGACGGGTTGACGACCACCCGCCCGTGCTGGAACTCGCGCACGTAGACGGCCCCCACGCGCCGGGCCGGACCTGCCGGCAGCCCCAGCGCAGGGCGGAAGCGCTCGGGGGTGCGGAGGGGCGCGCCGTTGAGCGCGAACGCGCCGAAGTAGTAGACGTTCCGGCCGTCGGCCACCAGGAGGTAGCTGGCGAAGCAGAACCGCTCCAGCCGGTCGAGCGCCTCCCCGCCCGCCCGCACGGGCGCCTTGGCCAGGACGAGCTTCCCCGCCTCGGCGACCTGGGTGATGCGCTCCACCTGATAGGCCCAGTCGGCCTCCTCCCAGGGGCGCTCGCGGTTGTAGCAGAAGCCGTCCATCTGCACCCCGTCGGCCAGCCGCAGGGCGCGCTCCTCCCACGCCTGCCAGGCGCGGGCCCGCTCGCGCCGCGTGGGCAGGGCGTTGAGGACGAGGCGCTTCCCCGCGGGCAGCCGGGCGCGCAGCGCCTCGAAGAACGTCAGCAGGTCCTGTGGCCAGCGGTCGGCCACCGCCTGCGGGACCTCCGCCGGGGCGCCGGCCGCGTCCTGCCACCCCCGGCGCTCCAGCCACGCCGGGTGGGCCACGTCCAGGTAGAGCCCGTCGTACCCGGGCAGCGCGGCCATCCGCACGAGCCGGGCCACCTCGTAGGCCCGGTAGCCCGGGTGGCCGATGTCGAGCAGCCACAGGCGATTCTGGTTCTGCAGGCGGCTCCCCCGCGCGTCGTGGACGAACCACGCCTCCTGCGCGTCCACCGTGCGGATGTCGTCGGCCCCCCGCCAGCGCCCGAAGGGCTGCTCGTAGAAGAGGACGACCAGTCCGGGCTTGCGGCTGCGGATGGCCGCGGCCTGCTCCGGGGTGAGGGCGAACAGCAGGTCGTAGCTGAGGGCCTGGCGCTGGATCTCGGCAGGGGTGTCCCGCCGGTCCGCCTTGTGGTAGAGCTTCACCGGCGCCACCGGCGGCGCGGGGGCGGCGGCACCGCCGACTGCGGCCAGGGCAACGGTGAGGATTGCGGCCAGCCCGCGCAGGGGCGGCCCCTGCCTCCGCCCGATCGCCCCGGAGCGTCTCATGATGCCAGGATTATCGGCACGGGGGCGGCGGCGGGGAATGGCCGAACGGGCACTTCGCTTCGCCCCCCCGCAGGATGCCTCCGCCGCCCCCGTGGGCGTGTCTTCTTGAACTGTCTGAACCTTCGACAGCGCCGAGGGGTTCCCGATGAGAGCGGTCGCGCTGGTCTCGCTGGTCGCCGTCGCCACGGTGGCCCTGCACGCGCTCGTCGCGCCGGCCACGCGTGCCCAGAGCCCTGCGATCCCCCCCGTCTCGGCCATCGTCTTCCAGAGCACCAACGCCGACTCCCAGGGCACCGACATCTACCTGACGACCTTCGACGGCACCGGCTGGTCCCGGCCCCAGCCGGTCGTCCGGCGCAGCGGGAAGGACGCCCAGCCCTCCCTCTCCCCGCGGAGCCGCTGGGGTGTCTTCTACTCCTGGGCCGGGAACGCCGACAAGAGCTTCGACGTCTGGATCGCCGACCTGACCGGCCCGCTGCCCAGCCCGCGCCTGATCAACCTCACCCGGGGAGTCACCCGGGACGGGGCGCACGACCGGGACGTCTCCTGGGACCCCGCCGGGCGCCTCGTCTACTACCAGTCCACGCACGACGGCGGCGCCCCCGAGCTGTACGCCCAGGAGGTCTTCAGCGACGACGCCGAGAGCGCGCTCATCGCCAGCCCCCGCTTCTGCCAGCTCACGCGCGCGCCGCGGCGCAGCACCCGGCCCGTGGCCGCCATCGTCCCCACGCAGCCCGCCACCTTCCGGCGGCTCGCCTTCAACCGCAACCTGAACCAGGACACGGGCGCCACCGAAGACCGCGTCTGGACCGCCGACCTGACGGTCGACTTCGGCAGCACGGTGCGCTGCGCCCTCAGCAACGAGCAGATGGTGCGCACCCGCCGCCGGGCCTGGCGGCCGGCGCTGAGCACGGACGGCAGCGAGGTCATCTACGCGACCACGGGCTCCTGCGGCTCCCAGCGCAACATCGGTCTCTACCACCTGACGCGCCAGCATGAGTCGGCGGTGATCTGCCGGGACGGCCAGGACTACGCCCCCGACTTCTCTCCGGACGACCAGTGGGTCGTGTGGACCTTCCGCGTCTCCAGCAGCGACTCGCGCATCTACATCGCGCCGCGGGCCACGGCGGGGGACCCCGCCACCTGGCAGCACGTCACCGAGGGCTTCCCGGGCATCCACTCCCAGCCCCACTGGGGGAGCTGGCCGCCGCGCTGACACGGGACCGCCCGCCCTCTCGCCCGCGGCCCGGCGCGGCCGCGGGGGCGGGGGCGCCGGGCCGCGCGGCACGAGGGCCTCAGCGCCGCCGGAAGAGGATCACCCCTGACTGGGGACGGAGGAGCGTGGCGGAGTGCGCGGCCCCGGAAGCGCTCAGCAGGGAGGCGCCGACCGTCAACCGGGCGGACTCCTCCCCCGGGTTCACGAAGACGACGGCGTTGGCGAACTCGCGACGGTAGAGCCCGGTCTCCAGGCGCACCGGGTCGCCGAGCGGCGCGCCCAGCCCCAGGGTGAAGAGGTCGTCGCGCCAGCCGTCCAGATCCCAGTAGTAGATGCGCCGGCCGTCCGCCGCCATCAGGTAGCTGGTGTAGCAGAAGGTGCGCAGCCGCTCGTCGAGCGCGGACGCGTCGTGGCGCGCCCAGCACTTCAGCAGCACGGTCTTGCCGAGGGCGGCGAGGCGGCGCGCCTCCTGGACCTGGAATCGCCACATGCGCTCGGGCCAGGGGCGCGTCCGGTTGTACCCGAAGCCGTCGATCTGGACTCCGTCGACCACCTCCAGGGTGGCGTCGTAGTGGCGCTGGAACTCGCGGTAGGTCCCGGGGCCGAGCGGCCAGCTGTTGAAGAGGTGGAGCTTCCCCCCGAGCATCGGGTGGATCTCCCGGTGGAAGGAGAGGATCAGGTCCGGCCAGGCCGCCTCGTACCACGCGGGGACCTCGCTCGGGCGCCCCCGCTGATCGTACCACTGCTTCCGCGGCACCCAGCTGGGACCGCTGACATCGAAGAAGACGCCGTCGAAGAGGGCGGAGGAGACCTCTTCGACGACCCGGTGCTTGACGAACTCCCGGTAGGCGGTCTGGCTCAGGTCGAGGAGCCAGACGCCGGTGCGCTTGGGCTCCTCCTGCAGCCGGCTGCCGCGGGCGTCCCGGATCCACCAGGCGTCCTGGGCGTCGATGACCGCGAAGGCCTCCTCCCCGACATAGGTGCCCCCGGGGAGGGTGTAGGCGACCACCGGGAGCCGGGGGTTCTCCTGCTTGAGGATGCGAGCCTGGTGGGCTTTGGCGTGGAAGACCAGGTGGCGTCGCCGGGCTTCTCGCCGCAGGTCGGCCTCACTGTCCTGGACGGTGGCTTTCCAGTAGAAGAGGGCAGGCGATCCGGCCTGCCCGCCTTCGGACTGTGCGCGGGCGGCGGGCCCCCCGCCTGGACGCCAGACGACCGCAGCGACGGCCAGGACCGCCACCCCAAGGGTGCAGAGCGGACGGACGCGCGATGCCATAGGCACCCCCCTCGGGTGAGCTCGTGCTCGGTTGGCTCCTGCGGGGGTCGCCTGGCCCCCGCTTCGGCAACCCGGCTGGCTGGACGGGCGTCCAGCTCCGTGGCTTTGCGCCCCCGCCTCGCGGCGGGTTTGCCCTTGTCGGACGGGACACGCGGTCGCTCAACCCGCCATGTGCCCCGCCGGCGCGGGCCGTAGACGGTTATGGCAACATTGCGGCAATTCCGGGAACTCCTGCAGGGTCGATCCCGCGCGATGCCGGGAACGCTCCCCGAACGACCCTGCTGTCACAGGGGAGCGTGGGGGGAGGTGGGCGACCTCCCCCCACAGGTCGAACGGGGTCAGCGCAGGAGGATGGCGGCGGAGACGGGGTCGAGCGAGATGGCGCGGACGGTATCGCCGGTGAGGGTCCGGAAGGCCCCGCCGAGCTGGATGTTGCCGAGCCGGGTGTCGGACGGGTTCACCAGGACGAGCCCGCCGTCGAACGCCCGCCGGTAGAGGCTGCGGCCCGCGTCCTTGGTGTAGGCCCCCCGGGGGCTGCCCAGGCGGGCGCCGTAGAGGACCTCGTCGTAGTGGGCGTCGCCGATCTCGTAGGCGGGCTCGTAGAAGGCGTGCCGGCCGTCCGCCGCCAGCAGGTACGACGCAAAGCAGAAGGCCTGCAGGCGGCGGCGGGCGCCTTCGCCCGAGACGTCCATGACGGGGCACTTGGAGAGCACCACCTTCCCCCAGCCCGTGATCCGGCGGATCTCATCTACCTGGAAGCGCCAGGCCGATTCGGCCCAGGGGCGCCGGCGGTTGTACCCGAACCCGTCCTGGATGACGCCCGAGACCTCGTCCAGGTAGGCCTCCAGCCAGCGCCGCCAGGTCTCGTACCGCGCGGGGGCCTGCGGCCACGAGTTCATGAGGTGCCACCAGCGCCCCCGGCTGGCCCGCAGCAGGCGGTGGAAGGCCAGCATGTCCTCCGGCCAGGCCTCCCGGATCCCCGCCGCCGGCTCGGTGGGCTGGCCGCGGCTGTTCGTGAAGCGCTCGTACTCGGCCCAGTAGGGGTGGGAGACGTCCAGCCAGATCCCGTCGAAGGGGGCCGACGCCATCAGGTCCACGATGTGGTCCACCTCGTAGGAGCGATAGCCCTGGTGGCCGATCCGCAGCATCCAGAAGTTGCCGCTGCTCTTCAGGCGCAGCCCGCGCGTGTCCACGGCGAACCACTCGTCACGTATGGCCCGCCAGTCCGACTCCCACTCGCCCTGTCCGCCCGGGAGCTCGTAGCCCAGGACCTGGACGGCGGGGTTCGCGTTCTTCAGCACACGGACGTCGTCGCTCTTGGCATGCGTCACCATCTCGTACCGGCGGGCCAGCCGGCGCAGGTCGTCATCGGAGGTGCGGGCGGTCGCTCTGGCGGCGAGCCGGGCCGGGTTGGGCGATTGCGCGTCGGCCGGGGGGAGCCAGAGCCGCGGAGGGACGAGCAGGGCGATGACGCCGATGGCACCAAGAGCCAGCAGCCAGCGATAGGCCATCACTCACCTCGCTTCCTGGAGTTGTCGTCACATCACGGAGAGCCGTTCCCGAACCGGGAACGGTGAGCGGCAGGGGGCAGCCCGTCGGCAGGTCTCCCCAGAGGGGCGGCGGGCGCGGGCTGCGCCCCGCGGCCGACACCGCGGGGGCGCGTTGGCGCAGGTCACCGGACCGCATGGGCAGCCGCACAGCCATCAGACGCAGGACCGCCGGTCGGCGGTAAATGAACTGTGAACGGGGTTCGGCCGTCCCGCGCCGGCTCCCTGCCCGGCGGCGAGAAGTTCCACAATTGCCACAACTCGCCTCGCCAGGCGCATGCAGCGCGGGGCGTGGTGCGACGCTGGCGTCAACGGCCGGACGGCGTGCCCCGGGCGGCCGGGCGCGCCGGTCCATCGAAAGCATGACGCCCCATCACCCGCGGGGCGTGCGGGTCCACGCCCGGGGCGCGGCGGTCCCCGGGGCCGGCCGTCGACTACTGTAGACCTCTGTGACGCCTCCTCCCCGTCACCTCCGCCGTCGGGTCCGCGAGAGCGTCCTGTGGGCGTTCCTGGAGCACGGGTACACCTGGGCGCTCACCTTCGGCAGCCGGATCGTCCTGGCCCGCCTCCTGTCGCCGCGCGACTTCGGGCTGGTGGCGATCGTCACGCTCGTCCAGGACCTGGTGGTACTCTTCGGGATGCGCGGGATCGCCGCGTCCCTGATCCAGCGGCGGGAGCAGGTGGAGGCGTACGCCACCGCCGCCTTCTGGCTCAACATCCTCGTGGGCGCGGCCATCGGGGTCGTGCAGATCGCCCTCGCCCCGGTGGCGGCGCGGGTCTTCGGCGAGCCGCAGCTCGCCGTGCTGCTGCCGGTGGCGGCCATCGCCTTCTTCATCACCCCGTGGGGGGTGACCCACAACACGCTGCTGGCCAAGGAGCTGAAGATCAAGCGCCGGGCCCTGCGTCACGCCGCCCTGCGGACCGTCGCCACCGCCGGCATGATCGTGATGGCCGTCCGCGGGTACGGGGTGTGGAGCTTCGTCATCCCGCCCCTCCTGGTGGACCCGCTGGAGGTGCTCCTGAACTGGCGGCTTCACCCCTGGCGGCCGCGGCTGCGCCTGGACCTCCAGCACTGGCGGGAGATCGCCGGCTACGGCAAGCACGTCCTGGGCGCGGACGTCCTGCGCTACCTGATGGACAACACCGACTACTGGACGGTCGGCCGCGTCCTGGGGACCGCCGCGCTGGGGGTGTACGCCTTCGCCTTCCGCCAGGCCATGTTCGCCGTGGACCACGTCACGCGCGTCGCCGCCCGCGTCACCTTCCCCACCTTCGCGCTGCTCCAGCGGGACGAGGCCACGGTCCGGCAGGCGTTCACCAAGGCCCTCCTCCTGATCACGAGCGTCACCCTCCCCCTCCAGCTCGGGCAGCTCGCGCTCACCCGCGAGTACATCGTGACCGTCTACAGCGCCAAGTGGCTCCCCGCGGTCGATCCCTTCCGGATCCTCCTCCTCTACGGCACCGCGCTGGCCGTGGCCGCCCTGCCGCGCAGCCTGCTGGCGGCGACGGGTCGCCCGCACCTGGTCTGGCGGTTCCACGCCCTGGTCTACCCGGTGCTGCTCGCCGCCATCGCGCTGGGGGTGCGGGCCGGCCCGACCGGCGTGGCCACCGCGGTGGGGCTGGTCCTGGGCGGGAGTGCCTGGGTGTTCATCGTCTACGCCCTGCGGCTGCTGCGCTGGCCGCTCGGAGTCGTCCTGGGGCCCCTGCGGGCTCCTGTCACCGCCGGGCTGGTGATGTTCGCGGCGGTGAGCGCGGCGCGGTGGGCGCTCGTCGTCGCCGGGGTGCGCCCCGCCGGGGTGCTGGGGGTCTGCGTCCCCTTGGGGGCGGCGGTCTACGGCCTCACCCTGGGGCTGGCCTTCCCGGGCGTCTGGCGGGAGCTGCGCGGGTTCGTGCGGCGGGCGGGGGGAGACTTCGCGCGGGCGCTCGGCCAGACGGTCCGCCGCGCCCGCGCGCGCCTCCCGCTCACCGAGGGCGCCTGACGCTCAGGGACGCCCGCGCTCCAGCGTGACCGGGTTCGACGGGGCCCGCACCTGTCCCGTCCCCAGCCCGATCTGCTCGGGGGACGCCAGGCGGCCGTCGATCAGCAGGGTGACCGTCACCTGGTCCCCGGAGACCGCGAAGGCCAGGCCGTCCGCCCCGCCGGTGGCCCCGGCGTGCCAGGCGATGGTGCGCTGCCCGCGCAGCACCTCGTCACCGGCCTCGACTAGGGGTGGCTGGGGCCCTGGGATGATGGTGCGCCCCGCCGGCCCGGACGGCTGGTCTGCGCCCGGCCGAGGGGGTAGCATGGAACCCAGCGATGCGCGACCAGTACGGGCGGGAGCTGCGCGACCTCCGGATCTCGCTGACGGACCGGTGCAACCTGCGGTGCGTCTACTGCATGCCGGCCGAGGGCGTCCCCGACCGGCCTCACGACGACATCCTGCGCTTCGGGCTGGTGTGGCCGGGGCCCCAGCGGCTGGTGTTCGGCACCGACTACCCCTTCGCGATGCGGGACCCTGAAGGGCCGGAACGCATCCGGCGGGTGGTGGCGCCGGGTGCCGACCGGGAGCGCATCCTGTGGCAGAACGCCGCCGCGCTGCTGGGCATGTCGGCGCCGCAATCCATGCAGGCGGGGGTGCAGCGGCCGTGACGCAAGGGCAGGCGTGGGTGGGCACGCCCCTGGCGCGCCTGGACGGGGCCGAGAAGGTTACGGGCAAGGCCGTCTACACGGTGGACGTGCGGGTGCCGGGGGCGCTGGCGGTGCGGCTGGTGCGAAGCCCGGTGCCCCGGGCCCGGCTGCGGGGGGTTCGGCGCAGCGAGGCGCAGTCCGTGCCCGGCGTGGTGGCAGTCCTGACCGCGGAAGACCTGCGGCAGCTGGGGCGCTT
>ENA-ORXB01003056-ORXB01003056.1-sediment-metagenome-genome-assembly--contig:-NODE-3056-length-12606-cov-4.692394_pt1 | contig 12606 bp, 7 predicted proteins | sample MGYA00237863_ERZ511475 | MGnify/ENA primary metagenome ERZ511475 (study PRJEB26305, sample SAMN06343858) | sediment metagenome | isolation source: hot spring sediment | place: Canada: British Columbia...
GACGTCCCATATATCTGGCCGTGTATATCATTGATATCGTTGGTGAAATAGACGGTCCGCGTGCCCAACTGCGGCTCCCAATAGTCGATGGTCAGATTCTTCTGCTCCTGCTGGGCAGTCTGGCCCGTGGTCTGGGTTTGCTTCTCTTGTGCCCACCCCGTAACGCCCAAAACCAACAACGCGCTTGCCGCAAGAAGCAGGGTCAGCGAAGCCACCGCAAAGCGGTACCACCTTATGCTTGCTCTTTTAATGCTCATGATCACCGGACCCCTTTCATCGTCCGCCCCGAGCCTTGCCGGCAGGCGGTTCCATCTCCTTTTCCCTCCCACTCATCAAGCGCCTTTCGCCGTTCAATCCACTCCGGGAGGTCCGCGAAGGCCACCCGGAGTACATGTAATAATATGTTAAGCCCCACGCGGGACTATGTCCATCACCACAGTTATTTTTCGGCCGGTATTGCTGCAATCTGAAGGGCCAAGCTCGTAAAACCATATCCCCCACAGCCGGGCTTTCGGGGTATAAGGAGAGCTCGACATGCAGCAATAAAGCGGACCGACGGCGGCATCCGGATCACAGTCTTAAGGCCAGATTATCTCATATTTGGGAATGAATGTTAGCGAATGTTGGCGAATCGGAGCGACAATCCTTGTGGGTCGCTCTCTTGCGGCATCCTTTGCCCAGCCCCCCTGTTCGCGGCAATTGCGGTAATATAGAATTATAGCAATGAGGTGGTGGCATGCAAGGCAGGATTCTCTTCATCGATGACGAGCCCGAAATTCTCAAGGCGGTAAAATTCTACCTCGAGGACGAGGACTTTGAGGTCCACACCGCCGAAGAGGGCAACAAGGCGGTGCAGATGGCCGAGGCCTTGCAGCCCGACCTGATTATTCTCGACGTGATGATGCCGGTTATGGACGGCATCCAGGTTTGTCGCCAGTTGCGCTCCCGCACTCGCACGCGACTGATTCCCATTATCTTCCTTACGGCGCGCGAGGCCATAGAGGACAAGATAAAGGGCTTCGAGGCCGGCGGCGTAGACTACATCACCAAGCCTTTCAACAACCAGGAGCTCATGGCCAGGATCAAGGCCCAGATAAGGCGCTCCCGCGAGGATATATCCTCCCACCCCGTCACCGGCCTGCCCGGTTCACGCAGCGTCGAGAGCGAGGTGAACAGGCGCCTGCAGGAAGGCGAGGCTTTCGCGCTTATCTTCGTGGATACAGAGCATTTCCGGGAATACCGGGAAGCCTACGGAGTAAGCCGTAGCGAGCGCCTGCTCCTTTTCCTTTCCAAGCTGCTGGAAGGGCTCATTTCCGAAGTGCCGGAAGAAAAACGCTTCCTCGGGCAATCGACTTACGAGGAATTCGTGCTCGTCTGCCCACCGGACGCAGCAGCATCCCTGTGCGAGCGGATTATCGAACGCTTTGAGAGAGAAAAGCTGGACTTCTACCTGGAGCAGCACCGGCAAAGCGGAGAGCTCGCCTATTACGACTACCGTGGCGACCTCATACATTCCCCCTTCATCACCCTGTCCATGGGCGGGGTATGCAACACCCGCCGCTTCACGGCTACCTACTCCGCGCTGGCCGAATGGGGGGCGCAGGCGCTCCTCAAGGCCCGCTCAAAGGGCGTAAGCGCCTACGTCATCGAGGAGTAGGGGCGTATGGCGGGGGAGCTGATACTGGTCGTCGACGACGAGGCCAACATCACCGAGCTGGTGCGCATCTACCTGGAAAAAGAAGGCTTCCAGGTCAGGGAGGCGGCCAGCGGGGAAGAGGCCTTGCGTCTCTTCGAGGAGCTGCGCCCCGCCCTGATCATCTTGGATATCATGATTCCGGCCCCGGACGGATGGGAGATTTGCCGCCGTATCCGCTCCGTCTCCCAGCTCCCCATAATCATGCTCACCGCCCGGGAGGACGAGGTGGACAGGGTGGTGGGGCTGGAGCTGGGGGCGGATGACTACCTCACCAAGCCTTTCAGCCCCCGCGAGCTGGTGGCCAGGGTCAAGGCGGTGCTGCGACGCTCCAGGCCCCCTTGCAACTCCGAGGAGGTCATCCACGCCGAGGACCTGGTCATCGACGCCCCCCGGCGCTGCGTCACCCAGGGGGGAAAGGAGATAGACCTTACCCCGAGGGAGTTCGACCTTCTCTACACCTTAGCCCTCAACCGGGGCATGGTCATGACCCGGGAGAAGCTTCTGGAGCGTGTGTGGGGCTACGACTACTACGGCGATACGCGCACCGTGGACGTGCATATCCGGCACATACGCGACAAGCTGGGCGACGACTCCTCCAAACCCCGTTACTTGGAAACGGTCTGGGGGGTGGGATATAAATTCCGGGAAGGGAAACCCTGAGGTCATGCCAGAGAAACAAGGCCACAAACGCTCTTTTTTTCATTCCCTAAGGGGCAGGTACTTGCTCTACTTTCTGCTTCTCGGCCTCCTGAGCCTTCTTCTGTTCGCGGCCCTCTTCGGTTACTTCGTGTGGAGGCAGAAAAGCCACGAGGAGAGGCAGGCGCGCGAGGAGCTGGTCAACCAGGCGCAGGAGATGGCCAGGAACCTGGAGCAGGTGGTGGCGCTGGGTCGATTCCTGCCCGAGAGATTATCTGACATAAGCGAGAGGTCGGCCCAGTTGCTGCGCGTGGAGGCGAGGTTGATCAACGCGGTCAGCGTGGTCGTAAACCGCCAAGGGGAAGTGGTGGCTCCCCTGCCCCTGTCTTCCCCTATGACGCGCCGCCTGGATACCCGCCTCCTCGCGGAAGGGGAAATCAGGAGCGAGGAAACGGAACTGCCATACATAGGTAAGGTACTCATCGTGGCCGTCCCCTTGAAGGCGGAGTTCGCGCCGTCCTTCTACAACCTCGTGGTGGCCAAGAGGATGCAGGACCTGGGGGCGGCCTACATGGGCGATCTTATGCGCTACGTGCTCATCGCCGGTGCGGCTGCCCTGTTGCTCTCCATAGTCCTCGCTCTCTACCTCAGCTCCTCCATACTCAAGCCCCTGCGCCGCCTCAGCCACGCCGCCTGGGAGCTGGCGCACGGCAACCTCGACAGCCGCGTGGAGCCAACCGGCCGGGACGAGATAGGCGAGCTTTCCGGCTATTTCAACTACATGGCCGAGCGTGTGCAGCGCAGCGCCCAGCTTCAGAAGGACTTCGTGGCCAACGTCTCCCACGAGATCCGCACCCCTCTCACCTCCATCGAGGGCTTCTCGCAGGCCCTCCTGGACGACATGGTGGAGACGGAAGAGGAGCGCAGGAGATACCTCAATATCATCTGCGAGGAATCACGCCGCCTGAAGAGGCTGCTGGCCCAACTTCTGGCCCTATCCCGCATCGACGCCGGGGCCTGGGTCCTGCGCCCCGCCCCTCTGGCGATCCCGCAATACCTCAACGAGGTGAGCGAGAAGTTCCAACCTATGGCCCGGGAGAAGGGCATCACCCTGAAAGTGGAAGCGCCCCCGGAAATGCCTTCCATCGAGGCGGATGGGGATGCCCTGGAGCAAGTGCTCGGCAACCTGTTGGACAACGCGTTGAAATTCACCCCCCCGGGAGGCGAGGTGACCCTGTCCGCGCACCCCCTGCCGCTGGGGGGCCTTCGCATTCAGGTGAGGGACAACGGCCAGGGCATCCCCGAGGAGGAGCTGCAGCGCATTTTCGAACCTTTCGCCCGCGTGGAGCGATCGCGGTCGCAACGCTATGGAGGCTCTGGGCTCGGGCTTTCCCTCTGCCGCGAGCTGCTTGGCCTGATGGGAGGAGCGATAACCGCGTGGAGCCGTCCCGGGCGGGGAAGCGCCTTCACCGTGGAACTGCCGGCGCGCTCCCCGCATCCTCACGTCTCCGGAAGCGGCGCTGAGGGATGAGCCAGCGGATAGCGACAATATTATAGGCTCCTCTCCCAAAAGCGTAGGTAGAGTTATGAGGTTTGATGCGGCGCGATTCAAAAAAGAGAAGGCGGTTTAGCGCCGGTAAACTGTCGAACGCCGCATGTCGGTCGGATTAACCCCATTTCGCGTCGAAGAGCCATATCATATATGCGGGCAATCCCTTGAGGGATAATAGAAACGCCGGTGCGAGGAAACTTTTTCCGGACGCCTATGGAAGGGGTTGGAGAAATTGCCCGAGCTTCCGGAGGTCGAGATCATTCGCGGGCAGTTGGAGGCGGCGTTGCGCGGCGCCCGTATCGCCGCATGCGAGGTGTCGCTTCCCCGCCTGGTGACCCACCCCACCCCCACGGGCTACCGCAGGGGGTTGCGCGGTAGGCGCATCACGGCGGTGCGGCGCAGAGGGAAATACCTCCTCCTGGAGTTGGAAGGGGGCCGCGAGCTTGTCCTGCACCTGGGAATGACCGGATCCTTGATCCTGGCCGGGCGCGGCGAAGAACGCCCGCGCCATACCCACCTGGTCTTCCATCTCCATGACGGCCGGGACCTGCTCTACGTGGATCCGCGCACCTTCGGCGAGACGGCCCTGGTGCGCCGCGGCGATTACCGGCCCCTGCGCGGCCTGCACGGCATGGGTCCCGAGCCGCTGGGGAGCGACTTCACCCCCCAACGCTTGGCTTCGCTTCTCAAGGGCAGGTGCAGGATAAAGTCGGCCCTGCTCGACCAGTCCAGGGTGGCGGGGATAGGGAACATCTACGCCGACGAGATGCTCCACCGGGCGGGCATCAATCCCCTACGACGCCTGGACGAGCTCTCCTCCGGGGACGTGGAGCGCCTTCACCGTTGCATGCGGGAGGTGCTACGCGAGGCCATCGCGCGGGGAGGCTCGTCGGTCAGCGACTACGTGAACTTGCAGGGCGAAAGGGGCGGTTTCCAGAACGCGCATCGCGTCTACCGCCGCGCCGGCGAGAAGTGTTCTTGCTGCGGGGAAATTATACGGCGGGTGCGCGTGTCGGGCCGCGGCAGCTACTACTGCCCCGGCTGCCAGCCGTTGGAGCCGGATCCCGGAGCTTGACGACGCTTCGAGGATTACAAGCGCATTAATGGCGACAGGCACGGGGGTTCGGCAATGCATTCCCGCTTGCCCGCATTACGACACAGGTAAAGCGGCGCGAAGTTACCGTTAAAAGAAGAGGGGCCGGACGTGCCGGCCCCTCACTTCGCTTAAGCGGGGATCACCACGAGCCGTAGCCTATGGAGCAGGACCCGCCGGCTTTCTTGGAGCCGTCGGCGGGATCGACGTACACGAAGTACATGGCCCTCTCCGCCACCACGCCTCCCGAGGCGCAACTTACCTTGGCCCCGGCGCTCTCCAGGACCTCGGCCTCGATCCTGGTGGATACGTCGGTGGAAGCCAGCGCCGGGTCGGCGTCGTCCACCTTGATGGTCAGGCGGTTGAAGGGCGCCACGGTGTATTCCTTCCGGATGGTCTGCCCGCCCGGAGTCATGAAGATGGCCGTTATCTTCTGCGCGTAATCATAGGGGTTCATGACCAGCACGTAGGTATCGAAACTGCCGCCGGTGTAGCCCTCGGCCAGGAACCAGTTTGGGTAGGTGCAGCATGCGCCTATGGAGGTGGCCCCATCGGCGGAGGCGCCGTACTTGAAGTAGACGGAGCGCTCGGCCACGATGTTGGCGGGAACTTCTTTTACCGTGAGGTCAATCTCGCCCGTGGTGCCGTCGAGGAGCTGGGGTACCTGCGACTGGCCGTTCTTGGCGGCCACCAGGGCGGTTACCTTGTCCTTGAGGTAGTTGTGAGCCTCTTCCGCGCTCACCAGCCCGTTGTCGTCGGCATCCGCGACCTTGCTGGCCAAGGCCTCCACCAGGTAATGGGCGAAGGCGCCGTTGCCGCCGTCATAAGAGGCCGCCGCGAATTCTTCCGCGCCGAACTCGTAGGATTCCTCGCCCTCGGCGCAAGACGCCAGTAGGACACGGCCCTCCCCAGCCAGCTCCGCGGCGATGGCGCCGCTGTTGCCGCAGCTTAAAAGGCCTACCAGTTTCTGGGTCTGCAAGCTCGAGAGAGAGGTCTGCAGGTCGCTCACCGCGACACTGCCGTCGTACAGTTCGAGGTAGTTTCCGGCAGCGTCCGCAGAGCTCTTGCCGCCGAAGAAGAGGACCACTATGTCCTCCGGTCCGGCCTCCGAGGCCAGCCAGGCCAAATCCTCCTGGAGGTTGGCGACGGTGGCACACTCATCGCTGCGGTAGCGCATGTTGTCGTAGCTGAACCCGCAGTAATCCACCAGGCGGTGCTTAACGTCATAGAGATCGTCCACGGAATACTGCAGGGGGTCGCTTTCATAGTTCTCTACCCCATAGAGAACCGCGTATCTCTTTGCTCCTTCCGTGCCGGCTAGTTTCACCGGCCGGGTTGCGGTGACCTTAGTGGCCACGTCGGTGCCCTTAAGCTCGGGGACATCGTCGACGTGGATGGTGTCCCTCGACCACGGCGCCACCCCCGCGTGGGTCACGCTCACCGGCTCGAAGCCTGGGGTGTTGGTGTAGAAGGTATAGGTGATGTCCACGGTGTCTCCGGAGGGATTCATGGCCGAGACCCAGGTGTCGAAGTCGCCGCCCGTGTAGCCCTCGGGCAGGTACCATTCCTGGGCCGTGCCGGGGGCGCCTATGGAGTTCGACCCGCCCGCCTTGCCGTAGTAGTTGAAATACATGGACCTCTCGGCCATCAGGGGCTGGTCGGAATAGACGAAGGTGGAGACGTCGGTGTTGTCGAACTTCACCTCCGCTGCGGGCGTCTGCTCGCCTCCTCCGGTGGCTGGCCCCACCGCAGAGGCGGGTATGACGTTTTCCTGACCCTCTTTCCATACCAAGTCGTCGATTTTAACCGTGAACCTCCTGCCGGCGGGCACGCTGGTCCTGAACATGTAATATTTGCCCTCACCCGGCTTCATCAGCTTGAGGTGGACGTTTTCGGCGTCCTCCTCATTGGGATTCATAAGAAGAACGTAAGTATCGAAGTCGCCGCCCGTGTAGCCCTCGGGCAGGTACCAGCAATTACTGGTGGAGCTGGCTCCTATGGAGGCGTGCCCGCCAGCCTTGCCGTTGTAGTTGAAGTACATGGCCCTCTCGGCCACCACTCCATCCCCGTCGCAGATGACCTCTGTGGCCACCTCCTGCTTCTCCAGTCCGGGCACGCTGTTCAAGAGAATGGAATAACGGGACTCCTCCTTGAGGTTGACCTCCATGGTCAGGGGCTCGCCCTTGGGGGTGAAAAACCTCAGGTGGGCCACCGTTTCCGACTGATTGGGGTTCTGGATGAGGATCCAGGTGTCGAAGTCTCCCCCGGTGTAACCCTCGGCGAAATACCAGCCCTGGGTGCCGCAACTCGTCCTCACCTCCCCCGCCGGGACGGCCGCCAGAGTGGCGGCGCAGAACAGAGCGCTCAAGACCGCGATGAGCAGGACCTTGAGAATCCCTTTTCTTCCTCGCATGATAAAGCTCCCTCCTTTTTGCTCTTGAGGCGGAGAAGTCTGCCCCCTTTCCGGCCCTCAACCATCCCGTATCGGAACTTGTAAATGTATATGTAATCGGCGCGCCGAGCCCGCCGCTTGACACACAGGGCTTTTCATCTTCCATAGATGAAAACGGTGCCGGGGGCGCTTTATTACATGGAATGTTTCCGCCACCCTCATGAGCAACACCGGCGACTCGGAGCGGCGCAGAATTCCCCTGACGGTGGCGTCGTGCCTTGGGGTTGGGAAGGTTCCGGTCGGTGGGGAGCGCGGTGTAAGTTAATCCGCCACCCTCATGAGCAACACCGGCGACTCGGAGCGGCGCAGAATCCCCCTGACGGTGGCGGCATGCTTCTTATTCATGCGGCCGTGCCAGTTCAAGGCGATGATGTCCACCTCCTTGACCGCCGCAAAATCCAAGGCGATCTCCACCGGCTCACCTCGCTCGTGGAACAGGCTCAGCTTCACCGTGGGAGGGCGGCGCGCCGTGAAACGCTTGGTAAACTCCTCGGCCCAAGCCGGCCAGTCGTAATGCGGCTGGTCCACGTACCTGGGGCTGGTGAAGCTTCCCGCCTCGCGAGGCCGTCCCCTTCCAAAGACCGCCACGTGCAGAACGTAGACCTCCAGGCCCATCCTGATCGCCATCTCGAAGACCTGGTCCACGACGGCGGTGGGAAGAGGTGAACCGTCCAGGGGGACCAGCAACCTGGCCGGCTTCCAGCCGGCATCGGGCAGGCGCTTCATGTCGGGTCGGATCACCATTATGGGCAGGTCGGATCGCTGGGCCAAGTCACGCGTCTTGCTGCCCATGATGTCCCTAGTGTCATAGGTCTGGCCGTGGCTGGACATCACGATCATGCAGGCACCAATGTCCGCCGCCAAAGACAGGATGGCCTCCACCACCTCGCCCTTCAGGCAGTGGGGTATGTGCTCGAACTTCTCCTCCACATCCAGAAGCCTAAGCAGTTCGTCCTCGAGGAAGTCGCAATCCGCCACGTGTATCACGTGCAACTCGCAGCTTAATATGGAAGCCAGGGCCCTGGCGGCTCCCAGGGCGGCGACGGAAGCCTGTGACCCGTCAAGCGGAACTATGATGGGGGATATCCTTTTCATGATCATCACCTTTCCCCGAACGGACGAAATCCCGCCAAGTATTACCATCCCAGACGGAAACGTAGCTCGCGCCGGCCTTCAGCTCACGCAGAGGCCGGCCGTAAATCCCCACCTTCACCTCCTTCTCCCCCGCGATGTCCAGCCGTATGCTCTTGCCTCTCCGGACATCGCAATCCAGCTTATGTCCCCTCCACATGAGGGAGAACCTCACACGCCTCCAGCGGGCGGGAAGGCGCGGATAGAGGAGGATCCCCTCCTCGTTTACCCTGACCCCCATAAAGCCCATTATCACCTGCTGCCAGAGACCTCCAAGGGCAGCGGCGTGAACCCCTCCCGCCGCGTTGCCCATGTTGTCGGCGAGATCCACCTGTCCCGCCTGGCGGAAGTAGCGCAGCGCCCTGCGCATCAACCCCAGCCTGGCGGCCACCAAGCCGTACATGCTGGGGCTTAGGGAACTGTCATGGGCGGTGCGAATATCGTAGTATTCGAAATTGTCCCGGATGATCTTCTCGCCGAACTCCTCCTCCAGCATATAGAGGAGCATCACCACGTCGGCCTGCTTCACCACCTGCGTCTTCCCCATCCTCTCCCTTCCCAGGATGACGTCCATGGCCGCGGTGCGGGGTTCGTACTTTCTGGTATCGATGTCCTCAAGGTCGAAATAGCCCTTGAACTGCTCGATGAGGCCGTCTTCCCTGCCCATGTCGAGGTATAAGCCTTGCGCCACCTCGAGCCAGCTATCGATCTCCGAGTCGTCAAGTCCGATCCTCTCCGCTATAGCCGCAAACTCCTCCGGGTAATCGCGGCGCAGCAATTGCGCCGCCTCGACGGCCTTCCTGATGTTCCAGGCCGCCATCATGTTGGTGTAGATGTTGTCGTCCACGATCTCGTGGTACTCGTCCGGACCCTGCACGTAACGGATATGATAAGTATCCCCATCCATGTCCGCGCGGCTGGCCCAGAAACGGGCCGTTTCGAAGAGGATCTCCGCCCCGGCGTCGACCAGAAAGCGGTCGTCACGCGTGGCGTTCCAGTAATACCAAACCCCGTAGGCGACGTCGGCGCTTATGTGCTGCTCCAGCCTCCCGCATACGATGGGCACCACTTTGCCCTTGCGCCCCACGGCGAAGGTGGGGGTCATGTCCTCGCCGGTGATGGTGGATTCCCAAGCGTATAGGGCTCCCTCGCATCCCTGTTCCTTCGCCCTGGCGCGAGCTCCTGGAAGGGTATGGTAGCGGTACATGAGCATGGCCCTGGCGGTGGGGGGGTGGGTGAAAACGAAGAACGGCAGCATGAAGATCTCCGAATCCCAGAAGATATGCCCCTTGTACACCGGTCCGGTCAGCGCCCGTGCGGCGATGGAAACCCGCTCGTCGCGATGGTTGCCCGCGCTTATGAGATGGTAGACGGCGAAGTTCAACCACTTCTGAGCATCCTCGTCTCTGGTTATGGTTATGGAGGCCGCTTTCCACCGCTCTTCCCAAGCCCGCAGGTGATCCAGGAGGAGCTCCTCGACCCCCTTTTTCTCCAGCTCCGCGAGGCGGGCGCGGGCCTCCTCCTCGACATGATCCGTATCCCTAGAGGTGTAAATGCAGGAGAACTTGTCGATGGTCATCTCCTGGCCCGCTTCCGCCCGCCAGCTCCAGCTATCACAGAGGGCCGTCTCCTCGACATGGGCGTGAAGGGCCGGCTTTAGAGCCCCGCTACGCGGCCGGCTCCTGAACCCCTCCACGGCGAGGATGTCCGTGTAGTTGGTCTCCGCCTTGATGAAGGAGGGCTCGCCCTCCTGCCCGGGCTCCACGGCCAGCATGTTCAACACCGTTCCCCTGTCCGTGTACCACTTCATGCCCGTCTGCAGGGTGATCTCACCGCCGTAGTTCTCGGGAACCACGGTCACCCTGGAGATAAGGGCATGGGGATCGTCAAGGGAAGCGAAATGGAGGAAATAAACCGAGGTGATCCTGTCGTCCAGCCCGAAGTGGCGCCAGCGGCGGAAATACACTCCCTTCCTCATGTCCGTCACCCTACGGTGCTGCAGGAAGGGGTCCGTCTCCAGGACCAGCTTTCTGCCGTCCACGTAGATCCAAGTGAGAAGCCACTCGGGAAACATTGCCAGCTCCTCGAGCGCATCGGCATCGGGCCGGTCGAAAACGCCGGCCACGAAGGTGGAAGGCCAGCAGGTCCTGCCCTGCTCCTGCAGGGAAGCGCGCGTGCCGACGTAGCCGTTTCCTATGGCCAACAGCGACTCGATCTCGCGCTGCCGAAAGCGGTCGAAGCCCTCCTCGACCAGACAGCAGGTTCCGTCGTCGCAAGGCGAAAAAAGGTCGTGCAGCAGGCATTGCTCCCGCATTATGCTCACGAAACATCGCGGCCCTCCGCCGGCCCGGATGACTCCCTCCGGCACGCCGTTGGGTTCCTTGCCCACGGAAACGTAGGTTATGCCGGAAAGGCCGGTCATCACCATGCGAAAATCGCTTCCCTCGAAGCCGGCCACGGGGCCGAATTCATCGCCCAGAACCAGGACATCGTCCAGGGGTAGGTTGCGTTTCCAGGCCAGCTCCTCCACCAGCCAGCGTATGGAATCCGATTTATCCGTGAGGCCCACCTCGACATGCTTGACGTCGCTGGTTATCCTGGCGTCTTCCAGCCCCAGCTCCCGAGAGTAGCGCTCCGCCAGCTCGAAAGCGCCTTTGATTCCGCTCTCGAACCCCCCTTCCTTGAGGCGCCTTTCGGTAACTTCCATAAGCTCGCCGATGCGGGACTTGGGGGGATCCTGCCATTCGGGGATGAGATCGATCTTGCGGCGATTGAGGCGGTCGTAGATTATATCTATGGTCACCCGGGAGCGCTTCTCGATCTCCCTCTTGACCGCCTCCGCCACCTTGTCCAGGAGCTCGTTCTCCTCAGCGGTCGCTTCCCTTCGGTACAGTAAGGCGGGCCGCGAAGCGGTATCGAACCCGAACACTTCCGAGCCCCGGTTGGCGCACACGAAAAGGTTTCTCTTGTGTTCGCCGTTCAGGAGGGAGCAAAACTGACGGTCAATATTGTTGAAATTGGTGCCCGTTATCACCACCAGCAGCACGCCCCGCCGCAACAGATCCTCCAGGACCCGGGCCACCGGACGCGCGTCCGCCGCGCGGTCCCTTACCGCCGTGCCGTCCCAATCGAAAGCTATTATCCTAAAGGGGCGTCTTGTTACGTGAGGAAAGGCGTTGAGACAACTCTTCATTTATCCATCCACCGTTATTCCCTGATACGTCACCTTATCTCGCCAGTTCACGGCCCATCTTCCATAGCTCCGCATCCAAACTTTCTTGTGTGAGGAAAGGTGTTGAGACGACTCTTCATTTATCCATCCGCCGTTATTCCCTGATACGTCACCTTATCTCGCCAGTTCACGGCCCATCTTCCATAGCTCCGCGTCCAACACTTTCTTGTTGGACACCACTTCCTCTAGGGGAGTGTAAGCGATCTTGCCGTCCCTTAATCCCACCAGCGTACCGCTCTCTCCCGCCCTCATCAATCCCACCGCGGCGACCCCGAACCTGGTCGCCAAGATGCGGTCGAAGGTGTTGGGAGAGCCACCGCGCTGCACGTGGCCGAGTATGGTCACCCGCAGCTCGAATTCCGCCTCGTCTATGTGCTCCATGATATAGGCGGCGATTTTGGCGGTGTTGTTCTTGGCGCCGTCCGTGATCACCACCAGGGCGTACCTCTTCCCGCTGCGGTGAGCGCGGCGCAATTCCTTGACCACCTCGCTCGGCTCCATTTCGAACTCCGGCGTGACCACTACTTCGGCGCCGCTGGCCAACCCGGCCATGAGGGCCAGGTAGCCGTAGTCCCTTCCCATCACCTCTATCAGAAAGGCGCGATGATGGGACTCCGCCGTGGTGCGGATGCGGTCGATGGAGCTCACGATGGTGTCCAGGGCGGTGTCCACGCCGATGGAAATATCCGAACCGTAGAGGTCGTTGTCCACCGTGGAGGCCACCCCCACCACCGCCAAACCTTGCCGGCTGAGGTCGTAGGCGCCCCGCTGCGAGCCGTTGCCGCCGATGACGATCAGCCCCTCGATGCCGCGA
>ENA-ORXB01003059-ORXB01003059.1-sediment-metagenome-genome-assembly--contig:-NODE-3059-length-12582-cov-4.003359_pt1 | contig 12582 bp, 7 predicted proteins | sample MGYA00237863_ERZ511475 | MGnify/ENA primary metagenome ERZ511475 (study PRJEB26305, sample SAMN06343858) | sediment metagenome | isolation source: hot spring sediment | place: Canada: British Columbia...
TTCAAGGCCGCCGTTGTCTGGATGGGCATCACCAACTGGTACAGCATGACGGGCACATCGGACATCTTCTGGGAGAACTCCACGGTCCATTGGAACACCATCATGTATGAGAACTTCGCTCTCTACTGGGAACGCTCGCCGATCGCCCACATCGCCAAAGCGCAAACGCCCACGCTTCTCATTCACGGCGCAGCCGATCAGCGCGTGCCTATCGGCCAGTCGCAGGAACTCTACACGGCGCTCAAGTGGAAGGGCGTGCCCGTCGAGTTCGTCACCTATCCGCGCGAAGGTCACGGCGTGGCGGAAAAGGCTCATCAACTCGACTTCATGACGCGGGTCATCGGCTGGTTCGAGAAGTATCTCAAATAGCCGTCGGCCTCGAGCGCCGACTAAGCCGGAGCCGTCTGCGCACACGCGGCGATAGTGCACGAGGTCTGTGCGAGAACAGCAGATTGAGCGATTGAGCGAGGGAGCAGCTTGTTATTGCTTGCCAAACGCGGACGAGGGATTTATGAGCTTGCCATCGGCCAAAAAGTGTGAGGCGGGACTTTTCGCCCGTGGCCATCATCCTGAGCCTATCGGCCAACTGAAGGCTTCTGTGAGTGAAGCGGCCCGTCGGGTGAGTCTCCCTACGCGATAGCACCTATGGGGCAAAAGGTCGCCGCCGGAGCCGAAGACGACGATCTGGTGACAGCTTCGCTCCACGTCAGGGAGGTAGACCCTTTGGTCGAAAGACCTGGGGAGAGGACCGGAATTTTCCGCTTGACTTCTGGAGAAGTTGATGTAAAATTTCCCACCGAAGTCAAGGGCTGTTGACCCTTGGCTTAAGGGAGGAGGGCATTCGGGCACAAGCAGCAGGGCGATGGGGGAGAAGCGATGAGGTTGGAAAACCCCATTCTCTCAGCTGCGATAGCTCCTCTGCTCTACACCTTGTGTGTAGCAGGCGCATCCGCGCCGGCGCGCTCAGTTGCTGTACCCATCGCTTTTGGGGGAGGAGCCTCCAACTCAAACAAGTTCTCGTGGGCACGGATAGGGAGAAAATTCAGCGACGAATGCGAAGGGATTGGAGAGGAAACAAGCGCGACTGGGATTTCCGTCGGTACTGGCGCTGAAGGTGCGATCCCCATCCATTGGGACGCGGAAGACGTTTTTACGATCTCCACTTGGAAGCGGCCAAGAGAGAAACCTTTCAAATCTTGCTGAAGGCCTCGCCTATTCGGATGGCTCTTGCCTTCCGGATGCCCTCAAATCTCGTGACGAGGAGGGCGAAGAAAAATGACCTTCACACGATTGACGCTTTCGATCTTGCTCCTCTTATTGCTTGGCTTCAGTCCGGTCGTCTCATTTTGGGGAGTTCGCGTGGGCAACGTACAGGCTAACCAGCAGGCGACTGCCCAAAGCACGGCATTGACCAACGAGGACATCATCAAGATGGTGCGATTCAAACTGGGTGACGCTGTGATTATCAGTAAGATCAAGACATCCACCTGCCGCTTTGACACGAGCACCGAGGCACTTCTCAAACTCAAAGAGGCGGGTGTCAGTGATGCCGTGATCCAGGCGATGGTGGAGGCGAGCGCTGCAGGAACAGGAGCATCGGAGAGCGAGGGCAGATCGAATCCCTCGGCCGACCCGAACGATCCTTTGGCGCCTCATGATCCGGGAATCTACTGGCTCTCCAAGACAGATAACAAGATGGTGCAACTCGAACCGACGGTGTACTCTCAAGGAAAAAGTGGGGGTCTCTTCGTATCGGCGGTGACTCATGGAATTGTACAGAGCAAGTGGAAAGCTGTGGTGCAACGTCCCCGAGCCCAGTTGCGCATCACCGAAACGCAGCCGGAGTTCTGGTTCTACTTTGAGGAGAAGTCGCACGGCCTAAGCGATGTCGGATTCTTCACGAAGGCTTCCAGCCCCAACGAATTTGTGTTGGTTCGGATGGAAAGGAAGAAGAACAGCCGTGAGTTGATCGTCGCGCAGACGGGAGCCTATCGTTATTCGGTTGGCCTTCGCTCCGAAGATGTAATTCCGATCCGATTTGAGAAGGTGGCGCCGGGAGTTTATAAGGTCGTTCCCGAACAACCGCTGAAACCTGGCGAGTACTGCTTCTTTTATGCCGGGACGACCGTCACGTGGTGGACCGCGAGTGCCGGCAAGCTCTTCGACTTCGGCATTGACGCGGAGAACTGAATCGGGAGAACCGAAGGGTTGGCGACGGCTGGCCGATTTTCTTCGCGTCATACCGTGCGCGGGCTCCTGCTGGACTGAGACACGAATGCAGCGTTGAAGTAGAGCGAACTAAATGATGGAATTCGTCCGAAAACTTGAAGCGCAACCATGCTTGTCTGTAACAGAGCTGAAATCTCAGTACAGCCGACCCACGTTGTTGCCGGCGAAAAAGTCAAGGTCTCCTGGAAGGTAGAGGGTGCTGATGTTCTCGGGTTAGGGGGGTCAAACCACAAGCATAACGAGTTAAGCGGCAGCTTGATGGTGCGCATGACCGATGAGATCACAGCTTCAAATGCTATGAGCACAAAACACGACACCGTGACGGTCGCTGTTGACCGAGGCCGTCTTGTTTTCCTGGGAATGCAAGGGGTCCCAGCCCGTGTGGACCAAGCCGTACGCCCGGATGTCGAGAATGTCTTTCGTTCAAGAGGATATGAGATTGTCGCTCTCGACGCTGGATCATCGGGCATCGCTGATTATGTAGCAAAGAGTGTTAGAACAGCTCCCGAGTGGAGGAGATCAAGCTTTGGAACTCCCTTCGGAAAGGTCGATCGCGCCACAGTTGAGATAACCATTACCCTCTCCCTGCAGCGGATAATGGACGGATCTCAATTAACGAGCGCAACGGGTCGTGGTGGGGCGGCAATTACTGGTTTCCAGTCTTTGGTAGCCTGTCAAGAAGTGCGGTAAGGAAGGGACAAGCAGATGGAAGCTGCACAAAAAGCTGTTAGGGATACCTGGCTCGGTTGTCGCTATAGTCTATAGATGGCGCGAGCCCCGTGTTTATGAGAATGTTTGTGCTCGGATAAATTCTGAGGAGGATAAAGCCTATGAGCCTCTTCCCACCCGAAGGGTTGGAATTTAAGCCAGAGTCGGAAGTGAAGCGATGAGAGGGCTGGCGGTTCGGCTTCTTTTTGTTCTGCTTTTGGCCTCTCCGCTTTGGATGGGGGTGGGCGTGCGGCCCGCGTATGGGGCGGGGTATGTGATCACCACGCTGGCGGACAACACCAATCCCGACGGCCAGTGCTCCTTGCGCGAAGCGATTCTGGCCGCGAACAACGCGCCAGCCAACGGGGATTGCGGGCCGGGCAGCCCCGGAGATGACACCATCACCTTCATCATGAGCGGGATCATCGTCCTCAACTCGACGCTGCCGGCCATCGTGGCCGGTGTGGGGGCTCTGACCATAGATGGTGGCGGGGTGATCACCATTAGCGGCAATAACAGCGTGCAGGTGATGGTGGTAAGCAGCGGCGCAACCCTCACCTTGAAAAACCTGACCATCGCGAAGGGATATAGCTGGTTCGGCGGTGGCATCGGCAACTTCGGCACGCTGACTGTGACCAACAGCACCTTCTCCGGCAACAGCGCCGTCGTCGGCGGTGGCATCGGCAACTACGACACGCTGACCGTGACCAACAGCACCTTCTCCGGCAACCACGCCAGCGACTCCGGCGGCGGCATCGGCAACTGGGGCACTGTGACTGTGACCAACAGCACCTTCTCCGGCAACAGCGCCGTCGTCGGCGGTGGCATCGGCAACTTCGACACGCTGACCGTGACCAACAGCACCTTCTCCGGCAACCACGCCAGCGACTCCGGCGGCGGCATCGGCAACTTCGGCACGCTGACCCTCAGGAATACCATCATCGCCAACAGCCCATCCGGTGGGGATTGCCGAGGCTCATTGAGTGCAGGAAGCATCCATAACCTCATTGAGGACAGCGCGAACGCCTGCGGCTTGGCCCACGGAGTGGGCGGCAACATCATCGGCCGGGACCCCAAACTCGGTGCGCTGATCGGCAACCCGGCCTACTTCCCGCTCCTGCCGGGCAGCCCGGCGATTGATGCGGGGCATAACCTCACCTGCGCCGCCCAGCCGGTCAACAACCAGTCCCAGAATGGCGTCCCCCGTCCCCAGGATGGAAACGGCGACGGGGTGGCGGCCTGCGATATCGGCTCATATGAAGCCCTGGGAGGAGGGGAAGGCGCTATCCAGGTGGAGACCAAGGAGCCTCAGCTCTCGACGGAAGATCCTCTCCACACTGTCGTGCTGCGGGGAGTGGTTTCAACCGCTGGCTCCACCACCGCCTGGTTTGAATGGGGGGAGGATCCAAACGCCCTCAACCAGCGCACGCCTATGTATGCGGTGAAGGGCCAGACGGAGATCACCACCTCCCTCCAGTTACCGCCAGAGGATAGCATGGGGCGTCCCTTCTATTATCGAATTGCGGCCGGTGACCCGTTCAACCCGGTTCGCGGCGGGGTCCAGCGCATCCTGGTCCTGCTGGGGCGCCCGGACGATAACCTCCCCAATAACCTCCCCATTAGAAAGCCTCCCTACTGGAACCGATACGATCGGCTCATCCACCACTATGCCCATCAGGCCGGCTGGCCGGCGCCGGTCGTGAAGGCCATCCTGGCGCATGAATCCAACTGGGACTTCCATAGTTGTGATCCCCATTGTCATTACAACAATCATCCGGAGCGGAGCTTTTTATATGAGCCCGTTGCCATAGATTGGCAGTGGGTGTATCGGGGCCAGTCGACTCCGCAAGTGGGCGACCAGCTTAGGCCATACTTGCTTCCGGACAACCCGCCCTTGATGTGGCCTTACAACAGGCATTGGGATGACTTCATAGCGATACCGCCTAATGCCTGGAACCTGGATATGGTGGGCCGTTGCTCGTTTAATGATCCATCGTTGGAGAAGAAGGACCCTTACTACAAGCCGGAATGTCAATGGTGGCGGTCGGCGATGGAGCGGGCGAGGAAGGAAAAGGGTTGGACGCCACAGTTCGATCAAGATACGTACAGGAAGCTATACGCGTTAACCAACCTGGCAATCAGCCTCGAGACGGCTCAGGAGATTAAGGGGGTCCAGGCCCAGTATCGGCTGGCCTCCAGTTACGGGCTGGGCCAAGTGATCTATTGGTATCACCACAAGCGGGTTCAGAGAATCCTGAATCAGTCTTCCCTTCCCCTTCCCGAAACCCTGTACGATCCCGAGCTCAACATTCGCGTCGCGGTAGATTATCTTAGGGAACTCAGGAATCGGCCAGAGTGTGCGGGCTCCGGGATCAAAGAGACCCGGTGGAATAACCGAGGGGACTGGGAGATAGCTGTTCGCGGTTATAACGATGGTGGGTGTTATGGGACGGGATATCCGGGGAACGCCTTTTCGCACATCGAACAGCTTCTTCAGGTGTCCGAGCCCGTTTTGGCTCCGCCTGATTTTGACGCCAGCATCATCCTGGCGCCAACAGTTACGAGTCAGGGGGCCGCGGCCAGCGTTGGCCCGCTGGCTAGCCCTGGCGAGCATGAGGTGGACCGTTTGGTGGCCGATGTCAAGGGCCTCGGGCAGGCGCAGCTGCTCGTCCTGTCCGTGCAAATTACCGATCCCGCCCAGGGGGCGGACTATGGCCGGCTGACCATCTACACAGATGCGGCGGGCAGCGCGGTGGAGTGGGAGAGCCCACCCCTGGAGGGGGTGTTGGCTCACGGGGACACGCGTCGGGCGTTCCTCCGGGGGCGCCAACAGGAGCAATTCCCCTGAATGGGGGAGGGCGGCAATCCGTGGTGGGTTCTCCTGCACGAGTAGCAAGGCGCGGTAGGGACGCTGTGGCAGGGCAAGGGTATAGGCGTTTTCGAAGGGGCGCCGCGGCAGGCTGGCAAGCTGCCCGCCTTCGGTCAAAGCGAACACACGGGCGGTCGTGAAGCAGGCGGCTTGAACCGACCGCCTCAGGGCGCGTGTCCATTCAGGTCGCTTGTTCCCCACGCGATACATGCCCAGCTGCGTGTCCTCAACCCGCAGCACCTCATCTACGCCGACCATTCCGCTCCAGAACACACCCATCTGCTTCACACTCCGCTGTTATGCTCCTCTGGATAGGGTTTCTGCAAGGGCGATCCGATTCTTGCATAACCCATTAATTAGAATCCCCCGAAAAGGGCAAAACGTGACAGGGGGGATGGCGATTTTGGGGCAATTTGGGGGGAAATTAGGGGGAATTTTGGGGGAATTTTTCGGGGCGGAGGCTCCGCTTCCACGCAGGCGGGGTGCATATCGATACCGATGGCGTGGCGTCCCAGTCGCATGGCTTCGAGCAGCGTGGTTCCAGAACCCATAAAAGGGTCGAGCACCAGTTCGCCTGGTCAGGTGAATCGTCGCGTTGCCTGATGGGGGATTTGGGGGACGAAGTTGCCCCAGTAGTCGGGGGTGTGCGTGCCGTTGTTGTCGCGTCGTCCGAGCAGCCAGAGGCTGTCGGTAATGAGATCGCTGTACTCTTTCCATCGGGTCAGGTCGATATCGCCCAGGGATTTTTCGTGATTCATGGGGGCTTTGCCTCCGTTTCAGAGGGCGGGCATCCAGACGCGCATAGGGCACGGCTCGCGGTTGTCCCAGGCGTAGTAGGGGATGGCACGGAAGCGGGTGGGCTTGCGCGGTTGGAGCGGGCGATAGAGCGTTTCGCCCCAGTCGGCTTCGTCGGGCAGGGCAAGTGCGTCGCCTTCCACCACCATGACGCCGTTGAGCAGTCCCGGCTCCCAGCGTGTTTCGAGGGAGTTCCCGGTGCGGATTGCCAGTCGGTGGAGTGGCACGGATTGGTCGCATCCTTCCAGGCAGTAGATGAGTGGTCCGCGCTGGATGGCGACCTGCCAGCGGTCGGCTTCCACCTGTGGGTGCGCTTCCATCAGGCGTGGCTCCATTGGCAGGTGTAGCTCCACGCGGTCGCCCTCGCGCCACTCGCGTCGGAGAACCGCGTAGCCCCTCTCAGGGGTGATGGCGATGGGTGCGCCGTTCAGCTTCAGCGTGGGGTTCTCGCACCAGCCGGGCAGGCGCAGGTGCAGTTCGAATCGGGTTGGCGCTTCTGGGCGAACCGCCACATGCACGATGCCCCGCCACGGATACTCCGTCAGCACCTCCAGTCGCACCCTGTGTCCCCCAAGTTCCACCTGTACACGGCTTTCCACATAGAGATTGATCCAGAGCGCGTCTTTGTTCTGGGCATAGAGATAGCTGCCCAGCGAGGCGAGCAGGCGGGCGATATTGGGAGGGCAGCAGGCGCAGCTGTACCAAGCGCGTCGATGGTGCGTGCCGTCGCTTTCTAAGGGGTTCACATAGAAGAATCGGTTGCCGCTGAGCGCGATCCCGGCGAGCGCAGCGTTATAGAGCGCACGTTCCAGCGCGTCGAAAAAGCGGGCTTCGCCCAGCAGCAGTCCCATGCGGTGTGCCCAGAAGATAAGCGCGATGGAGGCGCAGGTCTCCTGATAGGCGGTGCGGTTGGGCAGCTCGTAATCGCGAGTGAAGCCTTCGTGCTTCGCTTCGTTGCCGATGCCGCCCGTAATGTAGGTGCGACGGTTAACCGTGTTGTCCCACACGCGCAGCAGCATGCGGAGCAGTGTTTCGTCGCCTGTCTCGGCAACCAGGTCGGTGGTGCCCGCGAACAGATAGGCGGCGCGCACCGCGTGTCCAACAATCTCTTTATGCTCGGCGAGAGGCACATTATCCTGCCAGATGGAGCCGTCGTATTGATCGGGCGGGATGTGATGTTCCTGCGCGAAGAATTTGCGCCCGCGGTTCACCAGGAAGAATCGCGCCAGTTCCAGATAGCGTTGCTCGTGGGTGGCGCGACAGAGGCGAATGAGCGCAAGTTCGATTTCGGGATGCCCGCAGTAGCCCATGCGCTTGCCGGGCGCGTCGCCAAAGACCGAATCGATATAGTCGGCGTAGCGGATGGCGATTTTCAGTAGGCGATCGCTGCCGGTAGCTTCATAGTGGGCGACAGCGGCTTCGAACAGGTGTCCGGCGCAATAGAGTTCGTGCCAGTCGCGCAGATTGCTCCAGCGTTTTTCGGGGGCGACCACCTGAAAATAGCTGTTGAGGTAGCCTTCGGGTGTTTGAGCGCGCTCCAGAATGTCGATGACTTCGTCCAACTTCTGGCGGATGGGGTCATCGGGATGGAGTGCCAGCACATAGGCAGCCGCTTCCATTGCCTTGTAGAGGTCGGAATCCATATAGACGGGTCCCTGGTAGCCCTCACGCTTGCCTTCGGCCGCCAGGCGCAGGTTGGAGATGTTGCCCGCCTGCTCCAGCTGTTCAAAAAGATGGGGCAGTGTGATGCGGCGATTCGTTTGCAGCCGCGGCTCCCAGAACTGGTCGCGGATTTCCACCTGTGTTAGCGGAACTGTCCTCGCTTTCGGCGCCATCATGGAAGAGTATACCTTATTGGTAGGCTAAAGACCCTCTCCCCTCAAGGGAGAGGGTAATCGTTGAGGTAGAATGTTGCTATGGTTGGCTACCATTGGCCCGATGAAAAAGGTTATTTTGGTCGGTACGGGGGGCGGTATGTGCCTGAAACGCTCATTCCTGCCCTGGAGGAGCTGACCGAGTCTTATTTACGCCTGCGGGATGACCCCGATTTTCAACGCGAGCTGAACTACTATCTCATCACCTTTGCGGGGCGCCCGACGCCGCTCTATTTTGCATTCAATCTGAGCCGTGCCACGGGCCATCAGGTCTATCTCAAGCGGGAAGATTTGTGCCACACAGGTGCGCACAAGATCAATAATGCGCTGGGGCAGGCGTTGCTGGCGAAACGGATGGGCAAGCGGCGGGTGATTGCCGAAACGGGTGCGGGTCAGCACGGCGTCGCCACGGCGACCGCTTGCGCTTTGCTCGGGCTGGAGTGCGAGATTTATATGGGTGCAGAAGATATGCAGCGGCAGGCGTTGAATGTGTTCCGCATGAATCTGCTGGGCGCGAAGGTGCACCCGGTGCATAGCGGTACCGCTACTCTGAAAGATGCCACCAGCGAGGCGATCCGCGACTGGGTGACCAATGTGCGCACCACGCATTACATTATCGGCTCCTGCGTTGGGCCGCATCCGTATCCGATGATGGTGCGCGATTTTCAGGCGGTGATTGGGCGCGAGGCACGCGAGCAGATTCTTGCTTATGCGGGGCGACTGCCCGATGTGGTGCTGGCGTGTGTGGGCGGTGGCAGTAACGCGATAGGCATTTTCTATCCCTTTATTGAGGACGAGGGCGTGCGTCTGATCGGGGTGGAGGCGGCGGGCAAAGGCATCGAGACGGGTGAGCATGCTGCCAGTCTTGTGGCGGGCGAGTATGGGGTGTTGCACGGCAGTGCGAGCCTCGTGCTGCAGGACGAGCATGGGCAGATTCGGCGCACCCACTCCGTTTCGGCGGGGCTGGACTATCCGGGTGTGGGTCCGGAGCATGCCTATCTGAAAGAGAGCGGGCGGGCGGAGTATGTGGCGGTGTCGGATGAGCGGGCACTGGGAGCATTTGCATGGCTGGCGCGCCATGAGGGCATCATTCCCGCGCTGGAGTGCGCCCATGCGTTTGCCTATCTGCAGGAGCTTGCCCCCCAGCTCCCACCCAACTCGGTGATTTTGATTAACCTATCAGGCAGGGGCGATAAGGATGTGCAGCATGTGGCCCAGTTGTTGAGCGGGTTGGGTTCCGAGAGGATGTAAGGGCGCATCTGTGTGTGCCCCCCTCTCACTCACATGCGTTGGGTTTGGCGCGGTGATGTAGAGGCAGACACACAGCTCTGTCCTTACAGAGAGGTTTTTGGATTTCACCACAGCGGATACAGCGGTTTCAACCCCTCATCCGCAGGCTTTAAAGCCTATCCCCAATATTTCGGAATAACCCCAAAATACGCGAGTATTGTCCTCATGATTTCGGATAAGCAGACAGGTTCGGGGACACGCCTTGCTGAAGTGGTTGGGAGGCGCGTTCGCGACTTGCGAGAGCGGTCTGGGCTGACCTTGCGGCAGCTGTCGGAGCGCACGGGCATCGCTGTCTCGAGCCTATCCGAAATCGAGACGGGTCGCAACGCGCCACGCCTGGAAACGGTGGTGCGTCTGGCGCAAGCCCTGAATGTCCCTTTCGACGTACTGATTAGTCTGCCCGACGAAACAATAGAGAGCTATCTACGCACGATTGAGACGCCTGAAAACATTGGCGCCCTGCAGCTCTGGCTGGAGCGCTGTCGGCGCTACCTGCAGATCGAGGCACTGCTGGGGCAACAAAAGAGTCTTACACCGGCCTATCCAACTCCTGAAGGGTCGTGGGACAAGCAGGTTGCACTCATCGAGCAACTGGCTCAAGCGGAGCGGCGTCGTCTTGGACTGGGGAATGAACCCATTGCGGATATGGTTGCCGTTGTGGAGCATGCAGGGCTTCGAGTCGTGGGTGCGGATCTGCCACCTGATGATCTGGATGGTGCGTTGTTTCAGTTCCCGCAAAAAGAGGCTGCCGTTGCTCTGATTAATCGCTCAAAGCCGCCCTTGCGTCAGCGTTTCACGCTTGCCCATGAGTACGCTCATCTTCTGCTCCATCGGGAACATCGAGTGGTTTGGGATCGCTCCATAGATAGGGTCTCATCCATTGAGGAGCGTCAGGCAAATGCTTTCGCCGCGGCGTTTCTGATGCCAGCCGAGCGAATCAACGGGATGTATGATGAGTACAAGCTGCCCCGCCGCCGCACACAATTGCCCATTTTCGGATGGGTGGCAATGCGTCGTCGGTTTGGTGTGTCTTATGCCGCGTTGGCTTGGCGCCTGTTCAATTTGGGTTATGTGAACGAAGAAGAGCGTGATTGGGTGCTTCAGGATGGTAGCAGGCAACTGACACAGATGGAACGCGCACTTTACGGCGATGTTTCTGAGCCACCTCCAATTCCGACTTTGACCGATCGCTTGCGCACGCTGGTTCTGCATGCTTATCTCAAAGATGAGATAAGCGCCTCTACCACTGCAGAACTGCTGGAAAGTGCCCTTACCCCAATTCAGGAGTATCTGACAGCTCAGCGTATACCCGCTGCCAAAGCGAAAGAGTTTTTTGAGTTTCTGGAGAAATTCTCTCAGCAAGGAGACAAATAATCTCTCAAATGAAGAAGGAGAAGATATGGGTAGATAATAACATTTTCAACTACTTGTGCAAAGCGGACTGCTTTAAGCATATACTAAAGATATCTTATGATATTTGCACCACTGAGTTAGTACAAAGGGAAGCGGAACAGGGCGGGGCAATCTTGCAAGAAGCAATAACAGCGATGCAAGAAGGGAGCATTTATGTTCATCCTATCAGCGCTCCTCCACTGGAGGGTGCTATTCCAAAATTAAGTGCCGTCGATCGAACGGATCGCTCGCTGGCAACATGCGCTCAACAGTTAGACGGCAAAGTGCTAACTCATGACAAAAGTTTACAAAAATACTGTCAACGAGAGCAGATCGCGTGCTGGCGATTCGAGGATTTTCTCTCTGAGGCAGAACGGCAAGGATGGCTTTCCACGGAACAGGTAAGCAATCTGCGAAAGTTGGCAGGGATTTAGACGAGATACCGTCCACGCTGCACCAAAGGACCGTTTCTTTCTGCACCGAGTGTAGGTGCCGAGGTCGTGTTGAACTTGGTTTTGTGGTACAATAGGGGATGTGTTTTGTCGTTTGAAAAGTGCGGGGCGATGGAGCTGGCTGGTGCTCTGGGTGATAGTTGCCGTTGCCAGTGCACAGAGCTGGTCGCTACGTGTGCGCGGCACGGTGCTGGAAATCTTTTACGGCGCAGGCGGCTCCACGCCGCAATATGCCGCGTTGCATCTGGACAGTAGCTATTTCCGAATGAACTACGGTCCCAACTCCAGCTGGGGCACTTCGGTGATTCTGATGCCCACCTTCTGGTCGGGTGGACGCTACTATCAGGGTGCACCCGTGAGCTGGAGTTATCGCATCGAAGGCTCCGATCTGGTGCTCCTGCTGTCTGGTCGCATCGCCTCGCTTCAAGTTAGCCTTCAGGTACGCTTACTGCCCCCGCGTCCGGACGAGCTACTTGCTTGTGTGAGCGCGTCGGTCGATGGCTCCGTGCCCATCGACAATCGCCTAGGGGAAGCGTTCAAGCCCGTGATGCTCTCCTCGATGCGTGTCTCCAACACGCTTTGGGATGCACAATCGGCGTATGCCGAGTGCAACAACTATGCCATCCCGTCCACTGGTTGGATGATTTATCCCGCGACCAGCGGGCGATTATTCGGGCTGTTAGGTGGTAGCTCGGCGTGGCAGCCCAACACTCCGACGATTGAAGTGCTGTTGCCACAACCGTTGCAGATCACGGGCTGGGTCACCTACAGTACGAATCCCAACGATGATAATGTGGGTTTCTGGGCAGCGTCGAGCCAGCTGATGCGTGCGTGGAGCTATGTTCTGCGTGCCGCGCCTGATCGCACCTATCGCCTATCAGGCTATATCACGCTGGAGCAGTATCGGGGCAATGTAATCGGGCAGCCGATCATGGTGGAACTGCGCCCACCCGGCGCCCTAACGCCTCTGCAC
>ENA-ORXB01003063-ORXB01003063.1-sediment-metagenome-genome-assembly--contig:-NODE-3063-length-12557-cov-293.429487_pt1 | contig 12557 bp, 10 predicted proteins | sample MGYA00237863_ERZ511475 | MGnify/ENA primary metagenome ERZ511475 (study PRJEB26305, sample SAMN06343858) | sediment metagenome | isolation source: hot spring sediment | place: Canada: British...
TGGAGCCGGAGCGCGCCTTTCGCCGGGAAACGTTGAGCGCGCTTTTCTGGCCGGAGGTGGCGCCGGAACGTGCCGCCCCGAACCTGCGTCAGGCCCTCTACGCCTTGCGCCAGGCCATCGGCGACGCTTACCTGCTGGTTGACGCCGCAGACCGTCCAGTTCAACGCCGCTGCCGATGTGCAGGTGGATGTGCTGACCTGGCGCGCGCTGCTGCGCGAGACGCAGACCCACCACCACCGTCGCCGTGAGACCTGCCGCCCCTGCCTGGCGCGGTTGGCGCAGGCGCTAGACCTCTACCGCGGCGACCTGCTGGCCGGCTTTGCGTTCAAGGATTGCCCGGAATTTGAGGACTGGCTGACGGTCGAGCGCGAGCGGCTGCACGTTCAGGCGCTGGAGAGCCTGACCCTGCTGGCCGATGACGCCGAACGGCGCGGCGACTATCCGACGGCGCAGGCCTACCTCCGGCGGCAACTGGCTCTGGAACCCTGGCAGGAAGAGTCCCACCGTCAATTGATGCGCCTGCTGGCGCTGGAAGGCCGGCGCGCGGCGGCGCTGGAGCAATACGAACTCTGCCGGACGACGCTGGCCGACGAACTGGGCCTGGCCCCGACAGAGGCAACCCACGCCCTGGAGACGCAGATCCGCGCCGGGGTCACGCTGCCCGCCATCCTCCATCTCCCCCCGGATTTGCCCGCGCAACTCACCTCCTTCGTGGGCCAGGCGCGCGAACTGGCCCTGCTGGAGGAGTACCTGACGAACCCCAACACGCGCTTGATCACCCTCACCGGGCCGGGCGGGGTGGGCAAAACCCGCCTGGCGTTACAGATCGCCGCGGCGCTGGCCGACCAATTCGCCGACGGGGTTGCCTGGGCGCCGCTGAGCGAGGCCCGCGACGAAACCGACCTGGCGCTGGCCGTCGCCCAGGCGCTGCGCCTCAGCCTGGCCGGCGCGCAGGCCCTCCGCGCGCAACTGCTCCACGCCCTGCGCCGAGACCGGCGCGAGGTGCTGCTGGTGCTGGACAATTTTGAGCAATTGCTACCCGCCGGCGCCGGCCTGGTCCTGGACATCCTACGCGCGGCCCCGAATCTAACGCTGCTGGTCACCTCGCGCGAGCGGCTGAACTTGCAGGCCGAAGCGGTACTCCCGCTGGACGGCCTGGCGTTGACGGCGAAGGCCGGGGAGGTGTCCGAGGCCGCGCGCCTGTTCGCCGAGCGTGCCGGACACGCCCGGCTGGGCTTCACGGTGGCCGCGGACCAGCAGGCCGCCGTCGCCGACATCTGCCGGATGCTTGCCGGCTCGCCCCTGGGGATTGAACTGGCCGCCGCCTGGACGGGGGACCTCGCGCCCGAACGCATCGCCGCCGAGATCCGGGGCACGCTGGACTTTCTCGCCTCCGCCCAGCCCGATCTCCCCGAACGCCATCGCAGCCTGCGCGCGGTCTTTGTTGGCTCCTGGAAGTTGCTCACGGAAACCGAGCAGGCTGCGCTGATGCAGGTGGCGGCCTTCCGCGGCGGCTTTCGACCGGAGGCGGCGCAGGCGGTGGCCGGCGTGTCCGCGCCGACGCTGCGCGCGCTGGCGCACAAATCGCTGCTGGCCTGGGATGAAGCGCAAGGCCGCTACGCCTTGCACAACGACATCCGCTACTACGCGCTGGAAAAACTGGAGGCGCAGCCGTCCCTGGCGCAGCAGGTGCGCGCCCGTCACGCCGCCTTTTTTGCCGATTTCCTCCAACAGCGCGAGGGCGCCCTGCGCGGGCCGCAGCAGGTGCCGGTCCAGGCCGAGATCGAACCCGACCTGCCCAATCTGCTGGCCGCCTGGGAGTGGGCGCTGGCCCAGCGCGACACGGCGCTGCTCGCCCGCCTGGTGCACGGATTGTTTGCCTTCTACGAATCCAAAGCCTGGTTCAGGGAAGGGGTCCGCATCCTGCAACCGGCGCTGGACTGGGCCAGGGAAGCCGGTGGCGCCGACCCCGACGCCGCGCGCTATCAGGCGCCCATCCTGCGGCGTTTGCTGGGGCGACAGGCCGCGCTCCATCGGCAAATGGGGCAGTACGAGCAGGCGCTCGCTCTGCTTGAAGCGGGCCTGGCCCTGCCGGGGCTGCCATCCGATGAAGAACACGCCTTTTTGCTACTGCAACGGGCGTGGGTAGCCTTTTTGCAGGCGCAGTATGCCCAGGCGCGGACGTGGGCCGAAGCAGGCCTGGCGCGTTATCGGGCGCTGGGGCAGCTGGCGGGCAGCGGCGATGGCCTGGCGCTGCTGGGCTGGACGGCCTACGAGTTGGGTGACTATGCGGCGGCGGAGGCCCTGTGCCGCGAGGCGCAGGTGGTGTACGAGCAGACGGGCTACGCCTGGGGCGTGCAATACGCCGTCTATGGGCTGGGGCTGGTCAAACGGGCGCAAGGGGATTATGCGACGGCGCAACAGTGCTTCCGGGAAAACCTGGCGTTCTGTGAACGGATCGGCTATCTCTGGGGGATGGCGCAGGCGTACATCAACCTGGGGCTGACGGCACTGGCCCAGGGCGAGGCGCAGACGGCGGAGGGATTCTTTCGCCAGAGCCTCAGTCTCAGCGAGTCCATTGAGCACCGCTGGGGCATTGCTCAGAGTTACGAGGGATTGGGCGAGGTGACCCTGGCCGGCGGGGATTGCCCCGCGGCGCAGACCTGGGCGCAGCGCAGCCTGGCGCTCTATCAACAGATGCAGGACCACGACGGGCAGGCGGATTGTCTGCTGATCTTGAGCGCGGCGGCGCAGGGGCGCGGCGATCGGGCTGCTGCCTGGCAGGCGCTGGAGCAGGCCGAGGCGCTCATCCGCGCTTCGGGAAACGGCTTCCGCGCCGCGCGGGCGCTGTGTCGGCGGGCCGAACTCCTGCTATGGGAAGGGCAGACTGCGCAGGCCGAGGCTCTGTTCGCCGAAACGCGGCGTCACCCGGCCTGCGAGGCGCACATCCGCGCGCGTGCCGCGGCGGGAATGGCATAACGGGGCTTTTTTGTCGGCTTTACCAACTGAACCCAGAAACGGCTATGCTTATTGCCACTCCAAACATTATTGATCTTCGCTTTTTCAAAGTAACAATCACCACTCCAATCCGGTATATCGGAAGCAAGAAAGCAATAAGGCAGTCTCCGTTTCCATTCGTTCCAGAGAAGCGCTGACAGCTTCCCGGAGAGGGTCTATCCCTTCCGGTAAGAAATTGGCCAGGTCGCCATATTTGCTAACCTTTGCTGCGAATTCTATATGCCGAGGGCATACCTTTGGCGCACGAGAAATGCGATAATTGTAAGAAGCGCCCGCCAGGCCAGTCCGCCGAATGTCCTGGCCCGATGGAATTCCAGCAAGAAGTAACCTTTGAGCACTGAGAGCGTGGTCTCAATCCGGCGGCGAACCCGGTTGAAGGTTCGCCAGAATGCCTTATCCCATCGCCGAGGGCTGTTTTGCTTGGGCGGAATGAGAAGATACTGGCCGCGAGCCTTCAGCCGTTCTATCAGTTCTTGCGACCAGAAGCCCTTATCCGCCAGACGCCAGCCCGGCACTTCGTGCTCCAGCATCCACTCGGCGATCTCCTGGTCACTCAGGTCGGCTGGGACCAGGGCCAGCCGGAAGGGCAGCCCTTCCATCGTGCACAGGAGCACCAACTTGTAACCGTAGTAAACCGCTTTGGTGGTGACCGAAAATCCCCGCCTGGCGGGGAAGACATCATCCTCCCGAAACAGTCGCCGTCGGGTGGCCCGGGCCAGTTTCACCACTGACAACCCGGAGGTATCCAGGAGGGCCACAAGGGTATCCACATCGGCCGTGAGATGCCGTAGCGATGCATTGAGCAATGGAAGCAGGGAGCGGGCCCGCCGATTAAAGTTGCCATCATCGGGGAGGTCAGGGAACCAATCCGGATGATTGGCCCGCATCCATCGCAGGAATCGCCTTTCCGAGTCGGCTGAAATAGCCGGAGGTGGCGAAGGCCGCCTTTGGGCCACACGGCCTTCCCGTGAGGTCAATATCCAGAATTTGCCATTGCCGATCGTATGGATGGCGGTAACCCTGGCTGTGCTGGCGGTAAATGACGGCCAGGGCCTCCTCCATCTGCTTCACGTTCTCTGAAGTGCAGGCATCCAGGGTGTCCTGGATGACCGATTGTTCGGCACACCCTGAACGGCCAAAGGCCTGCTGGAGTCCCCGATCTGGGCGGACCCGCTTATTGGCCTCCACCAGCCCGTGAGCGCCGGCGAGAATGGTGATGAGGGCATCCATCAACTTCTCGGCCGGGGAGAATTTGACCGTCTTTTGGGCAATCCGGACTTTCTGGAAGATGGGCTGCAGAAGGCCGATCTGTCGGACTTTGATGCCGATAGCCACCAGAGTGGCTCGGGCGGTAAAGGTTTGGTGCTCCTGAGGAGCATCATTGGGCGTAGACATGGTGACAGACCTCCTGTATGCGAGATAGGGAATCCCTATCTACATACAAACCATCTGTCACCCTTTTCGGCAGGCTCGCCAGGGCATCAGGCCCCTAATTTGGGCGAAAATTGGGTAGTTACAAAGCGCAACAGCGTCGGGCTCACTCTGCAAAGCCCCTTCGGGGCTATCGGATAGCCCGCAGGGCTTTGCTGGTCAGCCCGACGGTGAACCGTCGGGCTGAATCTGTTTACCGCACATACGGGTCCCGGATGGCCTCCAGGAAGGCCGCCAGACTCTCCGGACTGGAGGCCACGGACCAGTTGATGACCGGCCACTCCCGGTCGGAGGTGACCTCCAGGAGCAGGATCGCCCGCACCAACGGGTACTGCTCCTGGAGCAACCGGAAGCACTCCCGAATCCACTCCGCCTTGTCCCCGCCCTGTTCCGCCGTCGCCACCTCGGTCAGCATAAGGGGCTTGCCCCACTTCACCGCGGCCCGGTACTGCCCGTCAAACAACTCGTGGAAGGAGCGCCAGCGGGCCCAGTCCGCCGTCGCCGCAGTGCCGTGGTTGAGGACCGTCGTCCCCACCCAGTCCACCGCGTCGTCCCCCGGATAGTATGGGTCGGCCCAGCCGTTCAGCCACATCGCGCTCCAGAGGAACCAGACGTTCATCGCCCCCTCCTCCCGGAAGAGGGCGACGATGCGCCGGAAGGCGGCCCGGTATCCCTCCGGGTCCCCCTGCCAGGGGTACCAGGAGCGGACGCCGGGTTCGGTGCTCTGTTCGTGGGCGAACCGCAGGACGATGGGGCCGCCCACGGCCCGCGCGGCCCGCGCCCAGGAGCGGATGTACTCGTCGTGCTGACCAGCCGCGATGCTGGAGAGGGAGTAGGCGGGCTGGGGCGCCGTCGGGTTGACGAAATTCCGCTCCCAGGGCTCCCAGGTGAGGACCGGAATCCAGCCGGCCCGGTGGGCCAGCGCCACCGCCTCCGTCGGGAACTCCCGGTCGCTCCCGCCCCAGGAGTGGAACCAGAGGACGTACTCCACCCGATGCCCGATCATCCGCTCAAAGGTCGCGACGGAGGCGAACCGGTCGTAGGGCACCCCCTCGGTGTGGACCCCCAGTGAGAGTTTCCCCTCCCGGTTCACGGGGACGGCAGGACGCGAGGGGAGCGGGGGCCGGGTCGGGGTGGGGGTCGCCGTGGGCGTTGGGGTGGGGGTCGGCGTCGGCGTGGGGGACGGGGCGGCGGTCGGGGGGACCGTCGCGGTGGGGAGGAGGGTGGCCGGGGCCGGAGAGGGCCCGACAACCGTCAGGGCCGGGGTGGGGGAAACGGCCCCCGTCGGCGATGGGGGCGCCGTCCCCAAAGAAGGACTGCACCCGCTCAGGACGACGAGGCCAATGAGTAGCAGCACCCCAAAGGTGGACCGGTTCATCCTGCCCCCGAGGAGGTGGAACTTCACCGGAGTCCCTTTTCCGCCGTCCGCCGGAACCGGAAGGCCAGGCCGTACCCGGCGTTTCGGATCACCTGGCCCAAGAGTCCGGCGAAGTGGGCCGCCCAGAGGAGGCTCCCCCAGTCCGCCTCAAAGAGGATGGAGCGGGTCGCCAGGTGATAGAGGATGGCGCCCACGAGGGCCAGGAAAAGGAGAATCTGGGGGAGGACCTCCCGCCAGTAGAGGCCGGCCTGGTGGACTTTCCGGGTCACCCGGTAGACGGGCTTGCGCTTCGGGCCGTAGACGAGGGCCAGGATGGCGGCCCAGATGTAGACCGGCGTCAGACCCACCCACATCTGCCGGGACCGCCAGACGGACTCGTAGGGGAGTTCCCCGGCCAGGGCGAGCAGCAGCAATTCCGTCGCCGCCATGAAGGGCAGGAAGTGGAGCGCGTAGTCGGCATACGTGGTGACCACCGGGTAGATGCCCAGGGTGAGGGCCAGGACGGGGGTCAGCATGAAGATGAGGGTGGCGAAACTGTGCAGGTAAAAGAGGCCCAGTTCCAGGAAGTGGAGCATCTGCCGCCCGTTCAGGCCCCGTTTCTCGCCCCAGAAGAGCCAGCGGATGGTGTCCAGTGCCCAGGTCCCCCGCTGTTTGAAGTAGTTGGGGATGTCCTCCGGGGAAATCTGCCCCCGGGCGCCCACGATGGGGAGGTAGATGCCGCGCCAGCCGCGCCGCAGCGCCTCCACGCCCGACTGGAAGTCCTCCACCAGATTCCAGACCGGCAGCCAGCCGATGTCCTCCAGGGCTTCCCGCCGCCAGACCAGGCCGGAGCCGCAGGGGAAGACGGAGTTGGTGGCGTTGCGGGCCAGCATGCCCCGGCGGTAGAAAAGGGGCTCCATGTTGTTGAAAGGGTCACCCGGCCCCACGACGGCCTCTTTGACGGTCTGGACGAAGGCCGCGCGGGGGTCAGTTAGCAACTGCCCGATGGCCTGCCGGAGGAAGGAGGGGTCCGTCAGTTCGTCGTCCGCGTCCCGCATCTCAACGAAGGCAACGTCCTGGCAGTAGGAAAGGAGTGGGGGGGCGGGAAACACCGACGGGGTCAGGCCGTCCGGCGGCAGCGCGAAGATGTCGGTGGGGACAGTTCCCTCCAGCGCACAGGTCTCCAATGCGGCGTTGAGGTTTCCGGCCTTCGCGTCCCCGCGGCGTTCGGCCGTTCCCCGCAGCGGCGGCTCGTAGTACACCACCTGGGCGGCGGGGAATTCGTCCTGGAGGCGCTGCACCACTTCGCGGACCGCCGGGCGGTGGGAGTCGTCACTGATGACCAGGCGGATGCGTTCCGTCGGGTAGTCCTGGGCCAGGACGGAGCGGGCGGTCCGGTAGACCATGTCTGGCGGCTCCCCGGCGGTGGGGATGACCACCAGGACGTTGGGCTCCTGGCCGCGCGGGACGGGTCGCTCCGGGGGTGCCCACAGGGACCAGCCGTTGATGAGGGTGACGGTGGCCAGGAGGACGGTCATCAGCGTGGCCAGCAGGAACGGGATGGCAAGCCAGAAGGCCTGCCCGTTCAGATGGGCCAGCAGCCAGGGGACAAACCACAGGGTTGCCCCGAAGAACAGCACACCGGCAAGCCGAAACAACCAGTTTTTCATCTTAGCCCTATTCCTTGTTTTGCCATATCACAGTTTCCACCGGATACTCCACGTACCGCAGGTCGCTCCCGATGTTGACCACCCGACTGGTGGACGAGAAGACGGGCTGGAAGGTCCCGCAGGCCTCTATCCGCTGGAGGATTTCCGGGGGCCAGGAGAAGGACCCGCGCACGTCCACAAACCAGTCCACGGCGCAGAGGTCTCCTTCCAGTTCTCCGTGGGTCACCCGGTAGGTATCGTAGACGTCCCAGGGGGAGAGGATGCGGCCCTGAGCGTAGAGGTAGGCGATGAAGGGCCAGGACTCGTTGATGAGCAGTTTCTCGCCGGGCCGGACGTGTTCCAGCAGGTACCGGGCCGGGGCGCGGAGGTCAGGCCACCCCCGGTCGGCCCGGAGGGCCTGGGAGATGCCCAGCGCGGCCAGCGCCAGGACCAGCAGGAGGGTCACTGCCCGGCGCAGGGCCCGGAATTCCCCCTTTCTGGCCCCCCAGAGGGCCGCCAGTGCCACGCCCACCAGGGGATAGGCGAAGAGGTAGCCGAAGGTCAGGTGTTTGGTGATGCTCACGGGGTCGTGCCGCAGGATGTGGTAGGCGGGCCAGATGAGAAGGCTCAGGAGCAGGATGCCTACCAGGCGGCGGTTTTCCCGACTCAGTCCCCAGCCGATGGGGGCCAGAATCAGCGCGGGGAGGCTGAAGGAAAGGGCGGTGAAGGCGATCATCGGGAGGGTGACGCCGAAGGAGGGGGTGTTGGTCAGCCGCCACTGGAAGTAGATGGCCACCTGCTCCCGCCAGGGGAGCAGGACCATGACGGCGGTCAACGCGCCCAGATAACCGAAGAGGAGCAGGTCCAGGGAGGCCTTCTTCGGCCGCGTGATGGTCAGGATGCCCAGCAGGGGGAGGAGCATCACCCCGGTGGGGTACTTGGCCAGGGTCCCCAGGACATACGCGATGACGGCCAGAAGGAGCCACTTTCGGTGGTCGTGGCGCGCCAGTTCGGTGAGGGCCCAGAAACTGACGGCCATTCCGGCCCATGCCAGCCCGTCGTAGACGGCCAGGCGGGCGGTGGAGATGAGAGCGCCGTTCAGGGCCAGGGCGAGGGTGGCCCAGAAGCCGGCCCGTTCGCCGAAGAGGTTGCGCGCCGCGCGCCCGAAGGCCAGCAGTCCGGCCGACACTGCCAGCAGGGCCAGCGCCCGCGCCCCGACGGTCCCGGCGAGGCGGTAACCGATACCGGCCAGCGCGGGCCAGAGAAGGGTCCCGCCGCACCAGGTGAGGTACCGGTCCGAGTAGCCGTGTCCCTGCAGGGTCCGGAGTCCGGCCGTGATGTAGATGCCCTCGTCAAAGAAGAGGCCGTTGGAGTTCAGCGTGACCAGGGAGGCCAGGAAGAACATCACGGCCGCGGTGGCCAGCCAGAAGATGGCATCTCCCGAATGAGTGACAATTTTCCCCAGGCGTCGCCAGCGGTTCTCAACCAGCCGCAGGGAGGCGGAAAGGCCCGCATCCCAGCAGGATAGCCGTCCCCATACCCCTCCGCTCTCGGGGCAACGCAGACGGGCCGTTTCCTCCGTGTATGCCAGTTCCATCGCCAATCCTTTCATCAAAGGCCTCAAAATGGGCTGCGGGGTTGGAGAAGGCCGCTGTTTTCCCTCTCCAGTTCGTCCCAGGTGGCGTCCATCTCGGTCATCTCCCCGGTTATGGCGTACACTGTCCGCTCGCAAATGTTGGTGACCCGGTCGGCAGCCCGCTCCAGGTTGTGGGCGGCCCACAGGAGCCAGTTCACCCGCTCTATCAGAGAGGGATCGCGGATAATCTGGCCCATCAGGTCCCAGTAGATGCGAAGATAGAACGCGTCTATTTCCTCGTCCTCCTGGGGGATGGCACGGGCCGCCTCTACGTCCTTGTTGACCAAAGCGATCAGGGCTCTATGAAGCATATCGGCGGCCTTTTGAGACATGATGGTGACTTCCGCAGGCACAGAGGGCTGAAAGGTATCGCCCATCCGGAGGTTGATGATGGCGATGCCTTTCGCGTAGTCGCCGATGCGCTCCAGTTCACCTGCGATTTCCAGAACCGCCGCCAGCAGGCGCAGGTCGCCCGCCACCGGCTGCTGGGTGGCGATGAGGCCGATGGTGAGGGCCTCCAGCGCAAAGCGCCGGTCGTTGATCTCCCGGTCCCTTTCTACCACGCGCCGGGAGGCCTCCAGGTCCCGTTTCCAGAGTGCTTCCGTGGATTCCATAAGGGCCTGTTCCACCATACTCCCCAGGACCAGCATTTTTCCCAGCAGTTCCCTGAGTTGCTGTTCAAAAGCCTTTCGGGTCATCGGGGCCTCCTCTATCCAAACCGCCCGGTCACGTAGTCCTCGGTCCGTTTGTCCCGGGGGTTGGTGAAGATGGTCTTGGTTGGGCCGAACTCAATGACTGTGCCCGATCGTTCCCCCTCGCCCGTGAGCATCATCATCGCCGTGTAGTCGGAGACACGGGCTGCCTGCTGCATGTTGTGCGTGACGATGACGAGGGTGTAATCCCGCTTCAGTTCCCGCATCAGTTCCTCAATCTTGAGAGTGGCGATGGGGTCCAGCGCCGAGGCGGGCTCATCCAGCAGGATGACCTCCGGCTGCAAGGCGACGACGCGGGCAATGCAGAGGCGCTGCTGCTGCCCGCCGGAGAGGGAGAGGCCACTCTGGTGGAGTTTGTCCTTGACCTCGTCCCAGAGCGCCGCCGCGCGCAGGGCCCCTTCCACCGCCTCGTCCATCTGGGCCCGACTCCCCCGGAAGCCGTTGATCCGGAGTCCCCAGGCGATGTTTTCGTAGATGGACTTCGGAAACGGGTTGGGCTTCTGGAAGACCATCCCGATGCGCCGCCGGACCTCCACCGGGTCCACGCGCGGATCGTAGATGTTCATCCCGTCAAAGAGAATCTCTCCCTCCGTCCGGCAGCCGGGCACCAGTTCGTTCATCCGGTTGATCGCCCGCAGGAGCGTGCTCTTCCCCACCCCCGACGGGCCGATGATGGCCGTGATCTGGTGGCGGGGGATGGAAAGGTTGACGCCTTTGATGGCCAGGAAATGGCCGTAGTAGATGTTCAGGTTGCGAATTTCCAGAGCGGGTTGCTCCATAAGGATACTCCGTATTGCGTGTTCCGTTACCAGCGCCGCTGCAGGCGGTTGCGCAGCCAGATGGCCAGCGCGTTCATCGTGAGCAGAAGGGCCAGCAGGACGATGATCCCCGCCGCTGCCAGGCGGTGAAAGGCCTCCTGGGGCATAGAGACCCAGTTGAAAATCTGGATGGGCAGAACGGTGAAAATATCCAGCGGACCGCGCAGGTCAAAGGCGATATAGGTCAGCGCGCCGATGGTGATGAGCGGCGCCGTCTCGCCGATGGCGCGGGAGAGGGCCAGAATCATCCCCGTCAGAATCCCGCCCATGCTGTAGACCAGGACGTGGTCCCGGACCATCTCCCAGCGGCTGGCCCCGAGGGCCAGGGCTGCCTCGCGGATGGAAGCGGGCACCGCTCGCAGCGCCTCGCGCGTGGAGACGATGATGACCGGGAGAATGACCAGCATCATCGTCAGGACGCCCGCCAGCAGACTGCGGCCCAGGCCCAGGCCGCGCACAAAGAGCCCCAGCCCCAGCAGGCCGTAGATGATGGAGGGCACCCCCGCCAGATTGGCGACGTTAATCTCAATGAACCGGGTCAGCGCGTTCTTCGGCGCAAACTCTTCCAGATAGATTCCCGCCCCAACGCCCAGCGGGAAGGAGAGGAGCGCCGTCAGCACCATCAGCCAGATGGAGCCCTGGAGCGCAGAGCGCAGGCCTGCCTTATCCGGAAAGCGGGACGGGAACTCGGTGAAGAGTTGCGGCCGCAGATAGGGCAGGCCGTCCAGAAAAACCTTCACCAGCAGGGTCAGGAGCATAGCGATGCCCAGGAGGATCGCCAGGAGCGCCACCCCCTCCCAGACCATCCCCATGACCTTGCGGCGCGGCAGGTTGGGCTCAAACGTGGGGGCAACCCCCCATCCGGCCCGGACGGCCTGTCGTCCATAGTTCGTGGTCTGTGGTCTGTCGTCCGTGGTCCGTCGTCCGTGGTTTGTGGTCCGTCGTCCGTCGTCCGTCGTCATTCATACACCTCCCGGAAGCGCCGGGTGAGCAGGTAACTGGCGACGTTCATCCCCAGCGTCATCACGAAGAGCATCATGCCGACGGCGAAAATGGTCTTGTAGGCCAGGCTCTGATGGGGGGTATCCCCCAGGCTGACCTGCACGATGTAGGCCGTCATCGTCTCTATGGATTCCAGCGGGTTGAGGGTCAATTTGGGCTGCTGGCCGGCGGCGATGGCGACAATCATCGTCTCGCCGATGGCGCGGGAGACGGCCAGAATGAAGGCGGCGGCGATGCCTGAAAGGGCCGCCGGAACGACGACCTGTGTCGCGACCTCCCAACGGGTGGCCCCCAGCGCGTAGGCCGCCTCCCGCACCGAGTTGGGCACCGCGTAGAGGGCGTCCTCCGAGAGGGAGGCGACCATCGGCAAAATCATAAAGCCCATCGCGATGGCTGCGCTGGCCGCGTTGAAGACCTGGGTCTGCGGGAAAATAGACCGCAGAATGGGCGTGATGAAGGTCAGCGCGAAGTAGCCATAGACGACGGTGGGAATGCCCGCCAGGATCTCCAGGAACGGCTTGAGGACCCGGCGCACCCGTTCGCTGGCGTACTCGCTCATGTAGATGGCCGCCAGCAAACCCAACGGCAGGGCAACGACCATCGCCCCAGCCGCGACCAGCACCGTCCCATTGACCAGAGGCCAGATGCCGAACCGCTGGGAGACGAAGAGCGGGGTCCAGCGGGTGTCCAGGAAGAACTGGGCAAAGGAGACTTCCCGGAAGAAGAGAACAGTCTCCTGAAAGAGGACATAGATGATGCCCAGGGTGGTCAGGACGGAGACCAGGGCAAAGAACAGCAGGGCGGCCTTGACCGCCCGCTCTTCCGCCCGACGACGCCGGATCAGCGATCGGTGAGACGGGAGTGTCCGCATACCGTTGCGCTCCGCCGTTTGGTTGCAAAAAGTTGCCATTTATGGCATCTTCTGATGTCCCT
>ENA-ORXB01003064-ORXB01003064.1-sediment-metagenome-genome-assembly--contig:-NODE-3064-length-12556-cov-3.634666_pt1 | contig 12556 bp, 13 predicted proteins | sample MGYA00237863_ERZ511475 | MGnify/ENA primary metagenome ERZ511475 (study PRJEB26305, sample SAMN06343858) | sediment metagenome | isolation source: hot spring sediment | place: Canada: British Columbia...
CACTCGGCGCGACGTCGCCGGTCGGCTTTGCGGCGATGGTGAATTGCATCGGTGGGCTGCCCGAGCGCCAACCGCTGCTTGAGCTCAACGGTGTCCACCTCCACGATTACGGCAAGAAGCCTCGCGCGGGCCGCAAGCTCGGCCATGTCACCGTGCGCGCGGGCTCGGAGCGGGAGCTGGACAGCACACTTGAGCGCGTGGTCGCACTGGTGCGCCGCCAGGCGCACCGTCTCGGCACGGCCGAGCCCCAAGCTGTGGTTCGGCGTGGTTGAGCTGTTGCTAAGAACTCAATCAGCTGCATACAGGCCTTGCGGTTTAAAATTGAGCAGGAGAGCGGATCGTCTGAAGATGCGCAAAAAGTAGCCGCTTGGCTCGGCTTGTCGGCGTTGGTCCTGCCAATCGCCTCTCACACGGCGCGATTGCTCGCTCAAGAGCTCTATGGTCCTGTTCCCTCTACCGTGGTCTACGAAAAGGTTTCCTATGACGTTCCCTCCCGCAGGTGCCGCGCCACTGAACAATCCGTTTACGCGGCGCGGTCGGATGGCGCCACCTGTCAGGCTGTCCGGCGGAAGGCGCCGGATGGTGTCGAGGCCGTCCTTCGCACGATTCGCGATCCGAATCGCGGCGTGGTTGTGAGTGTCGAGGAGTTCACCAGGTCGCTGATCACTCAGGGGATGACTTCGAATGAAGTCAGCAGCCTCCGCCGTCGGCGTGCCGCTTGTCCGCCCGGCATTCCGGACCCCTCGGTCACCATTCTCGGCTATGCGACCCATCATATACGGTTTGAGACCACTTGCCAGGAATGTGCGGTTGGTTACGACTTCACAACCCAGACCATGGACAAATGGGTCTCGCCGGAGCTCGGGTGTTTGCCACTGCGCGCGGTTCGCGGTTTTGTGAGCAAAGATGGCACGGCAGGGATCAGTAGCGTCCGCGAGGCGAAAGCAATTGTTCTCGGGAAACCGGATCAGGCCTGGTTCGAAATTCCAAACTATCCGGAGAGGTCACCATCCCAGGTGGTTCGGGAGTTCGAAAGAAAGTAGGGGCTTCCTCCATTGACCAGACCGTACATCGACTTGCAGGAGCAGGACCGGCGATACCGGGAGTCCCGAAGGGGCTTGCCAGCCACCGTGCCGTAAGAGCCGTACAACGAGCACCCAGGGTGTCTACCGTCGGATAGCCTGGTTGAGTGGATCGAAGGCATTGACAACGGAGACAAGCAATGCCGAGAACCTGCAAGACCCACCCGGCTAGCCTGAAGGCGAACGTCGCCGTGGAGCCGATCCCGCGGCGCCAGGACCGCCGCCGAGATCGCCAAGGTCTTTGAGGTGCGTCCGAATCCGGTCGCCAACTGGAAGGGGCAGGGGCGGGAGCAAGTGCCGCGGACTTTGACTGAAAGTAATTTCGCCACAGGCTCCAGACCCGGCTTATCTCCCTCGACAGGCGATACTGGAGTTCGCCGCTGAGCCGTTGGGGCGCACCAGTTTGGGCGCATGGGTCCGGTTCTTCTGCTTTACCCCAGCGGTTGTCGTTCTCCTCCAGGGGCCGCAAGCATGGCATCCCGGGCGCAATCGGTGCTTTATTGGGTGCGATCCATCACCGGTCCTCCCTCCCACCAAGTCCAGGCCAGGTCCACCGTGGAGGGCTTCCACAGGCAATTGCCTCCGGTGGACGGGACGCCGTGGGCCACGAAGCCCACCTCGAGGTTGCCCGCATGGCGGCGGTCCCATTCCTCGGCCAGCGTCGGCTGCTTTCTTCCTGACCCGACGATCCCCCTTCCGCTGACATTTCGGATGAGCCAATTTGGAGGTCTTGCTTTTTGCCGCCGGTCCGGTTTAAAATGTTGCTTCAATGCTGTATCGCAGCGACAACGCCTTTTCGTATCGATTTAGCTGGCTCTTCTGAGCCGGCACGAGCGGCGTTGGCGTAGCGATCGCAAGCAAGCTTGAGTGCCGGCCCACTCGATCGAGTGGGCCTTTTTATTTGGGAGGTGCTTCCCGAACACAGGGGGCGGACATGGTCATTTCGATGAAACGGCATGCCACGAAAGAGGAGATCGAAGAGGTCTGTCAGCGGATTCGCGACTTCGGCTACAAGATCCACACCATCGAGGGGGCCGAACGGGTCGTCATCGGGGCGATCGGCATCGGCGATGTCAGTGCCTGCATCGAGGCTCTGGAGGCGATGCCGCAGGTCGACAAGGCGGTGGCCATCTCGGCGCCGTACAAGTTCGTCAGCCGGGAGTTTCGCCGCGAGCCTACCATCGTGCGGGTGAACGGCGTCGAGATCGGCGGCGCAGAGTTCGTTGTGATGGCCGGGCCGTGCTCGGTCGAATCCGAAGAACAGATCATGGAGGCGGCGCTGGCGGTGGCCGATGCCGGGGCCAAGCTTCTGCGCGGCGGCGCCTTCAAGCCCCGCACCTCGCCGTACGAGTTTCAGGGGCTCGAGATCGAAGGATTGAAGCTGCTGCGTAAGGCCAAGGAGGCTACCGGGCTGGCCATCGTGACCGAGGTGATGAGCGAGCATGACATTCCGCTGGTGGCCGAATACGCCGACCTGTTGCAGATCGGCGCGCGCAATATGCAGAACTTCCCGTTGCTGAAGGCGCTCGGCCGCTGCGGGCGGCCGGTGCTGCTCAAGCGGGGCATGAGCTCGACCATCAAGGAGTTGCTCATGTCGGCCGAGTACATCGTGGCGCACGGCAACCGTCAGGTCGTCTTGTGCGAGCGCGGCATCCGGACCTTCGAGACCGCCACGCGGAACACCTGCGACATCGTCGCCGTGCCGGTGCTCAAAGAGCTGACGCACCTGCCCGTGATCGTCGACCCGAGCCATGCCACCGGCAAGCGAAGCCTCGTGCCGCCGCTCGCCCGCGCGGCGGTAGCCATCGGCGCCGACGGCCTGCTGGTCGAGGTGCACCCGCATCCGGACAAGGCCCGCAGCGACGGGGCTCAATCACTTTACATCTCCCAGTTCCGCGCCATGATGCAAGAGCTCCGGCCCTATCTGGAGCTGTGGAGGGCGGCGCGGATGACAGAGACCGCCCCGGCCGTATACGCTCGTTGAGTGAGAGGGTGTCCTTGCGTTTCCGCCCCTGGCATCTGGCGTGGCTGCTGATGCTGGTTGCGACCGGCTTGGCCGCCTCCGTCTACCTCTGGCGCATCCGTTCCGCCTCGGGGATGGCGCAGCTGGTGGCCCGCCTGCCCCGGGGCGAGCTCGCCGTGGCGCACATCGACCTGAGGGCGCTCCGCAGTGCGGGACTGCTGCGCCTGGTGGCACGGCCCGACGGGGCGCAGGAGCCGGAGTATCTGGAGTTCGTGCGCCAGACCGGCTTCGATTACGCTCGCGATCTGGATGCGGTCCTGGTGGCCTTCGGAGGGGAGGAGACCTTCGCGCTGCTGGTGGGGCGGTTCGCCTGGGGTCGCCTGATCGCCTTCGTCGACAGCCGCGGAGGTGACTGCTACAACGGCTTCTGCCGCCTCCCAAGCGGCAGGCCGAACCGATGGATCTCATTTTTCGCCGTCACCCCGTCGATCATGGGACTGGCGGTGAGCCGGGATTCGTGGGCGGCCAGCGCCTTGCTGGATGAGCGCGACCCGGCGCCGCTCGGCAACCCACCTCCGCAGCCGTTGTGGCTGACCTTCTCCGGCGGGGCGCTGAAGCGGGCCGCCTGGCTGCCGGCCGGAACGCGCGCCTTCATCTCGCCGGTGTCCGATGCCGAGCGTGTCACCGTGGCGCTCGGCGCCTCCGGCTCAGGCTATGAGGCGGTGCTCGAGGTCCGGTGCCGGACGCCGGAGGAGGCGGTCCGCATCGCCCGCCAGCTCACCGAGATCACCGAGACGCTGAACCGGATGGTCCGTCTGGAGAACAAGGAGCCTAATCCCCGCGATCTGAGCGGCGTTCTCACCGCAGGGGTGTTCTCAAGCCGGGATAGCCGCGTCGAGGGCCGCTGGCCGGTGCCGGCCGAGTTTCTTCAAGCCCTGGCCGAGGGGTCCGAATAGGAGCGCGAGCGCCAGGCCTTCCACAGCGGCCACGCCAGGGAAACGGCGGCTGCCGCCAGCAGCAGCACCACCAGCGGGCGCCTCAAGAGGGCGGACCAGTCGCCCCGGCTCAAGATTAACGCCCGGCGCAGGTTCGATTCCATCATCGGGCCCAGGATCAATCCGAGAACCAGCGGGCCGACCGGCACGTCGGCTCTGCGGCACAGCAGGCCGAGGAGGCCGGCACCGAACATCACCCAGACGTCGGCCAAGCTGTTGTTGAGCGCGTAGGAGCCCACGATCCCGAGCACAATCACCCCCGCCCACAGCCACGGTTCCGGGATCCGGAGAGTGCGGGCGAGCGGCCGTGCCCCGGCCAGCCCGAGCGCCAGGATCAGCAGCGCGGCCAGCAGCATCAGGAAGATGATCGAGTAGACTAAAGCGCGGTGGTCGCGAAACAGCAGCGGGCCGGGCTGCACGCCGTGAATGAGAAGCGCGCCGATGAGCACCGCCGAGGGCGCATCGCCCGGGATGCCCAGGGTCAGCATCGTCGTCATGGCGCCGCCGATGGCGGCATTGGCGGCGCTTGCCGACGCCGCCAGCCCTTCGAGGGATCCGTGGCCGAACTCTTCCGGCCGGCGTGAGGTCCGCCGGGCCTGCTCCCACGCGATCACCGAGGCGATGTCGCCGCCGGCCGCCGGAATGGCCCCCACCAGCGTGCCGATGCCCGAGCCCACAAGACCCGGCACCGCCATGCGCCGCAACTGGGCCCAGCCCGGCCAGATGCGGCTCAACGCCGGCGGGGCCGCTGCGCTGCCCGGCGAGCCCTCCATCATTCGCGCCAGAACCTCCCCGAGGCCGAACAGGCCGATCATGACGGGCACGAAGGCAAGGCCGTCGAGCAACTCCGCGCTGGAGAAGGTGAAGCGCGGGTAAGCAGTCATCGGGTCCAGCCCCACGGTGGCGAGCGCCAGGCCCAAGAAGCCCGCCAGCAATCCCTTGAGCAGACGGCCGGCCGAGACGCCCGCCATCAGGCTGATGCCGAACAGCGCCAGGGCGAAGTATTCGGCAGGCCCGAAACGCAGGCCGAATGAGGCGATCGGGAAGGCCGCCAGGGCCAGAAACAGGATGCTGACGAACTGGCCGAGCCAGGCAAACAGCGCGTTGACGCCCAGAGCGAGCCCCGGGCGGCCGCGCCGCGCCAGCGGATATCCGTCCCAGGTGGCCGCGAGCGAGGCGGGTGTGCCGGGAATGTTGATGAGCACGGCAGGGATGCCCCCGGCGGGGATGGCGCCGCAGTAGATGCCGATCAGCATGGCCAGCCCCTTCTCGGTGGAGACCCAGAAGGTCAAGGGGGTGAGGATGGCCACCCCCATGGTGGCGGTGAGCCCGGGCAGCGCCCCGAAGACCGCTCCGAGCAGGGTTCCGGCGATCAGGAACGCCAGCACGTCCCCAGCCAGCACGGCGGCGGCTCCGGCGGCGATTTCCGAGCCCATCATGGCAAGCTTACCCGCAGGCCGTACTCGAAGGCCGCCACGACCGAGGCGGTCAGCACAAACGCCACTTGGAGCGCCGTGCGCCAGCGCTGGCCCAGGCAGCGCAGATAGAGCGCCAGCAACAGCAGGGTCCGGAGGGCGAAAGGCACTCGGTCCCACAGCGCCAGGTAGGCGGCGAGCAGAACGACGGTGAAGAGGACGGGCTTCGCTCGGGCCGCGCCTGACGCCGGGCCGGGCCGGCGCCACGCCTGCGCGAGCAAGGCAACCGCCGGCGCCAGCATCACGATTCCGATCACGCGCGGGAAAAAGCCCGGGCCGGGAAGGCCGCCCACGCCGGGCGGAAAGGCGGAGGCGGACGACCACAGCAGCAAGCCCAGAAGCAGGAAGAGCAGGGCGACGGCGAGATCGCTCCGATTCACCGCGCACCTCCGGTAAGCAGCTCGGGAATCGTCTTGCGGAAGAAAGCGGCCTGCGCCAGCGCGAACTTCCGGAACGGTTCCGGCTCCAGAAACAGCGCCTCCATGCCCCGCTCCTCGCACAGGGCCTGAAACCGCGGGCTCGCAAAAGCGGTCCGGAAGGCCGCCACGAGCTTCGCTGTGACCTCCGGCGGCAACCCCTTCGGGCCGTAGAAACCGCTCCAGGCGCTGACGCCGAGCCTGTAGCCGGCTTCCGTGACGGCCGGTGTCTGGGCAAACAGGGGCGAGCGCGCCTCGTCGAAGACGGCCAACGGGCGCAGCGTCCCGGCTTTGGCATGCGGCCCGACCTCGCCCGCGCCGGCCACCGCGGCATCGACATGTCCGCCGAGCAGCGCCGTAAGGGCCGCCGAGGAGCCCGAGAAGGGGCAGTGAACCAGGCGCACGCCGGTCTCCCGTTCCAGCAGGAGCGCATTGATGTGCCAGATCGAGCCGGTGCCGGAGTTGGCCACGATGTAATAGTTCGGCCGCGCGCGGGCCGCCGCCAGGAACTCCTCGAACCGGCGCCAAGGGCTGGCGGCCTGGACCGCCAGGACGGGTTTTGTCTTCGTCACCAGGCACAGCAAATCCATGTCTTCCGGGCCGATGTTGGCGTAGCCCAAAGCCTGCACCATGGCGATCTCGACCGGGCCGTGGCCGATGAGGTAGCCGGTGGGCGCCTGCCGGGTCACGTAAGAGAAGGCCAGGGCGCCGGCAGCCCCGGGCCGGTTCTCGCACACCACGGGCACGCCCAGTTCGGTCTCCATCAAGGCGGCCAGCACGCGCGAGACGGTGTCCGACAGCCCGCCGGGCGAGGACTGGATGATGAGCTTGATCTCGCGCGAGGGGTACGGGCCCGTGGGCCGGCCACAGGCCCCCGCCAGAGCGATGGCCGCGGCGACGGCCAGGGATGCTCGCGATCCGCGCATTGCAATCAGAGGCCATTGTAAGACGCCACGGCGGCTCGGCCGGGCGCGCGGATTTGGGATAATGGCCTAAGTGTCGCGAGTCAAGGAACTGGAGCAGCGTCTCCAGCGCACCGAGGAACAGCTTCGCCTGTATCAAAAAATCAGCCGGCTCATGGTGAAGGAGCTCAGCCTTCAGGAGGTGCTCCAGAGCATCGTCTCCCTGGTCGTCGAATTCATGAAGTGCGATTCCTGCCTCCTGTATCTGGTCGACGGCGACGAGCTGGTGCTGTGCGCCTCCAACCCCTCCCATCCGGTGACGGGAAGCGTGCGACTCAAACTCGACGAGGGGCTGACGGGCTGGGTGGCTCGCGAGCGCAGGCTGTTGGCCATTTCCCGCGAAAGCTATCTGGACTCCCGGTTCAAGTTCTTCCAGGGCTTGCCTGAGGACAGCTACGAGGCCTTCTTGTCGGCGCCGGTGATTGCGCGCGATCGCGTCGTGGGCGTCATCAACGTGCAGCACCGGCAGCCCCACGCCCATACCGGCTCCGAGATGGAGATGCTGACGACGGTGGGCGAGCAGGTAGGCTGCCTTCTGGCGCTGGCGCGCCTGGAGGGCACGTCGCCTCAAGGCGCCCTGGCGCTTTCACCCACTGCGGTGGCGCCGTAGAGACGTTCGGATGAGACTCTGGCCGGTGATGCTGCCCCTGCTGGTGGCCGGCGGCTCGCCCTGCGGCGCCGGCGCGCGGTGGGCCCTACAGTTCTTTCACGACGCGCTCGATTCGGAACTGGTCATCACCGACCTGGCTTTCCCGTCGCCGCGCACCGGCGTCGCTGCGGGTTACCTTCTCGAGCGGGGCCGCACGAGGCCGCGCGTGCTCTTGACGCGGGACGGCGGCCGGAGCTGGCAATTCGTCGAGACGCGCGAGGCGGCTGTGGCGCTTCACTTCCTTGACGAGAACCTGGGCTGGATGGTGACGGAGCGCGGCCTTTGGCGCAGCGGCGACGGCGGCGCTACCTGGTCGAAACTCTCCGGTCTCAGAGGGCTGCTGCGGGTTCATTTCCTGGATAGCCGCCGGGGCTTCGCTGTGGGGTTGAGGAAGGCGATCTACGAAACGGCCGACGGGGGCGTCAGTTGGACGCGGCTGGCGGCCGCCGACCAGCCGGATTCGAACCCCGAGCGTACCGTATATGGCTGGATCGAATTCGCCGGGCCGAAGGTGGGCTCGATCGTGGGCTGGAGCTCGCCGCGGCGGGAGCCGGAGGCGCGTTTGCCGGACTGGCTGGACCCGGAGGGGGCCGAGACGCGGCGGCAGTGGCCGACCTTTTCGATTGTGCTCCAGACGAGCGACGGGGGTAGGAGCTGGCAGCATTCCACCACTTCCATGTTCGGCCGGATCACCCGCCTGCGCCGCCTGCCCGACGGCCGGGGCCTCGCGCTGGTCGAGTTCCAAGATACGTTCGAGTGGCCCGCGGAGGTCTTCCGCATCGACCTGAGGGAAAACCGCACCGAGCGCGCCTACCGGGAAAAGAACCGCGCCGTCACGGACTTGGCTTTTGCCGGGGACCGAGCCTATCTGGCCGCGATCGAGCCGCCGGGCAAGCTGCGCCAGACGCCGGTGCCGGGCCGGCTGGTGATGATCCGCAGTTCGAATCTCAAGGATTGGGAGGAGATGGAGGTCGATTATCGGGCTTTCGGTCGCCGGGCGGTCCTGGCGGTAGGCGGAGACAGGGAGGTTTGGGTGGCCACGGACACGGGGATGATCCTGCGGCTGGAGGGGCAGTAGGCCCGGGGAAGCGGGCGCCGCCAGATAAAACAGAACTGTAATATTTCGTTTTATTCACGCCTTCCCCTGCCCCGACATCCTGTAAGTGATTGAAAAAAGAGAAAAAATAAATTCTTGAAAAAAGCCGCTTTTCGTTTCATTTCTGTTGACTTGGGCGGCGCTTCGTTGCAAGATAGTAATGGCTCCAAGAGGTTCACCGAGCAGTGAGCCGGATGGGCCGCCGGTGCCCGGAAGAGAATCCGGAGATGGTTGCAAAGCCTTTCCGGATAGCTCGCCGGAGTCAAAGCGGTTCATCCAGGTAAGCCTCACCGCCCCGAGGCGGCTGAGCGCTACGATCCGAAGGGGGTAAAACCCCGACGGGGAGCGGCGGTCGCCAAGAGGTAGTGGGCGCATCGGGCTGATTGGGTGAACGGGCGGCGACGCTGATCTGCTTTGCAAGAAGGCCACTTGCGAAGCAGGGAGTCGAGGCCCGGGAGACTCAATTAGCAGGTGCGTGGAGGCAAAGGGAAAGGTCAGGAGCGATGACCCTTCTACGGTCGGGCTCGCAAGGGCCCGGTCGGTGAGGGCGAGCGAAAGGCCAGCCCAAGCTTCCGGCTTCTCTCGGCCAAGGAGCGGAGGCGTGGAATTTGAGTTCCGCCGCCGCAAGGCGACGGATTCAGAGGAAGCGCGGAAGCTACGGAAGCCGAGGGCCACACCCGGGCCGTGCATGCCGGCTGGCGGGGACACTGCGGAGTGGGTCACTTGGAGCGACTTGTTTTTTGTCCCCCAGGATCCTCACCGCACCCCGGCGGGCAAGGCCCTGTTCCTGGCTTGGGCTACATAGCGCTCAACGTAGGCTAGAAAAGCCTCTTCAAGCGGCCCCCGCGCCGTGCCTTGCCGGCGGATGTTCAGGCCTTCAATGGCGAGCACGGGCAACAGCCCCCGGGTGGTTGACGTGATGAAGACCTCCTCGGCGCTCTCCAGCTCGGCAGGCCTCAGCGCCTTTTCCCCGATCGAGATGCCGGGCACACGGACTTCCTCGAGCAGGATTTCGCGCGTGACCCCGGGCAGACACCCTGAGCTGAGCGGCGGCGTCCACACCCGGTTTCCCTCGGCGATGAAGATGTTGGCGGAAGTGCATTCGCTGACCTCGCCGCGCTCGTTGAGCAAGACCACCTCGTCGAGCCCTTTCGACTGGGCCTCTTCAAGCCAGGTGAGGTTGTGTGACCAGGAGAGGATCTTTGTTCCGGCGAAGGGCGATGCCGCGAAGCGGGCGTTTGCCACCAGGCCGAGCCGGGCGCCGGCGCCCCAGTCCTTCGTGTCCGTCGTGAAGGCGATGAGGTCGAAATCGCGGCCGACGGCGGGGCCCTCCCACAGGCCGCCGCGGTTGCGTACGACGACGACGCGCAAGGTCGCCTCATAGGCACCGTTGGCCTCCACCAGCTCGAGCAGCGGCCGCTCCATCTCCTCGAGCGAGCTGGGGAAGGGCACCCGCATCAGAGCGGCATCCCGGCACATGCGCTTGTAATGGCGCTCGAAGGCGAACAGGACGCCGCGAACGACGCGAATGGTGGAGAAAACACCCCAGCCATTCATCAGCCCCACTTGGCCCGGGGAGAGCAGCACTGCGCCGGCTTCGCAGATGTTGCCGTTGTGCAGCAGGTAGCGGTGCATCTTGGCTTCATTCTATCCCACGCCGCGCAGGGGGACCGTTCAGCGCCAGTAAGGGAAGGCGTCCGTCACGCTCCGGGCGGCTTCCCGGAGCAGGTCCGGGACGCGCCGCGAGCGGCGCAACAAGGCGCTCAGCAGGGCTTCCAGCGCCTCCTCGTCCCCCTCGAGCCACTCCGGGGGAATCCGGCGGCAGGCATCGTCGACGACCTCAGCGGGGAAATGTACGACGCGGTCCAGCCACGGCTGGAAATCATCCCAGGAGCGCACCTGGCGATAGACGGCGGGGCGGAAGTACAAGCCCGCGCGGGGTGAGTCGACGAAATCCCAATGCGGTCCGTTGAAGATAAAGCCGTGGTCGATCATCTGGGCGACGAAGCCCAGGCGCGCCGGAGCATTGCGGGCCGGCGCCCATTCGTGCACTTTCGAGCGAAAGAAGATTGCCTGGCGGGTATCGGCATTTCCCGTCCACTTGTCAAAGACCAGAATCGCCGGGAAATCCCGCAGATTGACGACCTTTTCAAGCAGCAGGTCGGGCAGGAAATCGTAGACCGCGAGCCGCTCGGGGTGGCCTGGATACCGGGAGCCGAAATGCCGGCCCGGCTCGACCGCCAGGCGGCGGCCGCCGAGCTGGATGAAGATCTCCGGATTCTGCGCCAGGAACTCCGGAGGGAAGTCGACGACGGCCGCCTCCGGCGCCGAGATTTCGAGGTATCGCAGCAAGACCGAGGCGATCAACTCGTTGACCAGCACGCGGCGGTGCTGGGGATTGTTCCGGAACTTGACGACATAGAAATTGCCGTCGACGGCTTCGACGAGGTGGGCCTGCGCGCCTCCGCGCATCTTTCGAACCAGTCGCCGGGCCAAAACGGGCATCGGGGATCGGGTAATCTAGTCGTTTACCACAAGGAGGGAGGCCGACAGGAGGCATGGACCAGGAATCCGTCACGCTGGCGGCGCCGGTGCGGAGCAAGGACGAGCTCGCTCTCGAGCTGATGAAATTCATTTCGATCACGACCGGGCTGGGCAAATCGGCGCCGGCGGCCGGTTTCGCCGGCAAGGCGGTGCGCAGTCCGGAGGAGCACGCCGAAGCGCTGATCCAATTGTTCGAGCGCTGCCGCCTGATTCTGCACAAGGAGCCGGCCGGCTGATCGCCGCCCGTGCGATCGGATCCGGCTGCGCCGCACCGGGGCCGAGGCGGCGGTCTTAGCGCCGGGCCTTCTTGGCGGTTTTCTTCGCCGCCTTCCTGGCCGCCGTCGGTATAATATTCTTGTTGAAGGAAGTAAGCGGACTGACCTGAAAGACGCCGCGGTGAGCAAAGGAAGTCGTCTTGATGCGAAACCTCGAGCGCAGGGATACCGGGGGGGATATCGTCCCGGCTTCTCCCGCCTCCTTCAGGGCCTTCTGGCCGCTGCTGAGGGACAGCCAACTTTTCCGCAACCGCCGCGACTTCCTCGCCTTCATGGGCAGCAACAACGGTAGGATATTCCTCCTCTCCAGGCACGGCTACCCCGCCTCGCCTTTCGTCCTTACCGGGAACTGGCGCTGCCGGTGCGACATCTCGGCCCTGTGGTACACGAGGGCGTGGGGGGAGGAGAGGAGGCGGCTGGTGCTGCATGCATGCGAGGCGTGCCTGGACGCGGGCGCGGAAAGTTTCATCACCAGGCCCCTGTGCGAGGAGGAAGCGGAGGAGTTCTCCTCGTGGGGGTTCCGTCCCCTCGCGCGCGTGGTCGTCCTCGAAAAGGAGCTGCGTGGCAGGCCGGAACCGCCCACCTGGTTGCAGGGGGTGCGCCTGCGGCGTTTCCGGCCCGGGGACCTCTCGCGGGTACTGCAGGTCGACGCCGAAGCCTTTGACGAATTCTGGAGCCTCGACCGGCGCACGCTGCGCAACGTGGCCGAGTCCTGCCGCAGCAACGTATTCCTCGTCGCCGCGAGGGGTGATGAAACGCTGGGGTACGCCGTGGGAGGCGTCAACGGGCACCTCGCTTACCTGCAAAGGCTGGGCGTGCGCCCTTCCGAGCAGGGGAAGGGGGTGGGCGAGATGCTCTCCTCCGGCATGCTGTGCGCCTTCCGGGCCCTGGGCGCAGCCCTGGTCTCCGTCAACACGCAGGAGGACAATCGGCGCGCCTTGTCCCTCTACCATAAACTGGGATTCAAGGAAACGGGGGATCGCAGGTATATCATGTGCCGCGACCTCCGGGGCGGGCCGAGGAGCGCGACATGAGGCTGCGCCCGTCCTCCCTGCCGTCCCTCCTGCTCGTCGCCGTTTCCCTCCTGCTCTTCGCCGTT
>ENA-ORXB01003066-ORXB01003066.1-sediment-metagenome-genome-assembly--contig:-NODE-3066-length-12553-cov-3.473309_pt1 | contig 12553 bp, 13 predicted proteins | sample MGYA00237863_ERZ511475 | MGnify/ENA primary metagenome ERZ511475 (study PRJEB26305, sample SAMN06343858) | sediment metagenome | isolation source: hot spring sediment | place: Canada: British Columbia...
AACCGCCCAAAACTTTTGATTTTGGATGAGCCGTTTGAGGGTTTAGATCCAAAGTCCAAGAGCGATATCATTGATCTCCTTAACGAGTTTAACAAGGATTTTGGAACCACTATTGTTCTTACAACCCATGATGTGAATGTAGTTCCTCAGATTGCAGACCACGTCTATGTCATAGTGCATGGCAACATAGTGCTCTCAGGTAGTCCGAGCGAGGTTTTTCACCAGGTGGATTTTATTAGGTCGATCAATCTAGAACCACCTTTTACCTCAGAGCTGATTGCAAACCTTAGAGCTAGAGGGGTAATGATTGAATACACGGTCGATTTTGAAAAACTGGTCGACGATATTGTTAAATTAATTAAGCGCTCGGCATAGTTTCAGCGCTTTCTCATCTTTCCTGTTATGCGGCTTCTGCTTCGACCACTTTTAGAATTTTCTCGGGTTTAATCTCGATTTGCTCAATTCGGCTAGCTGGCCAAATGCGAATGATATTTTCATCTTTAATCCAAACGCTAACAAATCCTTCCATTGGCCGGTTATAATCAACGTCGCGTTCGTCAACTGTCACCGAGCTCCCATCCATTAGTCTAAACGTAAGTTTAGCCAACTTAATCACCTCCGTGCTTCTATATACCCCCGAAAACGACCGCGGATTAGCCTTGATTGTTTTAAAAATTTATAATAAATTGCCCAAATGTAATAAGCGTTGGGGAAATGTAATAAGCATTGGGGTAAAGATTAGCTAATAAGAATTATTCATCCTACCTTTATAGTTTTACAACGAGGTGATTTGTAGTTGTTAGAAAAGCAATTAGATAATCTTAGAGTAAGGAGAACAGTTGTTAACAGCGTAGATATAGTTAAGGCATATGGTAAGTGTGACGTTTTTTTAGTTCAGCTTTTTAAAGATGTTATGGCTGAAGTAATCGATGAAGGTAATACCAAGCTTATTGTTGATGTTAAGGACCTTGATTGCATTGATAGCAGTGGTCTTGTGGCTGTTCTCTGGGCAAAGCATAAGATTGAAGAAATCGGCGGTAAGCTCATCGTTGTTGGATTAAATGGAAGTCATGGATACAAAGTAGGCTTAGTAGATGAATTTTGCGGGCTGTTTAGCACAGCTTCTTCAGTTGGACATGCGCTTAAGTCGTTAAGTATTAAAACCCGTTAGCTCTTAGGCTGGTTTAATAAGCTTGGCTTGGGTTTTGCTTTTTGACCCAGCTTGTTCTTTCATGATTAGTTCAACGAATTTATCAACTAGATAAGCGTCAAACTGCGTACCTTTGTGTTTCATAAGTTCCTCAATGGCTTCTTCAGGGGAGAGACCCTGCCTATATGGGCGATCTGATATCATAGCGTGGTATGAATCAACAACAGTAAGAATTCTTGCTGTAAGCGGTATGTCTTCACCTTTCATCCCATCCAGATATCCAGCCCCATCATATCTTTCATGGTGATGAAGGGTGGCTCTAATAATCTCTTTTGGCAGTCCTTTTATGCCTCGGATAATATCCGCACCGAGGACAGGATGGCGTGTCATGTAGCTCCATTCCTCATCTGTCAATCGTCCTGGTTTATTTAATACTGAGTCTGGAATACCAATCTTGCCAATATCGTGCAGCAACCCTGCAATACTGAGGACCTCAATGTCGTTCTTTTCTAATCCAATAGCTCGCCCAAGAGCAGCGGCATACTTAGCAACAAATTCTGAGTGGCGACGCGTGTATTGGTCTCGGGCGTCGACTGCTTTAATTAAGCAAAATACTGCGCTTAACAGCTCAGCGTTGGTTTTATCTTTATTGCTTCGCAAGGTGTTTCTACCTTTTTTAAGCGAATTTTTATCCAACTCTAGGCAGTAAACTGGTTGGCGACCCTTGGTTTTCTTAGCCTCAGCTAATGCCATATAACCTGCATTAATAAGGTCTTGGCTTGTTTCACCGCAATCAGGATAGCTGGCTATTCCGATTCCAACCGTTAACGGGTAGATCACATTGTGTTTTGCTGAGAATCTATGGGTTGATATTGCTGTATTTATTTTTTCAGCTATCAATCTTGCTTCATCTATACCAGTTTTGGGAAGGATAACAGTAAACTCTTCACCGCTATAGCGTGCAGCAAAGTCATTATCTCTGATAGATTGCTTTATTAATTCTGCTATTTGCTTTAATGCTTTGTCGCCTCTCGCATGCCCATTCACTTCGTTGAACTTGTCGAAATCGTCTATATCAATCACCAGGAGGGATATTTTATGGCCGCGTCTGTCTGCTCTTTCAATTTCTTCATCCAACTTATCCTGGAAATATCTATGGTTATAGAGATTGGTCAAGCTATCAATCATAACCATACACTCGGCAGAACCCACGCGCTTTCTGATTTCAATCGCCATATTGTTCATGGCCTCAGCAAGTTCGCCTATCTCGTCGCGGGTGGTAACAGGAATCTTTTGGTCGTAATCTCCTAGCGCTATTTTCTTTGCTGCATCAATCGTAATGCTTAATGATTTTGTTGCACCTCTTGATACAATCCAGCCTAGTAGGGCAGGCATTAGGATAAGAGTGAGCATTGGGGCTATTAGTGCTTTCCGTTGCTTTGCAAGGACAGATTTAACGTTATTTGCCGACATATCTATGCCAACAATAGCTATTGCTTTTCCCGAGCTATTATAAATTGGCGCGTATCCCGAGAGCCAAGTTCCCCATTTATCTCCGTTAAACTCTTTGTCGGCAATAGGGCCGTCAAAAGCCCTTTGCATCTCTGGGTAATCTGAGATGTCATATTTATCACCAAGGTGGGATACTAGCTTTGGATTTTCCTCGGCATCAACAATAAACTGCCAGATGTTTGGCTTATCGGTTTTTGTCATTGTGTATATGTAACGGATTCTTGGGTTGGCTTGCTTGATTTTATTAAGATGATTCTTAATTTTGCGGTACAAAGGTGATTTCTCATCTTTACTTAGCTCAAGAAGTCTATGCTCGTTACCGTTGATTGATGCTGCTGCAGTTCTAGCTATAGCGGTGATCTCGTTTCTTAACCCATCTTTTATTGCATCGTAAAATACAAAGTAGAGGAGCCATAAAGCGGCTAAGGCTACTAGTAATGAAGCGCAATATGTAGCCAAGAATAACTTTATTTTTACGGAAGGCTTTAGGTTTAAAAAACCTAATGAATTTGATTTTCTCATAGGCACTCATCAACTTAAAAGAGCGCTCGTGCAACCACTGACTTTCCATTAATTAATCGGCTTAAGCAGTTGATACTTAACTACCAATTAGCGTGGCAATTGCACGAAAAAGCTTAGAGTAAAAACATTCACGAGTCTCGTGGTTTTTGCACTCCCTTTTTTGGACAAATAGGAAGAATCATAAAAAGTCACGGAGGCAGAAAACAATCACGTGCTTAAGGGGGGGCCTGTATGATTTTTACTGAGGATCAAAGACGACAAATAAATGAGTTGCTGCAGTCAAATCTTGAACAACCAGTAACAGTTGTTTATTTTACGCAGGAAGAGCCAAGTCTAGAATTACCAACTGAAGTTGAAGTAATGCCCTGCGAGTTTTGCAAAGAGACTGGTGAGATGCTCAAAGAACTGTCGGGCATTTCAGACAAGATCAATCTTGAAGTTTACGATTTCATTCGGGATAAAGACAAGGCCGAGCAGTATAAAATTGAAGGTGTGCCAGCACTTGCATTGATTGGAGACAGAGATTACGGTATCAGATATTATGGCATTCCCTCAGGCTACGAGTTCACAGCTCTTTTGGATGGTCTTATTAATGTATCGAAAAGGCGCTCTAAACTTAGTGACAGCACAAAGCATATACTCGGGAGTATAACAGAGCCGGTTCATTTGCGGGTTTTTGTAACACCTACCTGACCCTATTGCCCAAAGGCGGTCAGTTTGGCTTATCAGATGGCATTGGAAAGTGACAAGGTAAGAGCAGATGCTATTGAGGCATCGGAATTTCCTGACCTATCAATGCGACACAGCGTTATGGCAGTACCAAAGACAGTTATCAACGATGTATATTCAGTAGAGGGAGCAGTTCCTGAGAGCGCTCTTGTGGAGGAATTAAAACAAGCTGTTGGCTTTTAGGGATATTCGCTTCGGGCGATCTTTAGAGAATTTGCGGCGCGGAAATGTGCTAATAAGCTAGATTTGCTCTTACCCTGGAAGCCGCATGCAATCGCATAGTCAATTATCAAGAACATCGGCGCAAAATGCCGAAGACGGAAAAGTCTCGGAAGCGCGGGTGTGGGTATACAGAATGAGAAGAATAGAATCAAACGGGACGGAGAAAATCCGTCCCGTTTGATTCTGTGCCAAGGGGGACGTTCCTCTGATTTAGCCGATTTGGACCAAATCGGCTAAATCAGAGGAACGTCCCCCCGATGGAGGAAGGGAGCAAAGATGGAGGGCGCAAGCAAACCTGTTTTTGAAAACAAGCCTATTTTCGATTTAACACCGCTGGTGCCGGAAAACATGAGAGATGCGATTCCGATTTACGTGGATACAATCGAGGTTCTTCACCAGTTACGAGTGCCCTTTGTGATTGTGGGCGGTCTTGCAATGCTTGAATACGGCCGCACTCGCGTAACCAAGGATATAGACTTTCTTGTTTATAAACAAGATGCTATAAGACTTTTGGACCTTTTAGAAACGCTTGGTTATAGAACTCAAAGAACAGATGATAACTGGGTATACCACGCTTTTAAAAGCGGTCAGGTAATCGATCTTTTATTTGCGCTAGGCAAGGGTTTTCTAGGGGATCCTGATGGTGTTACCTTAACAGATGAAATATTGGCCAGGGGTCGACTTGCTAGTTTGGACGGAAAGGTTTTTTTAGTCATCTCACCGGAGGACTTGATTCATTCAAAGCTTCTTGTTTCCTGGAAAGCGACAAGGCAAGAGGATTTCCAAGATGCCCTTTTAATTATAAGAAATAGCAAACACCTGGATTGGGATTACTTGCTTAAAAAAATATCAAGGTATCCTGAAAGAGTGCTTGCCTTGCTTAGCTATGCGGTTACAAACCAAATAACCGAAGATGTAATGCCGGTGGAGTTCATAACCGAGATTAGAAATCTTAGCAGGCGCCTTCTTCGGCATATGGGAAAAGCTGCATAGAAGCAAGCGTTTGCTGATGAGGGTTTTTAAAGCCTCTTTTATCTGGTAAATTAGTTATGTTGAAAATCCACACAAATACCGATTAAGCGAAGGAGGATTTAAAAATAGAACAGCCATTGGATACGGATAATCTAACACCCTTATATATACATCCAATAGTCCAAGAGCTAAGCCGGATTTTTGCAGATGCAGGCAAAAAGCTGTATCTGGTTGGGGGAACGGTCCGAGATGCATTGCTTGGAAGGTTTCACGAAGACCTTGATTTTGCAACAGATGCAAAGCCTGATGAAACCATTCAAATAGTAAAGCCGTGGGCTGACAATCTTTGGCTTGTTGGTATAAAGTTTGGCACCGTTGGCCTAAGCAAGGGACATTTAAAAATTGAGATTACTACGCTAAGAAGTGAGGTTTATGTTGATAAAACCCGACGCCCACGCGTGGCTTTTGATACAGATATTTACTTTGACCTCTCCAGGCGTGATTTCACTGTAAACGCCATGGCTGTTGAGTTACCGCAAGGTAGATTGATTGATCCTTTCAATGGGCAAGCTGATCTTACAAATCGGCTTCTTCGCACGCCTGTTACGCCGGAACAAAGCTTTATCGATGACCCATTGAGGATGATGCGGGCAATTCGTTTTGTATCTACAATGGGCATGCATCTTTCACCAGAGGTTGAAGAAGCAATTTCTGTATATAAAGGTGAGCTTGCCAGGGTTTCCAGTGAACGAATCAGAGACGAATTCTCTAAGATGTTGACTGGGGCTGAGCCGGCCAAGTCCTTGCGCTTGCTAGTGCACACAGGCTTAAGCGACCTGTTTGTTCCTGAGCTTATGAATCTTAAAATAACTCAAGACCCAGAGTATCATCATAAGGATGTATTTGAGCATACACTAACGGTAGTTGAACGGGTTGAGCCCGACTTGGTGCTGCGCCTTGCAGCACTATTTCATGATATAGGAAAGCCGGAGACCAAGGAGATAATTGAAGGGAAAGTAACCTTCTATAATCATGATTCTATTGGGGCTTCTATTACTAGAAGAAGATTAAGAACACTTAAATATCCGAAGGCAATTATTGAGGATGTTACAAAGCTCATCTACCTTCACATGAGGGTCTATACCTATAGGATGGGGTGGACTGATAGAGCGGTAAGAAAATACATTCGTGATGCAGGTACGCTGCGCGACAAACTCAACGCTTTAATTCGGGCTGACTGCACCACGAAAAACCCTCGAAAGATGCGCCAAAGCTTGCAGGTATTTGATGAGCTTGAAGAACGTATAATCCGCTTAGAAGAAGCTGAAGAAGCAGCTAAAATACGACCACCGATTAATGGTCATGAGGTAATGGAGTATCTTGGCATAGGCCCAGGCCCGTTGGTTGGAGAAGCACTTCATCTGCTGCTAGACGCAAAGCTTGAAGGAGAAATTGAGACAAAGGAAGACGCGTATGCCCTGCTTGATAAGTGGGCAAAGGAGAAAGGCCTACGGTGATTGTCGGTGTAATCTCAGATATTCACAGTAACATGGAAGCCCTAAGGAATGTTCTTGAGAAGCTGGGTGAGGTAGAAAAAATTTGGTGTCTGGGAGATATTGTTGGCTATGGGCCAGAACCAGCCCGCTGCATAGATATGGTCAGCTCACCATGGTTTGAATGTATTGTTGGCAACCATGATTTGTGTGTTTTGCAGGAAATAGACTTAGGCAGTTTTAATTTGGATGCTCTTAGAGCTTGTCTAATAAACAAAAATAAACTGGATGAGAAGCATCTATCTTTCCTAAGGTCTCTACCAAGAACAACAGAGCCTTTTCCAGGTATAGCATTGGTCCATGGCAGCCCGCGGGATGATGTTTGGGAGTATGTAATATCTTCTTGGCAGGCTGATGAAATACTTTCCAAAACAAAATCTGTTATAACCTTTGTGGGCCATTCCCATATTCCACTTATATTTATGAAGCCTGGTAGCGCTGCTGCTCGGATAGCTCCGTTGTTTGAAGAAGTGACCATAGACCTTAGCAGGGAAAATACAAAATATCTCATCAATCCTGGAAGTGTTGGTCAACCTAGAGATGGCGACCCACGTGCAAGTTATATGGTTTTAAATACAAGAGAATTTACATTAACATATCACCGAGTTGAATATCCGGTGGAGACAACGCAAGAAAAAATGCGACAAGAAGGTCTTCCACAATCTCTTATTAATCGTCTAGCTTACGGAGTGTAGTTATCCACCAGTTAGCTACTGTATTCCTAAACGGTAGAGAATAATATTCCATGTACTGATAGGCTCTGTTAATACCATTACCTTGTAAGGAAGATTCTTGTTAAGAAATACCTCAAGATCATCACCATTATATTCAAGCATTTTACTTTTAAAAGGAAACATGCTGTTGCCAGAGGTAATTCCCACATAAACTTGCCTGACTTTTCCATCTTGCGCTTCTTTCCTTTTAACCTCAAATCTTAGTTTTGATAAGATATCAAGCTCGGATGCTTTTTCATCAACTTCAAGCGATATAAATATTGCCTCTCTTTTTGGCGCATGATTCTTAAAATCAGTTTTGATGAGCGGGAGCTGGCCGTAATTTGGCAGGCTACCTTTGCTCTCAATTTTGTTGTTTATCTCATTAATTGCTTGGGCTGCAATCCATGCCATACCATTTGGATTTTTAATTGGTATTCCTACACGGGGGAAGAGTGCAACTATGGAGTCAATTCCTTCATCTCTTAATACTTTCTTTAGGTCTTTTAATGGCACTGAGTCTCTGGTAAACCAGTGGCTTGCATATAAGTTATTTTTAAAGTATATGGTTGGAATAAGGAGGATATCAGGATTTAGAGCAAGAGAGCGAACATGATGACCGCCATCAAATATGACGCAGCGAATGACCCCAGCTTGGCGCAACCGCTGAACCTGCTTAATTCCCCAAGCGCTATCTCTTATGGCATCTGAGGCAGAAGCTTCTACTATAGCATCGATTTTTCCCCGAATTGCAAGCTCATCTACCCGCTTGATTATCCTTCTCCGTGTAGCTGGGTTCTTGTCTTGCAAGTCATATGGTTCGATTACAGCAATGGTAAAGTTGTTCATTGAGCCTGCCGTATTTTTAAACGCTGTATTTTTAAAGGCGCCCGTACTAATCTGAGAGGCCGTTATAAATTGAAACTTCCCGGTCTGCAACGCTAGAAATTTTGTAAAGCAGCGTCTGCCTACCGAATGTAGCTTCTGATCTTCTGGTATCTCAACAAGGTTTATCTTAGATAAAATTATTGAGGAAATTGCCTTTTGAGTATTTCTTATCGGCCAGGTTTTATTTATCGATGAATTTTGAAGTGCAAGAATAACAATGAGCACAAGGTTAACGAAAATACCCATTATTATCGCGATAACGTTCCTGTTTCTACCTGGTCTATTTCGCATAGGCCACCAGTCCTAAATCGCTTTTTATACCAGCTTCTTTAAAGCTATGCATCTAGTGGCTTGTTAATATATTTGATGTATACCCGAATTTGAATTTTTCTTTGAATTTGGGATAATAATTAAGAGAGGTAATAAGAGAGGTAACCATAAACGCAACTAAGAGAAATTATTCAGAGGGGCGTTTAGCTCAGCGGGAGAGCGCTGCCCTCACACGGCAGAGGTCACTGGTTCAAATCCAGTAACGCCCACATGTCAGAGGCCTAGAATTGCCAGAAGTGGGATTCTAGGCTTTTTTCGTAAATGCATGCTAAGTGCAGTATGGGAATTTTGCCCAGGGTTGTTGCTATCCAGACAATCGATTCCTTGACTTTGAGGGGCGTTTAGATTACTGTGATTGTAGTTTTCTGGGTAGCGGGGGTAATTGTGGGAAGAAAGACGTTTGTTCTATTGATTGTATGCTTTCTGACAATCGTGGTCGTACCAACTACCGGATGCCGTGACAAAGGTCAACGAGGTACGAGGCAACCGGTTGGCCAACTGAAATTGGATACCAAGCGTTTGTTCAACTATGAGACTGGTCCTAACAGCAGAGTGGTAGGCAATACGCTTCCCCCATGGTATTCGGGCGAATATAACAGCCACCGATTGAGTATGACTGGCGGGACTCCACCGTACACGTGGAAGTATAAGAACCCTGCGGGGGGAGTGGTTAGCCCAACCGCACGGGTTTCGGGCATAACCTTTGGAGCCGGGGGCTTGGTAGAAGGAACGGCTGACGAACTGCCAGGTTCAACTCTTTATCGTGAGCTCTATGTGACAGCAATTGTGACGGACTCATCTCATCCTGCTCTATCAACTCAGATACCACTAAGACTGCACATTATCGACAACAGAGCGGCTATCGCGCGTCAGGTTACTGAGCGGCATTTTCTAGAAGTAACTAAGATGATCCAGAGTGCTATCGCAGCTGAAGGCGGAATGCCTCCTGGTACCAGACTATCTTTCTCGAATGCCATTATTGGCGAGCCGAAGAAAGTCGATGGTCCACAATGGAGCGTTCCTACAGAGTTCAAGGTAAAAGTAGCCGTAAGCGTGCCTGGATTTTCAACGTCAGTCGGCGGTTATGCTAAGAGTAAGGTGGTTGTGGATGTGAAGAAAAAATCAGTAATTGATGTGAAGCTTGTCGAATATAAGATAGGGAGATAAACTGACCGATTATTTTTAAGTTATCGATGTATTGCGATTCGTCATCTAATTCTTTTTCAGATAGATTTTTGGAGAGGCAATCCGTTGTCATTGGCATAACTAAGTGCCATTTTTTATTTGATCGCTGGAATTAATGATTTAGTGTATGAAATTTTACCAAAATCAACCCCCCATTTACTCCCGATGATACAACTATTGTTTTAGGATTAATCAGGATCAACCCTGCCAACATCCCAAGCAACTTAAAGTTCATATAATATCTAGCAAGACCCACTCAAAAAGAAATGGAGGCCAAAAAGCCCCATTCTTTTTGACTATTCTCGCCTTCTCTTTGCTTTCTTATGTGCAAATCATGTATGCCAAGGCAATTATTCTCACAATATCGGACTTCCATACAAAGCTGGCTTGCTAAAAAGCGCTTTCATACAAGATGGTCTTAAGTTGGTTAACTATTTTACAATAGGTGGCATTACAGATGTCAGCGGCAATAACACGGCTATTAATTATCAAGTCAAGTCCTTTGATATCAATGCTTTGGCTGTAAAAGAGCAGGTCACTGTGTATGTTGGACAGTCCCGATATATCAGGAATGGCCAATCTTTTACTATGGATATAGCGCCTTATATAAAATCCAATAGAACCTATTTCCCTATTCGCTATGTTGCAGAGTCACTGGGGGCCAGTGTCAGCTCCAAAAAATAATTCTTGCTTGTTTTAAATACAGCTTTGCTTACAGTTTTTTTGATCTGTCCCTTTGCCAATTCATGCATCAGTAATTTATAATACCTCCAAGGAGGTCTATTATGGATTTGGAAGTTGCTATATGGCTAATCATTGGGGTTATTGCTGGCTTAGTGTTAATGTTTATAATCAGGGCTATTGATTATGCATTTGGTGGTGGTAAGGATTAGCCATCAACCGCACACGCCCATAACCATTTGTAACTTCACCTAAAATCTGCCCGGAAATCTGCTTAAAGCAGATTTTTTATTGCCGAAAATAACGATAGTTGACATAGTTTAACACGTAATTATACTCATAGTTTAGTACAAGAATGAGTGGTGTAAAAGCAATGGATAAATCATATCCCACCTGTTCCCCGCAGAAAAGCAATCGGCTTGTCTTAAGGAAAACTTAGTTTTCGGTGCTTGGGTGTTGGATATGAATATCTTGCAGATGAAGAAATGCGAGACGGCGGGGTTAGAAGTAGTCTCTTCAAACTGGGGTTTTTATGTTGCGTGACTGTGTAGACAATTTCGAAAAAATAAAAAAGCATCCGTTTAAGATTATAGCTTTTGACTGGGATGGAACGGCTGTTGTGAATCGAGTAGTAGATGCCCGGCCTGTTGCTAATGTGCTTGAAGAATTGATGAGACTTGGGGTCTACATAGTAGTAATTACTGGTACTAATTTTGGCAATATAGATCGCCAGTTCTCCTCACTTATCAAAGGACCACATAAGCAAAATCTTTACATTTGCACCGATAGGGGCTCAGAGGTTTATAGCTTTAACGCTGAATCGGAGCCTGTACGTTTATTTAGAAGAGAGGCTACCAGCGATGAAAATACGCTGTTAAATCGCGTTGCGGAAGCCGTCAAAAATGATATTGAGTCACGGTCTAACGTAAACATAGATATAATCTACGAGCGCCTGAATCGGCGGAAAATCGATCTTATTCCGGAGTGGGAAAATCCTCCAAAATCAAAAATTGGAGAGTTACTTGAGGCAGTAGAGAAAAGACTTAAAGAAGGTGGCTTTAGCGAGGGCATAAAGGGAGCTTTTAGTTTAACCATAAAATATGCCAATGATTTTGGTCTTGCTGATGCCAGAATTACAAGCGATGTAAAACATGTAGAAGTTGGCCTTACTGATAAATCCGATTCAGTTAAATGGATAATCAACGAGCTATCCATAAAGCGAAATATCCCCTTTAGAGACATCCTAATTCTTGGTGATGAATTCGGTCCTATTGCTGGTTTCGAAGGAAGCGATTTTCGAACTTATTTGCCAGACGCTCCTGGCATTACCTATATCTCGGTAGGCAAAGAGCCAAACGGTGTTCCTGAAGGCATCATTCACCTGGGTGGAGGGCCAGCATGCTTCATGCAGTTAATGCAAGAGCAGGTTAATTTATATAAGAAGCTATTGCCAACCGATGATCCTACCTTTCTTTTAATTGAGGAAGGATTTGAGCCTTTGCGAGAAAGAGAAATCGAGTCAATATTTTCTATTGGGAATGGTTATCTAGGCACGCGAGGCTCACTTGAAGAGCGGTTTGAAGGCTCTGCTGATGGCCGTTCTTCTGGCCGTGCAGTTGTGGTTTTTGGCGGCGTCTTTCGAGGGGCACACTCTGGCCCAACGCTGGCTGCTGCCGCCGGATTACCCCCTGCATGCCACTTTTCCCTGTCCGCTGGAAAACGGGACGGTGTTATGCGCCGGGGAAGAAAGTTATACCCAGTGTTATTACCAGCCGTTTCCCTGCATCCCAAAGCCGATTGAGGGGGTGGAACTGCGCGGCTCGGACTGGGGGGAGGGATTCCGCCACAGGCAGGATTAGCCGTAACAATCTTTGTGTTGGCATCCTTCAAAAATAGGGGAAATTCCGGATGACAGCATGGGGCGGGGGCGGTAAAAATATACCTGTCCGGTGAGCGATCACCCCACCCCATTTTCTACAGGAAAGGATGCTGGAAAATCATGAATCAAGCCTATCAGGGAATTGTCTATGAGGAAAAGCCTTTTCAGGGGCTAAGGAACTTAAGCGTCATTTGTACAATTCTGGGTTATCTTTCGT
>ENA-ORXB01003067-ORXB01003067.1-sediment-metagenome-genome-assembly--contig:-NODE-3067-length-12551-cov-16.532628_pt1 | contig 12551 bp, 12 predicted proteins | sample MGYA00237863_ERZ511475 | MGnify/ENA primary metagenome ERZ511475 (study PRJEB26305, sample SAMN06343858) | sediment metagenome | isolation source: hot spring sediment | place: Canada: British Columbia...
GTGTTGTTGCGGGTGTTTTGGGTGAATGTGGTACCCGCGGGGTGTGTTCACGCCTGCTCGAAATGGCAGACGTCAGGTTCCCCCTGCACGCAGGGGGAACCGAACCCAAGCGGTTCCCCTCGCGAAGCGGGGGGAACCTCAAGGAGGGGGGAATTAATGAACTTTGAATGCACGATAGGGATTAATCTCCCTCACAGTGGACGCCAGTAGATATCGCGCGTCTCGATAATCGTGAACGGGTCGTGGCACTGGATGGCGATTCGTCCCGCCCGAAAGTCGGGGTTGCGCGTGTCCACCACCTTCTGCCCGTTCACAAAAATCTGGATGTGGTCGCCTTTGGCGCGGATGCGCATCGAGAACCAGTCGCCGTCGCGCGTGAGCAGTCGGCTCGCCATCATGCGGTTATAGAGCGAGCCTGTGATGTAGTCGCGCCCCGCGTGATTGAACACCTGCGCCTCGTAGCCGACGGGCCAGTTGTTGGGGTTTTCGGGGTTCGGCTGCGCGCGGAAGTAAATCCCGTTGTTAGGGCGCATCGGGCTGTCGTCCTTGAACGGGCGGATGCGAATCATCGCGCGCAGTTCGAAGTCGGTGAAGGTCTGCTCTGTGAACAGGTGTCCCATGCCCGCCTCGCCGACAATCGCGCCGTCCTTGACGCTCCAGCGCGCCAGCCCTGTGGCGAACCAGCCCGACAGGTCTTTGCCGTTGAACAGCGGGCGCCAGCCATCGTTGCACGACTGGAGCCGCTTGATGCGCAGGTTGCGAAACTTCACCGTGACGCCGGGATGGTGCTGCTGCAAGCCGATGACGCCCCGCGTGAACCCGTGCAGGTCGCAATCTTGCACCGTTTCGCCGTTGAGGGTGATTTGGATGTGCGAGCCGCAGGCGCGGATTTCGAAAGCGTTCCAGCGCTGCTCGGCGGTGAGTTCGCGCACGCGTTCCAGATTCGTGGGCACGCGGTTGTAGATGCTGCCTGTGGGGTTGCGGGCGTCCTGCAGGCTGATTTGCATCTCGTAGCCGTCGTTCCAGGGTGTGGGGGTGCGCTGGGCGCGGAAAAAGACGCCGCTGTTGCCCTCGGCGGTGTTGCCTTTGTCAATCCAGTATTCGCCGCGCAAGATGAAGTTTTCGTACTCTGTCGTGGTGCCGATCCAGCCTGCGCTGTCGCTGGGTCCGATGAGTTCGCCGTTTTGCACGCGCCAGTTCGCGCCTGCGTACACTTTCCAGCCGCGCAGGTCGCGCCCGTTGAACAACGGTCGGAACCCCTCGCGTCGCTCCTGCGCGGTCAGCCCCTGCGCGTGCAGCGCCGCCGCCAAACCCAGTAGCCCAAACGCCAACGCCCATCGCATAGAGTAGGGATTCGGCGGGGTGGGGGCGATTCCTGCCCGCCTGCGAGAGACCGTTCGTGCGCGTCAGGCTCATCGTCGCAGCAACTCTTGCAACGCCTGATCGAACTTGCGCTGCGCTTCGCGGGCTTCCGCCGTGCCCGGTGCGAGTTCCACCGCCGTTTGCCACGCTTGCAGGGCGCGTGACATATCGCCGCGACGGTACGCCTCGTCGCCGATGGCGATTTGCTCGCGGGCGGCGTTGCGCTGGTACTCTTGCGCCTGCGCGCCGCGACTGTGCTGGGCGGCGGACGCCCAGTGGTTCACCGCGCCCTCGCGGTTGCCTAACTGCGCTTCGGCGGCTGCCATCCCTGCATATGCCTCTGGCAGCGGTGCGTACTGCACCGCCTGCTGGTAGACGCGCAACGCTTCCTCATAGCGGCGCGCCTGCAGCAGTTGGTTGCCGTGCATGGTCAGCGCAGCCGCCGTGTTGCGACGGAACTCCTCCTTCCACTTGCTGGACTGCGCGCTGCGGTAGAGTTGGTCGTAAATCTGCGCGGCTTCCAGGTAGCGTCCCTGCCCGAACAGTTTCTCCGCCTCTTTCGCGCGGGCGGCGACCTTCTCGTCGATTTGTTGCAGTTGGTACTCTTGGTAGGCGCGGGTCGCGCTGAAGACACCCATGATGACGACGCCCAGCACCGCGCCGCCGATGAGGATGACCGCCAGCAGCGTGCCGAGAAACTGTCGCGCGGCGGGCGAAAGGACAGGCTTGGGCGGTGGGGGCGGCAGGTAGGGTGCAGGCGCGCTGGCAGTGGGCGGCGGCGCAGGCGTAGGCGTCGGCGCGGGTGGGGGCGCGCCATACGGCGGCGGCAGCGTCCCCCCTGTCGGCGCGGGCGCACTGTAGGGCGGGTAGCCCCCCGTCGGCGCGGGCGCACTGTAGGGCGGGTAGCCCCCCGTCGGCGCGGGCATCCCATACGGCGACGGCGCGCCCATCGGCGTCGCTATCACGGGCGGGGCGTTGATTTGCGCCAGCGCGTTCTCCAACGCCTGTTTCATCTCCAACGCCGATGCGAACCGCTCGGCGGGGCTTTTGCGCAACGCCTTGCGGATCACCCACTCCAACGGCGCAGGGATACTCGGCGGCGACGGCGGCTCGGTATGCACGATGTTGTAGGTAATCGTAATCACCGAATCGCCCTGAAACGGCTTGTAGCCCGCCAGCATCTCGTACAGAATCACGCCCACCGAGAACAGGTCGCTGCGCTCGTCAATCGCGCCGCCCTGCACCTGTTCGGGCGACATATAACTCGGCGTGCCGAAGATTTGCCCGTCCATCGTCAGGTTCGGCTCGTACTTGAGGCGGGCAATCCCGAAGTCGGTGATTTTGACCAGCCCTGTGGGCAGGATGTGGATATTTTCGGGCTTGATGTCGCGGTGGATGACGCCTTTGCTGTGGGCGTGCGCCAGCCCGTCCAGCACCTGCGTCGCGATGCGCACGGCTTCGTTGGGGGGCAGCGCGCCCTCGCGATCCATCTTCTGGCGCAGGTTGTCCCCCTCAAGATACTCCATCACGATAAAGTAGCGCCCGTTCTCCTGCTCGGTCTCGAAGATGGTGACGATGTTGGGGTGCGTCAGTGAGCCTGCGGCGCGCGCCTCGCGCTGGAAGCGGGCGATGCGGTCTTGGCGCACGGCGTCCGTCGCGCCAGGGGGCATCATCAACTCCTTGACGGCGACGCGGCGGTTGATGCGCGTGTCAATCGCCTCGTAGACCGCGTCGTTGCTGCGGGCGATCTCGCGGATAATCCGATAGTGCCCCAGTACCGTCTCCAGCGCCATAGTCCCCTGCTATAGTATACACCGTGTTAGGCGGTGGTCAGTTCGCCCAGCACGCCGTCGGGGGTCAGGTCAACGAGGCGCACGGGGATTATTTGCCCCACAAGGCTATTGGGCGCGGCGAACTCCACCTGCAGGTAGCGGTCGCTTGTGCCTGTCATCAGCCCCGACAGTTTCGAGCGGGTCTCCACCAGCACGCGCTCGACTGTGCCCAGCATGCGCGCGGCGTAGCGTTGCGCCGCCGCCTTGCTGATGTGCTGCAGGCGTTGCATCCGCTCTGCTTTCACGGGGTCGGGCACTTGCTGGCGCATCGTTTCGGCGGGCGTGTCGGGGCGCGGCGAGTAGCGGAACAGGTGCGCCCGACAGAACTCCACCTGCTCCACCACGAAGCAGGTGTTTTGGAACGCCGCCTCGTCCTCGCCGGGGAAGCCGACCATGATGTCGGTGCTAATCGCGCAGTTGGGAATGCGCGCCCGCAGGCGGCGTATCAAGTCCAAGTAGAACGCTTGGTCATAGGGGCGGTTCATCGCCTGCAGGACGCCCGTGTCGCCGCTCTGCAGCGGGATATGCAGGTGCGGGCACATCTTCGGGTGCGTCGCGATGAGGTCAATCAGGCGGTCGGTCACCAGCGTCGGCTCGATGGAACTGATGCGGATGCGCTCCAGCCCGTCGATCTCGCCCAGCAGGGCGCACAGTTCGGCGAGGTCGGGACCGCCGCTGCCCGTTTCGGGTCCGTAGTCGCCAATCAGCACGCCTGTCAGCACGAGTTCGCGGTAGCCGTCTTGCACCATCGCGCGCGCCTCGTCCAGCACCTCCGTGTAGGGCGTGCTGCGCATCACCGGGCGCGTGTAGGGGATCGAGCAGAAACTGCAGTAGACATTGCAGCCGTCTTGGATTTTCAGCACGGCGCGGCTGCGTCGGCGGATGGGCGTCTCGGTGTTGTGGCGCTTCTGCGCGAGTTGCGCCTTGAAGTGCGGGAAGTGTTCCAGCAGGTAGTCGGCGGTGCGCATTTTGTCGGGGTTCGGCACGACCAGGTGCGCCTCGTCCAGCGTCTCGCCGCGTCGCAGGGTGAACTGCGCGTAGCAGCCCGTCATCACCACGACGGCGTTTGGATTCTGTCGCGCGGCGCGGCGCACCGTCTGACGCGACTTCGCCTCCGCCGACTGCGTCACCGAACAGGTGTTGATGACATACACATCGGCGGGCACGTCAAATGGCACGATGTCGAAGCCCAACGCCTCGAATCGCTCCAGAATCTTCTGCGTCTCGTATTGGTTGACCTTGCACCCCAGCGTGGTGAACGCAGCGGTCGGCATAGCGGGGGGAATTGTACCCTGTTTCTCTCTCCCCTATAGGGAAGCTGGCACGACAAGTTGTCTGCCGACAAGCGCGTCCACCAGCTTCGATGGGGTTTTCGGGTGCTTGTGAAAGATTAGCTGGTGCATCGCGGCGTGCTGGCAACATAAAGTTTGCGCTTATCCGCTTCACTGTCGGGAGCGTACTGCTCATCGGCAGCGTTCCAGACAATAACAGCATCGAACTCCAGCCCTGCGCACAGACTGAGCGGGATAATGAAAGCGCCTCTGAGTATCTCAGACCTGTCTTCACTGACGACTGGAAGATCAACGCGCTGCCCAAGAACCTTAGCATCTTCCAAACACTTCGTGATTATCGCAACATTCGTGTAGCCTTTTGTATCAAGAAGATGCTTCGCAAGCGTCGCGAGGTTCTCATCGGGCGACTCGTAAAGCTCGGGCTTCAAGCCCTCGCGACGCACAAGCACAATCGGCTCTTGGGTGTTCAGTAGGGCGCGTGCAGCATTCAGAATGTGCGGATTGCTCCTGTAGACGCGCGTGAGGCGGTACTCTGTAGTCCCAAACAGCCTTGCAACCTGCGCAGTGTCGGAGCCGAGCAGCGATGTTCTCTGGTCTGGATCTGCCATTAGGATGATATCACATCCCTGCGGAGCCATTCGGCGAATGCACAGCAACAGCGAGTAGGGAAGATTCTGCACTTCGTCAATTGCAATCGCGGCATACTTGTCCACCGGAGTCTTGTCTATCTTGAACACACTGTGCATAAACAAGCATAGCAGTGGCTTTTCATCGTGAAATACCTCATTGATGGGTCTTTCTGCTAACGCCTGAAGATAGGATAGGGCGTCCTCGCCGAACTTTTGCTGAACAAAGTTCCGCACCTGCGGGTCGCTCCACACTTTTCTGAACAGCTGGGTTGGGTCGAGGGTCTCTAACACCTTCTGCAAAGATGGTATATAGTCCCGCAGCTGGTCATCATACGAAACATCTTCGCGGGTGACTTCCCAGAATGGGTACTTCTCACGGAGTGTATTGAAAGTTTGCGCAAACTCACGAAGTAGCTTACCCTGACATAGAAGACTACTCGCCTCGACTCCAGACAAGTCTATGGTAGTGTTATGTACCCCCGAAGTGATCGATAGAATCGTTTTGCAGAGTCTTAAAATTGACGATAAGCGGTCGATGGACGCTTCCGCAGCTTTTATGCATGGGTTTACATTCGGCTCATCTTTCCTCAAGGTTAACCTATTCCTCAGAGAGCCTAAATGAGTGTTAATACTTTCAACTGCTCTTGAAAATTCCTCAAATCTTTCCCTACTTGTCGTTTCCACGATGGTTTTTACCTGCAAGAACGCCGAAAGCTTCAACAGATATACCAGTTCCCCAATCAGTGGTGAGCTATGAAGCTGCTGTATGCCAGGCAAGGCACTCTCGGCTTGCATGTAATCTTGGCAACCCATTCCTATCGTGATAGGACTTACGCAGTTGCTCATAGCTTTTCTGCTGGAGTTGGAAGCAGTTTGCCCGCGAATCGCCCTACTCAACTGCGTAAGTCCTACGTGATTCCAGCTTGGATGGAGGGCAGTCTTCTGGACGAGAAATGTCTATGGTGCGCCTTGATGATTTCGGTCATCAAACTGTCAACGCTCCAATATTCGGGAAAGGTATCGGGAATGTCCCTAAAGACCCGCTGGTGTATGCGCACAATCTTACGGTGGGGCTGATGTACGCAAAGTGGCTCGTCCGCCGTCCGCCCCTGCTTTCTTGCTGCCGCTTATAGTTTAGGTAGGCGATACGATGCAAAGCCACAGAAGTTTTACCCGTGCCTGGTCTGCCAACAACTACGATACAAGGTTTATCGGTACGGATTGCCTCGTTCTGTTCCTCGTCAATCGTCCGCACAATGTCTCGCATGAGACCATCGGTATAGCGAGCCAACATCTCTTCTAAGTAGTCGGCAAAGAGCTGTTCGGCATATTGCTGTACATCGCCGTAGAAGGGCAGCGACTCATGCTCGGTGCTGATAATCTGCGCGACATTTTTGAACCTCCGGCACAGAGTCAATCGTACCTGCAAGACACCTCTGGGAGCCTTGTATGAAGAAACCTTTCCAACGCTTGCGCCAGAGTAGTATACTTCTGCTAATGGAGTGCGCCAGTCAAGGATTCTGGTATCAGCGACATCGATACCAGAATAGCCGATGTATCTCGACTCTACAACTTCCCCATCGAAAGAGATATCGATTCTTCCGAAAAATGGCTCCCTATCAGGTAGGTTATCCCATCCTGCTTGCTGTATTGAGTCGGCAGTTAGATGATCGATTGCCATCCAAGATTTGCGAAGCCGCTTCCCCTCGCGTGAATAGTGCAGATATCGACCTCTCAGGCACTCTTCTGCTTCGCGATACAGCGCCTGCTCATCAGGTTCCAACCAGCGTACTTCTCCCTTGAAACGCATACTGGTATTATACCCCATACATTATTCTCGCGTCTCTGCCGCAAACAGCAGGCACGCCTGAATGTCTTCGGGCGTCAGCCCTTCGTACTCCTGAAGGATTTCCTCGACCGTAGCGCCGCTTGCCAGCAGGCGCAGGATGTAGGCGACGCTCAGACGCGTGCCGCGCAGCACGGGCTGCCCCGCCAACACGCGCGGGTCGCTGGTAATCCGTTCCAATAGCGCTTTGGTTGCCATCAGCGCCACCCATTCGCAAGTATACCTCAAATATAAATCCGATAAGTGGGCACTTCGAACGCCAGCGTAATCAGCGACCAGATAGCCCCCATCGTGAAGTCGCCCAAGAGTAGCCCCAGCGTGAACGGCACTCCTCTTTTGTGCCCGCCTATCCGTCCGAGTCCCGCCAGTTTGCCATGCGCAGTGGATAACCTAATGCTACGATGCGCTCGTAGTGGCGCACATTGCCTGTTACCAACACTAACCCATGCGTGATTGCTTGAGCGGCTATAATCGGGTCTGCCCGCCCGATTGGCTGACCCGTGCGCAACAAGTCCCCGTCGATTCGCCCCGCCAACACTGCGCTTTGTGTGTCCACAGGCAGCACTTCTATCGCGTTCAGTGCCCCCAGAAACTGCTCTAACTGCGCTGAGCGCGCCATTCGCTGCAGTCCACTCACAACCTCGATGACCGAAACTGCCGAAACTGTCAGCATAGCGTGATGCCGCAGGTATGCTTCCGCCTGCGCAACCACTTGGGGATTGCGTCCCTTGAGAACTTCGGAGAGAATATCCGTGTCGAGTAAAGCTTTATTCATCGCGCAGGCGTAGGGGGCGAGTTTCTCGCTCGGTCATTACAGCTTCGAGCATAGCATCCAGAAGCTCCGCCTCGTCACGAAACAATCCAATCAGACAGTGGCTATCCGTCTTACCCTCTGGCAGCACGAAGACACGAACGCGCGTCCCTGAAGGGAGATCGATAGGCTCCTCCAGCTCGATGTGCGTGCCCCGAACGGTTCCGATGTGCGTCATCAGCCTCACGATGTATCAGGATACCCTAATCGGGCTTATTCCGCAGGTGTGGAAGCCTGCACGACAAGTTGCCTGCCGACAAGCGCGTCCACCAGCGTCGAGGGAGTTTTCGGGTATTTGTGAAGGATTAGCTGCAGACAGGATACCCAGTGCTCAGCAATTGCTCGGCAGTATCTGAATTCTGAACACATGGTTGGAATCACTCCTGCAGCAGTTTCAGGGCGCGTTCCAGCGTGCCCAAGTCGCGTGCGCCGACCCACCAGAAGCGGATGCGCCCCTGCGCGTCGATCAGCACGGTTTGCGGCACACCGTGCAAGTCGAAGGCGTTGCGCAGGCGCTCGTCGCCCATCGCTTGCGGGTAGCGGATGCCCTTCTCGGCGCAGAACTTGCGTAGCCCCTGCTCGCCGTCGGGTTCGTCGAAGGCGACGCCCACCACCTGAACGCGATCGCCGTACCGCTGGTGCAGGGCGATTAGGTGGGGCAACTCCTGCTGGCAACCGCCGCACCAAGTGCCCCAGAAGTTCAGCAGCAGCGGCTTGGGCGGACGACGCAGGGCAATCGGCTCGCCTTCCAGCGTGCGCAGGGTCAAATCGGGCGCGTCTTGGGTGTGCGCGGGGTGGATGGGCTTTGGTTGCAGGGCGACGAACTGCCCCTGCGCTGTCGCCCACCAGCGCAGCCACGCTTGGCGCGCCTGCCGACGCTTGTCGGGCGGGTCGGTGTAGCGGGCGTAGAACGGCTGCCCCGTGATTGCCCGCAGCGCGCCCATCGCCATCTGCTGCGTCTGCTCGTTCGGGTCGTCGCGCAGCAGGGCAATCAGCGCGCCTACCGCGCGGCGGTCACGGATCTGCTGCAGCGCGTGGATGGCGGTCTGGCGCACCTCCGTGTCGTGGTCGGCGAGGCAGTCGATGAGCAGTTCGAGGGCGTCCTTGCGGGGCTGGCGGGTCGCCATCTCGGCGACGCGCGTGCGCACAGGCGAGGCGAAATCGCGCAACGCCTCGCGCAACAGGGCGCGTGCCTCGGGCGCATCGATGCGGGCAATCGCCTCCACCGCCGCCGTGCGCACGGCAATCGGCGACTGCAAATCGAGGTAGCGTTCCAGCTCGCGCAGTTGCTGCTGCGGGGGCAGTTGGGCGAGCGACTCGATAGCCGCCTGCGCCTGCGCCTCTTCGGCGTGCATGCGTTCGTGGGCGTCTTCGGGCGGTTGGTACAGCAGGCGCACGACCACCGCTGCGCCCACCAGCGCAGCCAGCCCTGCCCACAGGATGCGCCGTCTCACAGCGGGATTGTACCCCGCCCGAAAGCGGCAGGAGACTCACCCCTTACGACGAACACTTCGATCACCGAGCCAAGGTGCATAAAAGCACGAATGAACAAGAACCCCCTCCTTAAGGTTCTCCCTGCCTGCAGGGGGAACCGAGTAGGCGCGCCTCGCGCGGTTCCCCTCGCGAAGCGGGGGGAACCTAAAGGAGGGGGGCAAATAGTGAACTTTGGACGCGCGATTGGTATAATATCAGTGAGCGAAAGATACATGCGCTGCCTGACTTGTGGCGTGGAGATTGCCGAGGGACGCCAGTATTGCGACCGCTGCGCGGCGTTTGCAGGGGGCGCGCCGACCGCTTCGGGCGCGTCCGACGCGCTGTCCAAAATCGTGCCCTACAAGAACAAGCCCGCGCTCATCGGCTACTACCTTGCAGTGTTTAGCCTCATCCCCTGCATCGGGTTGCTGCTGGCAATCGCTGCCGTCGCGCTGGGGGTTAGGGGCTTAGCCGTCGCGCGTGAGACCCCCCAAGCGCACGGCAAGGCGCATGCGTGGATTGCCATCGTGTTGGGCGGGCTGATGCTGGTACTGCAAGGCGCGTGCGGGGTGATGTTCGCGCTCGCGTTGCGCGCCCCATCGTAGCAGGAGAACTGTCCCCTGCGGCGAAGCACGCGCCTATGACGCTGCCGACGGTGGGATTCATCGGGCTGGGCATTATGGGGCGTCCGATGGCGCGGCACATCCTGCAGGCGGGCTACCCGCTGGTGGTGCATAGCCGCAGCCGCCCGCCCGTCGACGCGCTGGTCGAACTGGGCGCACGCGCAGCAGCCACGCCCGCCGCGTTAGCCGCCCAGTGCGAGGTGGTCATCACTTGCTTGCCCGATGACGCGACCGTCGAGCGCGTTTGGCTTACGGGCGAGAACGCCGCGCTGCCTGCAATGCGCACGGGCGCGCTCGCCATCGACATGGGCACGACCGCGCCCAGCCTTGCCCAGCGGCTCGCCGACGCCGCGCGGGAACGCGGAATCGCCTTCCTCGACGCGCCTGTCACGGGCGGGCAGTGGGGCGCAGAGGCGGGTACGCTCACCATCATGGTCGGCGGCGACCCCGACGCATACCAGCGCGCCCTGCCCATCCTCCAGACGATGGGCAAGAAGGTGGTTTATGTGGGCACCAGCGGCAGCGGGCAGCGCATGAAACTCGCGAACCAAATCGCCGTTGCCGTCGGGATGCTCGCCGTGTCGGAAGCGCTGCTGTTCGCGGAGCAGGCTGGGTTAGACCTGAACCTGACGGTAGAGACGCTTAGTTCGGGCGCGGCAGGCTCGTGGGCGATGGAGAACCTCGGCACGCGCATCGCGCAGGGCGACTTCCAACCAGGCTTTATGGTGAAACTTCTGCAGAAAGACCTCGCGATTCTGATGGGCGAGGCGCAGCGCACAGGCGCGCCCCTGCTGGGAACCGCGCTCGTGCAGCAACTCTATCGCGGCTTGGAACGCACAGGGGACGAGTCGCTCGGCACGCAGGCACTCATCCTCGCGCTGCGTCGGCTGAGCGGTCGGGAGTAGTGTATAATTAGGGCGTGAAGACGGCGCGGCGTGTGAAACGCCCCACTTTGAAGCAACTGGCGGAGGCGGCAGGCGTCTCGATCGGCACAGCGTCGAACATCTTGAACAACAAGAGCGGACTGCACAGTCCCGAGACGGTCGAGCGCGTCCTGACAGCGGCGCATCGGCTGGGCTACCGCCCGAACCGTGTGGCGCGCAGCCTCGCCGCACGGCGCACGCACACCATCGGCATCGTGATGGAGCCGCAGCACGCCATCTTCACGCGCAACCACTACGCGACCGCCGTGCTGGATGGCGTCGTAGAGGCGCTTGCCCCGCGCAACTACCACCTGAAAATCATCACGCTGAACGACTTGGACTCGCGGATGCTCTGGACGCAACTGGACGACGGCACAGTGGACGGGCTGCTGCTGATTGTGCCGCTGATGGGCAGCCCGCTGCTGGAGTACCACCAGCATACGCACCTGCCCTGCGTGGTGGTCGGCAGCACGCTCCCCGAGTCGCTGGGCTTTTACTGCGTCGACAGCGCGAACGAGCCGATGATGCGCCTGCTGGTCGGCTGGCTGTTGGAGCAGGGGCATCGGCGGATTGGCTTCATCAAGGGACCCGACAACCAGTGGAGTACGCATCAGCGGCTCAAGGCGTACATCGAGACGATGGCAGACTGGGGCATCGAGGCGCCACCCGACTGGATTGCGCCCAGCAACTACGAGTATTCGGGCGGCTTCGCGGCGGCGACGCAGCTGCTGCAGGTGCGCCCGCGCCTGACGGCAATCGTCGGCTCGAACGACCTGCTGGCGTTGGGCGCATTGGACGCCTGCGCCCAGCACGGCGTGCGCGTGCCGCGCGACCTGTCGGTGGTCGGTTTCGACGATATGCCGATGGCGGCGCTGGCGAAACCGCCGCTGACCACCATCCGCAACCCGATCCACGCCATCGGCTACGCCGCCGCCGACGCGCTCCTGCAGCAGATCGAGACGGGCGCGCCCATGCAGGGCAACTGCCTGATGGAAGGCGAACTGATTGTGCGCGAGAGCGCGGCGCCCCTACACCATCGGAAAAGCTGAGGCGTTCCAAGCCAATTAACCCCTCATTAATACGCGCTGGTTCATACTCTCATACCAATCGCCAAGCCAAAGTTCACAAAAAACAGCAGTTGATGACCCCCTCCTTGAGGTTCCCCCTGCTCGCAGGGGGAACCGCGTGGGCGCGCGGCTTGGTTCCCCTCGCGAAGCGGGGGGAACCTGCAGGAGGGGGGCAAATAGTGAACTTTGGACGCGCGATTGGTATCAGACGCCCGTACTGGGTAAAGAGAGGCTACCATGCAAAAACTCATCGCAAGCGTGCTGCTGGGGCTGACGCTCGTCAGCCTGCATGCGCAGCAAATCGTTGGCTCATGGCAGTTCGACGGCAATTTCACCCCGCAAATCGGCGCGCCCATCACCCCGTTCGGCGTGGGCGACTTCCAGACCGCAATCATCGATGGGCAACAGGCAGGCGTCTGGGCGTTCGATGCAGGCGCGTACCTGATTGTGCCCAACAGCGCGTGTCCCAACGGCGGCGGACAGCTTCTGAATCAATACACCCTGATTATGGATGTGCTGTTCCCGACCATCCCAGGCTTTGCCTCGCTGCTCCAGACGAACCCCCAGAACACCGACGACGCCGACTGGTTTATCAATCCACAACGCGGCATGGGCGTCGCTGGCGACTACTTCGACCCGTTGAATCGGTTCCAGAACGGCGAGTGGCAGCGCGTGGTCATCGTGATCGATACC
>ENA-ORXB01003068-ORXB01003068.1-sediment-metagenome-genome-assembly--contig:-NODE-3068-length-12547-cov-3.271933_pt1 | contig 12547 bp, 10 predicted proteins | sample MGYA00237863_ERZ511475 | MGnify/ENA primary metagenome ERZ511475 (study PRJEB26305, sample SAMN06343858) | sediment metagenome | isolation source: hot spring sediment | place: Canada: British Columbia...
ATGGAATTGGCTTTTACCTTCCTGGGCGCCCACGCTATCGCCCCCGAATACAAAGATCAGCCCGATCAGTACACGGAATTGATCTGTGGGACCATGTTACCCATGCTGAAGGAGTGGTGGCCCAACCATGCTCCGCAATATCCTCTGCCATTTGTGGATGTCTTCTGCGAAAATGGGGCGTTTAACCTGGAGCAATCACGGCGCATCCTCAGCACTGCCAGAGAACTTGGATTTCCGCTCAAAATTCACGCCGATGAATTTGGCAATCTAGGCGGGGTGCCGTTAGCCGTCGAATTGGGCGCGGTTTCAGCCGATCATCTGGTACTGACCTCAGATGAGGATATCCGCATTTTGGGGCAGAGCGATACGGTTGCGGTGGCTTTACCCTGCACACCGTTTGGTTTGGCGGAAAAAGATTACACCCCCGCCAAAAAAATTCTCGATGCTGGTGGAATCCTTGCCATAGCCACGGATTTAAACCCCGGTACAGCCTGGTGTGGCAATATGCAGTTTGCCATCGCGCTGGCGTGCCGTTATATGGGCCTTACCCCTGCTCAGGCAATTGCTGCAGCAACGATCAACGCTGCGGCTGCCATTCAACGTGCCGATCGGATTGGCTCAATTGAGGTCGGTAAACAAGGTGACCTGATCGTCCTCGATGTGGAGGATTATCGTCATCTGGGCTATCGATTCGGCACCAATCTGGTCAAAGCGGTCATCAAGAAGGGTCGCCTGTATCCGGTCTAGCCCCAGGGATAGCGGGTAGCAAACAAGTCATGTGGAGCCTGGAAACCTTACGGTCCTGGTATGATCCAGCCGATCCCGTGCATGGTATCGAGCATGTCCGCCGCGTGGTGGCTTTGGCTGAGAAGATAGCTACCAGCGAAGGGGCTCAAATCGAGATTGTGCGCGCGGCTGCCTACCTGCATGATGCGGTCGATCGGGAACGAGCGGCTTTTGTCTCCCGCAAGGAGCATCATCTGGCCGCAGCCGAGCTTGCTGCCCGGGTGTTGAGCCAGGCTGGTTGGAGTGAGGAACAAATTACGGCTGTGCAACATTGTATTCGCTCCCATCGTTTCCGAAATGCATCCGAAGCTCCGCAAACGCTGGAAGCCAAAGTTGTTTTCGATGCCGACAAACTGGATGCCATTGGAGCCATCGGGGCAGCGCGGGCCATTGCCCGGGCTATCCAGAAAGGGATGCCGGTTTATACCCCTCCCTCGTCTCTTTTTCTGGAAAAAGGTGTTTTAGACAAGGAAGAAATGCATAGCGCTTACCATGAATACTGGTTCAAATTACGCCATTTGAAGGATCGGCTATTCACTCCCACCGCCCGCCAGCTCGCTATCGAGCGCCAGGCGGTGATGACTGCGTTTTTCGAAGCCTTGCAAAGAGAAGCACACTTTATGAGTTGATTCCCGTTTGCCATTGGAGGAAAGGAGAGAAGAGAATGAAAACCCTGAAGAAAGAATGGATGGGGATGCTGGTAGTTACCTTGCTCGCATCCCTGGCTTGTAGTCTTTTTGCATCTCCTGCCACACCCCAACCCGAAGCCATCTATACGGCGGCGGCACAGACGATGGAAGCCCAACTCACTCAGACAGCTTTTGCCAGCCTCATCGGCAGTCTGACCCCGCCAGCGGCAACCTCTCCTTCGGTCGAGGCTTCTCCCACCCTCACCGAAGGACCGCCAACCGCTACCGAATCTCCGACGCCCCTCCCACCAACCCCCACGAATACCCAGGTTTGCGATCAGGCGCGCTATATCAAAGATGTCACGGTGCCGGACGGGACGAAATTTGCCCCGAATCAGACCTTCACCAAGACCTGGCGCATCCAAAACACGGGTACCTGCACGTGGTCGGGCTATAGTCTGGTATTCGATAGTGGAGATGCGATGGGCGGCAGCGCTTCGATTCCAATTGGTACAGTTAACCCCGGTCAGGAGATCGATCTCTCGGTCGCCCTCACCGCACCCGCCAGCGAGGGCAAATATCGCGGCTACTGGCGGATTCGCAATGCCAGCGGCGTGTTGTTGCCGGTCATCGGCGGTTATCAGGGTAAGTCGTTCTATGTCGAAATTCGTGTTGTTCTGCCCACGCCAACCAGCGTGGTTTCTACCGGTTTCGACCTCTATAGCCGCGCCCCGGAGGCCGAGTGGGTTAGCTGTGGTTCACCTTGCACCGGAGGTACAGTGCTGGCTTTTGGCGGCTCGGAGGGCGATGCCAATGGTTTTGTCCTTTATCGTGGTGGCTATAGATTGGAAGATGGTTCATCGCCGTCGAAAATCCTCGAAACCCACCCAATGTGGGTGGATGATGGCGTCATCTCAGGCTTGTTCCCACCTTATACGGTGGTCGCCGGCGATCGGTTGCGCGCCAGACTGGGCTTTCTCGCCAAAGCGGACGGCACCTGTGGGGTTGGAAATGTAAAATTTCAGATCAACTACAAAGAGGGCGGCACCCTTTATCCGCTCGGGAGCTGGACGGATAGTTGCGACGGCAACTTAATTGATGTCAACATTGATCTCAGTAGCCTGGCCGGGAAAACGGTGCAGTTTGCACTGGTTGTTTTGGCAAATGGCTCTTCTGCTCAAGACTGGGCTGTTTGGGTCAATCCACGCGTTGAACCCTGATTCTATTTTTTCAAAGAGGTATAACATGGCAGAACAAAATCTCCCCCTGGTCATACTCACCCACTCCTTGCCGCCGGAATGGCTGGCAAAGCTGGAAGGCAAGTGCCGTACGGTCGTTGGCCCCTGGGATGCCACCCACTTCGACCCGGCGCTTGAACCCTATCTCGGCGAAGCCGAAGGGTTGTTCTGTCTGCTCACCATTCGCGTCGATGGAGATTTGTTGCAGCGCGCACCAAACCTGCGCGTTGTCAGCAATATGGCAGTTGGCTATGACAACATTGATGTGGCAGCTTGCACGGCGCGAGGAATCCCGGTTGGGAATACGCCGGGCGTCCTGACCGCTGCCACCGCCGATTTGACCATGGCGTTGTTACTGGCAGCAGCTCGCCAAATTCCCCAGGCAAGTCGGGATGCTCGTGAGGGGCGCTGGACGACCTGGTCACCAGCTGGCTGGCTGGGGGCTGACCTGGAAGGGGCAACGTTGGGCATTGTGGGTATGGGCAAGATCGGGCGTGCCGTTGCGCAGCGTGCAAAGGGCTTTGGAATGAAGTTCCTCTACACCGACATTCCCTTGCCCCCCGAAGTGGAAGCCGAACTCGGCGCAACCCGTGTTGAGCTGCCTGAACTGCTGCGCCAGAGCGATTTCGTGACCCTGCATGTTCCTCTGACAGCGGAGACGCGGGGCTTGATCGGGGAAGAGCAATTGCGCATGATGAAGCCTCACGCTATCCTGATCAACACCGCCCGCGGGCCGGTTGTGCAGATGGATGCCTTGCAAAAAGCTCTCCAAGAAAACTGGATTGGCGGTGCAGCCCTGGATGTAACCGATCCCGAACCTTTACCTCCCGACCATCCGTTGTATGCTCAACCGAATTGTCTGATTGTGCCTCATATCGGCTCGGCAACCCGCAACACACGCCGCCGTATGGCAGAACTGGCGTGCGAGAATTTGCTGGCCGGTTTAGAAGGACGCCGGTTGCCTCACTGCGTCAACCCCGAAGTGTACGAAAAGGCATGAAGGTTAAGGTGGTTTTGTTTGGCATCTTTCGAGAGAAACTGCCGCCGGAGGCGCGCGGTCGGACAACCCTTGAACTTCCCGAAGGCAGTTCTCTCCAAACTGTGCTGGAACATTTTGACCTGCCTCTTCAAGCGGCTTGTGCAGTCAACGGCCAGCTTGAACCCAATCGTCAGCGCATACTTCAGGACGGCGACGAAGTGCAAATCTTTCGACCAGCCGGTGGCGGACGATAACCCTGACTGACCTGCATCTTCCGCCTGCTTGACTCTCTCCAAAATTTTCGGTATGATAAAGATGCGCCAGGTCGGTCGGGTGATCGCGGCTCTGCCTTGTCAGAGCTGAGGAAAGTCCGCACTCCAGAGAGCGCGACGTCGGGTAATACCCGGGGCGGGGTAACCCGCCGGATAGGGCCACAGAAACATACCGCCTTGTCGATCCAGACAGGGTAAGGGTGAAACGGTGGTGTAAGAGACCACCGGCATCCGCAGCAATGCGGTTGGCCAGGTAACCCCCGTCGGGAGCAAGGCCAAGCAGGGACAAGCGCGCAAGCGGGGAAGCTGCTCGCTTCCTGGTGTAAAAGCCCGAGTCCCGGGTAGGCCGCATGAGGTGCGCGGCTACGCGTGCCCTTAGAGAGATGATCACCCAGGCGGCTGTCAGGTTGTGCTGCGGCGCAACCAGGCGGGACCGCTGGACAGAATGCGGCTTACAGACCGGCCTGGATTCTCGTTTAATCAGCCAGGATGCGCGCCGCCCGATTTTCCCAGCTATATCCTTCGGCAGTCCGTCGAGCAGCCTCGCCCAGCTTATGACGCTCAGGCGGATTTTGAATCAGCCTTCGCAGAGCGTTCTCCCAGGCGCCAATCTCCTGCCCGGGTAAGAGAATCGCGTTTTCAGCAGTCACGATCTCCCTGAGAACGGGGAGATCGCTGGTCAGAATCGGGCGACCACTGGCAAGATACTCAAAGAGTTTCAACGGGCTGAGATAGCGGGCAATATCCCCGCCGGAAGAAGCCTCCACCTTTTCCTGGTAAGGCATCAGCAAGACATCGCTTGCCATTTGAAACAGTGCCACCTGACTGGGAGCAACCAGGCCGGTTAAGGTGGTATTGGTCAAACCCTGTGAGCGAAAGCGGTGATCAAGCTGCTGGCGTTGCTCTCCTTCCCCTCCGACGATCAGAAAATGCACCTCAGGTAGCCTGGATACCAGCGCAACGATCAGGTCTGCCCCGCGCCCACCATACAGGTGTCCGGTATAGCCAGCAATAAATCCTTCACACAGTTCCCATCCCCGCTCCCGCAATTTTTTGCGGGCTTCAGCCGGGGAAAGCAAAGGAGTGTAGCGGCTTAAGTCCACCCCATCTGGCGCCAGGTGCAGAAAGCCCGCCCCGCGCTTGCCCAGATCGGGGAAACGCTTCTGCAGGTCATCTGCCAAGGCTTGTGAGATGGCAATCACCCGTTTTGCCCCTCTTCCCAGCAGAAACAGGCGAAAAAGACGCGCCGCCGCACCGCGCGGCAGATCATGCGCCTCAAAGACGGTCCTTATCCCCAGCAGACTCGCCAAAGCCGCAGCCTGCGGCAGGCGGGTAAAAATCCAGTCAGCTCCCCAGCGATGTGCCTGCCAGACAGCCTGGAGGGCAAAGTCATAACGTCGTGCCCAGGGCTTTGCCCCTAGCCAGCGAATCTCAAAGGGGCACTCCAGGCCATACTCCTCCGCCAGCGCCTCCCAGCTCCACCTCTCGCCTTGCGGGAGAGAGGAGGGGGGTGGGGGTGATACTAATCCCTCATCCCCAACCCTTCCCCCTAAGGGGGAAGGGAGTCCATCCCCCCTCGCCCTTTGGGAGAGAGGCGGGGGGTGAGGGCTTTCTCCCGACTCCTCCTGTGCGAGAGGGGCTGGAGGTGAGGGCTGTTCTAATCCCTCATCCCCAACCCTTCTCCCTAAGGGAGAAGGGAGACCATCTCCCCTCTCCTCCTGGGAGAGAGGCTGGGGGTGAGGGGCGTAAGCCACCAATAAAACTTCATGCCCCAGGCGGGCAAAGGCGTGCGCCATGCGGATCGTCTGAATGGCATTTGCTCTGCGGGAAGGCAAGGCTGAGGGTGCGATGACGACAATTTTCACGTCTCTTTCACCGCCTTCCTGTAAATCTTCAGAAATTCTTCGGCTGCACGTCTCCATGTGAGCGTCTCCGCCCAGCGGCGGTTTGCCAATCCCATGCGGCGGTTAAGTTCTTCATCGGTCAACAGTCGAAGCGCAGCCTGCGCCATCCCTTCGACATCGTCCTGGGCAAAAACGAATCCGGTCTCGCCCTGCCGCACCGCTTCGGCAACTCCGCCGCAATCGCTGGCAATCACCGGTAAGCCGTAAGCTCCGGCTTCCAGATAGACCAGCCCAAAACCTTCAAAAGCCAGTTTTTGCGCCCCCACGCCATCCTGAGGAGTCAGTAAAAACAGGCTGGCTTGCTGATAGAAGCGTGCCAGCTCTGCCTCGCTCACTGCGCCATGGAAGCGAACGCCCGTTAAGCCGTTTTGGCGAATGATCTCATTCAAGCTGTGGGTGTAGGCGTTGTTCGGACAGTTGCCGATAATCTCATATTGCACATTGGGAAGTTCTTTCTGCAAGCGAGCAAAAACTTTCAGAGATACATGATACCCTTTGCGGGGTTTGACTTCCCCCACACTGAGCAGAGTCGGGCTCTGCGGCAGACGTCGTTGCAGGGCTACTTCAGAGGAGACGCGCTGGGTATATTGATTGCCATTCCATATCGCGGTGATGGGAACCTGCCTGAGCACATCCCCAAAAGCTTGCTCAATCCGCCGGGCAGTTGCCTGAGAGACCGGGCAGAGATGGGCTGCTGAACGGAGCACCTGCCGATAGAGAAGACGATCAAAAATCGAGGCTTTCCAGATCACCCCGTAAGTGCCGTGGGCAGTGAGGATATGGGGACAATGACACCGCCTGGCCAGCCAGTGTCCCACCAGACCGGTCGGGTAAGCCTCGAACGAATGCACCAGGTCTAAGGATATGTTTAAAGAATGGATCGCCCGGAAGGTTTGCCACAATCGCAAGCCTCCGCTCGGGCTTTGCAAAGAAGCGCTTTGAGTGGCAGGCAGAATAAAGATGGGCACTTGGGGAAAATCCCTTTTCGCTGCAGTTGCTTCCTCTTTGGCAACAAACAAGACTGCTTCCACCTCATCCAGCAGTTCGCCGATCAGCCCCAGCGCGTAACTGCGCCAGCCGCTCGGCTTTTGCAAAGCAGGTAAAACGAAACCTACTCTCATGGCAAACTCTGGACAACCGATTGGTCTGCCCGCCGCCGCAGGGTCAGGGCGAACACCCCGACCGAAACGCTGACGCCAAGCAGATACGAGGCAGAAAGCAGGGCAGCATTGGCTAAATACCCGAAGCGCGGCACCAGCAAAAAGATGCCGCCGATCTTCAAGATGGCTAAGACAAAATTCACCTGGGCAGGGAATTCTGCCCGACCGATGGCGAGCAAGGCAGAGCGATGCCAGTAGAATGTGTTGGCGACCAGAAAGCCCCCCAGCAGGATCAGGAGAGCCGGATATGCCGGCAGATAGGGCTCGGTATAGAGAAAACGGATGAGTGGCTTGCCCAAGACCGCCAGGCAAAGGGCAGCCAGCAGGGTATATCCACCGGCGAGCAGGCTCCCCTGCCGCAACAAGGCGCGCACGCCCTGCCAGTTGCGGCGTGCCATTTCACGCGCGAGTTCTGGATAGGTGGCTTGCGGCAAGGGGCTGACCGGCATTTGCACAATATTGATCAGCGAAAGCGCCAGTTTATAATACCCTGTCTCGAGGGGATTGCGCAAGAAGGAAATCCATAACAGTTCACTGTCTTTGTTGATCAGACTGAGCGAGGCGCTGAGATTGGTGCTAAGAGCAAAGCGCGCCAGTTCGCCAAATTTTGGTCGCAAGCGATTCAAAGGTGCTTGCCACCAGCGCCCTCCCCAGCGGACTTGTGCTTCGCGCAGTGCCGCAACGGTGAAACCCAAAGCTCCAACCGACTTGCCCAGGATATAAGCCCACAGCACGCCTGCCAGGCCGCTGTGGTTGAGATAGGCAAACCCGATTAAAAGCAAGGTCACCAGACTGCCGCCAACCTGCAACCATGCCATACGGCGAAAGCGATCGAAAATTTGCAACAAGCCAGTCGAAGATTCTGCGATCAGGTTGGCGATCACAATCCAACCGTAGAGGGTAAACCAGGTTACCGTTTGGATATCCTTCGCCAGCCAGCGAGCGCCGAACGGCGCCAATGCCCAGATGAGCGCAAAGGCAACCAGCGAAGCGCCCATTTCCACCAGCGCTGCCCCCTTGAACAGGGCGGCGGCTTGCTCTTGTTCGCCCCGTTCTTCAAACTCGCCGACATAGCGCACTACCAGCTCGCTCATGCGGAAGGAAGCAAAACGGTTGATCACGCTGGTGAAAACCGTGATTGCACCCAGGATGCCAAAATTTTCCACCCCCAGGAGGCGCGCGGTGAGAATTCCCTGTAGCATGCCAATCGCCGCCGAGATTCCGGTGGCGCTAAACAGATAAGCAGAGTTTTTTACCACCCGCCGCAAGAGGGGATTGGCAAATAAGGCAGCGCCCCAAACGCGCAGGCGCACGACCCAGCTCGAACTCATGTTTTCACCTGGCTTGCCCAATCGCGCTCCTGCTGATACCACTCCACCAGGCTTCTCACCCCCTCCTGTAGGCCGACTTTGGGGTGCCATCCCAACAGGGTTTGGGCTTTGCGCGTATCTGCCCAATTGGCATACATATCCGCCGGATGGGCAGGCGCATAGTTAACCTGTGCCCGTCGCCCGGTTAATTGTTCGAAGAGGTTCAATAATTCACCGATTTGAATGGTCTCATGCCCACCCAGGTTCACAATCTCATATCCTAACGGTTGCAGAGCTAAAATCGTGCCCTCAGCAATGTCCTCTACATAGGTGAAGCCGCGGGATTGGGTGCCATCGCCGTAGATGGTGATCGGTTTGCCCTCCAGTATCCCCTGCACAAAGCGAAACATGACCATATCCGGTCGACCGGCTGGCCCATAGACGGTGAAATAGCGCACCACGCTAATGTCCAACCCATAGAGATAATGATAGGTATGACACATCACCTCAGCCGCTTTTTTGCTGGCAGCATAGGGTTGGAGCGGAAAATCGCTGGAAGCCTCTTCAGGGGTGGGTAAGGGTGCCTTTGCTCCATACACGCTCGAGGTGGAAGCCAGAAGAAATTTTTTAACTCCATGCGTGCGGCAGGCCTCCAGCAAATTGAGCGTTCCGGTGACGTTGGTCTGGTAATACACCCACGGGTCGAGCAACGACTGGCGCACCCCTGCCCGGGCAGCCAGGTTGATCACGGCCTGCCAGCCCTCAGCGGGCATTTTCGCAAACAACGCCCGCACCGCCTCGGCTTCGCCAATATCCAGGCGCTCGAACGTGAAATGCTCATACTGTTGAAGTTTTCTGAGACGGTATTCCTTCAGGCGAACGTCATACGCATCGTTCAGGTTATCCACGCCATAAACAGCGTGACCTGCTTGCAGCAATCGTTCTGCCACTCGAGCGGCAATAAAGCCGGCTGTTCCAGTGAGTAAGTAATGGTTCATAGGCGTTTAGCGGGAAAGAAGTAAGCCAACGAATGGGAAACGAATAAACGAATTGTAAAGTCCTGCCAAGCAGCAGGGAGGGAAGAGAGGATGACATGGGTTGAACTGGCTATACCAGAATCGAGTAAGCGAATGAAAGACTTTTGCATCGTTTTGGTTGGGTGGACGAAGAGAGGGGGGCGATTTCCCAAGGGGCAGGATAAGGAGATAAGAAGATTTCCTGCAGAGATGATAGGTTTGAGAGGATGTTGATGTGTGATTATCCAAATTAGATAACTCCAGGTAGCTATGCCAGCAGGTAAGGGAATGCCGCTCATAACAAATCACTGATTTGAGAGAGCGCAAAAACTCAGCCATTAATAGGAAAATACAAAGAGTGTCAATATGAGGTGGCACGTTACATGACACTTTCATCACTCTTTCAACGCCGCCAACGTTTACGTCGGTGGGCTAAGATGTGAGTCGGTGGAAAAAGTCTTTTCCATTCCAAACGGCTTCTACCAAAATTAAAAAGGAGTAAGACCTGACAATCCGAGGCAGCAAAGTAGTCAATGCACTGAGCAATCTCGTCATTCGTCAATGGATAAAAATGTGCTTTGTATTCTACCAAAAGAAGCTGCTCAACGAGGTGATCGGGCTTATAAAAATTGACCAAGCTACCATTCTCATCGTAGATCGGAAGTGTCGGTTCGCGCTCAGCTATCAATCCCGCGTCCCTAAATCGCTGGGACATGGCATTATGATAAGTAACTTCGCGATGTCCAGGTCCCAAATCATTATGGACATCCATCGCAATTCCAATCACTTTATAGGTAAGACCGTTGAGGTTATCATCGATTAAGCCTGGCTTCGCATTCTTGTTGACCATCGTCCCCTCCAGCATCTGGTTGTGACTTGGTTTCTGATCGCTATATTCAGACATTTCGGCGAGCGAACGCCCTGACTTAGGTCGTTGAAACCTAGTGGGCTAACGTAATGAATGGAATTGGTCTGACTATTCACGTTTTGGGAACGGACTTCAGTCCGCTCCAAACTGGCTGGAAAATTCGTTTATTTGCTCCTCTTTATTCATTCGTTGCATTCGTTTATTCGTTCCTCATTCATTTGTTGCATTCGTTTATTCGTTCCTAATTCATTCGTTGCATTCGTTTATTCGTTCCTCATTCGTTGTCTTTTTTCTTCACAATCTGACCACTTTCGGATTTCCTTTACCGAGCTTCCCCAGAGCGTTGCGGGTGTCAACGATCAAATGGGCGTTTTCGAGGATGGCGGTGTAGTTATAGCTGCTGTGATTGGTGATGATGACCACACAATCTGCCTGCCGAACCGCTTCCATCAGATCAGGAACGCTTTGATAGTCCAGCCCATCGTGGTTCAATGATGGTATATAGGGGTCATGATAACTCACCCGTGCGCCTTTCTGATGCAGCAACCCAATCACGTCCAGGGCTGGCGATTCGCGCAGGTCGTCGATATCCGCTTTATAGGCTGCACCCAGCACCAGCACCCTGCTGCCTTTGAGCGCTTTGCCCTGCTCGTTGAGGGCATCCTGAACCTTCCCCACCACATAACGGGGCATATTGGTGTTGATCTCGGAGGCCAATTCGATAAAGCGGGCGGTGTATTTCAGGGCGCGCAGTTTCCAGGAAAGATACAGCGGGTCAATCGGAATACAGTGCCCTCCCAGGCCCGGGCCGGGTGTAAATTTCATAAAGCCGAAGGGCTTGGTTGCGGCGGCGTCGATTACCTCCCATACATCGATTCCCAGCCGATCGCACATGATGGCCATCTCGTTGACCATGCCGATGTTGATCATGCGGAACGTGTTTTCCAGCAATTTAGCCATCTCTGCCACCTCGGCGGAAGAAACCGGCACCACCACCTGCAGCGCCTGAGCATACCAGGCGCTGGCAACTTCGCTGCAAGCCGGGGTGATCCCTCCGACCACTTTGGGCGTGTTCAGCGTGGTCCAATCCTTTCGCCCAGGGTCAACCCGCTCGGGCGAAAACGCCAGGAAGAAATCTTCTCCCACCCGCAAGCCCTGTTCCTCGCCCAGTTTGGGCAGCAAAAGTTCCCGCGTGGTGCCGGGGTAGGTGGTCGATTCGAGCACCACAACCATGCCAGGATGCATGGATTTCGCCAGCATCTGGGTGGCGTCCAGGATGTAAGAAAGGTCGGGGTCGCCGGTTTTGCGCAGCGGCGTGGGGACGCAGATCGAAACCGCCTGCACTTGACTTAAGGCGCTGAAATCGGTTGTGGCGGTCAGTTTCCCGGCAGCCACCAGGCGGGCGATCTGTTCAGCCAGATCGCGGATGCTGATCTCCATCCCGGAGCCGAGATTGACCGGCTCGTTGCCGTTATAGCGGGCGGCAGCAAGCAGAATGCCCTCCGCCGCGTCTTCGACGTACAGGAATTCGCGGGTTGGGGTGCCATCTCCCCAAAGCACCACTTCAGAATCGCGGCGCGCCTGAGCTTCGATGCATTTGCGAATCAGGGCGGGGATCACATGCGAGGTTTGCAGATCGAAGTTGTCTCGCGGCCCGTAGAGATTTACCGGCAACAGGTAAATGGCGTTAAAGCCGTATTGTTCCCGATACGCCTGCGCCTGCACCAGCAACATCTTCTTCGCCAGACCGTAGGGAGCGTTGGTTTCCTCGGGGTAGCCATCCCACAGGTTTTCCTCACGGAAGGGCAAAGGCGTGTATTTAGGATAAGCGCAGATCGTGCCAATGGCGGTGAACTTTTCCACCCCGAACTTCCACGCCTCATGCATCAACTGGACGCCCATCATCAGATTGATGTAGAAGAACTCCGCAGGTCGGGCGCGGTTGGCACCGATCCCGCCTGCCAGGGCAGCCAGGTGGATGATCACCTCCGGTCGGCTATCGGCAAGCATGCGCCGGATATCTTGCAAATTCACCAGGTCGTACTGCTCGATGCGCGGGATGAACACTTCAGCTCCCCGTTGGCGGAGCTTCTCTGTAACAAACGATCCCAAAAAACCAGCCCCACCGGTGACGCAAATGCGCTTGCTCCAAAAACCTGTTGCTTGCCCGCTCATACCTTCACCTCCCATAGTAAAAGAACTTTGCTCCCATGCGCATCCAACACCGGAACCCCAGCGGCATCCACAACGGCTATGCCCTGCTCCAGACAGGTCAAGCGGCAAACGTCCGCAATATCACCATCGCCCTGGATGCGCACACGATCGTAGCCAGCAGCTTTCACTTCTAAGAGCAACTCGCGCACCTGCTGTCGCGTGCGCCGGTAA
>ENA-ORXB01003070-ORXB01003070.1-sediment-metagenome-genome-assembly--contig:-NODE-3070-length-12526-cov-16.628725_pt1 | contig 12526 bp, 13 predicted proteins | sample MGYA00237863_ERZ511475 | MGnify/ENA primary metagenome ERZ511475 (study PRJEB26305, sample SAMN06343858) | sediment metagenome | isolation source: hot spring sediment | place: Canada: British Columbia...
TTTTTTTTTTTTTTTCAAGCAGAAGACGGCATACGAGATTGACATGTGGACTGGAGTTCAGACGTGTGCTCTTCCGATCTTCCGCTCGGCCTGCTGGGGGCGGCGCGCGTCGCTCCCGACCGCCCCCTGAGCGCGCGCCAGCGGGGGTGCCTGGAGGAGTTCGCCGGGCAGGCGGCCCAGGCCATCGCCGTGGCCCGCCTCTACGAAGACAACCTGCGCCGGCTGGAGACCCTCACCGCGCTGTATGCCAGCGCCAGCAAACTCTCCCACAACCTGGGCCCGGAGCGGCTATCCACGGACATCGCGCGCACCTGCGTGGAAGTCTTCGGCGCCGCCCTGGCCTGGGTGGGCCGGGCGGAGCCGGACGGGAGCGTGCGCATCTTGGCGCATCACCCTGCGCGCAACGGGTACCCGCTCCACCTCACCGTGCGGTGGGATGAAGCTCCCGAGGGGCAGGGCCCCACCGGCCGGGCAATCCGCCGGGGCTTTCCCGAGGTCGTGGGCGACATCACGGACCTGCCGCCCGACGACCCGATGCGGCGGCGCCTCGAGGCGGGGGGCTTCCGCTGCGCCGGCGCCTTTCCACTGGTCAGCAGGGACCGGGCGATTGGCAGCCTGGCGCTCTACAGCCGGGAGCCCGGCTTCTTTGCCCCCGAGCGCGTCGAGCTCTTCCAGGCCTACGCCCACCAGGCCGCAGCCGCGCTGGAGAACGCCCGTCTCCTCCAGGAGACCGAGCAGCGGCTTGAGCAGATCAGCACGCTGCACGCGGTGCAGACCGCCATCAGCGGCAGCCTGGACCTGCGGGCGATCCTCACGGTGGTCGTCGACCAGGTCATCACCCACCTGCGCGTGGACGCCGCCGGCATCCTGCTGCTGAACTCGCACACCCAGGCGCTGGAGTTTGCCGCCGGTCAGGGGTTCCGCACGCGGGCATTGCAGCACACCGTGCTGCGCCTGGGTCAGGGCCACGCCGGCCGGGCGGCCACGGAGCGGCGGGCGATCGTCATCCCCAACCTGAGGGAGACCCCGCAGGAGTTCGTCCGCTCTCCGCTGCTGCCGCAGGAGGACTTCACCGGCTACGTCGCCGTGCCGCTGATCGCCAAGGGGCGGGTGCAGGGCGTGCTGGAGGCATTCACCCGCGCGGCCCTGCCGTCCGATCCCGAGTGGATGGAGTTCCTGAGCTCGCTGGCCGAGCAGGCGGCCATCGCCATCGACAACGCTTCCCTGTTTGAGGAGCTCCAGCGGGTCAACGCCAGTCTCATCGAGGCCTACGATGCCACGCTGGAGGGCTGGGTGCGCGCCCTCGACCTGCGCGACCAGGAGACGGAGGGGCACACCCAGCGGGTGACGGCGCTGACGCTGCGGCTGGCCCGGGCGATGGGCGTCCGGGAGGAGGACCTGCTTCACATCCGCCGGGGGGCGCTGCTGCACGACATCGGGAAGATGGCCATCTCCGACACCATCCTCCTCAAGCCCGGGCCCCTCACCACGGAGGAGTGGGCGATCATGCACCAACACCCCAACTACTCCCGCGACCTCCTCTGGCCGATCCCCTACCTGCGCCCGGCGCTGGACATCCCCTCCTCCCACCACGAGCGCTGGGACGGCAGCGGGTACCCGCAGCGGCTGCGCGGCGAGGAGATCCCCCTGGCGGCGCGGATCTTCGCCGTGGTCGACGTCTGGGACGCGCTGACCTCCGACCGGCCCTACCGTCGCGCCTACTCGCGTGAGGAGGCGCTGGCCTACCTGCAGCGGGAAGCCGGACGCCTGTTCGACCCTCAGGTGGTGGAGGCCTTTGTCCGGCTGCTGGAGGAGGACGGGGCGGGCGCAACCTCGCCGCGGGACTATGGCTCAATTGGAGGAGGGCAGCAGGAAAATCGATAGATGCTGGATAATTATCCCGGCAAGTCTTTGGGGCTTCGTCTCACGGGAGCAAGACGGAAAGTACAACTTCAGGGGGCTGTCTTCCCGGCCGGAGGGGGTTGAGCCAGCCCGAATCGGCTACCGGAGGCCGTGGGGGCCATGAGTGTCGGCGCTTTCTGGTATGCTATACAGTCAAAAGTCCGCGCCGAGCAGCGGGTTTTTGACCATTTGCTCGGCAAGGATATCGACACGTTTCTCCCCCGCCTCCTGGTCCGTCACCGCCACGGCTCCCGCCGCTGGGAATCTCCCGAGCCGCTCTTCCCCGGCTACCTCTTCGCCCGCTTTCAGCCCACGCCCCACCTGATCCACCAGGTCCGCTGGGCGCCGGGGGTGCGCCGCCTGCTGGGGGACGACGACGGGCCCATCCCGGTGGCGGACGACGTCATCGAGTACCTGCGCGAGCGCCAGGGAGAGCGTGGCTTCATCGTGCCGCGCGAGCCGTTTGTCTCAGGGACTCGGGTGCGGTTCCGGCGCGGGCCCTTCGCGCTGCTGGAAGGGGTTATCGACCGTCCGGCGTCGCGCGCCGACCGGGTGCGCGTGCTGCTGCTGCTGATGCACACGCCGGTGGCCGTCGAGGTCCACGTCGACGAGCTGGCGCTGGCGTAGATCCGGGGCGCCGGGTGATCCCGGGGCTCTGCAGGACAATGCACAGGTCTACCGGGTTCGGACCGGCAGGTCCGCCGGGGGTCAGGGGATGTACCCTCAGGGCGGAGCCATGCCCGTCCGAGGAGCGCAGCCGCCTCGGGGTCGAAGCGGAGCGCCCCGGCCAACCCGGGCTGGTGGCGATGGGGGAAAGGGGGGTGTGTGGTGGCAGGGTCCGACGTGACACCTTCCGGCCGTGACGGCGTCCGCGCGAGCGCAGCAGAGGCAGCCCGCCCGGAACCCGCCCTCAGATCCTGCGAAGCCAAGCTGCTCTCATACATCCGCAACCACTGGGCGGTGGAGTTCGGCACCCGCGAGGTCCACCTGGTCATCGAGTACCAGGATCGCGTGCCGGTTCTGATCCGGGTCACCGCGAACCGCGTGTCGGAGGAGAAGCTCAAGTAGGATGCCTATCTACGAGTACCGCTGCGAGGACTGTGGGACGAAGTTCTCCGTCTTCTTCCTGCCGCCGGAGCGGCCCCACCCCCGCTGCCGGCACTGCGGCAGCACCCGCGCCCGTCGGGTGCTCTCGCGCTTCGCCACGGTGCGCTCGGAGGAGGACCGGCTGGAGAGCCTGGCCGACGACGCCTCGCTTGCGGACGTGGACGAGTCCGACCCGCGCAGCGTCGCCCGCTGGATGCGCCGGATGGGTCGGGAGATGGGAGAGGACCTGGGCGAGGATTTCGACCAGGCAGTAGAAGAGCTGGAGGCTGGCGCCGAAGAGGGCGGGGAAACCGGCGAGGAGCGGGGCGGGGAGCCGGAATGAGGCGACGAGCCCGAGGGGCCTGGATAGATTAGGCCAGGGAGACCCCGCAGGTGGTTGCCGCCCGCTTTAGGGTTTCATCAAGTGTCGCAAGGGGCAGCCCGCGGGTAGTCGCCATATAAAGGTAGGCGGCGTCGTATGCTGAAAGCCCCTGCTCCCGCGCAAGCGACAGGACGATCCCCATCTCCCGCAAGGATGGCTCTGTCTCCAGGACAATTGGGAGCCTGTGGAGCAGGGTGAGGAAGCGTGCCGAATCGGCAGGCCGCAACCGCCGTTTTCGTTCACTGGCGAGCAGAGCGTTGGTCACTTCGAGAGCCCAAATGTGGGGCACAACAGCCGCCTGGTCCCTCAGCCGCTGCAGGATCCGGTCCGCGTACCCGGACGCCTGGTCTTCGAAGCACCAGGCTACAGTCACCGACGCATCCAGGACGAAGGCGGCTTCGGCGTCGGCGGGGGGAATCAATACCTGCGCCCTTCCTCAATCAACCGGCGAAGAGAGATATCGCCCAGCCTGTGCTTCCGGCGGAACCTCTGGAGCGCCCCGATTGTCTGGTCGACGGTCGCGCTCTTCGCAGGCTCGGCGGGGGACAACACCGCCACAGCGACGCCGTAGCGCGTAATGGTGATGCGCTCCCCTAGGGCCACCCGATCGAGCAGTTGCGCCAGCCGGGTCTTGGCTTCGTATGCTCCTACGGATCCCATGGTTGTCCTCTGAATTCCGACTAGTCTCAGACTAGTCGGAAAAAGAGCTTTCGTCAACCCTAGCGATGCAGCGTCCCTCGGAACACGTCGGCGGCGGATGCTCGATACTACAGGAAGTCGATAGCGTAGGCAGAGAGACCTTCGGGATGCCGGGTCGCACGCGCTGCCAGCGCATCGGCGAGCCGGGAGAACTGGTCGGCGGGCAGCGTATGGGGCACGATCAAGACACCAAAGTGGGGACGCTGGTCGTTAAAGAACTCGATCGTCAGGCGGATGAAGTCGTCGCGGTTCCGGGTGACGAAGCAGCGGCCTTCCCGGGCAGCCCGCTCGAGCTGCTCACGGTCAGAAAGCCCTTCGACCCCTACCTCATGGGCGCTGATGGCATCTACGCCTCGACTACGGAGGAGCTCAGCGACCTTCTGGCTGAGATCCTCATCCAGGTAGTATTTCAACGCCGCTCTGCGACGAGCGAGGGGTGTCGCTCGGCAAGCCGGCTCGGGGTCCAGGCCTCGTTCCGGGCAATCTGCCGGTCGATTTCTTCAGGGTACGCGCTGTAGTAGCCGAGGGCGGCCCGCAGATGGGCGTCGGAGAGCCAGTGGTAGGCCTGGCGCAGGCGGTCGAGGTCGCGGTTGAGACTCTGGTACGTCGCGATGACCTCCCAGACATCCAGGCCGGTGCCGGCGAGGCGAGGCCGTCGTCCCGATGGGCCATCGGCGAAGATGACCCCAGGACACCTTCGCATCTTGACGGCCTCGGCCAACAACTCGTTGGCCATGGACGAGAAATCCCGACCCGAGGCCTTGGCCAAGTCCTCGACCTCACTGGCGATCTTACTGGGCATCCGCAGGCTCTTTTGAATGGTGGCCATGAGTTCTTCCCGCGCCTAGAGGCGGCAGTTCAACGCGGTCATTCAAGAGATTACATTGAACGACAATGTATGTCAAGAATATGTCAAGACCGGTACTTCAACGACTGACGATATAATGATAGGGACTGCTATGGAATTGGGCCGCCGGGTTGACCGGCTAGAGCATCTAATGGAGCGGCTCGAAGCCGCCGTCTTACGGCTGGCGGAAGCGCAGGCGCGCGCCGAGGAGCGCCTGACCCGCCTGGAGGAGCGCATGGATCGGGTGGAGGCCGCCCTCGTCCGGCTGGCGGAAGCCCAGGCGCGGACGGAGGAAACAGTTCGGACGCTGGTGGAGCGCATGGACGACCTGGCTCGACAGGTCGCCCGCCTTGCGGAGACCATCGGTTTCACCCTGGAGGACCTCGCCCGAGAGGTGACCCCCGCCTACCTCGCGCAGCACTACGGCATCAGTGTACGAGCGGTGGACCGGCGCTTCTTCACGGTGGACGGCCAGGAAGTGGAGGTCGATCTCTACGGCGAGGGCTGGCGCGACGGCGAGGCGGTGGCCGTGGTCGGGGAAGTGCGCAGCCGCATCTACGGCCGGGACGTGGAGTTGACCGCCCGCCAGGCCGCCCGCCTGGCCGCCCAGCTCCCGGGCCGTCCCGTGACGGTGCTGTTTGGTTTCGTCATTCACCCGTCTGCGCGGGAAGCCGCCGCGCAGACGGGAGCGATTGTGATCTCTTCGTCAGGAAGACCGTAGTCTGTCGCTCGTAGCCTGAGGGGTGCACCCGCAGCCTGGAGAGCCCACGAAGCTTGCAAGACGGAGAGCCCACGAAGCCTGCAGGACCATTATGCACGAAACGCCGACGGGTCGATACGGGTGAGGCCCGGGATAGCTAAAGGAGCCAGGCTAGTCACAACCGCATAGCAAGATGGGTCCCTGACCCGATGAGACGGGAGGGGGCCGGCTGGTCGCGGCTGCGGCGGCGACCGACCGGCCCCTTTCTCTTTTCCATGGCCGACAGCCCGTCTGTGAGCGACAGCCTGTCGCCGAAGATCGTTCGACAGCACCGTGGATCCGCCAGTAGGGAGGCGAGGAGCATGCGCACGATGGTCACATCCCGACGGATGTGCAGCCCCGCCGCGGTCCTCGTGGCCGCGGCCCTGATCGCGCTCGTGACCGGCCCGCCCGTCCTGGGCCAGCAGGCCGGCTACATCCTGGGGCCGGAGGACGTGCTCGAGGTGACGATCTGGGGCTACCCGGACCTGACGCGCCTCGTCACCGTCCGCCCCGACGGCAGGATCAGCCTACCCATTGTCGGCACCGTCACCGCGGCCGGCCTGTCGGTGGAGCGGCTCACCCAGATCCTGACCAAGGCCTACGCCGCCTACATTCGCGACCCCCAGGTCACCGTGATCGTCCGGGAGTTCCGCAAGATCCGCGTCTCGGTGCTGGGGCAGGTGGCCAAGCCGGGGACCTACACCCTGCCGCCGGGCTCGAGGTTGCTCGACCTGCTCTCCGCCGCCGGCGGGCCCACCGAGGTGGCCTCGCTGAAGGAGGCGCAGCTCATCCGGCCCGGCCAGCCGGCGACACCCGTGGACCTGGAGCGGCTGCTCGCCGGCGACCCCGAGGCCAACGTCGTGCTGCGCGGCGGGGAGACCCTGGTCGTCCCGGAGGACCTGGTGAACATCGTGAACGTCCTGGGCGAGGTGGTCAGGCCCGGACGCTACCGGCTGAAGGGCGAGATGCGGGTACTGGACATCTTGCTGGTAGCAGGCGGTCTCACCGAGAAAGCCTCGGTGACAGAGGCCCGGCTTGTCCGCGCCTCCCGTGAGACAGGACGGCTGGGCCTCGACCGCCTGCTATTACATCAGGATATGTCCTACAACATCCGGATTCAACCGGGCGACACCCTGATGATCCCCGAGGAGACCAACAACAAGGTCTACGTCATCGGCGACGTGAACAGCCCCGGGGTCTTCGTGCTCAAGACGCCGGTGACGCTTCTCCAGGCCATCGCCATGGCGGGGGGCCCGGTGCCGCGCGGTGCGGCCACCGCCAGGACGGCGCACGTGGTGCGGCGCAACGGTAACACGCAGAACCGCATCGTCGCCGGGACGGCCAAGGTGGAACCGCTACCCAACGGGGGGACGCTGATCACCGTGGACCTGCAGGCACTGCTGCGCGGAGGCGAGGTCTCCCGTGACGTGTCCGTGGAGCCGGGCGACGTGGTGGTGGTCCCGCAGTCGGGCCTGTCCGGCTTCCAGGTGATCCTGAACATCCTGGCAGGGCTGGCGGCGATCTTCAGGTAACCGGATGACGCTCTATCTGCGGACCTCATGAAGACGGCAGCTTTCGCCCTCGCCTGCCTCCTCGCCCTGGCGCTGGCCGCCGGCCCGGCCGCCCCCGCCGCGGCCGACCCTCGGGAGGTGCTCCCCTACAACCACTGGGCCTACGCCGCCCTCTACCGCCTGGCCGCCTCCGGCCTGGCTCCGTTCTGGGCTGCTTCCGCCCGCCCCCTCTCCCGCGGTGAGGTTGCCGTGATGGTGGCCCAGGCGGCCGAGCGCGCAAGGACCGGCTCCCCCGGCCAGAGCGCAACCACCGGCGCCGCCAGCCAGAGCGCAGGGACCGCCGCCCCCGGCCCCGGCGACCTCCTCGACCTCGAGGCCCTGCAGGCCGAGTTCGCCGAGGAACTCCGGATGCTCGCTGCGGGCGAGGCCCCGCCCGCCGGGCCGCGCCTGGGCCTGGGGGTCACGGGGTGGCTCTCTTCGGGGACCGCCCCTCGGGACAGCCGCCACAGCGGCAGCGGGGTCGAGCTCGGCCGCCTCTACCTGGCTGGGCGCGTGGCGCGGAGGCAGAGCCCCGGCGGAACCCAGACGTCGGAGGGGAGCCGGGGGACGCTCGCCGGCCTCCTGGGTGAGGTCACCCTGCAGGCCGGCCGCGACACCCTCCGGTGGGGGCCGGGGGCCCGGGGCGCCTTCCTCCTCTCCGACAACGCCGGCCCCCTCGACCTCCTCCGCCTTTCCGCCACCGGCGAGCGCCTCCGCTTCACCAAGGTCATCGGCCCCGTGGCCGACCCCGAGCGCTGGCTCTACGCCCTGCGCCTGGACTGGCGGGCCAGCGACACCCTGCGGTTGGGGCTGGGCGAGGTGGTGGTCGGCCAGGGCGGGCCCTACTGGCTCTACGCCCTCAACCCGGTCCCCGGCGTCTCCTACGCGGCCCTGGTGCACCTGCGCGGCCGCGCCGGCTTCAACGACAACTACAACCTGGCGCTGGACTTCGACTGGGCCCTGAGGCCGGGCGTTGTCTTCTACGGCGAACTCTACGCCGACGACCTCATCCTCACCCCAGACAACCCGTTCCCGCACCGCATCGGCGGGACCGTGGGCCTGTTCCTGCGCGACCCCTTCGGAGGTGGGCGCACCACGCTGCGTCTCGAGCACAGCCGCGTCACCAACTGGGTCTACGCGGTCACCGGCCACACCGCCGATTACATCAAGGCCGGCCGGCCCCCCGGCCACTGGTGCGCGCCCGACTGCGAACTGTGGTCACTGACGGCGGCCCGCATCGTCGCGCCTGACCGCACCCTGGAGGTCGGCTACGACCTGATCCGCAAAGGACAGGGGGCCCTCGGCGACACGTGGACCGACGCCGCCGACGCATGGGCCAGGCTGTACCTCTCGGGGCTGGTGGAGACCACGCACGCTCTGCGGGCCGCCTACACCTTCGCCCGGCCGCGGGGCTCCAGCCACACCGTGGGCGTCAGGTACAGCACCGTCGCGAACGCCGGGCACGTCTCCGGCGCCTCGCGCCAGGACTGGTTCTTCATGTGGGAGGCCTCCTATGGATTCTGAAGCGCGGGGTTTTGAAGCACGAGTGGGTCACGATGCGCGCGTCGACCCGGAGGTGTACGCCGCAGAGGGCGAGCCGGGGCTGCGCGACTACCTGGACGTCTTCCTGCGCCGCTGGTGGCTCGTGGCCGTCTGCACAATCATCGCCGGCGCCACGGCGCTGGGGTTCAGCATCTCCGCCCCGCCAGTCTACCGGGCGCAGGCCTCGGTGGTGGTGGACCGGGGCGGCTCTGCCCTGGGCCTGGTCCCGGACATCACCGGGATCAGCCAGCAGACCTTCGTGGAGACCCTGGCCGAGATCGTGAAGAGCCGGGCGGTGCTGACCCTCGCCGTCCGGCTGCTGGGGGTGGACCCCCTGCAGGAGGAGGAGGCCGTGGGCCGCCTGCGCCAGGGCCTCCAGGTGCGGCGAACCCGCAACACCGACCTGATCCTCATCCAGGCGGAAGGCCCCACGCCCGAAGCCGCCGCGGCCAACACCAATGCCGTCAGCCGCGCCTTCATCGACTGGCACCTGGGGGCGCGCCGCTCCCAGGCCCGCGCCGGAAAGGAGTTCATCGAGAAGCAGTTATCCGCCCTCAGCAGGGAGCTGCGCGCCGCGGAGGACGCGCTGGCCCGCTACAAGGTGGAAGGCGGGCAGGTCTCCCTCTCCGAGCAGACCACCCTGGCCCTGGAGAAACTGGCCGACTTCGAGGCGCAGCGCCGGGCCGCGGAGGCGGAACGTCGGGGCGTGGAGGCGAGCCTCCAGCGGGTCCGCGCGGCGCTGAAGCGGCAGGCCCCGACCGTCGCCGCGACCTTCCTCCAGGGCGAGGACCCCGTGAGCACCCAACTGCGCGCCGACCTGGCCAAACTCGAGGTGGAATTGGTCGGCCTGCGCAAGCAGTTCACCGACCGCCACCCACAGGTCATCGCCACAAAGGCGCGCATCGACGAGGTGAAGGGCAGGCTGCGCCAGCAGGCGGCGCAGACGCTGCTGTCCCGCCAGATCACCCTGAACCCCCTGCACCAGGACCTGGCCGCGCAGGTGATCAAGCTGGAGGTAGACCGCCAGGCCCTGCAGGCGCGGGAGAGCGCCCTGGCTGCGGCGGCCGGTGCCTACGCCGGGGACCTGAAGACCCTGCCGCCCAAGGAGGTGGAGCTCGCCCGGTTGACCCGCGACGTCAAGGTGGCGGAGGAGACCTACCTGCTGCTCAGTCAGAAACTGCAGGAGGCCCGCATCGCCGAGGCCTCCATCGTCGGGGACCTGCGCATCGTGGACGCCGCGGTCCCGCCGGCCTCCCCGGTGAAGCCCCGGATCAGGCTCAACACCGTTCTGGGCGGCGTCGTGGGGCTCATGCTGGGAATGGGAGGGGCCTTCCTCGCCGAGTCGCTGGACACCACCTTCAAGACGGCCGAGGAAGCCGCCAGGTACCTGCGGTTGCCGCTATTGAGCGCGATCCCCCTGATCCGGCGCCGCCGCAACGACAAGGACAGCCTGCCGCTATTGACCACCTCCCAGCCGCGGTCGCCCTTCGCCGAGGCCTTCCGCCACCTGCGGACCAACCTGCTCTATCTAAGCCCAGACCGCCCGCTGCGCCTGCTCCTGGTGACGAGCCCCGGCCCGGAGGAAGCCAAAAGCACGGTGGCCGTCAACCTGGCCGCGGCGATGGCCCAGGCCGGGCGGCGGGTGTGGCTGCTGGAGGCCGACCTGCGCAAGCCCGGGTTGAGCTGGACGCTGGGGCCGGAGGGGACCCTTGGCCTCACCGACCTGCTGGTGGACGGGGTCCCCGTGGACCGGGCCCTGCAGGGGACGGAGGTGGACAACCTCTGGTTTGTGCCAAGCGGCACCATACCCCCAAATCCGGCCGAGCTGCTTGGAAGCCAGAAGATGCGCGCCCTGCTGGAGCAGGCGCGAAGCGGCGCAGACGCCGTGGTGATTGACGCTCCGCCGGTCCTCCCGGTCACCGACGCCGCGGTGCTGGCCCCCCACGTGGACGGCGTCCTGCTGGTGGTGTGGCTGGGCCGCACCCCTCGGGAGGCGGCCCGCCGCGCCCGGGAGCGCCTGGCGGCGGTGGGCGCCCGGGTAGTGGGGGTGGTGGTGCACGGCGTCACACCCGGCCGCCGGGACGGCTATTACTACTACTCCCGCTACTACGGACCGGAGGAGAAGGCGGAGCAGGCGGCGACCGCCGCAAAGAAGGCCTGACTGCATCTGCCTCGGTCAGTCGCGAGGCCTGAGCCTGGCCATGTCGGCACATCTCCAGGACCAGAGCCGAGGCTCCGGTGGAGGAGCCAGCGGCGGCGATGAGGAGGCTGACATCCAGGAAGAGGCGGGGGACTCCCCTCACGCGGGCCCTTTCCGACCGAGGAGGCGACGGACCCGAGCCGCCGTGTCCGGATCCAGCCTGTCCTCCTGGAGGAAGCGCTCGATTCTCGTCGTCCCCGTACTCCCGCAGGCGTTCCTCCGGGGCAAGCGGGCGCAAAGGAACGATCTCGATGGTGCCCTCCTTCAGGGTGAGGCTCAGGAGAGTGTCTGCGCCGATCTTCAACCGGCGTCGAAACTCCGCAGGGAGGGTGATCTGCCCCTTGGCAAGGGGCCGAACGAGCTTGGTGAGAGGCTCATTCTCGGCCAAGGCGAACCTCCCTAGCAGAATTGTCTTCCGGCCCCTGCCGCCGGATGACCCTCGGTTGCGCTGCCCTGATATCACCCGGGCCGTCCGCCTGCTGGGCTGGCGCCCGCGGGTGAGCCGGCGCGAGGGCCTGGAGCGCACCATCGCCGACTTCCGCCACAGGCTGACCGCCCAGCGCGGGTGAGGGGGCCCGTGATCCCCACTCCCCCAGTTCCCTCTCCCCCCGGGGGAGAGGGCGAGGGTGAGGGGCTCTTTTCTCCCCCTCTCCCCAAAGGAGAGAAGGCGCGGGTGAGGGGGCGCTTGCTGTCCCCTCTGTCTCTATAGGGAGAGAGGGCGCGGTGAGGGGGGCCAATCCCCCTAGCCCGTGAGCCGGATACTCAGCATTCAACAAGAGGAGTCAGGCATGACGCCAGCAGTTGTGACGAAGCCGCTTCAGCCGCCCGTGTGGGTCATCCGCCCCCGCCGCGCCTGGTGGGATCTCGGCCTGAGAGAACTCTGGGCGTACCGGGAACTGCTCTACTTCCTGGTCTGGAGGGACATCAAAGTCCGCTACAAGCAGACCGCTGTCGGAGCAGGGTGGGCAATTCTCCAGCCCCTGGCGACCATGGCGCTCTTCACGCTGTTCTTCGGACGTCTCGCGCGGCTTCCCTCCGAGGGGATCCCGTACCCGGTCTTCTTCTACGCGGGGCTCCTGCCCTGGACCTACTTCGCCTCGTCCCTTACAGCCGCCACGAACTCCACGGTCGAGCACCAGCGGGTCATCACCAGGGTTTATTTCCCCCGCCTCTTCCTGCCCCTCTCCGGAGTCCTGGGCAGCCTCCTCGACCTCGGGATCGCCTCCCTTCTCCTCTTCGCGCTTCTTCCCGTCTACGGCATCGTCCCCGGCGCGCGCCTGGCGGTCCTGCCGCTCTTCGTGGTCCTGGCCATCGTCACCGCCTTCGCGGTCGGCCTGTGGCTCTCGGCGCTGAACGCCCTCTACCGGGACGTGCGTTACGCCGTGCCATTCCTCATACAGCTCTGGCTCTTCGCCTCTCCCGTGGCCTACTCGACAAGCCTCGTGCCCGAGGGGTGGCGCTGGGTTTATGGCCTCAACCCCATGGCGGGGGTGGTGGAGGGGTTCCGCTGGGCCCTCACCGGGCGGGGGACCGCCCCCGGGACAGCCCTCGCCGTCTCGGTTCTGGCCGTGCTGGC
>ENA-ORXB01003071-ORXB01003071.1-sediment-metagenome-genome-assembly--contig:-NODE-3071-length-12524-cov-3.609303_pt1 | contig 12524 bp, 15 predicted proteins | sample MGYA00237863_ERZ511475 | MGnify/ENA primary metagenome ERZ511475 (study PRJEB26305, sample SAMN06343858) | sediment metagenome | isolation source: hot spring sediment | place: Canada: British Columbia...
TTACCTGTCAAACCTGGTACTGCTACAGATAGTGGTTATCCCCCCAATTTAAATGTTTTAGTTGAGGGAGTTGATGACCTGAAAGGTACCGGGAAAAAATTGTACTTTTTAAGAAGAATACCAAGAGATCCTTTTAATAATGACCCAAATTTAAAACCAGAAGATACATGGGGCAAAAGAAGCTATTCCAGCGATCCAGACAACCCCCAGGAAGGTGAAGATGTTTATGATGTTTATTCTTTGAGCGAGGAGAAAGCTTTAGATGGTACTTACTACAAAGATTGGTAAAAAAGGCTTTACATTAATAGAATTATTGATAGTTATTACTATAATTGGGATACTCCTTACTATTGCCCAACCAACTTACAAAACATCTGTTAAAAGGGCAAAAGAAACTGTCTTAAAAGAGAATCTGTTTGCAATGAGAAGTGCAATAGATCAATACTATGCCGATAATGGTACCTATCCCGGAAGTTTAGATGATTTGGTTCAGAAGGGATATTTAAGGTCGATACCCAAGGATCCAATAACAAATTCAAATACAACATGGATAATAGTACCACCACCAAATCCCGAAGAGTCTGGTGTTTATGATGTTAAAAGTGGTAGTAATGAAATTAGTTTAGCTGGTACACCTTATAGTGATTGGTAATATATAAGATATATGAAAAGAGGTGAAAAAGGTTTTGCTCTTGCTTTTGTTGTGATAACATTATTGTTCATTGGAGTAGGTATGGCTGCGGTTGGAAAAATCTGGAGTAAAATAATACAGAGGGAGAAAGAAGAAGAGTTGCTTTTCAGAGGGGATCAAATAAGAAAAGCTATAGAAAGTTATTATAATGATTCAAAAAATTGTAGACATCCAAATATGTATCCTTCTAGTTTAGAGGATCTACTGAAAGATAAAAGATGCCTTTCCGTTCAAAGGCATTTAAGAAAATTATATAAAGATCCAATGACAGTAGATGGTGAATGGGAGCTAATTCCTGTCACACCAGAAGGTGAAGTTAAGGGGATGCCTTCTTTTAGTATCCAGCCGGGTGCAGGTATGAGAATTAAAGGTGTGAGAAGTAAAAGTGAGAAAGAACCCATGAAGAAGAAAGGCTTCCCGGAGATTTATAAGAATTTTGAGGGCAAAATGAGGTATAAGGACTGGGAGTTTATATTCACACCTGGACAAACACAACAAGGAGTTAAAAAATGAATAAAGTTTTGATTGTGGATGATGAGAAACTTATATGCGATATGCTAAAGACTGAACTTGAAAAAAATAATTATGATGTTACTGTAGTCAATAGTTCCAAGGATGCTATAAAGGCTATTGAATATACACAGTTTGATATCATTTTACTTGACCTTATGCTTCCAAAGATTACAGGACTTGATCTTTTAGCGCTCATAAAAGAAAAATCGCCTAATACCGTTGTAATAATAATTACAGCTTATGGAAGCGCTGAAAGTGCAGTAAAAGCAATGAAGTTAGGAGCTTTTGATTATATTACCAAGCCCTTTTCAATGGATGAAATGCTAGTAGTAATTAAAAAAGCTGAAGAGTACTCAAGAAAACTAAAAGAAGTGAATTATTATAAAAAAGAGAGGGAAAAGAAGTACAATTTAGATGCTATAGTGGGGTCAAGCAAGGCTATAAAAGAGATAAAGGATCTTATAACAAGAGTTGCTGAAGCAGACGTAAAAGTTATTTTAATAGAAGGAGAGAGTGGAGTTGGGAAAGAATTGATTGCTAAAGCAATTCATGGTTCAGGGAGGAGAGCTGAAGGACCATTTATTCCCATCAATTGTGCTTCAGTTCCAGAAACCCTTCTTGAAAGTGAACTCTTTGGGTATGAAAAAGGTGCTTTTACTGATGCTAAAACTACAAAACAGGGTCTAATAGAACTCGCAGATGGTGGAACCCTTTTTCTTGATGAGATTGGCGATATGCCAATGACTATCCAGGCAAAAATGTTAAGATTTTTAGAAGAGCGAAAGGTCAGGAGAGTAGGCGGCCTTGTTGATATTTCTGTTGATGTCCAGATAATTGCTGCAACAAATAAGATATTGAAGAAATTAGTACAGGAAGGGAAATTTAGAGAAGATCTTTTTTATAGAATAAAAGTTGTGCCCATCTTCATACCACCACTTAGAGAAAGAAAAGAAGATATAATGGAACTCGCTAATTATTTTATCAAATTGTTTAATTCTGAATTTAAAAAAAATGTAAAGGGTTTTTCACCTATAGCGATGAAAATGATTATGCAATATGACTGGCCTGGTAATATTAGGGAGCTTAGAAATGTTATTGAAAGGGCAATGATTTTTGAAGACGAAGACATGATAATGGTGGAAAGGTTACCCGCTGAAATTATAGCATCTTCAAATCGCCCTAATTCTACAGGCAGTTTTGAAATTAGAATTCCTCCTGATGGTATAGATATTGAAGAAGTGGAAAAAGAACTTATAAGGCAGGCTTTAACATTATCAAAAGGAAACCAATCAAAGGCAGCAAGGCTTTTAAATATTGGTGTTGATGCTATGAGATACAGAATGAAAAAGTTTGGATTTCTAAAATAAAGATTAAACCATTGTTATTGTGTGAACTGACATTGCTTTAAAACCTACAAAAACTATATCGTTCAGCTTCAACGAGAGTTTTATCAAAGAAGTTTTGGTTATATAGGAAATTAAATTAAAGCCACAATCTATAGTAACCCTGTAGAAATGTCCATAATCTAAAATTTCTATTATCTTTCCCCTAAAAATATTTCTTGCACTTGTATCAGATTCCGATAAATATCTTGAAATAAATATATTTTCTGGCCTTATACATAGCAAAACTTTATTTCCAACCTCAAAGTCTCCGATGCCCTCTATATATTTATTTTTGACCTGTGCAATGAAACTACCAGACTTTTTTTCAATAATTATTCCTTCTATTATGTTTTCTACTCCAACAAAGGAAGCTACAAAACTATTTGCAGGGTGTTTTATAATCTCTTCTTTTAGCCCTTTCTGAATAATTTTTCCTTTTTCTAATACGATGATTGAATCAGAGAGTCGGAAAGCCTCATATTTATCATGGGTACTCATGACAACGGTTATCTTATTTTCTTTCAGAACTTTTATCATATCAGTTATTATATCTTCTTTAGATAAAGTGTCTAACGAAGAAAATGGTTCATCAAGGAAAAGTATCTGTGGTTCTATAACGAGTGCTCTTGCAATACTAACCCTCTTTGCTTCTCCGCCTGACAGTGTGTTGGCCTTTTGGTATTTTAGGTGTGATATTTTAAACCTATGAAGTATATCATCTACTTTTTTTTCTATTGATGAAATATGAAATTTACGAAATTTAAGTCCCATGGCGATGTTGTTATAGACAGTATCATTAATTAATAAATTTTCCTGAAAGACTATAGAAATGTTTTTCCTATATTCTGATAGAGGCATATCTTTAATCATTTTGTTTTTAAAAAATATAGTACCCGTTGAAGGCTTTAAAAGACCAGCCATGGTGAGTATGAAGGTTGTTTTTCCAGCTCCATTCTCACCAATTATAGATGTAATACTCCCTTCAGTTATTGTAAAATCCTCAATGTTTATTATTTCTTTATTTGATTTTTTTACGGATAAATTTTTAACACTGAGAATGTTACTCATATCGTTTTGTAGAGGATTGCTGGATTTTTGTTAAAATAAAGTTGATTGTGAAAGTTATAAACATGAGGATTATTCCATATGCAATAGCAAGGTCAAAGTTGCCTTTGGAACTTTCTGTTACTGTAGCTGTAGTAAGGACCCTTGTGTATCCTTTTATGTTACCACCTACCATTAAAGAAGCTCCAACTTCAGAAATAACAGCACCGAATCCAGCCATTATTGCTGAAAGTATTGATAATTTACATTCTTTTAACATAATTAAAAATAGATGAAATTTATTTGCGCCTAACCCAAGTAACTGTAATATAAATTTATCAGGGAAATGCTGGAAAGCAGAGACACTTATACCTAAAATTATAGGGGTTGCAAGTAGTGTTTGAGCAATTATTATTGCAGAGGGAGTATATAAAAGATTAAACGACCCAAGAATGCCATTCCTCCATAATAAAATTGTTATCAAAAGGCCGGCTATAACAGGTGGCATAGCCATTCCGGTATTTATAAATGTTAGAATGAATTTTTTCGCTGGAAAATTTTTTAACGATATTACAAATGCTAAGAAAATGCCAATGATACTGCTTATTAAGGATGATAAAATTGATATTCTCAGGGAAAGAAAGATTATGTCATAAGTGTCCTTATCAAAGGATATTAATAACTTCAAAGCACTTTTAAAAGATTCAATTATAATATCCATATAAAGCCCCTATTATTGGCCAATCAAATAAAATAAAGATTCACCATATTCTTTTTGACCGTAAGATTTTATTATTTCTTTTATTTCCCTGGAATTAATAAAATCACTAAACAGTTTCGCTCCTTCTTTGTTTACTTTTCTAAATTTTTCAGGATTTACTTCAATAATGGAATAATAATTTCTCAAAGATGCATCGTTTTCGACTAAGGGTTTTAAATTATTGAGTGTTTTTTTTAATGCAAGATAAGTTCCTCTATCTGAAATAGTATATCCATCTTTCTCATTAGCAATTAATAGCGTTTGTCCCATACCGGTTCCAGTTTCCTGATACCATTTTTCTCCCAGAGGATTTAAACCAGCTTTTTTCCAGATGGATAATTCTTTTATATGAGTCCCAGAATTATCTCCCCTGGATATAAAAAGAGATCTGTTTTTAGCAATTTCTTTAAAGGCTTCTATGATATTCATATCCGGTTTGATTTTAGCTGGATTGGATTTAGGACCTAATAATATAAAGTTATTGTACATAAAGGTTTTTCTATTTAAGCCATAACCTTCTTTAACAAATTTTAGCTCTTCTTCGGGAGCATGAATTAGTAAAACATCAACTTCACCTTTTTTGCCTAATACAATAGCCTGTCCAGTCCCAACAGCGATCGTTTTTACGAAGTATCCGGTTTTTTTTTCAAAAATTGGTATAATTTTGTCAAGAAATCCTGAGTCCCGAACACTTGTTGTTGTACCAAGAATCAAAACTTTATTGCCGCAGTAAGACGTTGATGTGAAAAGGAAGTTAAAAAACAAAAAGGTAATGGGCATTAAAAATCTTTTTTTCATAAAATCACACCTAAAATAACATTTGATGCATTAAAAAGGGCGTAAACCTCATCATTTTTCCTAAGATCCATTGCATTTAGACTATTCTTTGAAATTATTGAAGTAATGGTATCACCACCTTGCGTAAGAATTGATACTTCAGCATTGATTGCCCCCTTATTTATCTTACTCACTATTCCTGGTACTATATTGTCAGAGCTAATCAATAAATTATTATTTTTTTTCATAACCATTACAGAAGAAGCTTTAATAATGGCTATGATCTCATCGTTTTCTCTGATCTTTAAATTCTTCAGGCTTTCTTTTGTTATAATTGCTTTAATATTAATATTGCCCTTCAATGCAAGCTGTACCTCACAGTTAACCATATCTTTTTTAATGGATACAACTTTGCCTATAAATTGGTTTCTTGCGCTTGTTTTAAGTCCCATTCTTTTCATGAAATTAATAAAATTATTATTTTCAATATTGCTATTTTTTATGAATTCACCTAAATGTTTCTCCAGATTTCTAAAAAAATGGACTAGTTCTTTTCCTTTTGCCGTTAGTTTGGCACCACCACCAGACTTTCCACCCACAGATGTAATGATGATCGGTTCATCAGAAATATTGTTCATCTCATTGATATAATCCCATGCTGTTTTATAACTAATTTGCATTGCTTTTGCAGCTTTTGATATGGATCCAAATTTTTCAATATTTTCTAGGAGTTCAATTCTACCGGAACCCAGGAAATGTTTGCTATTTTTATCAATCCAGATTTTCCCTGAAATTTTTAATGCCATAAGCGTTATATATGCTATTATATAACGCTTATTAAGTCAATAGTTTATTTAACTTCTTTTATCTCATAATCTCCGTTGTTAATAAAAATTTCAACATGAGTGCCACACCTCTGGCAACAATTTTTGTCGCCTTCCTTTGGATTTTTGCCAAAATTAATGTCCCACCCACAAACGGGGCAGTAAAAAATAACATCTAATTGCTGGTTTTTTATATCATCAATGTATTTACGAAATATATTTAAATGTCCCATTTCAGCTTTTACGAGTGAATTATATAGTTCTTTTAATGCTGGATCGTTCGATGCATTTGCAAAGCCCTGGTATACTTTAATGGCCCTTTCCTCAAAATCTAAATTAATTTCCATCAGAGCAAGAAGGGTTCGAAACCCTTGTGGTGCATTAATATCGGAAAATTGTTTTAAAAGAGATATAGCTTTTTCTATATGCTCTTCCTCATTTCTTTTTATGCCTTCCAGTGTCCTATTTATGTCTGGGTCTTTAATCAGGGAAATAAATAATTCATATCTTTTGGCGGCATTTAACTCTAACCCTAAAAAATAAATGAGATTTTTCCAATCATCTTTCGTAAATTTTTTTATTTCTTCTGGGTTTATATATTTCATCTTTGGACTCCTTTACAAATATTTTTCTTATGGTATATTTTATAACGAGTTAAAGGAGGCTTCTATGAAAAATGTTAAATTTTTGATTTTTTTCATGTTAATTTATAGTATAGGGTATGCTGATGAATTTGATGATTTTTATTTAAAAGCAGAAAAGGCATCAAATGCATTCTATCCCAAATTAAAAAGTTACAAATGCGATGTGAAAACTTCTCAATTTGACATTATCATGAATAAGATGACTGCTTCAATGCCCAAAGATTTACCAAGACCTGAAAGACCGGAACTCAAAAAATACTGGCATCATAAAAGGGGTATGATAATACTCTTAGAAGGCAGGAAAGTATTTCCCTATATGCAGGAATTTTCGAGAAAAATGATTGCTCAGTTTGCTCTGGAATTGAATGGATTTTTTCTCCCGCTGGATAAGAAAAAAGAAAGAGATTTGCTTATAAGGAGTGCCAAAAAGTATGTCGAATTAAAGGGTGATAATGTTTTATTAAAAGTTGATTTTAATGATGCTATGTATGTGGATGGATTGTTTTATAAAACTGGGCTACCTTTGCCAGTTCAAGAAGTAAAGTCGATATCATTTACCATAAACAAATACAATGGCTTAATTAATAAGATGTCTATTACATCGGGGATAGATAAGATTGTTACTTATGAGTTAACAGCAGAATATGATAAGAAAGAAAACCATCATTTGTTAAAGGTTTTAAAATTATCAACCGATGATAATTCAGTAACTGCTGAATTTATAACAGAATTTGGTAAAATTAATGGATATTATCTGCCAGTGAAACAGATAAGAGTATTAGATGGAAAGGACATTCCTGAGGAGCAGAGAAAAATAACTATAGAGTTTACAAACTACCTTTTAAACAAAAAAATACCAGAGAAAATTTATAAAAATGAAAGATAAAAAACCAGATATTAAAGTTTTATTAACCAATTTAAAAACGCCTATGCCATGGCACAGGAAAGTTTATAAAATTTTTAAGAATAATTTTATCAAACTAATTACATTGAAAAACTGTTGTGGTCATCCTGGAGAACCAGGATGCTGACAGAAAGAATAATCACCGTTGGGTGATTGAAGGATTCCATAAGTAAGGGCTTCAGGTTGAAAATCAAATAAAGTACATATATTTATTTTCTATGTCTCTTGGTATGTTCTTCTCTGTAGCAATATTGCACAAATCTTCAATCGTTATACTATCGAAAATTTTTTCCACTTCTTTAGAAATCTTTTCCCATACTGGCATTGTAACACATTCTTCAAGTTGCTCACATTTATTACCTTTTCTGCTTTTACAAGGAACCAGATCAAAACTTTTATCCACGGCTCTGTAGATATCACCCAGGGTAATTTCTTTTGGTGGTTTTGTAAGTATATATCCCCCCTTTGGTCCCCTTTCACTTTTGACAATACCAGCTTTTTTTAACCTATGAAAAATCTGTTCTAAATATCTTTGTGATATATTTTGCCTTTTAGAAATATCCTTAACCTGAGCAGAAGTTCCACTACAATGATAGGCAAGGTCAAAAATAGCTCTTACGCCATATCTTGTTTTAGTAGAGATTTTCATATAATCACCCCCAACAATATAAAAGAATTAAAAAATATTTTAACATAAATAGTCAAGAAAAATTTTTTTATGGAATAAGAGGTTTAATTATGTTAAAAAAAATGTTATGTATTTTGGACTTCTTGTTAAAAAAAGTAAAGAAGCTGAAATGTTCTCAAAAAAGTTAATTAAATGGCTGAAAAAAAGAGATATTTTAGCCAAAACAATTAATCCTGAAACTGACAATATTAAGGAATATGATGTGATAGTTGTAATAGGTGGAGATGGAACACTTCTATACGCATCAAGACTACTAAAAGGTGAAAAAAAACCCATTCTTGGAATAAACATGGGTGGGCTTGGTTTTTTAACTGAAATAGCACCTGATGAGGCATTTAAAGTAGTTGAGTGTTTTCTTAGTAATAGCTGTAAAATAAGTGAAAGAATGATGTGTGATGTAAAATTATTTAGAAAAAATAAATTAATTAAATCTGCAACAGTCCTTAATGATGCAGTTATAACTAAGGGTAATTTAGCCAGGATGATTGAGCTTGAAACGTTTGTAAATGATAGCTTTCTTAGTAAATATCGATCAGATGGATTGATAGTTTCAACACCTACCGGTTCTACAGCGTATGTTTTATCGGCAGGTGGTCCAATTATAACGCCTGATGTAAATTGTATGATATTATGCCCCATATGTCCCCACACTTTGACACATAGACCCATAGTAATTGCTTCTGAAGCTAAAATAGAAATTGTTATAAAATCTGGTTCAGATGTTTTTCTAACCCTTGATGGTCAGGAAGGGCATCCCTTATCACAATATGATAAAATTGTTGTAACTAAATCTGATAAGAAGACATTTATAGTAAACTCTCCTTTTAAAAACTATTTCGAAATATTGAATAATAAGCTTCGTTGGGGAGAAAGATAATGCTCCTTGAATTAAAAGTTAGAAACTTTGCTATTATAGAAAATGTGAGATTAAATTTTGTTGAGTCTTTTAATGTTCTTACAGGAGAAACAGGTGCTGGTAAGTCTCTCATTATAGATGCAATTCTTGCTCTTATGGGTAGGGGTAGTGGTGATTATGTAAGAACTGGATGTGAAAAAGCAGAAATAGAAGCAATATTTTCAGTGAATGAAATAATTAAGGAATATTCATCAGATGAAGAAGACCTGTTAATAATAAAGAAAATTATATTTTCTAATGGAAAATCAAGACAATATTTAAATGATAGCTTTGTCACTCAATCTAAGGTAAAAGAAGTCTTACAAAAACTAATTCATGTTTATGGCCAGAGTGAAGCAAAAGATTTATATGATACTGCTTATCATACCAGATTATATGATATCTACTGTGATAATGAGTATTTGAAGGAGAATTTAAAAAAGTTGATTTTCGAAGGCAGGAGGATAAAGAAAGAATTGACTGATCTTGAAGAAAAGGAACAAAAGAGACTCCAGGAAATAGATTTTTTGAAATTCCAGATAGATGAAATTGAAAGAGCAAATATTTCTTCAGTTGATGAGGATATAAAATTAGAGCATAAAAGAAATATTTTGCAGAATAAAGAAAAAATTTTAAGGGGTATAAATGAGGTTTATAATATCCTTTATGGTGCAGAAGATTCAGTATATGATTTATTGTCAAAGGGGCTTAAGATTCTTACAGGTATTCCTGAAAAGGATGAGAAGGTAGAAGAACACGAAAAGGAATTACATGGTATGCTTGATATAGTTAGAAGTTGTGCAGATGATTTTAATGATTACATAAGTACACTTGAGTTTGATGGTGATGATATAAATGATATAGAAGCAAGATTGGATACATTAAATAAGTTAAAAAGAAAGTATGGTGGTTCTCTTGATAGTGTGATTAATTATTTGAACGAAGCAAGAGAAAAGCTGGGAAAGCTTGAGCATCTGGAAATGGAAAAAAAAGAGTTCGTAAATAATTTGAATATAATAAGAGAGAAAATAAATAATATTGCCACCAATCTCTCTCAAAAAAGACAGAAGTTTATAAAAGATTTTGAGAAGAATATTGTAAATCAGTTAAAAGATTTAGGAATGGCAAAAAGTGAATTTAGGGTTGTCTTAAATGAGGCTAAAATTGATAATCCCGAAGACATGCCGCTTAGTGGAAAAGAGTCTGTAGAATTTTATTTTGCTTCTCATATAGGAGAGGCTATAAGGCCGCTTAGCAATGTTGCATCGGGTGGTGAACTTTCAAGGATAATGTTAGCAATAAAAAATGTTATACCAAAAGAAGAGAAGATGACAATTATTTTTGATGAAATAGATAGCGGCGTTGGAGGAAAAACAGGAGAGATGTTAGGCAAGAAATTGAAGGAGATTGCAAATCATCATCAGGTAATATGTATAACCCATTTGCCTCAGGTAGCAGTTTGGGCTGATAAACATATTAAAATCAATAAAGATGAAACAGGAGAAAGGGTTAAAGTAGTTGTGAGTGAATTAGATGAAGAATCCAGAGTATTTGAAATTGCCAGAATGTTAGGTGGTAATATTTCTGAAAAAGGTTTAGAATATTCTAAAGAAATGATAAATAAAGTAAGAGAGGCAATATAATGGAATTAAGAAAGGCTGTCGTAAAGGATGCAAAGATAATACATCAATTGCTAATAGAAGGTGCGAAAAGTGGCGAATTATTGCCCAGGTCTTTGAATGAAATATATGACAATATAAGAGATTTTTTCGTTTTATATGAAAATGACGAGTTGATAGGTGTAAGTGCACTTCATATATGCTGGGAGGATCTGGCAGAAGTTCGTTCTCTTCTTGTAAGAAAAGATATGAGGGATAAAGGGCTTGGTAGTATATTATTAAACAGTTGTCTTGAAGAAGCGAAAAAAATGGGTGTTAAGCGAATTTTTGCTCTAACCTATAAAGTTAACTTTTTTAAAAAGCATGGTTTTAAAGAGATAGATAAAAGAGAATTGCCACACAAAATCTGGTCAGATTGCATCAAATGCTCAAAATTTCCAGATTGTGATGAAGAAGCAGTTGTTATTGAGTTAGAGGATTGATTATGGAAAAGATAATTGATGCTTTAAAAAAAAGATATAAGAATTTTGAGGTATGGCTGGAAGATAGAAAAACAATTACTATTGAAGAAACTGAGGATGGTTTAAGAGAGGAAAGTCATTCCAAGAAAGAATTGGCGGTGAGGGTTTTTAAAGATGGCTTGGTTGGATTCGGTTATTCAAGTGGTGTGGAAAATCTTGAAATTTTAATAGAAAATGTTGAACTATCTATAAAATATTCAGAAAAAGATGATTGTAACGTTCTTCCAGAACCTGATTATGAAGAAAATATTATACATGGTATAGAAAGGGGCTTTGATTTTAATGGCTTATATCTAAAGATCAATGAAATGAAAGATACCCTTAAAGATAAAAGCTATTTGAAGAGTATTGAAAGATTATCGGGTAGTATTGAGAATAGAAAAATTAGTTTTTTCAATTCATTGAAGGGATTTAAATATCAAAATATACAAAAATATGCTTTGGGTGTTGTTGTAGTTGTTAAAAAAAATGGAGATGAAAAAATTGAATGGGATTTTGGTATTAATGATAAATTAGAATGTTTGGATTCGAAAACAATAGCAGATAGGGCTTACAATAGAGCGATTAATTTGCTAAATTCATCACCAACTTATACTGGTGAATATACAGTACTTTTTGAACCAAGAGCTTCATGCGATTTTTTAGAAGTTTTTGCTCAGAGTTTTATTGCGGAAAATGTTTTTAAGAAACGTACTCTTCTAACAGACAACATATTTTTTTCAGAAAAAATAAATTTAATTGATAATCCTAAGGTTTCAGAAAGTAGTTTAAGTTTTTTCTTCGATGGAGAAGGATTTACAGGAAAAAGCAAGCTATTAGTTGAAAAGGGAATGGTGAAAAATTTTCTTTATGATAGTTATTATGGAAAAAAGATGGGAAAGGAATCTACAGGTAACTCTATAAGAGCTAAAGTTTCAGCTCCACCAAGGAATTGGTTTTCAACCATAGTTTTGGAAAATGGGCAAGATGATATAAGAAACTATATAAAAGGTAGGAAAATAATAAACATTGTTTCTTTAATAGGTATGCATTTAGTGAATCCTGTTACCGGGGATTTTTCTGTTGGATTTGAAGGATTTCTCCTTGATGATGGGAATTATGTTAAAGCCCTTTCTGGCGTTTCAATAGCCGGAAATTTAAAAGATTTTTATAAGAATGTAATAGCAATAGGTAAGGATTTTTGTGTTTATGGACAAACGGGAAGTCCAACAATTTTAGTCGATGGCATTGTGGTATCCGGGATTTAATGAGGCTTAGTT
>ENA-ORXB01003079-ORXB01003079.1-sediment-metagenome-genome-assembly--contig:-NODE-3079-length-12489-cov-16.033274_pt1 | contig 12489 bp, 14 predicted proteins | sample MGYA00237863_ERZ511475 | MGnify/ENA primary metagenome ERZ511475 (study PRJEB26305, sample SAMN06343858) | sediment metagenome | isolation source: hot spring sediment | place: Canada: British Columbia...
CCGTGGAGCGTTTCTCCCACGTCATGCACATCGTCAGCGACGTGCGCGGCCGTCTGCGGCCCGGCTGCGACGCGGTGGACGTGCTGCGGGCCTGCTTCCCGGCCGGGACGGTGACGGGGGCGCCGAAGGTGCGGGCCATGGAGATCATCGACGAACTGGAGCCTGTGGCGCGGGGTCCTTACGCCGGCGCCGTGGGCTATATAGGCTTCTCCGGGAACATGGACACCGCCATCACCATCCGCACCATCGTCCTCGCCGGGGGGCGCGCTTACCTGCAGGCGGGCGCGGGCATCGTGGCCGACTCGATCCCGGAGCGCGAGTACGTGGAGACGGTGAGCAAGGCCAAGGCGCTGCTGCGGGCGCTGGAGCTGGCGGGGCGGCGCTACCGGGAAGGCGGGGGGGCGGCATGATGGCCAGCGTGGTGGTGATCGACAACTACGACTCCTTTACCTACAACCTGGTGCAGTATCTGGGTGCCCTGGCCGAGGAGGCGGGGGGCGGCCGGGGAGAGGCGGGGTTCGAGGTTCTGGTGTTCCGCAACGACCGGCTGGATGCAGGCGCGCTGGAGGCGCTGGCCCCCGCGGCTGTGGTCATCTCGCCCGGGCCGGGGACCCCCGCACAGGCGGGAGTCGGCCTGGAGGTCATCCGTCGCCTGGGCCCGCGGGTGCCCATCCTCGGCGTCTGCCTGGGGCACCAGTGCATCGGCGCCGCCTACGGAGGAGTCGTGCGCCGCGCCGCGTCGCCGGTACACGGCAAGGTGTCGTCCATCTTCCACGACGGCCGCACCATCTTTCGGGGCATCCCCAACCCATTCCAGGCCACACGCTACCACTCCCTGATCGTGGAGCGCGCCTCCCTCCCCGAGGAACTGGAGGTCAGCGCCTATCTGGAGGACGGCACGGTAATGGGCGTGCGGCACCGGGAGCACCCCGTGGAGGGGGTGCAGTTTCATCCGGAGTCGATCCTCACAACCTACGGGCGGCAGATCCTGGCCAACTTCCTCCGCCTGGCGGGACTGGCGGTGGAGGCCCACGCCGCCGCCGGGCCGTCCCGGGGTGCCATGGTCGCGGATGCCGCCACACGTGGGGCGGGAGGTGTGTAGCGTGGACCTGCGGGAGACCATCCGCCGGATCGTCGCCGGGGAGGACCTCAGCGAGGCGGAGGCCCACGCCGCGCTGGGCGTGATCATGGACGGGGAAGCCACGCCGGCCCAGATCGCCGCCTTCGTCACCGCCCTGCGGATGAAGGGGGAGACGGTGGAGGAGATCGCCGGGTGCGCGCGGGCCATGCGCGAGCGGGCGCAGCGTATCCGGCCGCGGGTGGACGAGCTGGTGGACGTGGTCGGCACCGGCGGTGACCGGGTGAGCACGTTCAACATCTCCACGACCACGGCGTTGGTGGTGGCGGGGGCCGGTGCCTACGTTGCCAAGCACGGCAACCGCGCGGTGAGCCGCCGCTCGGGGGCCGCGGACGTGCTGGAGGCCCTGGGCGTGAACATCCAGGTGGATGCCCGGGTCGTGGCCGAGTGCATCGAGGACATCGGCATCGGGTTTCTCTTTGCCCCGCTCTACCACCCGGCTGTGCGCCATGCCGCAGGCCCCCGCCGGGAGATCGGCATCCGCACGGTCTTCAACATCCTCGGGCCGCTGACCAATCCCGCCGGAGCGCGGCGCTACCTGGTGGGCACCTACGATCCGGCGCTGACCGAGGTCATGGCCCGGGTCCTGGCGGAGCTGGGCGCGCGGCGCGCCCTGGTCGTGCACGGCGATGGGATGGACGAGCTCTCCACCCTGGGACCCACTCGGGTCTCCGAGGTGGAGGACGGGAGCGTGCGCACGTATACCCTGGACCCGTCAGAGCTGGGCCTCAGCTCTCCGCCGCCCGAGGCCCTTGCAGGCGGCGCGCCGGAGGATAACGCGCGGATCACGGAGGCAGTGCTCCGCGGCGAGCCAGGACCGCCACGGGAGATCGTCCTGCTCAACGCGGCCGCGGCGCTGCTGGTCGCCGACCTGGCCGGGGACCTGCGGGAGGGCATGGTCCTGGCCGCCCGGGCCATCGACTCCGGCGCGGCCTACGAGCGTCTGGAGGGGCTCCGCGTTCGCACCCGCGTGGCGACGGCGTGACGGGTCCGCCTCTTTCTGGCTATGGGGTGAGAGGCATGCCTCTTCTGGAGCAGATCGCTAAGCACAAGCGGCTGGAGGTGGCCGTCGCCGCGGCCATGGTCTCCCCGGCGACGGTGCGGGAGCGAGCCCGCCAGGCACCTCCTCCGCGGGACTTCGCCGGCGTACTGCGTTCTGGCGATCTGGCGCTGATCGCTGAGATCAAGCGCCGCTCACCGGCATCCGGCCTCCTGCGCTCACAGGTAGACGCGGCGGCGCTGGCGCGGGAGTACGTGGCGGGCGGAGCACGGGCCCTCTCCGTGGTCACGGATGGGCGCTTCTTCGGTGGCCGTGTGGATGACCTGGTGGCCGCGCGTGCCGCGGTGCCGGTCCCGGTTCTGCGCAAGGACTTCGTCCTGCAGCCCTACCAGGTCTACGAGTCCCGGGCCCTGGGCGCCGACGCCCTGTTGTTGATCGCCGCGCTGCTGGATCTGCCGGCGCTGGGGGCTCTGGTGGCCCTGTGCGCAGACCTGGGGATGGCTGCGCTAGTGGAAGTGCACAGCGAGAGGGAGACGGAGGCTGCCCTGCGCGCGGGGGCGCACCTTATCGGGATCAACAACCGCGACCTGCACACCTTTGCGGTTGACCTGGAGACCACCGCTCGCCTCCGGGCCCGCCTGCCGCGGGACGTGCTGGTGGTCAGTGAGAGCGGCATCCACACCGCGGCGGATGTGACCCGCCTGCGTCCCTACGCCGATGGGGTCCTGGTGGGCACCGCGTTGATGCAGAGCGAGCAGCCCGCCGCCGCGGTGCGGGCGCTGCTGGATGGAGGGAACGAGCGTGAAGCACGGTCGACTACTCACCGGTGACCGGCCCACCGGCAAGCTGCACCTGGGCCACTACGTGGGCACCCTGGCCAACAGGGTGCGCCTGCAGGAGCAGTACGAGTGCTACTTCTTCCTGGCAGACTACCACCTGCTGACCACGCGGCTGGAGGGCCTGGAGGAGGTGGAGGACAACATCCGCGACATCGTCCTGGACTACCTCAGCGTGGGCATCGACCCGCAGAAGGCCACGATCTTCCTCCAGTCGCGGGTGCCGCAGATCCCGGAGATCGCCCTGATCTTCTCCATGCTGGTGACGGTGCCACGGGCGCAGCGCGTGCCCACCCTGAAGGAGGTAATGCGCGATCTGCACATAGCTCAGCCGTCGGTGGGGTTGCTGGCCTACCCAATCCTGCAGGCGGCGGACATCCTCAGCGTGCGCGCGGAGATCGTCCCTGTGGGCAGGGACCAGGCCTCCCACCTGGAGCTGACGCGGGAGATCGCGCGGCGCTTCAACGAGCTCTTCGGCCCGCTCTTCCCCGAGCCGCAGACCCTCATCGGCGACGTCCCTACCCTGCCGGGGATCGACGGGAAGGCGAAGATGAGCAAGTCGCTGGGCAACGCCATCTTCCTCTCCGACGACGAGCGGGAGGTTACGCAGAAGGTGATGCGCATGTACACCGACCCCACGCGCATCCACCCCACGGATCCGGGGCACGTGGAGGGGAACCCGGTCTTCATCTACCACGACGCCTTCAACGCGGACAAAGAGGAGGTGGCGGAACTCAAGGAGCGGTACCGCAGGGGCGCTGTGGGGGACGTGGAGGTAAAGCAGCGCCTGGCCCGGGCTCTGAACTCTTTCCTCGAACCCATCCGGGAGCGGCGGCGGCAGTACAGCGCCCGTCCGCAGATCGTGGATGACATCCTGGCGGAGGGCTGCCGCCGCGCGCGTGAGGAGGCCGCCCGCACCCTGGAGATGATGAAGGCGCACATGCACATGGACTACTTCGCCGGGGCGGTTGGGGCGGGTGCCCGAGGGTGAGGCCGCGCGTCAGGGTGAAGATCTGCGGGGTCGCCGCCCCCGAGGTTGCGAGGGCGGCGGCCGCGGCCGGTGCGGATGCGGTGGGGCTGGTCTTCGCAGAAAGCCGCCGCAGGGTGACGGTGGCGCAGGCGGAGCAGGTCGCCGCTGCCCTGCCGCCCTTCGTGGCGGCGGTGGGGGTCTTTGTCGACGCGCCTGTGGAAGAGGTGCTGGCCCTGGCCCACGGCATCCCGCTGGACGTGGTGCAGCTCCACGGAGAGGAGCCTCCAGAAGAGGTGGCGGCGCTGCGCGCCCAGGGCCTGCGGGTGGTGAAGGCGCTGCGCGTGGGCGACCGGTTTGATGCCAAGGAGTTGGAGCGCTACCGCGCGGCTACCGCCGTGCTGCTGGACACGCGCACGGCGGGCGCGGCCGGTGGCACGGGGAGATCGTTTGACTGGGTCCTCGCCCGGGGGTTGAGCGAAAGGATGTCGGTGATCCTCTCCGGCGGGCTCACGCCGGAGAATGTCACCGAGGCCCTGGAGGTCGTCCGTCCCTACGCGGTGGATGTCAGCAGCGGTGTGGAGACTGACGGGCGGAAAGATCCGGAAAAGATCCACGCCTTCATCGAGGCGGTGCGGCGTTGGGAATGTAGGGGGGAGATGCGGTGAGGGGCGTGGCGAGTGCAGACCGGCGCGGTTACTTCGGCGCGTTCGGCGGGAGGTTCGTCCCGGAGACGGTGATCCCGGCCCTAGAGGAGCTGGAAGAGGCCTACGCCCGCCTGCGCCAGGACGCCGCCTTCAGGGAGCGCTACTTCCTGTACCTGCGCACCTACGCCGGGCGGCCCACCCCTCTGTTCTTCGCCGCTCGCCTCTCCCGGGCGCTGGGTGCCGTGCGCGTCTACCTGAAGCGCGAGGACCTGCTGCACACCGGCGCGCACAAGATCACCAACGCCCTGGGGCAGGCGCTGCTGGCGCAGGCCATGGGCAAGCAGCGGGTCATCGCCGAGACAGGCGCCGGTCAGCACGGCGTGGCCACGGCCACGGCGGCGGCGCTGCTGGGGTTGCAGTGCGTCGTCTACATGGGCACCGAGGACATGGCCCGACAGCGCCTCAACGTGGTGCGCATGCGTCTTCTGGGCGCCGAGGTGGTGCCCGTGGATTCGGGCAGCCGCACACTCAAGGACGCCATCAATGAGTCGTTGCGCGACTGGGTGACCAACGTGCGCTCCACCTTCTACGTCATCGGGTCGGTGGTCGGCCCGCATCCCTACCCCACCATCGTGCGCGACCTCCAGTCGGTGATCGGGAAGGAGGCGCGGGCGCAGGTCCTGGAGGCTGAGGGACGCCTTCCAGATGCCGCCGTGGCCTGTGTGGGCGGGGGCTCCAACGCCATCGGGCTCTTCCAGGCCTTCCGCGACGACCAGGTGCGGCTGGTCGGTGTGGAAGCCGGCGGCCACGGTCTGGAGAGCGGGCGGCATGCCGCCACCCTGACCGCCGGGCGCCCGGGCGTGCTGCACGGGGCGCTCACCTACCTGCTGCAGGATGCCCACGGGCAGGTGCTGCCCACCCACTCCATCTCCGCCGGCCTGGACTATCCCGCGGTCGGCCCCGAGCACGCCTACCTCAAGGAGAGCGGGCGGGCGGAGTATGTGGCGGTGACGGATGAGGAGGCGCTGGAGGGATTCCAACTGCTGGCGCGGACTGAAGGCATCCTCCCGGCGCTGGAGCCGGCGCACGCCATCGGCTACCTTCCGCGGCTGGTGTCGGCCCTGCCGCGGGGTGCCGTGGTGGTTCTCGGGTTGTCCGGTCGCGGGGACAAGGATGTGGAGGTGGTGGCCCGCGCTCTGGAGAGGAGCAGTGAGCCGGATCGCTGAGGCGTTCGCCAGGCTGAATCGGCCGGCCCTGATCCCTTTCCTGATGGCCGGTGATCCAGACCTGGCGCGCAGCGCGCGGCTGCTCCGCACCGCGGCACGGGTTGGCGACATCCTCGAAGTCGGCGTACCCTTCTCCGACCCCGTCGCCGATGGCCCCACGATCCAGCGGGCTGGCCAGCGGGCGCTGGCCGCGGGGGTAAACCTGCGCGACGTCCTGGACCTTGTGCGCGACTTGAGCTGCATTCACGCCCAGGGGCCCGCCGCGGACCCTCGTGCCGGAGCCCATCGCATAGATGGTGGACGCCTGTTGGGAGGTCCGCCTGTCGTCCTACTTACCTACTTTAACCCCGTCGTGCAGTTCGGAGTGGAGCGGTTCTGCACGGAGGCGCGGGCCGCAGGCGTGGATGGGGTGGTCATTCCCGACCTGCCGGCGGATGAGGCCGACGCGTTGATCGCCCCTGCTCGCGACGTCGGCCTTGACACCATCTTCCTGGTGGCACCCACCACCTCGGACGAGCGCATCGCTCTGGCCGCTGGACGCAGCCGAGGGTTCCTCTACTGCGTCTCCCTGACCGGCGTGACCGGCGCACGTACGGACGTCCCGCCGGAGGTGGTGGGACTGGTGCGGCGGGCGAAGGCGCTGACCGCCCTGCCCGTGTGCGTGGGCTTTGGCATCTCCACACCGCGGCAGGCGCAGGCGATCGGGGGGCTGGCCGACGGGGTGATCGTGGGCAGCGCGCTGGTGGAGGTGGTGGAGGGGGCGGGGACAGACGCGGAGGAGGCCCTGGCCGGCTTTCTAGCACGACTCCGTGACGCCCTGGCCACCACGCGGCCTGTGGAGCCTGGCATCTCACAATCGCCGCCCCGGCGGTAGCGTCATCTTTCCTTCCCTCTTGGGCTTGCGGCCTCCCCGGAAACCGGCACAGAGCCTCCGATGAGTGATCGGTGGCAGTCTATCCTCTGCGGGCGGAGGCCAACGGATTGGCCGACAAGGGTTTGGTCGATAGGCAGCCGCCACGGCTCCTCGACCGTGTACGCGACGCCGTGCGCAGGCGTCATTACAGCCGTCGCACGGAGGAGGCGTACCTCTCGTGGATCCGTCGCTTCATTCTGTTTCACGGGAAGCGCCATCCCGCGCAGATGGGGGTCGATGAGATCACGCGGTTCCTGACAGCGCTTGCCGTCCAGGGAAAGGTGGCCTCCTCCACTCAGAATCAGGCCGTGAGCGCGCTGCTCTTCCTGTACCGCGAGGTGCTCGGGCAAGAGATCCCCTGGCTCGATAGCCTCGTGTACGCGAAGCGATCGCGGAGGCTCCCCGTCGTCCTGACGCGCGATGAGGTGCGAGCCCTGCTGGAGCACCTGCACGGCGTCCCCCGCCTGATGGCGCTGCTCCTCTATGGGGCCGGGCTGCGGCTCCTGGAGTGCGCGCGGCTGCGCGTGAAGGATATCGACTTCGCCTCGAACCAGATCGTGGTGCGGGCCGGCAAGGGCGAGCGGGACCGCGTGACGATGTTGCCCGCCGCAGTGAAGGCGGACCTCGCCCGGCACCTCGAGGCCGTGCGACGCCAGTACGACCAGGACCTGCGGCGCGGGGCGGGCTGGGTCGAGCTTCCCGGCGCCCTGATGCGCAAGTACCCCCACGCGGGCCGGGAGTGGGGCTGGCAGTGGGTCTTTCCGGCCACGCGCATCTATGTGGATCGCGTGACCGGCCAGCGACGCCGCCACCACCTCCACGAGACCGTCCTCCAGCGGGCGGTCAAAGAGGCGGCGCGGCGCGCCGGGATCGCCAAGCGCGCGACCTGCCACACTTTCCGTCACTCGTTCGCCACTCACCTGCTCGAGGACGGGTGCGACATCCGCACGGTCCAGGCGCTGCTCGGGCACCGGGACGTGAGCACCACCATGATCTACACGCACGTGCTGAACCGTGGGCCGGGGGCGGTCCGCAGCCCGGCCGATCGGTTGGCCGGGGTGTAGAGGGCGGGCCGGAGCCGATGGCGCACTGGGCTGGTGAAAGCCTCCCGTGGCTTTCCCTGACCGTGACCGCCTGCCTTGTCTTGCTGTACTTGCAGGGGTGGCTTAGGCCGGCTATAGTGGAGCCCAAAGACCGCCAGCCACGAGCTTGCGGGACGCACTGCGGGCTGGAGTAGGCGGGTCTGCCTAGCTGGGATCGGGTGTATGCCGCGAGACCGTGCCATCTAAGGATACCGTGGGGGACTGGCGTAGGGGGGTGGCAGTGTTTAGACTGCGGGGCTCGCTGTGTTGTGGTGATTGGGCGGTTCAGCCTAATTCTTGTTGGGCGGCTTCGCCCAATCTCATTTATTAGGTAAGGAGTGAAACACGATGACACAAAACAAGTATTCCACCCTTAATCAACTGACAGGTTATTCTTTCCCCGCCTACGCCAGCCCAGGGACTGAGGCCCGCGCTCAGACAATTGCAGCGCGTTGCGAAAGAGCGTATCGCTTCCTCGGCGAAACGCTGAATTCCAATGCCCAAATACGCGTACTCATTCTTGCACCCGAAGATTGGGAAAGGTTTACAGGCTCGCCGATGTTTGGCGTTCCGCACACGGTGGACACACAGACGGTCGTGGTTGCGGGACAAGATAGTGAACTTTGGAAAATGATTGTGCCGCCGATGGAGTCTCTTCCGCCCGATACGGCGCACACCCTTTGCAAGGTTTACCACCAAGCCGATGGTTCGGTCAGCGTGGCATCGTATATGGATTTGTTGCCCGTTCACGAAATCGGTCACTTGTTTATTGACCAAACAGCCAACACCTTTGATTTTCACCTGCCGCGCCGCTGGTTGATAGAACTGTTTTGCAATCTCTGTCTGCACGCTTATGTGGCGAAGGAAGAGCCAGCCGAAATGGAATGTCTGTCAGCATTGCCAGAAGCGGTGACTGCCCTCGGCTACCGCCATCTGGAACATACTAATCTGGATGAATTCGAGCAGTTGTATGCAGGCATGGAGCCGCCCAATTTCGTCTGGTATCTCAGTCAACTGCATCTCGCGGCGCATCACATCTACGATGCAGGCGGTATCGAATCTGTACAGGCGATGTTTAGAACCATTGTGCAATCGAAAGATAACGTCTCCGACGAGCAACTCGCGGTGCAGTTGCGAGAGAATGTTCATCCGAATGCCGCAAAAGTTTTGACTATGTGGCCTGATGTGAAGTTCTAGAACAATAACGCCGCCCAACACGCGCTTGCACCTGACGCCGCGCCGCGGCGCAGGTGAAGCGCAAACCGTTATGCCGTCGGAGCAATCCTGCCGCGAGGGATCGAGGCTAGGTCCATGAAGCTTCGTTTCACTGTTGGCCCCCTCGCCGCGTCGCTCGTGACGGCGTTCTCACAACACTCGGCGAGAGCGCAGGGGGCCGACTCCAGCGTGAATGCAAGCGAGAGCCGCATCCCGGTTGGCCCCACGTCGCTCTACGCCCGATCGACTGGGCGAGGACAGCCCGTCATCGTCCTCCACGGCGGGCCCGACTTCGACCACCGTTACCTCCTGCCCGATCTGGACCAACTCAAGGATCAGTTCCGTCTCATCTACTACGATCAGCGCGGGCGTGGGAGATCCGCCGAGAACGTCCGGCCAGAGGACGTTTCGCTCACGTCCGACCTAGACGACCTCGACAAGGTCAGGCAGTACTTTCGGCTGGACGCCCCAGTGTTGCTCGGGCACTCCTGGGGCGCGCTGCTGGCCCTGGAGTACGCTCTACGCCACCCGACACGTATGTCTCATCTGATCCTGATGAATCCTGCGCCGGCCTCGGCAGGCGACGTGGCGGTTCTGCGGAAGGCGTATCTGGAGAAACTCGGGGCCGACATGGATCGGCAGCGAGAAATCGTGGCAAGCCCCGCCTATCAAGCAGGTGATCCTGAGGCGGTCAGTGCGCGCTATCGGATCCACTTCAAGCCAGCGCTGAAGCGCGCCAAGGACTACGAGAGGCTGATGGGGAGGATGAAGGCTGCATTCTTCAGCCAGGGAAAAGAGGGTATCCTAAAGGCTCGAGCCATCGAAGACCGACTGTATCGCGACACGTGGGAGATGCCCGGCTACAATCTGATGCCCAAGCTGCGTAGCCTGCGCATTGCGACCCTCGTCATTGCCGGCGATCACGATTTCATCCCGCTGGAGATCGCGGAGCATATCGGGCACGCCATTCCGAACGCCCAGCTGGTTAGGATTGAAGATTGCGGGCATTTCGCCTTTCTCGAATGCGCTGATGAAGTCCGACGCGCGTTCAACGACTTCCTTCGGCGACCTCGAGAATAGAGCGTGACGTACGCCAGTGGCGGCATAACAAGCCATTGAAGCTGACGGTCGCCCGCGGCGCCCGCAGCTTATTGGCAAGCCGTTAGGTCGACCGAGGAGAAGCGTGAGCCGCCGCGACTTGGTGAGGTGGTCTGGCGGGGGTGAGGTGGTCTGACGGCTGCGCTCCCCCCTACGCTGGGCGGTGCCGGGGAGACCGGATGGTGGAGACTCGGCCGGAGAAGTGGAGCGGCGCCTGCGGCAGGCGCCGCCGGCGCCGGTGGAGGCGTGCTCCTCGTGATTGAGGATCTCGTGGAGCGGAGGAGGCGCCCTAACACGCCGTTTGAGCCGGCGGCGGGATTGCTGCGAACTCCCGCCCCGACGCGCTGCTTTGCCCGCCGCGGCTCAACGGCAGGCCGTTAGGCGTATCACGAAGCAAGAAGCATAAAGACTTTAGCGCGAAGGAATGCGGCCGTGCCAGGCGAAGGCCGCAGCGGCTTCAGGAGAGACGGGATGCGGCTCGTGAGGGCCAAGATGCTTTATGGGGTAGACGTTGTCAGGCTCACCGCGGAGGATTACCTTGAAGGGAGCGTCTTGCGTAACGCGCGCAAGGGACACATCTGCATTCAGTGCGGCGATTTCATTCGCAAGGGTGATCAGTATGTTCACTATAGCGATGCCGATCCCCCCATCGTCGGCGACAAGTACTGCTTGGTCTGCGCTGCTAAATTTCTGCGGCCCATTGAGGTCATCGAAGTCCTTGAGGAATGACATGAAGCAGGGGTAGGGACCTGGTGCGCCATGCGGGTCGGTATCGTAGTGAGTCGGCCGTTCGGATCGACTACTCCCTGGGCTGGTGGTTCGTGGGCTATCGACAGCGTACTGGGACCGGCCCGGCGGCGCTTGAGCAGTTCAAGCAAGTCTCGCGGCTTGGCACGCGAGCGTTAGACGCAACCCATGAGAGAGGACGATCAAGCGGGCTACGAGCGGAGGATGTTCCACCAGTTCGCCGTCGATGCAGGATTACGCGTATCGCCGGAATCGATTCGAAGCGGTAATGCGCCGCAGCCGGATATCATTTGCCGAACTGCAGATGGCTCACAGCTTGGATTTGAACTTGTCCAGATTGTCGATCAAGGAATGGCGCGCGACGTCAGCAACCAAGTATGCATGCAATCCCTGCTTCGCGAGGCATACGATGCTTTGCCGCGGAGCCGACGTCTTGCGCTTCGACGACGCCTCAGGAATGCCCTCGTCGGAGTCTGGCTTACCGGTCCCGCTTCCCGCACGGCACGCCAGGCGGCGGTACCGCAGATACTCGCTGCCCTTGAGGCGATTGATCCCAACGCTACGGGCGAGCTGCCGTTGGATGCCTATCCCGGCTTGCGAGCGGTTGTCAGGCGACTGATCGTAAGTAGAGGAAAGTTCGTGGGGCCCTCTTTCTCCGTACTTGTGGGCGGGTCTCTGGATGATCCCATAGTTGCCAAGGTTCGCGCCAAGTTTGCCAAGATCTATTCCTTGCCGTTTCCCATCGAACTTCTTGCTTTCTATGAGCTGCAGCTCCCCTCGCCGGACTCCCTTTGGCTGTCTCCACTACAACAATTCGTCGTTCAAAATCTGGCCGCGTCGCCGTTCCACAGGGTCTGGGTATACGATGCTATTGAACGGAGGGTGCGTTACGTATTCCCGGCGCCCGGGGCTGGTGGCGCCAAACCGGGCGCTGGAGTGGCCCGCCATCTTGTGGCCGAGCGACTTCTTGCGGGCGGCGGTGGGCGGCGGCCACTCAGCGCCAGTCGTTAGACGGTCGCGGCATGGAGAGGTAAGATCGAGACATGCCGGTCGTCTCTGTCTTCTTCGGGATCGTAATACGGATGTTCTACCGCGAGCACGGAGTCCCGCACTTTCACGCGGAGTACCAGGGCCAACAGGCGACCTTTACCTTCGACGGGGATCTACTGGCCGGTACGCTGCGGTCCCGGACTGCGCTCCGCCTGATCAAGGAATGGGCGACCGCGCACCGGCCGGAGTTGGAGGCTAACTGGAAGCGGCTAAAGGTGGGCGAGCCACTGGAGAGGATCGCGCCGCTGGACTGAGGAGGCACATTATGGACTTTCTGCCAAGTGTGGTTCGGGCTGAGTACCGTGGCGAATATAGGATCCACCTCACATTCAACGATGGGGTGGAAAGCACGGTTGACTTCTCGCAATGGCTGGACGGTCCGGTCTTCGAGCCACTGAAGGACCCGGCATACTTCCAGCGCTTCTTCCTGGAGGGTGGAACAGTCGCGTGGCCGAACGGTGCCGACGTGGCGCCTGAGACTCTCTACGAGCGAGCCAAGTCGAGCGAGGCCGCCTAACCTGGCGCCGCAGCGGACGGCGCTGGGCGCCGCCGCTGAGCGCCACGCCGTTA
>ENA-ORXB01003084-ORXB01003084.1-sediment-metagenome-genome-assembly--contig:-NODE-3084-length-12471-cov-3.589963_pt1 | contig 12471 bp, 7 predicted proteins | sample MGYA00237863_ERZ511475 | MGnify/ENA primary metagenome ERZ511475 (study PRJEB26305, sample SAMN06343858) | sediment metagenome | isolation source: hot spring sediment | place: Canada: British Columbia...
TCTCCTCGCCGCGCGCCGAAGCCGCCAGCTCGATCATCTTCCGTTACAGGCCCGTTCGCACGAGCCCGAGCGAAGCGATCTTCCGATTGACGTTCTCCATCGCGACCAGATCAATGAGCATATTGGTCGCCGTATTATCGCTCAACACGATCATCAACACGCACAAATCGTAGATGCTCAGCTCGGACATTCCGTCGCCGAATTCCTTCAGGATCCCACTGCCCCCGACCATAGATGCCCTCTCGACGCGTCGCCGATCCGTCAGCCGAAACCGCCCTTCGTGCGCTTGCTTGTAGACCTCCATGAGAATGGGGATCTTGATCGCGCTCCCTTGCGGGAAGGTGAGATTCTCGTTGATGGCCAATCGCTCCCCATTCACCAGGTCCACGACGACGAGCCCCATCGCCCCCCGCGCGCTGGCGACGATCTCCCGAAGTCGCGCTTCGGTCTTCTCGCGAATGATCCTCACATTCTCCTCTTGAAGGGGAAATCCGACGAGGACCCCCGCGACGGCGAACATCCCATGCCCCAAAGCCCAGAGCCGAATCATCCGTCGGCGCATCATTTCCCCACCTCCTCATATAGGATCTCCATCTGAGAGACGGTATTATACCGTTCTGTGACGCATAATCGCCGATTTCACCCAGACGGGTGGCATCGGCGACCGGTCGTTTCCTGCTTCCTTGACCGGATGCTCGTAGACCGGACTCGGGTCCGTCCCGCCGCAGAGCCAGTCTCCACAGGCATAACTTCCCCCGGAACTCGGGATAGGGCCTTTGAGGGCGGCCAGCCCGTAGGATTGCAAATTCCGCGCCGCATTCAAGTCTCTGCCAAGCTCCAAGCCGCACTCCGGGCAACAAAAGGTGCGCTCGGAAAGGGGGCAGGCTGAGAGCTACCCACCCGCACCCCGAGCACCGCTTGGTGGAGGGAAAGCTCCTCGGAGCCACACTCAGCCGAGACCCGTACCACTTGGTCTTGTACTCCAACATCCGCCGGAAAGCGCCCCAACCTGCGTCGGCGATGAACCTGGCCAGGTTTCCGTTCTGCAAGAGCTTCTTCGCACCCAGGTCCTCCACCACAATGACCGGCTTAGTCCTCGCCAGCCAGCTGCTGACCTGGTGCAAGAAGTCCCGGCGGATGTTTTGTACCCAGCGGTGCAGACGAGCTAGACAGAGGACCACCTTGGCATGGTTCCGCGAGCCTTTCCGCTTCCGGGCCAGCCGGTGCGACCGGCGCCGCAAAAGCTGTAGCGCCCTCGCCAGCGGCCTAGGGACCTCCAGGCGCGTTCTATCTGACAGCACAAGAAATGACGTAAGGCCCAAGTCCACACCCACAGGCTCATCCTGCCGGAATGGGAGATCGAGCCGCTCGAGCTCGCAGGTCAAGCTCACGCACCAGCGGTCGGCTTCACGCGAGATGGTGGCCGAGAGAATTTTAGCCTTCCCTTCTGCTAACAGGGCTAGGAGCTTATCCGTTCGCTCCTTGGCACACACCCTGCCAATGCGGGGAAGGTGCACATGGCGTGTGAAAACCCGGATCGAGCCGGTGAAGCGCGCCGTGTTATCAGGCAGGGCCTTCTTCCGCTTGAAGTGAGGCCTCCGTGCCAGGCCCCGCCGCCAGTTCCGAAAGGCCCACTCCAAGTCCCGAAGCGCCTCTTGCGGCGCACACTTGGACACCTCCCGCCATCAGGGAGCGTGAAGGCGCTTCCACCGGTTCCACACCTTGTGGAGTTCCATGCCGGAAGGGATGCGCTTTTTTCTTCCAGCGCCTTCAGGCAAAGACCTAAGCTCCAGTTGTAGGCAAACCGGGCTGCTCCCACATGTTGGGCCAGGGCTTTCCTTGTGACCCTGTTGGGGTTCAGCTCAAATGTGTATGCCTACCCATGCCACACACTATAACCGCATGGCCCAAAGAATACAAAATCTAACCCGACGAGGCACTGGGCATTCATGTGTGCGACTGGGAGATTGACTTGCAAATTCACTTTTCTTTTGATCCCGCCGAAACCTGCATCACCTGGGCGGTGTCCCACTTGACTTCGGGCAAAGGTTGGGCGTAACGGGATTCGGCCAGCTTGGTGATGAAGTCGGTGAGGCGCTGTTTATCGAAAGCTTGAATCGTCGAAACAATGTCCTGCCAGTCTCGCTCGGGCGGGAGCCTTCCACCGGTGGCTTTTTGCCGCTCAGCGATCGTGAGCTGAAGGGCCTCGCGGGCCAGCATCATGCTCAGGGGAAGCTGGGCGGGGCAGCCCTGCCGATAGCATGTGCGCGCGATGGCGAGTTTCAGATCCTGCATTCGCTCAGCCAACCGATACACTTCGCGGAAGGTCAAAGCCCGCTCGTAAGGTTCAAGTTTTTCTCCCAGGTCGAGGCGAACTAGTCCGGCTCGCGTCGCCATCGTCATACCGAATTGACGCAGTTCTCTTCTGAGGGATGCGGGAAGCTCTGGGCTCAGTCCGTCAGACTGACTTTCCCTCACCACATTGGCCAGCACGCCGAGCGGTCCAGGTTCGTTAATCAGATCCGATATGGGAGTGTTCTTGAGTCTCGATTCAAGATATTGCCGGCCAAGGGAATAAAGTTCCGAGAGCGTAAGCTCATTGATAGCCCTTTTGATCTCACCTTGGTCAACCAAAGCGCGGGTGGAACTGGCCCGGCGTAACGAGAGGATGTCTTCCAGGCGGTTAATGACGGTTCGGGCTGCTGGGTCATCTGGGGTGCGTAGAGTTGAAAGCACCAGCACCTGCTCGCCGAGATCGATCGTGCGGGCTACGTATTCTAGGGCGCGGCTTGTTACGAAACGACGGTCCACGAGTTGGTACGAATTGAGGACGGTCGCCGTGAGAGACGATATTGGCGGAGCCTGAACGCTCGACGATGAGCCTCCGAAGTCGGGCGAGCGTGATTCGAGCTGAGCGAGCACGGAGCTGAGCCGCGCGACACTGCCGCGAACTGCTTTCCTCGCTGGATCAAATTGGGCCTCACCCCACGGGTCGGTGCTGAAGTCGTGGTTGCGAACCAGATCGGGATTGAAAGCAGCGCGATTCTCCTTTTCTTCTCTCGGGTTAAGCATTGCGGCGTAAATGGCACCAAGCAGGGCTTCGCCAACAAACGGCGCGACGCGGTGGCGCACCTCTTCGAGGGTGGAGAGGTCAACCGAAGCATTCAGTTGAGCCCCAAGCTCTTTTAACGAAGGCACTTTGACAGCGGGTTGTTTGGATTTCTTTTTCTTCGGCACAGGTGGCGGCTCGGGCTCAACAAATTTTTCGAGTGCGGCCTGGAGCTGGCGGAGATGAGCCGGTTCGGACGGCTTTCTCTCCAGTGCATCGAGTGCGACCAGAGCATCAACGACCGCTGCGAGCCTGGTATGCTTTTGCCATTCTAGCACGCGACTGATTCGATCCTGGTCGGCCTTTGCGCTGTCGAACTGATAAAAGGTTATGCTCTGGGAACTCTCGTTTGGGTTGCTGCTGGCCTGTCCGTCCGCCTTGCGGTTTTGCAACGCCAATGGGATGCCCGCGGCGAGCGAGGCTACGAGTTTGTTCTCGACTTCCTGACCGCTCGCCGGAGCTTGGGCGCCAAGTAGGTCCCTCTGAACGATAGCCATCAGATCAAAGGGGAAGCGATCGCTGCTTGGATCGAGCTGGAGGAATCGGTCGGTCAACTCGGCCACCTTAGGTTGATCAAGCGTTCCGTTTCTCGCCACCAAACGGAGCAACTCGAAAGCCGATTGAAAGGCGCGGATGGCAGAGAGCTTTTTATCAGGCAATGCTGCTCTTTCGGGAGCGCCCCCGCGTATAGAATCCCCCCTCCGGCCCTTCTCGACGCGCCTATGGTCAGGTGAGATTTTTTCGATCTGATCCACACGCCTGAAATACTGCGCCAGTTGCTCCGGATTCATCTGGAGGTCGAGCGCCAATTCGAGTTGAGGTTCCCGGTGAGCGCTGACCTGGTTTGTAATCAACTCAATTGTCTCCCGATTGGAAACCCAGTCAGGACGCTCGCGTTCGATTTGAGCGAGCACGGCGATTTGCCGGACGACTGGAATTTGTCGTCCGGCAGACGCCCCGCCGATTTTGGACAGCAGCGCCGCGATAGGATCACCACCCGCCTGCAATGATCTAAGCCATGCCTCAGCAGCCGCGCTTCGCAAGCGAAGTTGATCGTTCACGATGTGCAGGAATGAAAAGAGGTCTATTAAATCAAACGGCTCGCGTGCTGGCGGAAGCGATGACTTTTGCAATAGACGATAGAACTGATCGAACAGGAGGCTCGATCGGGCGATGAAATCGCCAACTTCGCCCGCGGCTGAGAGCGCAGCCAAGAGATAAAGCGCTCCTCCGTTCTCTGGCTTGAAGAGTTCCCTGATAGTTTCAACCGGCGTTTTAGCCTTCAGCCATCGCTCCCAGCCCGGACCAGGGATGACCAACCGCATTTGTGTCGTGAAGCGAGGATCCGGTGTAAAGCGAAGGTAGGGGGCAGCGAAGTAAATCCCGGCGGCGACCTCTTTCAAATTCTCCAGAGTGACGACATAATCGAAAAACCACTGGGCGGCCTCTTTCGGCAACATCGAGAGACCAACATAGAGTTGCATCGCCTGTTGATCTTTGAGGAAGATGAGTAGTTGCTCCTCAGGTTTCGCTTTTGCTCCATCCTTGAGTATCTTCATCCACTGCTCCATGCCAAAGAGAACCGGGAGCCCATCGTTCTCCCTTAATCTCATCGAGGTAGGGTTCCCCTGCTTCAGGGCCTGTGCGTCGCCGCCGAGAGCTTCCAGTATGTATCGTCTGGATTCAAACAGTTTTCCATCGATGTCTCGACGACTACCCTTATCTTTGATGCCGAAGAACCTGAACGCCTCCTTGGCGGCGGCACTGGCTGTCTCCTTGGGCGGCGGGAGTTTCAGGTCTTCGCCGATTTTGCCTCCTTTACCCATCACCCGTTTAGCCAACTCAGGATATTGCTCGTAAAAGCTGATCAGGCGCTTGTGCGTTTCGGCGTCTCGCAAGCAGGTATCGAAGATCACCGCCAACGCGCCGCTTTCATTGGAAGCGTCAATGGTGACGCCCGTGAGACGCTCCATCGCCTCGCGGCCTGCTGGCACGGTGATCCGCGGCGAGTAAGTATACCGACCGGACAATGGGCCAGCGACTTGCTGGAGCACGTTGGCGTGCCTTTCCAGAGGAATCGCTTGAGCACCGGGGAGCAAGCGAGCGGCATCTCGGTACGCAAAGACGGCCTCATCCAGCCGCCCGATCCGCTCCAGATACTCTCCCACTTTGCGCAATATTTTTCCTTTCTTCTCTTGGTCATTGCCGACAAAATTCGCTGCTTTTTTCGCCGCATCAATAGCGCTCTCCATGTCGCCTTGCTTGTACAGTAACTCACTCAACTCCTCATAGATCCCCGGGTGCCGTGAGCCTCGTTTCTCGGCTTCGCGCAGCGCGGAAACGGCCCGGCTCACATCGCCGATTTGCGCATAAGCCTGACTCAAGCGCAAGAGCGCATCGTCCCGGTGCTCGTCGTCTGACAATCGCCTGAGGGCGACGTTACGCAGTGGCTCGACTGCGCGCGCCGGTTCCCCCGCTTTCAGCAGCGCGCGGCCGTACACATATTCTATTTCATAATCTCCCGGCTCGATCTCGCGCGCACGGGCGGCGAATGTCACCGCCTCCGCGATCTTTTCCGTCTCATCGCTTTGCAAGAGGACATGGGCCAGCAGCTTGAGCGCCTGTGGGTCGTCAGGGTCCAGGCTCTGCGCGCGGCGCAGTTGCGCTTCTGCCTCGGCGAGATTGCCCACGTGAATGAGCGCCTCGGCGTACTCGGTGAGCCACTTCACCCTCGGACTGTTTTCTACTGCCAGCTTGTAAGCCTGACGGGCCTCTTCCCACTTTCTCAGGTCTTTGTAGAATCGTGCAATCCTTAAGGCGAGGAACGGTTCATTTAAGCGGTTCTCCTCAATAATGTTCAGCGCAGCTTTGCACGCTCCCTCGGCCCCCGCCAGATTCCCCAAATAGTATCGCGCCATGGCCGCCGAGTAGAATCCCTTGGCCTGTATGGCCTTGTCCGAAGCAAGCTCATCCGCCTTCTGAAACCACGTGCTGGCCTTGTCCCATTCGGTCGGGTCTTTCGGCATTCGATCAATCACCGCCTGCGCTTCGGTCGTCAGCCTCGCCAATAGCTCGCTTCGCATCTGCGTGACCAGTTTCGGAGGCTGCCGTGGATATTCAACGAGTTTATTGTAATAAGCCCAGGCGCTCTCTTTCTCTGGTGTCGTCAGCTTGCCTTCGCTCAGCGCCTCGCGAAAAGAAGCCTCCACGGACGAAACAAACGGATCGGTTTCAATCCAATCTTTATATTTCTTCCTCCCATCCTCATTTAAAATGGCCAGTGGAATCGAACGATCATAGAAGGGATTGAATTCCGGGATCTGGTCATATTGCTCTTGTTTGGCCTTTTCCCGCACCCGAGGGGCGACATAGTCGTAAAGCTCTTTGGACCTTACGAGGCCGTCGTGGTCTCGGTCAGCCTCTCCTTCCAGTCCCTGTAACAAGTAGTAGGTGAACAAGCCGTGCTTCAACGCTGGCACCTCAAGAGAAGATTGCGTCGGCCCGGCGGCGGAAAAAATAAATGAGGATTGATCCTCCCGACTAAACGATTCGGTAAAGACTTTCGCCGTCACGTTCTTGACCGACCCAGCAGCGATTAAATCGCCGATGGTGCCGGAGTGACAGGCATCGCTGATGATGACGACGCTGCGCGCCCGGATTCTCTTTAGGATGCTATTGAAGCGGTCCATCTCGACTGCTGTCGCCAAAAGATCATCGGGCCGGGAATCGTATGCTAGCAGGAAACCCTGTTCAGCCGAGTTCACGACCCCATGCCCGGCGAAGAAGATCAATACCAGATCGTTCGGCCCACTGCCCCTTTGGAGTCGGTCCAGTTCACGAAAGATTCGTATCTGTGTCGCCTGATCGTTCACCAGCAGCGTGACATTCTGTGGCTCGAAGCCACCCTTCTCGCCGACGAGAAAATCTCGTAGCGCCTGCGCGTCGGCGTCGGCGAATTTCAACTGAGCCTTTGAGGGGAGGTATTGATATTTCGAGATGCCGATAACCAACGCGAACGATTGGAACGATGGCTCAACTACCTCAAGTTCGGGCACATTCGGCAGGCCCAACTGCCTTTTTCTCGTTTGATCTCGAGGCGAACCTGACTGAACCGACGTACCGCTCTGAGAAGCATTCAATACACCGGAGGTCATGATTATCAATGTCATGGTGGCATAAAAAACGCTGGCCCACTTCATAGAAGAATCCCCCTTCCTCTGCACTGCTTATTATTGTCCGGACGCCGTAACCATCAGTTTATCGCGTAGTCCTGGCTTTTAACTCCTCAACACGTTTCCGAAGGTCGTCGGGATCGAACCCGCCTTTTTTGCCCGTCGGATCAAGCTTCAATGCCGCCTCGTACTGCTGAATCGCTTCCGCGTAGCTTTTTTGCTGGTGATAAGCCAATCCCTTGGCGTAATAGATCTCCGCTCGACTCGAATCAAGCTTCAGCGCCTCGTCGTATTGCCTAATTGCCGCGGTATAGTTCCCTTGCTGATAATAAGCCAACCCCTTATTGTAATAGATCTCTACCCGATTCGGCGGATCGAGGTTCAGCGCCTTGTCGAATTGTTCCACCGCTTCAGCATAGCGTTGTGTGCTGTAATAGAGATGTCCTAAGTTGTAATACAGGTTGGGCTCCTTTGGCTCCAACTCGATGGCACAACGGTATTCTCGCTCTGCTTTATCGAACTGCCCAAGATACTGATAGGCCCGCGCCAGCCCGTTGTGGGCCTTAGATTCGTCCCGACCAAGGTTTGAGATGATGAATTGAAACTCGCGCGCTGCGTCAGTATAACGGCCCGATTCCATGTACGCTTCGCCCAATTCATAATGGGCGTTTACATTGCGCGGATCGAGTCGGATGGCTTCCTCTAGTTGAGAAACCTTGTCCTTACCCGCCTCCGTTGCTCTATCTGGCGCAGGCGTGGTCGTAGGCGGAAAAGGCACAGTCGGTCGAGGCTCTGGCGGCTTGGGCTGGACTGGCGCTGGTGCTTGAGGTTCTACAGGCTGACCAGGGTGCGACTTCGAGAAGGTCTGAGGCGGCACTTCGGAGAATTTTTCAGTCGGAACCGGCAGTGGAACGACTTCTGATGGCTTCGTCTTCGACGCCAAAACCGGATCAGCACGAGAGATCACGCAATCAAACTGTTGCCGATTTCCGGTCTGTTGTGCTAGTCGCTCGCGCAGGTATTTGGAAAGCTCACTGGCTCGAACCACGCCGTCCTTGTCGGAGTCTGCTTCGCCCTTCATGCCTTGCACAAGATGCTCAGTGAAATTACCCTCCGTGCTCCCCTCATCTGCTCCAGACAGCTCTGTTGACGAGGACACCGTGAGTAAAGTTACCCACCTCAGATCTTTTGACACTGCCTTGAGGTGCTCGATGATTTGATTCTCATTCGGGCTAGAGAGCCTCAGTGCACTCCCAACTGTGTGGTGATAGGCAGCATCCACGATCAAGATGATGTTTTTGGCCGGGTTATCTTCAAGCTTTCCCTGCAGCTCGCGCATAGTCAAGCTGCGGGAAGGCAACTCATCCAACTTAACATCCTCTGGCAGGAGATACCCGTCTGCCTTGTCACCTACGCCATAGCCAGCAAAATAGAAGTAGAGCACGTCAAGGGGCTCTTTTAAGCTACGAATCTCCTGAAATGCTCTCCGAATTTCGTAGAGCGTGGCATTCTGAAGCAAGCGGACGTTCTTCTCGTCTAATCCCGAATCAACCTTGGGTAGTAAGTCGGCGAATTCCTTCGCATCGCGGCTGGCGCGGGACACCTCGGAAAGGCTGGCATACTGAGAAATGCCGACCACAATGGCCCAACGACGCCCTTTCACGCTTTCCGGCGATACCACTGGCTGACTCTGGCCTTGCTGGGAGCCGGAAAGAGAGCGCGGCCAGAAGACAACCACGATGAAAACCACAAGCCACGTACGCCACCGTCTCACCACATGCTCTCTCCACCGCTTGTCTGGGCGTCCACTCAGCTCAACGAGCTGAAAGAAAGGCGAAAAGTGCTTGGAAGCTGATCGGGACCCACCTGTTTCGTTTTCTACTCGCGCATGATCTCAACCTCCCCAGCTCGCCGAGTTGAGACGGCCATATTATATCACACTTTGCCCGTCAACGGGTAAAGAACTTTGGAACCCCATGAAAATGCCAGAGGCGTGGAGAGATCATCAGGAAGTCCCCCCGCGCTCTTTGCGTCCCCGTGGTGAAATGAGCCCTGTTGAAATCACAATGGTGATCTACCGGTTTCAATCGGCATTCCGCAATCCAAAATTCCCGCGCCGCCTCATCCCCTTCAATCCGCAATCCGAAATCCGCAATCCCATCGCCGCCTCACTGCTTTCATTTCGCCATCCGCAAGCGGCAAGCTCGACGCCGTGGCTTTCTGCGACACTGTGGCTTTCAATTCTCACATCCCACGCTCGCGTGGTAACTGCAACTGTCACCGGTGATATGCAATTCGCAAGCCAGGCACCTGTTTTTCGTGCGCCCCCGTCCCTGCACCTCAGCCAACTTGACGTTCAGCATCCCCTCGACGCGCTTCACGATATCCCTCCATGTCCAGGCCTCCTCTCGCTGTGTGACTCGTCTCACCGGCGCCTCGCCAACTCGAACCATTTGGCTGCAGTTACATCCGCAACTGGGATAGAGCCTGAGAACAATTGAGCACGAAAGCCGTAAGTGCCCTCGGCGAGGCTGCTCTCCGGTATCCAGTCCACGGAGGTCGTCCTTGCAAATGGAACCGTGCCGACAAATCCAACTCCGCTCACCCAGAAGCGAACATGGGTTGGGGTCTCAAGAACGTCTTCCAGCATTTGAGTGTGCGCCGTCAACCGATAAGCGCCGTTTTGGAGTGCCGGTGGTTCTGTGGTACCCCACATCACCGGCCAGCGGGCGGCATCGGCCAGTTCGACAGCGTATTGTCCTGGCCGTGATTCCACATTCAACTCAACGCCAAACTTCCAGTCTCCCGCCTCATTGAGATCATACTTCTGGGCTGAAGTTCCCCCCGTGGACACGAACTGATACCCGTGCCATGCGCCTTGCCGGTTATAGACAAAGAGAAACCCTTGGAAATCCGACGTCGAACGAATCGTGAACCGCACACGCCGGGGCGTCGGCAAAGGAAAGATGAAGAAATCAGCATCATTCGCCGTGATCTGTCCAGTCACGCGCGCCGGATAGCTCAACCGCTGTGGATTTGGAAAGTCACGTCCAAGAGGTTCAGTGAACAACTGATCGTCGGCGACAAGGTTACAATCATCATCAAGGCCATTCATAAGGTCTGTGGCTCCCGGATTGACGACTGGATTACCATCATCACAGTCTCCCTGAATGACGCTGAAGCCATCCCGATCATTGTCGAAGCAAAAGGGATTGTTAGCGCCATATTGCGCCATCATGCGCGTGCGCAACCCTGCTGAGGCATACCATCGCCAAGTGTCAACGTAGCAACCGAGGTTCAGACCTGTGCCGAATGCCAGAGCTTCGATGCGGAGGTCCTCTTTCGCTTCCGGGCTGGAGGGGGGACGTTGCGTCGCTTTGTAGTTTCTGAGGAACGACATGAACCCTCGGATGGCTCTCACGCCATGCAATTGCGCCACGCGGTGGTTGATGCCGGCCCATGCATGGTTGCGATTGATGCCCCGGTCCTCGCATAATCCGTCGCGCACGCAGTCGGCCCACGTCGCTGTCTCATCGCTGATGTAGGGCACGTAGTTGCGCAGGATCTCAGAACGCTGAATTTCCTCCGGTGAAAAATCTTTAGATCCCATCCGGCTATAAATCTCGATATACGCGTGCATGAAATCGGTCCAGGCGTGGGCATGGTCCGGGAGGTAGTGCAGATAGCGCCAGAACACGTCGAAATTGTGACTCATCTCATGCACGACCACGCCATGTAGTTTTCCGGCCGCCAGCTCCTGCCGAAGGATATTGAGCGACCAATCGGCATCGAGAATTTCAATCCCTTTGAACCCGATATAACCGCAGCCCCATCCGCAGGTGTCGCTGATAACCGCAATCGGCAGCAGGCCATCGCCGGCGGGTTCCTCCCCAATCAACTCCTTGTAATGCTCATAGAGCAAATCGCACCGATCAATGAAGGTTCTTCTCTCCTCCAGACTGAGTCCATTCTTCCAACTATCGGGCAATAGCACGGCCACGTTTTTCCCACTGAATTGCGTTAATGTATACACCCTTCCGTTGAAGGCTCTGTATTGAACGACCTCGCCGCAATCGATGCATCGGGTCACCATCTTTTTTAAGACAGTGCGGATGGCCAATTGCTCAGGTGTGGGGAAGATGTAGCCGCAATAGTCCTCAGACGCCAGGGGAGCGACTTTTTGTGATAGATCAGTCAAGGTTCCCGCTCTCTCCGCCGCCGGAGCAGTAGACGGCAATGGCTCGATGAAGGCAGCGATGATGATTAGCCAGACTACTGGCCAGATGGCAAATAAAGACACCACTGATCTGATAGACTGATACAGATAGCTCCGTTGAGAAAGCTTCGCCTGTTGTCGAGTAGAGATCATAATATCCTCCTTCAGGTACGCTTTGTATTCCCTGTTGCCTCTCTCTTTCGATGTGAGGAGTGTCACACGATTCAACCATCGGCTGATACTAGACATCCCTCACAGAACCAGACTTGTGCCTGGCCCACATCGGGCTCTTCAGAGCAGCGCGTCCTCAAGCGAACTGATAGATCCGATGGAGGATGCGGAGTTCTGGTAACGGATGATGCCCCAGGAACCGCCAGAACCGTTCGCCCCAGTAGCGGCAGCGTTCGTACACCCGCCACCTTCCATCGTGGCAATCGGTCGTCTTCCGAAAAACAACCGCAGAGAACGCAGAGGGGACAAAGGACATGGGTCTCTGCGGCCTCTGTGGTTCCCGTGGTTGTGTCTTCATGGATTCTAAGCGCCATCCGAAGACGGCATGACGATTCCCTCGACAAGCTTTGGTGGTCGCATTATCCCTTTGAGACCATGGATGATTCGGATTCGGCCGATTGGCGCCGATGAGCTTTGGGCATAGGAAATCCGTTCCATCCGCATAGTCCGTGACTGCTTTCATCTTTTTTGCCTCACCGGATGGCTTGTGCCAGCATCGGCGCGAGCTTGTCCATTTTGAAGGTGGCCTTCAAGTTGAGGTTTTGATTGAGCCGCGCCTCGAAGACGACTTCCTGAGCGCCACTCAGAATTGGCCCCTTGACGCTCTCACGATCAAAGCTCACTTTCCACAGCCCCGCGTAACCACCCAGCAGTTCCAATCGGCGAGCAGCAACGATGGCTTGCTTCGACTTTGGATTAGAGAGGATGGCATCGTAAGGCCGCATGGTGCGCTCGCCTTCGTT
>ENA-ORXB01003087-ORXB01003087.1-sediment-metagenome-genome-assembly--contig:-NODE-3087-length-12464-cov-4.535804_pt1 | contig 12464 bp, 7 predicted proteins | sample MGYA00237863_ERZ511475 | MGnify/ENA primary metagenome ERZ511475 (study PRJEB26305, sample SAMN06343858) | sediment metagenome | isolation source: hot spring sediment | place: Canada: British Columbia...
GATCGCATACTGCCAGGAGCAGGTTGTGCCCACTCCCGGACTTGATTGGTTCGATCAGCCCGGCCGTTACGTGGCCGCCACGTTAGACTATGGCGGCTTGACCTGGAGCTACTATTATTACCTGCCCAGTTGTTACGACGGCAGCAAGGCCTTACCCATGGTGATCGACCTGCACGGCCATTGGTCCAATGGAAGGCAGGAGGTGATTGGCAATCGCTTCGACATGGTGGCCGAGGAAAAGGGGTTCGTGCTGTTGTTCCCCGATGGTTCCCCCATACCGGAAGACGAGAAGCTGCCTGCTTTCTCCGATCCACAATGCCAGTGGAGATACGACGACCTTCATGTCGGCTATATATCTACGCTTATCGAAAAAATGGCCACGGAGCTGAACATCGACAGGAGGCGGGTCTATGTGACGGGGATCTCCAATGGCGGGGATATGTCCTTTTACCTGTCTTTCGAGCTTTCCGACAAAATCGCGGCGGCGGCTCCGAACGCCTGTGGCTGGATTATGAAGAGGCTGGTCGAGAGGACGCTCCCCAGACCCATAAGCGTGGTTTACCTGGTGGGTACCGAGGACCCCCTTATCAAGACCGTGTATCCGTCTCCATGGGTATATACGTATGAGCTGGTTGACTACTTCGTGCGGCAGAACGGCGCCTCCGCGGCGCCCAAGCTGGATGTGTGGAGGGCCACCTTTCTGGATTCCACCAGCATCAACCGCAAGACCTATGGCGGTGGGGACTGCGGAACCGAGGTGGTATTCTACGAGGTAGTCGGCGGTGGACATACCTGGCCCGGCGGAGAGCAATATCTGCCGAAGGAGGCCATCGGGGCTGTCTCCCGCCATATAAACGCTCCCCGCATGATCTGGGAGCATTTCAAGGATCACCGGCTGGGGTCCAGGTTCTTTTTCGCCGAAGGCTACACCGGGGAGGGCTTCGAGGAATGGCTGTGCATCCAGAACCCCAATTCCACTCCCGCCACCGCCCATATAACCTACATGTTCGGAGACGGCACCACCCAGGAACAGGAGGTGCCCATAGGCCCCACCACCCGGGCCACGGTGAACGTGAACTCCGCGGTGGGCACGGGAAAGGAAGTCTCGGTCAAGGTGGAGGCCGATAACTTCGTGGTGGCCGAGCGCCCCATGTACTTCAACTACAAGGGTTCCTGGACGGGAGGCCACGATGTGATGGGGGCCACCGCTGCCCGAAACCAGCATTACTTCGCCGAAGGCTACACCGGGGAGGGCTTCGAGGAATACCTCTGTCTCATGAACCCCGGGGAGGCCGACACCGTCGCCCACATCACCTACATGTTTCCCGACGGCACCACCCAGGAGCAGGAAGTGCCCGTGGGGGCCAGGAGCCGGGAAACGGTCTTCGTGAACGAGGTGGTGGGACCGGACAAGGAGGTTTCCATCAACCTCAAGGCGGATTCTCCCATCGTGGCCGAACGCCCCATGTACTTCAACTACAAGGGCTCCTGGACGGGAGGACATGACGTCATCGGGGACACCGGACCGCAGGATGTTTTCTACTTCGCCGAAGGCTACACCGGGGAGGGCTTCGACGAATTCCTTTGCCTCATGAACGTCGGTTTCGAGGCTGGGACCGTCCACATCACCTACATGTTCGGAGACGGAACCACCCAGGAACAGGAACTGCCCATAGGGGCCAGGAGCCGGGCCACGGTGAACGTAAAAGAGGTAGTGGGTCCGGGCCGCAGCGTCTCCGTGAAAGTGCGGTCGGACCTTCCCATCGTGGCCGAGCGTCCCATGTACTTCAACTACAAGGGAGCCTGGACGGGAGGACATGACGTGGTGGGCTACACTCCTTAGCCTGTCGAAGTCGGTAAGGCAAGGCCCCCGGAAGGACAAAGCCGGGGGCCTTGCATCGCCCTTTTCCCGCGAGCGGAAAAGAAAGCCGGCGGGAAGACGTAGGCCTTGGGCGTCTTGAAACGGAAGCGGTCGCGAGTAGGAAAGCGGCCCTTTGATAATTGTATGGCAATAAATGGCATATTACCGGGGGGCTGAGAGAAGGTACCCATGTCGTTGACATTTCAAAAGCGATGAATATACGATATGGTTTGTATTTTCGGGCTTTGCCAAGAAAAGAATGGGCTTTGGTATCAGGAGGGACGAAAAGCGCAAACGAGCCCATTCTCCCATATGGGGGTGAACGTGTGCCGTTTTGGGTAAGTGTTGTTAAGAGGTTTGGGATAGTTAAAAAGGAGGAGTCGTCTTGTCCGAGGTTTATTTCGTGGATATGAGATGCCGTCCGGGCCGTGGGATGTTACATAAGCTGTCCGAGCTTTGCCGGAAAGTAAATCTGGGGGAGATAATCGAGCGTTCGGATATCGTGGCGGTAAAGACCCATTTCGGAGAGGCGGGAAGCACCGCCTTTATCCCGGTCATGTACGTGCGCACCGTCGTGGAGGAAGTGAAGAAGGTGAACGGCAGGCCCTTCGTGACCGATTCCAACACCCTTTACGTGGGTGGACGGGCTACGGCCATCAACCACCTGCGCACCGCCGCCGCCAACGGCTTCACCATGGAGACGGTGGGGGCGCCTATCATCATCGCCGACGGCATCAAGGGCCACGATTTCGAGGAGATAGAGGTGGAGGGAGAGCTCCTCCAGAAGGTGAAGATCGCCTCCGCCGCCTACCAGGCGGACGCCTTGGTGGTCATGTCCCATCTTACCGACCACGAGTACATGGGATTCGGCGGCGCCTTGAAGAACGTGGCCATGGGGCTTTCCAGCCGCGGCGGCAAGCAGCAGATGCACTCCGACATAAAGCCGGCGGTGAACAAAGAAAAATGCGTCGGTTGCGAGAAGTGCATCGAGTGGTGTCCAGCCGGAGCCATTTCCATGACGGGCAAAGGGAAGGAGAAGAAGGCCAAGATAGACCGCAGCAAGTGCATAGGTTGCGGCGAATGCACCATCATGTGCTTCAAGGGCGCCATCCAGGCCCGCCTTTCCGGGGTGCTGCAGAACGCCCAGCGTAAGGTGGTGGAGTACGTCATGGGAGTGCTCAAGGGCAAGGAGAACAAGGTCGCTTTCTTCAACTTCCTGATGAACGTGACCCCAGACTGCGACTGCTGGAACTACAACGACGCTAGGGTGGTGGAGGATATAGGCATACTGGCCAGCAGGGACATCGTGGCCATCGAGCAGGCCAGCTTGGACCTGCTCAACCAGAAGGCGGGCAAGGACCTGTTCCACAGCATCTACCCGGTGGTGAATGTGCAGGATCAAGTGGACTACGCCGAGAAGATGGGATTGGGCAGCAAGGAATACGAGCTCATCAGCCTCGAAGAATAAAGAGAGCCACCCAAACCCCTGCAATCCAGCCCCTCAAATTTCGAATTTCGGGGTCAGCCCCCGATTTTCGAAATCCTGATGATCGGCCATTCGAATTTGGGGTTTGCCGTTCATGTCGCGCGGACTCGACACTATCCGGGGATCGAAATCACCTAACTCCGCTCGAATTGCCAAACATGCCTTTAGGTTGTGCGAAGAAGAGAACTTTCAGAGCGTCTGCGTTCCGTTAATAGGCAAGCTGGTTCATCAGCCGATATTGGGAGCCGACTGTGCTAAATATTTTTTTCGAATTTCGGGGGCTGACCCCGAAATTCGAAAAAAGGATTTTTAGTAGATTTTTTCGGCGAGATAGGATAACCCGTATTTTTCCAGCGTTTCCGGGGTGGGCTTACCGTCCTCTCTCAGCCCCCGGTATTCGTAGAAGTCTTTGAGCATGGTTTCCATGTCCGGCACCATGCCGGCGATGCCGCCGTCGGGGACGGGGGTCATTATACGCTGCCCCAGGCGGTCATCGGCCGCGGTGGCGCCCCAGATGTGCCCCAGGCAGCGCTGCAGGTACCACACCCGCGCCCCCGCCTCCATCATGGTCTCGATGTCCCAGTCGTAGCCGGCTACGGCGTTGAAGGTCTCCACCAGCTGGGGGAGGGGGATGATATGCCCCGCGAACATGCACCAGCAGGCGGAGTTATAAATGCAGCCCAGGTCGGCGGTTTTGGCCACTGCGTCCGCCTTGAACTCGGCGGACATTCCCTGGTACATCTTGTCCAGCCCGATCTCCGGGTGCTCGAAGGCACCCCACTCCAGCATGTACATCATGTTGGAGACATGGCAGGCGCCGCGCACGGAAATGGCGTAGGCGGGCCCGTTTCCCCAGTTGGAACGGGGGTTATGCATGGGCGCCTCCAGACCCTTGGTGTCGGTTAGGAAGGCGTCGCTTCCGCCTCCTATCTCCTCCGAGGCGGCGCGGGAGCCCTTGGCCAGGAGCTTGCCCAGCTTGCCCTCCTTGGCCACGATGCTGGGCAAAAGCTTGATCACCGTGTCGATGTCCCCCCATTTGAGCTCGATGCCCTCGTAGTCCTCGGGCTTTAGGATGCCCGCCTCGTAGCAGTCCATGGCCCAGGCGAAGGTGGCCCCGCAGGTGATGGTGTCCATGCCCGCGCGGTTGCAGAAGTCGTTGGCCTTGCATACCGCGGCCAGGTCGTCGTTCATGAGCATGGTGCCGAAGGCGCCCAGGGTTTCGTACTCCGGGCCGGCGCCTCTTTCCATCTTGTATGGCCCGTCGGGAACTTCCACCACCGGCTTGCACCGAATGCCGCAGCCGCGGCATGACCTGTGTTCGATGAGAATGGTTTCGTCCAGGGCCACCCCGGAGAGCTTCTCGCCGCCCTCTTCCCAGATACCCCTTCCCCAGTTGCGGGTGGGCACGTCGCCCTCGATCATCTTGGATTCCATGTTGCCGGCGGTGCCGAAAGACCTCAGCGCCCTGGCCATGCCGCCGGTCTCCACTCCCTTGCGGTATGCAACGGCAATCTCCTTCACCTTCTCCGGGTCCTTGAGCTCCATCTTCTTGCTTCCCCGGGCCACGATGGCCTTCAGGTTCTTGGAGCCCATCACCGTGCCCATGCCCGCCCGGCCGAAGACGTGGGCTTTGTCGTTCACAATGGAGCCGTAGGGGACCAGGTTCTCCGAGGCCGGCCCGATGGCCAGCACCTTGTGCTGCTTGGAGTAGCGCTCCTTAAGGATATCCGTGGTCTCGTAGGTATCCTTGCCCCACAGGTCTTCGGCGGGAAGCAGATCGGCGGAGTCGTCCCCCAAAAGGAGGAACACCGGCCTCTCCGCCTTGCCCCGGAAGACGATGGCGTCATAGCCGCAGCGCTTGAGCTCGGGCCCGAAGTTCCCCCCGCAGGAGGCCTGCCCCCAGATGCCGGTCAAGGGGGAGCGCGCCCCCACCGAGAGGCGGCTGGAGCCGGAAAATCCTATGCCGGTCAAGGGCCCGGCGGCGAAGATCAAGAGGTTTTCGGGATCCAGGGGAGCGGCCTCCAGGTTGCCCCAGTCGTAGAGCAGCTTGGCGGCCAGCCCCGCCCCCCCGATGTAGTCGCGGTAGAGCTTCTCGTCCAGCTCGATCTCCGTGCTCTCCCCGGAGGTTAGGTCCACCTCCAGGATCTTGCCCATGTTTCCGTAAGCCATGGCTGTTCCTCCCTATGCCAGATATAGAGTCCCTTTACTAGGAAAGCGATACTCGTTACAGCAGGGCCTTATTAAAGAATATGATGGCCTTTGCTTGTTCCCGTAAGGCCCCTCGCACGCCGTATCTCCTAAAAGTATCTCCCAAAACAGTTTTTTATAATATCACACCCAAGCGCGGATTATGACGTATGCGCCCAAAAAGTCTCTGCACACTCATGATAATGGTAAAAACTAGCAATATTGCCGGAATTAAGAAACGAGGGGGTATGGTTGAAGGTTTTCTGTGCGTGGCTGGAGAATTTATAAGCAATTTGCGGTTTGTGTATACGACTTCCGGTTTGCCGGAAATGCCACCGGCATGGAGTAAGATGGGGGGAATTGGGATGTGCGGAGAAAAGCGCCCGGCGGTCGTTCCTGACGGAATTCCCGTTAAGCTATCCCTGGTGATGTGCTGTCTTCTTCTATCGGCCCTCTTGTTTTTCTCCGGTCCCGTTCCGGTAAAAGCATCTGCCGGCACGGGAGGTTTGGCCGGGAACGCCCAACCTCACGGGGGAGCGGTTGCCGCCGCGGTGCCTTACGTCACCGCGATCAGCCCCGGCAGCGCGCCCGTGGGTGCCGAGGTCACCGTAGCGGGATCGGGTTTCGGTCCCAACCAGGGAAATTCTTACGTTTCTTTCGGATCGGAAGCGGCCGTTCAATACGGATCCTGGTCGGAGTTGAGCATTGTTTGCGTGGTGCCCGCGGGGATATACGGGAGAGTCACCGTCACCGTGACCACGGACGAGGGGACCTCCGAGGGATGCCCCTTCCTGGTCCAACCGAAGATCGAAAGCGTCGACCCTGATGCCGCTCCCAAGGGGACGAAGATAGCCATAACCGGCTCCGGGTTCGAGCCCGAACGGGGGGACGGATTCGTGCTCTTCGATTCCACCCGGGCCACGGAGTACGTCCTATGGTCGGATACGCGCATAGAGGTCAAGGTGCCGGTGAACGTCTCCGGCAATCTCATGGTCCGGGTTTTCTCTCCTAGCGGAGGCGAGTCGCCGCCGGCGGACTTCGAGGTGGTGCCCTTCACGGTGGGATTCGCCGAAGGCTACACCGGCCCCGGTTTTCAAGAATTCCTGTGTATCGGCAACGCGCAACCTTACCCTACCGGCGTGGTGATCGTTTTCCTCTTCCCGGACGGCTCATACCTCGATGAGAGGTTGACCGTCCCGGCCAATTCCAGGGCCACCGTGGACGTGAACACGGCGGTGGGGCCGGGGGAGGATGTTTCCGCCATCGTCTTTTCGGACCTGGAGGTGGTGGTGGAGCGGCCCATGTATTTCAATTACAACCGGCGCTGGACCGGCGGCCACGACGTCATCGGGACTCCATATGTAAGCAAGCTGTGGTTTTTCGCCGAGGGCTACACCGGTCCCGGTTTCGAGGAATGGATATGCGTGCTTAATCCCAGTGAGAGCCCCGCCAACCTTACCTTTCATTTCCAGGTTCAAGGCGCGGGGGAGTTGAAGAGGTACGCCAGCGTGCCTCCTCTTTCGCGCGGCTCCTTCAAGGTAAACGACCTCCTGGGCTCCAACCATCAGTGCTCTCTGGCCCTGGAGTCAAGCCAGTACGTGGTGGCGGAGCGTTCCATGTATTTCGACTACCTGGGCGGAAATAATCGCCACTGGGAGGGGGGCCACTGCGTGATGGGCGTGCCCTACCTCTCCACGGAATTCTATTTCGCGGAGGGAACCACGCGTGAGGGCTTCGAGGAGTGGATCACCATTCAGAACCCCGACAGCGAGGCCATCACGGTCATAGCCACCTACCAAATGGGGGAGGGACAGGGGGGCACGGTGCAGGTGAGTCATGTCGTCCCGCCCCAGGGACGGGAAACGGTGTACGTGCCCGATGACGTGGGCAAAGGGAAGGACGTATCTGTAAAGCTGGCCTCCAGCTCCTACTTCTTGGCCGAAAGGCCCATGTATTTCCGCTACACCGGCTACGGCGCCTCCTGGGAAGGGGGTCATTGCGTGATCGGCGCGGTGGAAGCGGCCTCGGAGTGGTTTTTCGCCGAGGGGTACACGGGATACGGCTTTCATGAATGGCTCTGCTTGCAGAACCCCAGCGACGAGGAATCTTCGGTGGAGGTGAGCTATTTGGGCAATGGAGGGGCCATAGCGGTCAAGACGGTTTCCGTTCCGGCCAGGTCCAGGAAAACCTTGCTGGTGAACGAGCATGCCGGACCCAACCTGGAGCTCTCCTGCCGCTTGCGCGTCCTCTCGGGACCTCCCGTGGTGGCCGAGCGTCCCATGTATTTCATCTTCCGTGGCTGGGACGGCGGCCATGACGTGGTGGGATATTATCCCCTGGACCTGGAGGAGGAAGGCGCCTCCGGGTTAAGCGGGTTAAGCGTCGCCGGCCTGGGGCAGAAAGCATGGTTGCGAGACCTTCCGCTGCGGCATCTACGAGGGCGAGGGGAGTAAAGAAGGCCGGGAAAACATTCACCGGCGCGGTATTGATGAGGCCGGAACCTTCCTCGCACCTGGAAATATTACACCGTCCCCTGCACTAAGACCTTGCCCCGCTTCGGGGTAGCCTTTCCCTTTGGGAGAGGGCTTTGAAAGAATAAAGTCCCCCGGCGCTTACGGGAGAAACCTGCTTTTATAGGTAGCTGCGGCAAATACAGATAGCCGGAGCGATAGGGCACGTTAAAGCCATGTCAAAAATAACGTCGCCTTTTCCTGGAAACTACTTCCCACCGTTTTCGATCACCGGGAAACGAAAGGTTACATTATTAATGAGGGCGTTGCTCGAATAGCGTAATGAACATAACGGGCTCTAACAGACTACACATGTTCAAGGATATCGGCAAGATATCGCCGGTCGCCCTTTTCTTAGCGGAGCAGATCGCCTAAACCCCGGGTTTTTATTGGCCACGGCATTAATAAAGCAACGATTCTGCCATGAATCCGGCAAGCTATGGTGCATTGTTTCTATGTGGGCCGTTGCATTCGCGACGCAGCTTTAATTAAATACGAATGCCGTTTATGCAAAAGCCTTTGATTCTCCGGAGAAATAGCGAGCCTTTAGGGCGTCCAGGCATCCTGCCTTATCCCATTGGCGACCCTGACATCCTTTCAAGGATTGCAAGCAATTTGCCGATCACTTACCCGTACATTGAGGGCTGATATGTACGCAGATTTAAGACGCCTTCCCCTTGGAGAGGGCAATGGCGGTCCGTCCGTTGAAAGGCGCATGGCGCCGCTCGCCGGCCAGAAACGCCTTTTACCGCCCAAAGAGCGCCGCCGAAGGAATTCTTCGAGCCAGGGGAAGCGAGGTCAACGATTACTTTAGTAGGAACATAGAGGTTGTGTTCCCGGAATAATTGTTAGAGATAGGAGGCAGAAAAATGAAAGGCAAAGCGAAAGTGATGGTCCTGCTGGGAAGCTTGACCGCTCTGCTGCTCCTGGCTATCGGAGGTCTGGCCATGGCGGCCAACCCCGAGAACGTGAGCGTGCAGGCGCCGGTGGCTTCCACCATAAGGCTCTCCGTGACCAAGAACCTGGTGGATTTCGGCGGCGGGCCTCTCAACCCGGAGACGGCGAACTACGCCGATTCCCTGGGAGCGACGGTGCGCTCCAACGTCAACTGGGAACTGCAGGTGGAGAAGAACCGGGACTTGACCGGGGTTAATCCCTCCAACGTGATTCCCTCCGGCCAGCTCACCTTCACCTCTTCCTCGGCTGACCCCAGGGTTACGGCGGTGCAAAGCAGCGCCACCCAGTTCGGATTGCTCGGCACGCCCACCATGGTGGCTCAGGGGACCAGGGGCAACGGGATGAACGTCAGCATCAACTACGCGCTCAACATCACCTGGGACGACGCGCCGGATAACTATTCGGCCACCCACACCTACACGGTAGTTGCCCGCTAAGGCCGTAAGGCAAAGAAAGGCCCGGGAATCACCCCGGGCTTTTTCTTTACCTTTGGCGCAGAAACACCGATATTATCCCCGTGATGAAAAAGGCCTTGCCGCTACCGTTGGTGATGACTTTGCTGGCCGCGGCTTTCCTTCTAAGAACCGCTCCGGCCGCGGCCCAGACTTTCGACCTTACCGTCATCCCCGCCAAGGTGGAGTTGACCGTGCAGCCGGGCCAGGTGGTCGATTTCAACATCACCCTCATGAACCAGTCCTCCGAGGCCATGGAGCTACTGGTTTACCCCATGGACTATTACGTCAATCCCGACAACACTTACGTGTTCGAGGAACCGGGCCATTACACCTATTCTTGCGCCCGCTGGCTGCAGGTGATCCATGAGCGGGTGACCATCCCCCCCAATGCGCAGGTAGAGGAGCCTTTCCGGCTGAGCATACCCCCGGACGCGGAGCCGGGTGGCCACTACGGGGTGGTTTTTTTCCAGGACGCGCGCACGCCGCCTCCCGAGCAGGGGGCGCAGCCGTCGCCCCGCGTCGGCTCGCTGCTTTTGCTGACCGTTCCCGGCGATATTGTGCGGGAGGGGGTTATCAACCGTTTCGACATCCAGGATGATTTCTTCTCCCTGTGGGGCCCGGGCGAGGAGGGTAGAGGCGGCTGGCCGGCCCGGGATCTCACATACCACCTGGAGGTGGAGAACACCGGCAACGTGCACATCACCATATACGCGGAGATACGTTACTGGTCGCGCTTTGGTTTCGGCGCCGGAAGTTGCGAGCTGGGCTTCATGACCATCCTGCCCGGGACGGTGAGGTACTTCGACGGGTACTTGCCCAATCCACCCTCGCTGGGTTTATTCAAGGCCGAGGCGGTGATCACTTACGGGCCCGACCAGGCCACTTTCGAGGTGGAGAAGAGGACGCAGACCGGCTTCACCGTCATTCCCCTGCTCTGGATACTTATAGCCATCCTGGGGCTGGCGGCGCTGTGGCAGGTCATACGCCTGTCCAGGAAAAAGCTGCGCCTGAGCATAAGGATCGAGAGCAAGGGCAAAGCGGAAAAAGAGAAGGAAAAAAGCAAGCAGGAGTGGCGTTAAAAGGAGCCGCCGTCACAAGGCGACCACCGTGAAGAGGTTGTTTCCCTCCCAGGATACCGTGGATACGTTGCTCCTTACCGTGCCGTCGGAGCTTACTCGTATGCACGAGCCTATGCTTACCTTAACCCCCACCCCACGGTTTTCCCCAGCCGAGGCTACCGTCGCCGGGACGCAGAAAAGGAGGACGGAAACGATCAACCACAGTAGTAAACATATGGTCGCGATTTGTTTGCTTGCTGGCACTCTTTTGCTCATCTACCCGTCCTCCAAAACTTATAACGGCGAAATGGAGGCCGCTGAGCATAGTTAAAAGGGGTGATTTGAGCCCCACCAAGGGACTATTGAGCTTCCTTTGCTCTGGGAAGTAAACCGGCAATTCACCCCCATGGCGTGAATTTTACCATAATTTCACGGTGGCTGGTCATCTTGCTTGATTGCCCGAAGGGTTCCGGGGACCCCGGCATGGGGCTTTCCCCGGTCTTTCATGCCTTGGGGAAAACCCGACATTCACACCTGGGCGACTGCATTCCTATGCCGCCTAAGGCGTTTGCGATAATTAAAGGCAGCCTTAATGGCTCGGAGCTTCATCCCGACTTAAGGCACCCTCCAAGGCCTCAAGGGCTTTGAGGATCTCTATGGGCAACATAAAAATGACCGTGTTGCTCTGATCGGAAGAGATGTCGGTGAGGGTGGAGAGGGTCCTCAAGAAAAGACCGCCCCGGTGACGCGAGATTATCTCCGCTGCCTGGGCGATATTGTCCGCCGCTATGCGGTCTCCCTCCGCCTTGATGATCACCGCGTCCTTTTCCCTCTCCGCCTCCGCCGCCCTGGCCAGAGCGCGTTGCAGGTTCTCGGGCAGCTCTATATCTTTGAGCTCCACCGAGGTCACCTTGATTCCCCAGGGGTCGGTGGCCTTGTCCACGATGTCCTTGATGCGCTCGGCGATCGACTCGCGCTTCTGCAGCAGCTCGTTCAGGGTAACTTCACCCACCACGTTTCTCATAGTGGTCTGGGCGAGCTGGGAGATGGCATAGAAGTAATCGCTGACCTGTATCACCGCCTTTTCCGCGATGAAGACGCGGAAATAAAGCACGGCGTTTATAGTCGTGGTGACGTTGTCCTTGGTTATGGCCACCTGGGAGGGCACGTCCATTACCGTGACCCGCATGTCCACTTTGACGATGCGCTGGAAGACGGGAAGGGCGAGGCGCCACCCCGGGTCACACACCATGGTGAATTTCCCGAAGGTGAACTTCACCCCTCTCTCGTACTCGTTTATCACCCTGATCCCGGAAAGAATGTAAAGCAGGAAAAAGACAAGAAAAACGATAATCGGACCGATGACTTCGGGCATTGGCGCCGCCTCCTTTCCAGGGGAGAGCCGCATCCGGTTTGATTGCCGTATCGAAGGGAAATGTGGCGTCCCGGGTTTTTGATGCTGCGCGGTTCTTCCATATGCCTGCACGGACGCGGGCATTATAACACGGGAGGGAAGCAGTAGGCGAGAAATTTCGTGCGCTTCCGCCCGGGTGGGGCAACCCCGGGCGGGAGGCCGGTCCCGTCATGCCTCTGGAAGGAAAAAACCAGGTGGCGGAGTAGATATCATAGGAAAACCTTTTTCCGACAATAAAGGTTGGGTGAGCTTCGGGCAAGCCATGGTATTTTCGGTATCCGGACGGAGGAGGTTGCGCTCATCGGCAAAGGATCGTTCTCAGCGGCAAAAAAGGGCTTTGCGGCAAGACGGCTCAAGCTCGCCGCATGGGTTATGGTTGCCTTGGCCTTTTCTTTTACATTGTCGATAACGCCGGTCCGGTCGGAGGTGACCGTCGCCGTTACCCCCACTCGCATACCGCTTAGCGTCGCTCGTATGGAGAGCCGGGACCTCGAGGTGACCCTGATAAACCAGGGCACGGAGGAGGTGGAATTAAG
>ENA-ORXB01003089-ORXB01003089.1-sediment-metagenome-genome-assembly--contig:-NODE-3089-length-12452-cov-2.806788_pt1 | contig 12452 bp, 13 predicted proteins | sample MGYA00237863_ERZ511475 | MGnify/ENA primary metagenome ERZ511475 (study PRJEB26305, sample SAMN06343858) | sediment metagenome | isolation source: hot spring sediment | place: Canada: British Columbia...
CCTCCCACGCTTCGCGCTCGGCGCAGGCGCGGATGCCCTCGTTGATCTCCAGCGCTCCGCCGGGCACGCCCAGCCAGTCGAAGTCGTAGCGGCGCTGCACCAGAATGCGCCCCGCGTCGTCGAAGACCAGGTTGGTGGCGTAGACCAGGTAAATCAGTTGGGGGCCGACACGCTCGCGCAACCATCGCACGTAGCCATCGGCCTGACTGATGAAGGAAGTGGACACGAAAGCCTGCCCGGACTGAATTTGACGCGGACGATGTACCGCGAATTCTAGCCCAAGGCAGGCGTTCTGTCACGGGCGCAGCGGAGCACGGCGCCATCGTCCAACAAACAAAAGAGCCGCCTGCGGCGAGGGGGGGCACCACAAGCGACTCTGTTGGTTGGCCTAACATCGCTACCGGCGACGCGCATCTCCGTGCATGCTAGGCCCAAGCGTCTCCCTTTACGTCAAGCCACTTCCATCACAGTACATGAGCCACTGCATCCGATCAGGAAGAGACGCTTTCATGCATTATGGTAGACCCGCTATCTGAATCCCAAGTGAAAGAATCATGAGAAGAAGGTGAGAGCTCCCTTACGCCTTGGCGACGGGCACTTGACGCAAAGAGCCGTTACTTCTCGCCGCTGCCAAAGAGGCGTTCCCACTCACTGAGTTCGTCGCGCGTCAGAGGACGATCCGAGGGCTTGTCGTCCGCATGCCTGGAGATAGCTCGCTGACCCATCCGCCGCGCAAATTCAGCCGACGAAATCACTGCGATCTTCAACCGCTGCGCTTCGGCGACGATGCTCTGATCGCCGCTCACCACGATGAAGCCTTTCCGGTCGCGCACGTTGCGCAGTCGGGCGATGACGACCTGGTCCGCGCTGCTACCGCTATGGGCGAAAACGACCTCCACCTGGCTATTGCCCAGATCGCGCGCCTTGCCGCCAGGCAATCCCCGATCGAAGACGACGATACAACGACAGCGCTGGCGAGCGCAGAAACCCTTCAGCCGCTCCACCAACCGGATTTCGTCATCAGGATCGCTCAGGTGAATGTCGGGTAGCTGATCGATCAGGTTATGCCCGTCTATCAGATAGCGCATCCCACTTCCCCACATTGACAAGCACGCGCGGCCTGGGAGCCGCGCGCGTTCGTTCAATCGAAGAGCTTCAGCAGGCGATCGGGATAATTGGTCGTCAGCCCGTCAATGCCCGCGTCCTTCAATCGCTGTGCCTCCTGCAAATCGTCCACGGTCCAGGCAGTCACCTGCACGCCGCGCCGATGCAACCGCTCGATCTCCGCCGGCGTGTAGAGCACATGATTGGCGTTCACCGTCTTGTAGATCACTTCGTCGTCGCCGGGCAGGCGATCCAGCCACAACTCGGACACGGCGATCTCCGGAGCCAGGCGATGCACCGTATGCAGCGCGTCGTGATAGAACGAGCGAATCTGTGTGCGCTCGATCAGATCATAGCGCCGAATCAGGGCGACGACCTGTTCCTCAATGCCAGGGAAGCGCCACGGCTCTTTCAACTCGATCATCAGCAGTTGTTCCGCCTGCCGCACAAACTCCAGGACTTCCTGCAAAGTGGGGATGCGCACCCCCGCGTAGGCGCTGTGATCGGTCTTGATCTCAAGCGCGCGCAGCTCGTCAAGGGATTTGTCGAACAGCTTGCCCGTGCCGTTGGTCAGACGTTCCAGGTCTTCGTCGTGAAAGACCACGGGCACGCCATCCCTCGACCGCTGTACGTCGAACTCAATGCCGTCTATACCCAGGTCAATGGCCACCTGGAAAGCGGGCAGCGTGTTTTCCGGAGCCAGCCCGGCAGCGCCACGATGCCCGACAATGATCGGCTTGCGCTGCGAAACCCGCGAGGCGGGCATGGGCAGAATCGTTTCCCAGGCCGGACGCTGATCGGGCGGCAGAATAGGTGAAGTACGGACGCCAGACATGGTTTTCCAAACCATCCTCAAGAGTGTGCAGAGACCTGTCGCCGGGCCTACCGGCGCATGGACGTTAGTATACGCAGGATACAGCCTGTCGTACAGGCGCACTTGGCAACAGGCAGTCACTCTAGAGGCTGTTATGAACTTTTGCCCGGAGTTTTCCCCTCACTCCTCAGTCCCCTCTCCCACGCGACGCAGTCGCGGGGCAAGGGGACTTGCTGGCTCTTGCACAAGCGCTCCTTTTCTCCCCGCTTGCGTGGCGAAGAGCACATAACACGCTCTAGCCGCCAGGCTGATGGATTCGGAGAGAGAGGACTGTTCAGCTTTCGCCAGCCTGCCGCCAGCGCCCGACTACTCGCTCCAACGCATCCACGATCAGGTAGAGCACCAACCCCAGCAACGACATGGCCAGGATGCCCGCGTACATCTTCTCGTAGCGCAGGCGCTGCCAGGTGAGCGTGACGATGTAATAGCCCAGCCCCTGGCGCGTCGAGTACTGCTCGGCGATGAACAACACCGCGATCGCCGTGCCCACCGAGACACGCAGCGCCGTCAGCACCGCGGGCAGCGAGGCGGGCAGATAGACGAAGCGGAACAGCGCGCGCCGCCCCGCGCCCAGCGAGCGCACCGACTGGATCAGTTCTGGGCGCAGGCTGGCCGCTTCGTCGCGCACCACGACCAGAATCTGGAAGAAGAGGATCAGCGCGATCAAGAAAACTTTGGACGTCTCGCCGACGCCCATGATCACCAGGATCACCGGCAGAAAGACGATCTTGGGGATGGGATGCACCAGCCCGATCAGCGGCGAGAAGACGCGGTTGAGGGCGCGTATTTGACCCAGGCCCAGGCCAACCGGCGTGGCGATCAGCGTGGCGAAGACGATGGCCTTGAGCACCCTTGCGGTGCTGGCCACAGTATGATCCCACAGATCGCCGCGCATCTCGCTGACGAAGACGGGCAACACCTGCCAGGGATAGGGCATGATGTCGCGGCGCAGTGCCGCCGCCAGCGCCGTCCAGCAGACCGCGAAGATGGTCAGCGCCAGCCCCAAATTGAGCAGGCGCTCTCCCATCGTCCGCAGCACCTCGCGTACCGTCGCGGACGTGCTCGCCGCTGTCTCGGCGGCGGTCAGTGGGCCAGGCCCATCAGCGTGCGTAGTTCGGTACATTTGTCCAGAAAGTCCACCGTGCTGCGATAGCCGGGCGCGCCTGCGCCGGGGTTCTCTACTACCAGCGGCGCGGTGTTCGGTGGCTGGCCCAGCACCAGGATTTTGCGGCCCAGGATAGCCGCTTCTTCGATGGCGTGCGTGACAATCACGCTGGTCAGCCCGATCTCGGCGCGCAGTTGCAGGATCAGGTTCTGCAAGTCTTCGCGGGTGGGCGCGTCCAGGCTGCTGAAGGGTTCGTCCATCAGCAGCAGGTCGGGCTGCAGGGCCAGCGTGCGGGCGATGGCGGTGCGCTGACGCTGCCCGCCGCTGATCGCGCCGGGGAACTTGTCGCGCTGCTCGTAGATGTTCAGCCGCCGCAACCATTCCTCGACCATGCGGCGGGCTTCTTTGCGTGACGGCGGCGGCTGACCGCGCGGCGCGTGTTTGCCGTCCGGCCCGTAGAAACGCCGCACGCGCAGCCCCAACGCCACGTTGTCCCATACCGTGGCCCAGGGCAACAGGCCGAAGTCCTGCAGGATCAGCCCTGTCTCCGGGCGCGGGCGGGTGATGATCGTATTCCCAACGCGAATGGTGCCACTCGTGGCACGTCGCAGTCCGGCGATGAGCATCAGCAGCGTGGTCTTGCCGCAGCCCGACGGCCCGATGATAGACCAGGCTTCGCCCGGCGCGACATGCCACGAAAAGCCCAGGAAAACGGGCGTCGCGCGCGGGCCGTAGCGGAAGGTCAGGTTCTCGATGGTGATCATGATCTGCGTGCCAGGTCCGGCTTGCGCTGCAAGGGCGCTGCTTAACTCACCCCCACCAGGCACATCAGTGCCCGGCAGGGGTGAGATTCTGCATGCGCGTTATTATTCCAGCGTCAACAGGTAGGCGACCAGCGACGCCAGATCGGTTTCGCTGAGCGTATCGTAGGCGGGCATGATCGGCGGATAGCCCTCTACCACGTAGGCATTCGGTTCGACGATGGCCTGATGCAGGTAGTCAGCCGCGCTCTGCCCGGCGACCATGTCACCTGCGCGCGCGGCAATGCCCGCCAAGGATGGTCCGGCACCGGGCGTCCCGTCCAGCGAATGGCACCCCACGCAACCCAGGCTGGCGAAGAGCGCTTCACCCTGGGCCGCGTCGCCGGTTGGCTCAGCGGGGGCAATGGCGGCCAGGAAGGTCGGGTTCACGCTATCGGCGTAGGCCGCGCCATTGTCCACGATGTCCTGTTCCAGCAACCAGGCGATGGTGTCGTTCCACGCTTCTTCATTGGTGATCTCGTAGGTGGGGAAAGGAGGCAGCACATACGTATCTTTCACGCTGTCGGGGACATTGGTCTTTTCCAACCACAGATCGCGGTAGGCATCCGGATTGGCGTTGATGTCTTCAGCGGCGCGCATCCATGCCCGCAGGAAGCCCTCGACGGCCTGCGGCTGCTTCTCGATGATCTCCGTGCGGAAGCTGAGCACGCTCTGGCTGAACTGTTGCTCGATCAGCGCTGTGTCATCGGCGATCAGGATCGCGCCGCCCACCATCGCCGCCTGAGCCAGGGGATCGGGCAGGCAGGCCGCCTTGAGTTGTCCTTCCATCAACAACTGGAAACGGATGGCGATGTTCGGCTCGGCGCGGAACTTGAGATCGGCGGCGTTGAGGCCCTCGGCCTCCAGAATGCGTTGCGTGATGTAGTGAATGACCGAGTTCTCGCTGATGCCGATCTCGACGTTGGTCAGGTCGTTGGCGATGGTGATGTTGCTGCGCGGCGCGGCCAGGATGCGAAACTGCGGATGATCGGGATAGGCGCGGCGGGCCAGCGCCACGATCTGCACCAGCGGCTCGTCCTGATTGAAGATGCCGGTGCTGATCAGATCGTTGACCATGCCATCAATCTCACCGGCGATGAGCAGTTGGTCGCGCTCCAGGGCGCTGCTCACCGGCACCAATTCGACCTGTACACCCTCGTCAGCGAAGTACCCAGTCTGTTCGGCCACATAGAAGGGCAACACGTCCAGGATGGGTAGCAACCCCAGGCGCAACGTGGGAGTCTCCTGGGCCTGGGCGCTTCTGCCCAGGGGAGCCAGACTCACCGCCAGCATGGCAACAACTACAATGATGGAAAACAGGGACTTACGCATGGTTTGCAATCTCCTTGTGCATTCAAGAGTTATCGGCTATCGGCCATCAGACTTGGGCGAGAGCGCAGCACGACCGGCCTCTGTTTCCGTCCGCCGATAGCTGACCGCTACATCACACTTGCGCCCAGCGCGCCAGCCAGGAGTGTCAGCGCGATGTACGAATTCATGTTGAAGAAGGCCACATTCACCCGGCTGAGGTCGTCGGGCGAGACCAGGCGATGCTCATAAATCAGCAGCAGCGCTGTGATCAGCGCCGCCAGATAGTAGGGCCAGGCCAGCCCCTCCACCAGCCCGCCCAGGAGCAGAAAGATCAGGAAGACGACATGATTCAGGCGGGACAGGCGCAGAGCACTGGCAACGCCGTAACGGGCGGGCCAGGCGAACAGTCCTTCGCGGCGGTCGTGCTCCACATCCTGGCAGGCGTAGATCAGGTCGAAGCCGGCGATCCAGAACATCACCGCGGCGATCAGCAACCAGGCGGGCAGATCATCCGGCGCAAAGAACGAGCCGCGCACAGCGATCCAACCCCCACCGACGGCCAGCGCGTCGGTGAAACCCAGCACCCAGTGCGATAGCACGGTGAAGCGCTTGGTGAAACTGTAGCCCACCAGGAACAGGACGGCGAGCGGGGCCAGTCGGAGCGCCAGAGGATGGATCACCGCCGCGGCGATCAGCAGGATGATCAGCGACACGCCCGCGTAAAGCGTCACCGTGCGCCCGTCTATCTCGCCAGTGACGGTCGGACGGTTCGCGGTGCGCGGGTTGGTGGCATCGTAGGCGCGGTCGGCCAGCCGGTTGACGGCGAAGGCCAGCGTCCGCGCGGCGGCCATCGCCACCGTCACCCAGAACAGTTGCCGCAGCGTCGGCAGCCCGTCCGCCGCCAGCACCATGCCGATATAGGCGAAGGGCAGGGCAAAGACGGTGTGCTCGAAGCGCACCAGTTCCAGGAACACGCGCAGCCGGTAGGCAAAGGTGCCCGGCTTCAGCCCGCGCGCGCGGGCGGCTTGTTTGGCCTGCTGTGTCGAAGAACCCATGCTTCAGCCTGGTTGTGAGTGAGTTGGGAGTCTGGAGTCTGGAGTCCGACGCCCTCATCGCGTGTGACAATAGCGAGCGCAGCGGTATCACTACTCAACGCCAGACTCACAACTCAAGACTCAGGACTCCCTACTCCGTACTCTTTCCACTTCTCGTCCACCAGCCGCACGATCTCCTCGCTCATGGCGATTTCCTGCGGCCAGCCGCGTGGATGTCCATCTTGCGGCCCTTTGCTCGTGGCGTCAACCCCCAGTTGACCACGGGGACCGTCTGCGGTGAAGTGATCCACCGGCCCACCCCTGACCACGATGTCGCGTCGCCAGTCCACATTGCCCAGCGCGCGCCAGGCCACATCCGGCAGGCGGCGCAGGTCTACGAACGGGTCGAGCGCCACGATGCTCACGTCCGGCGCGAGCGCCCAGATCGCCTCGAACAGATCGTGTACAGGGCGTTGTGCCTTGTCCGCGCCGACCAGCAGCACCCCCGGACGCGGGCTGTGCCAGCGATCGCCCAACAGCGCCGTCAGCGCCTCGGCGGGCAGGGGCGAGGGCGCAGGATGCGGAGGGCGGTCGGGCTTGCGCGTGGCGTCTATCCCGATCTTACCACCATAAGAGTCGCAGATCGCACTGTGATCGAGTTGATCCACCGGCCCGTCCACGATGGTGATGTCGCGCCGCCAGTCCACGTTGCTCAGCACGGCTTCGGTCACTGCCGCCGGATCGTGCACGTTCACGTCAGCGTCCACGACGATCACGGCCTTGGTGAGCATCATCAGCCCGATAGACCAGATGCCGTACATCACCTTTTGGGCATGACCGGGATAGCGCGGCTTGAGGCTGGCGATCAGCAGGTTGTGGAAGACGCCCTCGGCGGGCATGGCATAGTCCTCGATCTCGCCCTGGAACAATTGCAGCAGGGGCAGGAAGAGACGTTCGGTGGCCTTGCCCATCCAGTAGTCTTCCATGGGCGGCTTGCCGACGACGGTGGTCGGGTAAATCGCGCCGCGTCGGTGCGTGATGGCCGTCACGTGGAAGACGGGGAACAGGTCGGGCGGGGTGTAGAAACCTGTGTGATCGCCAAAGGGGCCTTCCAGGCGGCGCTCGCTCAGGTCTACGTAGCCTTCGATGACGATCTCGGCGTTGGCGGGCACTTCAATATCCTGGGTGATGCATTTGACGAAAGACACCGGTTTGCCGCGCAGCCAGCTTGCCAGCAGATATTCGTCAATGCCGGGCGGCAAGGGGGCCGAGGCGCACCACATCTGCGCCGGATCGCCGCCCAGGGCAATCGCGCAGGGCAGGCGATCCAGATGCCGGTCGCGGGCTTCGCGTTCGTGATCCGCGCCGCCCTTGTGCCGCTGCCAGTGCATGCCCAGCGTGCGCTCATCGAACTTCTGCAGGCGATACATCCCCACATTGCGCGCACCGGTGACCGGGTCGCGCGTGATGACCTGCGGCAGGGTGATGTAAGGGCCGCCATCTTCCGGCCAGCAGGTGAGGATGGGCAGCAGGTCGAGCGACGGGTTGTCGGTGATGATCACTTCCTGGCACGGTGCGCGGCGTACCCGCTTCGGCCCCAGGCCGATGCTGCGCAACGCCCCCAGCAATTCGCTTCCCCGTTTCACCATCGCGCCCATGCCCTGCGGCAGGCGCGGATCAACCAGGCGGGCCAGCCGCAGCCGCAGCGTCTCCAGATCGTCCACGCCCAGGGCCAGCGCCATCCGCCGCGCCGAGCCAAAAGCGTTGATCAGCACGGGCATGGTGCTGCCTTCGACATTTTCGAAGAGCAACGCTTTGTTGGCGGCAGCAGGGCCTTTGCTGATCCGGTCGGCGATCTCGGTGATTTCCAGCCGCGGGCTGACGGGCGTGTTGATGCGGATCAGTTCTCCTGCCGCCTCCAGGCGCGCGACGAATTCGCGCAGATCGGCGTAGGCCATGAGCGGGACGCCTCCATGGTTCACAATTTTCTGAACGCCCTGAAACTTTGTAGAGTTTATCACAAGCGATATGGGCCTGCCTACTGGCTGACAGAGGGGATTGTCGCGGCGTTTCAGCAATCTACAGTGTTCAATCGTGCAACCGATGTCATAATATAATGAAGGTAGACCCTTGTTGCGCACCCGGCGCGCAAGTCGCCCCGACCGTTCTCTCGCAGGATACCTGGAAGGAGCGACGAAGATGACCGGTTCGGTTCACACAGCAGCCCTTGAAGGGTATGTGTATGTGTGCGAGCGCAGCGAGATTCCAGAGCGCGGGCGCAAGACGGTGTTCATCGGGGGCACTCCGGTGTTGATCGTCGCCTGCGAGGTCACCGATCTGCACGCGGTCGAGGATCGTTGCCCGCAGACCGGGCGCTCGATCGCGCACGGTGAAGTGCTCGGCTGCGTGCTCACCACGCCGACGGTGGGCGCGCGCTACGATCTGCGCACTGGCCGCTACCTGGGCGGCGGGCAATCTCCCTTGCAGTCGCACTGGCTGACAGTCTTCCCGCTGCGCGTCGTGGAAGGCAAGGTCTACGTGCGGCTGCCGCGCCAGGAATGAGCAGAGCGGAACAGCTTGCCGCTCACGGTGAGCGCTGCGCTGAGGCGTTCTGCAAGATGGCCGTGATCGCCTCCACCGAAGGTTCGGCCTGATGCAGCCGGTTGGGGAAGGCCGCGCGAATGCCTGTCAGCGCATCGCGATGATAGCCGATCGTCGCGTCCGGGTCTTTGAGGATGTGTCCGGTGAGGATGCCCACAACGGTTTCTTCGGGCCGGATGATCCCTGCCTCCACAAGTTGACGTGTCCCCGCCAGCGAACACGCCGATGCCGGTTCGCAGCCGATGCCCTGGCCGTCAATCAGCGCTTTGGCGTCCATGATCGCCTGATCGCTCACCTGCGTCACCACGCCGTTCGTCCAGCGTAAGGCGCGCACCGCCTTGGGGTAATTGACCGGATTGCCGATTTTGATGGCGGTGGCAATGGTCTCGGCGTGCACTGCCTCGAAGCGGGCAAAATCGCTCTGGTAGGCACGGTAGAGGGGGTTGGCTCCCTCCGCCTGCACGATGGCCAGGCGAGGCATGCGGTCAATCAGGCCGAGCTGATGCAGCTCGTAGAGCGCTTTGCCGAAAGCCGAACTGTTGCCCAGGTTGCCACCGGGGCAGACAATCCAATCCGGGGCCCGCCAGCGCAGTTGCTGCAGCGTCTCGAAGATGATCGCCTTCTGCCCTTCCAGCCGGAAGGGGTTGACTGAGTTCAGCACATAGATGCCCAGCGCTCCAGCGATCTCGCGCACCAGGGCCAGGTTGCGGTCGAAGTCGGCGCTGATCTGCACGCATGTCGCGCCGTAGGCAATGGCCTGCGACAACTTGCCCAGCGCAATCTGCCGATCCTGGAAGAAGACAATGCCCTCCATGCCCGCGTGCGCGGCGTAGGCGGCCATCGAAGCGGAGGTGTTGCCGGTGGAAGCGCAGGCGACGCGCCTCATACCCAGGGCGCGGGCCTGCGTGACGCCGCTGGTCATGCCGCGATCTTTGAACGAACCGGTGGGGTTTTCGCCTTCGTGTTTCAGGTAGAGCACCCGCACGCCCGCCCAGGCCGCCAGGGCGGGCGCGGGGTAGAGGTTGGTGTTGCCTTCGTTGCGGCTGACAATGGCCGCGTCGTCCAGGTCGGGGTAGATCAGCTCTTTGTAGCGCCAGACACCGCTGCTGTAGGGGGCGTTGAGCGTCCCCAGCCGCCCGTCGAACAGTTCGCGCGAGACCCGGCCCCGCAGCGCGTCCAGGTCATGGTGCACATCTAACAAACCGCCACACCCTTCACAGGTGTATAGTACTGCATTTATAGGGTATTCTCGTCCGCAATCCATGCACTTAAGCAGGCTCGACATCGCATCCGACCTCGCGCGGGTGCCAGGGGCTACAATCGTCACAAGGATAGCACCAACCATGAAGATTGCCAGAGCACAAGCCTTCGCGCCCGCCAGCATGGGCAACTTTGGCGTGGCTTTCGATGTGATTGGCGTCGCCTTTGCCGAGCCGGGCGACATCGTCTGCGCGGAGTGGAACGATACCCCCGGCGCGGTCATCGCTGCCATCGAGGGCGATGGTGGGCAGCTTCCCCGCGATCCGGCTCGCAATACGGCTACTGTGGCTGCGAACAGCGTGTTGCAGCGGCTGAGCGCAACGCGCGGCGTGCGCCTGACGGTGCGCAAAGGATTGCCGCTGGCGAGCGGGCTGGGAAGCAGCGCGGCCAGCGCTGTGGCGGCGGCAGTGGCCGTCAATGCACTGTTCGGCGAGCCGCTACCACGCGAAGAGTTATTGCCCGCCTGCCTGGACGGCGAGGCAGTGGTCAGCGGCTATCACCCGGACAATGTCGGGCCGAGCCTGCTCGGCGGCATCACCCTGATCACCGGCCCCGACCTGCGCGAAATCCGTCATCTGCCCGTGCCGGAGGCGCTGCGCTTTGCCCTGGTGACACCGAACGTGGCCGTTTCGACGGCGGTGGCGCGCGCGCTGCTGCCGCAGACCGTCTCGCTGCGGGCGCTGGTGGCGCAGACGGGAGCGGTCGCCCGCCTGGTGGACGCGCTGCACCGCGGTGACCTGGAAGCCATGGCCGGGGCCATGGAGCGCGACGGGATCATCGAGCCGGCGCGCGCGCATCTGATCCCGCTGCTGGCCGAGGCGCGGAGCGCTGCCAAACGCGCGGGAGCGCTCAGCCTGGTCATCAGCGGGGCTGGCCCCACGCTGTGCGCCGTGTGCGATAGCGACGCGAGCGCTCAACAGGTCGCGGCGGCGCTGGGTGCGCTCTATGACGACGCAGGCATTGCCAACATCACCCGCGCGACGGGCGTCTCGGTCTGCGGCGCGCGCGTGCTGGAGGTGGAGTGAGCGGCGCTGTCAGTCGGCGGCCCTCAGCCAAAGAGTGCACCTGGGGGAGAGCAGCTTATCGCAGGCTCATACCTCCCATGCGACCCGCGGGACTCGTTGTGCATCCAAGGAGTAGCGAGCCATCAGCGGCTGTCTATCGGCTGAACGCTGAGAGCTAATCTCTGGAGGACGCTGTGACACCTGCCGCAGGATTGAGTCTGCTCAAGATCGGCATCGCCGGGCTGGCGCTGGCGCTACTGACCGGTTTCGTCATCTTGCATGTGGTGTGGTACATCAAGCCCAGCCCGATTGCATCGCTGGCCGACCTGCAGGCGCGTTTGCGAGGCGGGCGTCCCACCATCGTCGAGTTCTACACCAACCTTTGAACGGCCTGCACCCTGACTAAGCCCATCGTGGATGGGTTGGAGCGCGACGTGAGAGGGCAGGCTACTGTGCTGCGAATTGACCTGTTGAGCAAGGTGGGGCGCGAAGCCGCGCGCACCTATGACGTCAAGATCGTGCCGACGACGTTGCTTTTCGACGGCGAAGGGCGCATAGTACTGCGCGAGACGGGACTGCCGGATGCGGAACGTTTCCGCGCCCGCGTCGCCGAACTGACAGCGCGGACGCCGTAGCTGTTTTTCGCCAGAAAATCACACACAAAAGGGGCGTTCGCTGCGACGCCCCTTGCTGTCTCACTCTTTGCGACCGACCACCTGGCGGAAGTAGTCGCCGCTTTTGCCGCCGGTCTTCATCAACAGGCGTGTCTCGCCAATTTCCAGTTCCCTGGTGTGCGGTTTGAGCATGTCATAGAGCGTCAGCGCCGTCACACTGGCGGCGGTCAGCGCTTCCATCTCCACGCCGGTTGACGCGACGGTGCGCACGCTGGCGCGAATGCGCACGCCATCTGGCTCGAACTCATAAGCGATCTCTGCACCGGTGATGGGCAACGGGTGACAAAAAGGGATGATCTCCCAGGTGCGCTTGGCGGCCATCACGCCGGCAACGCGCCCGATCTCCAGGGCATCGCCTTTCTCCAGACGCCGCTCGCGCAGCATCGTCTGAATGTCCGGCGGCATGGTGATCTTGGCCTCGGCGACCGCCTCGCGCAGCGTCGCCGGTTTGCTGGTGACATCTTTCATGGGAGGGTTTCGTCCTTCCGGGTGAGGGGCACGCCGTCCAGGTAACGGCTATCGCCATCGGCGTAGTGCTCTTCTTTCCAGATCGGCGCGCGCCGCTTGACTTCGTCAATAGCGTAGCGCGAGGCGGCATAGGCGGCGTCACGGTGTCCGGCGCGCACCACGATCAGCACGCTCGGCTCGCCCAGTTGCAACAGCCCCACGCGGTGCTGAATACGGC
>ENA-ORXB01003097-ORXB01003097.1-sediment-metagenome-genome-assembly--contig:-NODE-3097-length-12413-cov-2.768807_pt1 | contig 12413 bp, 11 predicted proteins | sample MGYA00237863_ERZ511475 | MGnify/ENA primary metagenome ERZ511475 (study PRJEB26305, sample SAMN06343858) | sediment metagenome | isolation source: hot spring sediment | place: Canada: British Columbia...
GCCGCCAGGCGCTAACGTGGCCGGTTGCGGCGTGCGTAGCCTGGGAAGCTCCCCGCTTTAGCGGGGAGAGGCGTCACCGCTCCCCCTGTCTGTGTGCTCGCTAAGCACCCTGACTCTAGCGGCAAGCCCGCATGGCGGCAAGTGAGAAACTCTGCAAAGGGGCGTATCTCATGGGCGTGGCAAAGGTTGAACCACCGGGACGCAGAGGGCGCAGAGTCCGGTTGTCTTTCCCTCTGCCCCCTCTGTGGTGGAGATGAGACAACACGCAGCTTCAGGGGCTAGAGCGCGTCGAGCATCTCCAGGCGGAAGTCGTGCAGCGAGCCGAGCACCAGGCTTGCCCGCCGCAACAGATCGGGTTGGGTCGGCTGGTCATGGCCGGGCACGGCGATCACCTTGCTGCCAGCTTCCAGCGCCGCCAGGATGCCGTTGGGTGAGTCCTCAAAGACGGCGATGCGATCGGTGGGCACGCCCATGCGCTCGGCGATAGCCAGGTAAATATCGGGCGCGGGCTTGCCGCGTGGCAGATCGTCGGTGGAGAGCACATAGCCGAAGGCGCCGTCCCAGCCGGTCTCCTGCAACACGGCTTCGATCAGGCGATAGGGCGACCCCGACGCCAGCCCCAGCGGATAGCGCCCGCGCAGCAGGTCTACGATCTCTTTTGCGCCGGGCATCAGCGGCACGCCCTGGCGATAGAGCGTCACCATCTGCGCCAGCACCCGCTCGATGATCTCCTCCAGCGTGTAGGAGTCGCCGATCTTCTCCTGTATCTGTCTGGCCCAGGCCAGGGTGCTGCTGCCCATCACGCGCTTTTGATCGGCCTCCGTCCAGCGCAAGCGGTCGGCCCCGAAGGCTTCGATGCGCGCGCGTTGCCAGAGCGGCTCGGAATCCACGAGCAGCCCATCCATATCGAACACGATGGCTTCAATCATGGCAGAAATGTCGTCTCCAGTGCGCTTCAACGATAGCTGTTCAGCATATCGCGCAAGGTATGCGCGGCGCTGGCCGGATCGTCGGCGAAGATCACCGCCCGCGACGCGCTGACGATCAGACCGCCGCCGTGACTGTTGACTCCGCCGAGCACCGTCTGTTCGATGTCGCCGCCCTGTGCCCCGATGCCGGGCACCAGCAGGGTCATGCTGTCGCCGACCAGGGCGCGAATCTGGCGCAGTTCGTCCGGATAGGTCGCGCCCGCGACAAGCATACAGTTGCCGCGCGTGTTCCACACCTGGCTGACGTGCTCGGCCACCAGATACCACAACGGTTTGCCGTTCACCGACAGGTCCTGGAACTCGCCTGCGCCGGGGTTAGAGGTGCGGCACAGCAGGATACACGCTTTGTCGTCGCGCTCCAGGAAAGGAGCCAGCGCGTCCTGGCCCAGGTAAGGGTTCAGCGTGACTGCGTCGAAGCCCAGCCAGTCGAACAGCGCGGTGACGTACCCCCGGTTGGTCGAGCCAATATCGGCCAGTTTAGCGTCGCAGATGGTCAGGATATCCGGATGCTCCGCCCGCAGGTATTCCATGGTCGCTTCGAGCGAGCGCCATCCTTCGACGCCGCGCGCTTCATAGAAGGCCAGGTTGGGCTTGTAGGCACTGACGAAGGGATGGGTCTGCTCGATGATCCAGCGGTTGAAGGCGAACTGCGGTAGTTCCTCTTGTTGGAAGTGCGGCGGAAGGCGGTCGTAGTCGCTATCCAACCCCACACACAACAACGAATCTGCCGCCTCGACGCGGCGGTTGTACTTTTCGACAACGGGGTTCATCGCGCTCCTCCCTCAGGTGATGTCAGATGCCAGCCGTGCGGATCGCGCAGCCAGGCTTCGAGAATGCTCAATTCGTCCGCGCCGAACAGGCCGCGCTGTGCTGCTTCGATCACAATCGCCGAAAACGGCGTCAGGGGATGCAGACTCACCCGCGCCGCCTCAAAGGCGCGGACAGCTTCCGGGAAACCGTAGGACGTGATGCACAGGCAGTGCTCGACGACCGCTCCCGCGTCGCGCAGCGCTTCCACGCCGGCCAGACTGCTGCCACCGGTAGTCACCAGGTCTTCGACCAGCAACACGCGCCGCCCTGCGACATCGCCCCCCTCGACCCGGCTGCGCAGCCCGTGATCCTTGGCCTGCTTGCGCACGAACACCGACGGCATCCCCAGGGCATAGGCCAGGGCCGCGCTGTGCGGAATGCCCGCCGTCTCGATACCGGCGATCACGTCGAAAAGCAGTTTCTGCTGCTCGATGGTCTGGCGGAAGGCGTCAATCACCGCGCCCCACTGCACCGGCCAGAAGGGCAGACGGCGATTGTCCACATAGACGGGCGAGACGATGCCAGACTTGAAGGTCACCGGCGCGTGCGGCGTGAAGACGACCGCCCCAATATCGAGCAAGGCTCTCGCCACGGCGACCTGTATGGCACTGGCTGTGTTCATGGCTCCCCCTCCCAGGCGATCAACGCACCGGCCAGTGGCCCGCGATAGACCAGCGCCGTCCAGTATTGCATGGCGACCACGCCCAGGGCGGCATAGGAGCGGAAAGTCGCCCCATCCTGAACGCCGCCGCAGGCGATCACGTCCACCGGATAGCCGTGCGCGGCGCGCTCCGCCTGCAGCAACGCCACCACTTCCAGGGCGCGGGCGAACAGCCTTCCGCCGCCCACCCCCGCCGTCAATGTCGGATCGTCGGGTACGGGCCAGGGCAGAGTGTTGGTCGCCACCACTGCTTCCACGCCTGTCTCGGCGAAAACGCGCAGCAAGGCGCGGTACTGATCATCGTTCAGGTTCGGCCCCACTTTAACCCAAAGGGGTGGGATTCGTCCAGCGGATCGAGCAGGTGATTCTGAACCGCCGAGACGCAGAGAGCGCGGAGAAGACGGAAAAGCTTCTCTCTGCGTTTTCTCTGCGCCCTCTGCGGTGAAATCGCGCTCTTTGCTCTCCATTGCCCCCCGCAACAGGGCAATGGCCGCGCGGCACACCTGCCGGGCCTCGTCCGCCGTCTGATGGCCGCGCGGGTCGTCTTCGGTGTTGGGGCAGCTCAGGTTGAGCGTGAACCAGGTGGGGATCACGCCCATCTCCAGGAAAGCGCTCAGCGACTCCAACACTTCGTCTGTCTGCTGTCGTGCGTCGCTGACGCCTGGACTGACCGCCACATTGATCCCGAACTGCCGCGGCAACCGGTCGGCCCGCTCTGCCAGGAAGAGCGCCGCCGCCCGTGCGCCGGGGTTGCGCAGCCCGACACGATTCTGAGTGGAGCGGGTGTGTACGTCGCGCCAGGTCACCACGCCGGGGTTGCCGAGACGCGGCCATCGTGTGAACGAACCGAATTCCACCAGCCCCACCAGGGCGGGCAGGCTACGCCAGCCGGGCATGATATTCCGTCCGGTCTGCACCGCTGCGAGCGCTTCCTCTTGGCTGGCGAACCCATCGCCTTTCACCAGGCCAGCGGCCAGGATCAGCGGCGTTTCCAGCAACACGCCCCCGACGCTCACCGGCGCAAGCGGCAGAGTCAGACTGCGCACCGCGCCCAGCAGCGGAATCAGCCAGCGCTGCCCATCGGCCCAGCGCAGGGCAGCCAGCATCCGCTCGTGCGCCTGTTGAGCGCTGCTCATGCGGAAGATCAACGGGCGGGCCAGGCGGTAGGACAGGTCGGCCAGCGTCAGCACCCCGTGACGGATGGCGCGGCGACTCATACGCCCTCCGCGAACAGGTTGCGGCCAAAGCCCGGCGAGACACGGACGCGCCCGTCCGCGAAAGCCGTCTGCCCGCGTATGACCACTCGCCGCACGCGCCCCCACACGCGCATCCCTTCGAAGGGCGACCAGCCGCAGGCCGTATGCAATTCCTGGCGGGAAATCACGTATGAGGTGTCGAGGTCTATCTCGGTGTACGTCTCCGGCGGCGCTTGCCGCCCGAAGATACGCCGGGGATTGGCCGTCACCAGCGCGATCATCCGCTCCAGGCTCAGTCGTCCCTCGCGGACTGCCGTCAGCAGCAGGGGTAGTGTGGTCTCCAGGCCGGGCACGCCCGAAGGCGGCGGGTCGCCGCGCTTCTCGTCGAGCGTGTGTGGCGCGTGATCGGACTCCACCACGTCCACCGTGCCGTCGGCGATGGCTTCCCACAGCGCGGCCTGGTCGGCGGCAGTCTTCAGTTCCGGTTTCATGCGTCCCAACGCGCCCAGCGTCGTCACGTCGCGCTCGGTCAAGAAGAGGTGATGCGGCGTGACGCCAATGCTCACCGGCAGCCCTTCCGCCTTGGCTGCCCGCAGCAAGGCGATCTCCTCCGCCGTGCTGATGTGGCAGAAGTGCGTGTGTTTGCGGGTGAGCCGCACCAGGGCCAGGATGTCCGCCACCGTCTGATCCTCGGCGTGCACAGCGATCACCCGACCCGCGGGCCAGGCCCGGAAATGCGCCTCGCGCGCAGCCTGGTCGGCCAGCAACAGGGTGCCCGTCGTGGCATTATTGTACATCTTCAGCCCGCACACCTGCCCGGCGACTTGCGGATAGTAGGCCGTGTTGTCGTCCTGGCTGGCCCCGAAATAGACCCCCCAGTCGCACAAGGCCCCCGCCGTCAGCGCCGCCAGCTTGGTCGCCAGGGCCTGCGGATCAATGGTGGGCGGCGGGGTGTTGGGCATGTCGAGCACGGCCCAGTAACCGCCGGCCAGTGCCGCCGCTGTCTCGCTGGTGAACGTGCCCTTGTGCGCCCAGTCCAGGTCGCGCAGGTGCACGTGCGGATCGAGCGGAGCGGGGAGGGTCAGCACCCCGCTCATACCCACAGCCCACCCAGCACTTTGGCCAGCAGGGCCATGCGCACGAACATGCCGTTTTCCATCTGCCGGAAGTAGATCGAGCGCGGGTCGGCGTCCAGCGCGTCGTGATCGGTAGGCGTGCCCATCTCATGCTTGCGCGGCAGCGGGTGCATCAGAATGGCATCGGGCTTGGCGCGGGCCAGCACGGCGGGCGTCATGATGAAGCGGTCTTTGATCGCTTCGTACTCGGCGCGATCGTCGAAGCGCTCTTCCTGCACGCGCGTCCAGTAGATCACGTCCGTATAGCTCAGCACGTCGTCGAGGTTATCCGTCTGACGCACGCGGACGCCCTTCGATTCGACGAAGCGCACAATGTCTTCGGGCATGGACAGCAAGTCCGGGCCGACCAGGTTGAGCGTGACGTCCTGCGCTTCGTAGCGGGCGATGAGCTTGGCCAGCGAGTGCACTGTGCGCCCGTTCTTGAGATCGCCGACCAGGGTGATGTCCAGGCCATCAATGGTGCCCTTGGCGTCGTAGATGGTGTAGCAATCCAGCAGTGCCTGCGTGGGATGTTCGCCAACGCCGTCGCCGCCGCTGATGACGACCGGGCGGCGCGAAATTTGCTCGGCCAGCCGGTCCAGGTAGTAGGCGGCCTCGTAGGACGACCCCACCTGCGGATGGCGCAACACGATCACGTCGGCGTAGCAACCGGCAGCGCGCACGGTGTCGGCCAGGTTCTCGCCCTTGTAGATGGAGGAGAACTGCACGCCGTTGCTGGCAGCGACCACTTCGCCCCCCAGACGCCGCATGGCCGCCTGGAAGGAAAGATCGGTGCGTGTACTGGCCTCGTAAAAGAGGGTCGCCATCAACTTGCCCGCCGTCAGGGCCAGCAGGCCGCGATCCTGTTGCTTGATGCGCCGGCGGATGGACGAAGTGGCGTCGAAGAGAATCTGCAGATCGTGCCGGTCGAACTGATCCACCGAGATGATGTGTTTCTCGGTGAAATCGCCGTTGATTTTGGGCGGCGTGTAGAGCTGCAGGAAACGGCTGGACTGACGCAGATCGTTGACGACGACGTGTTCGGGTACAGACATGGCAGCCTCCTCACCAGGCAAAAAAAAGACCACCAAATGGTGGTCTTAACGGTCAAGCTGGACGGGTGCGGCGAATGCGCCCGCCCTCGCCCAGGGCGAGACAGGCACAGCGCGTGGGGAACTCATCGCCGCCAAGAGACCCATCCTCCCACAACATGCGAACCCAGCACAACGCCTGGCCTTGGACCAGGTTCGAAAGGATTTTTTACCAGGAACTGGCCCGCCCGTCAATGCCCAAAAAAGGTGCATGCAAAATATGTCAGGCGGTTTGCCGTGATCTGCTGCCCCTCTCCCCCGCGACCTGCGTCGCGGGGCGGGGGAAAGCGCCTTTCTCGCGTGGACGCGCCCCTTCGCCCGCCGCGCGGGATGAGGGTCACCGGGCGAATCAAAGTCGCTGACAACCGTTGCGCACACCCCGTCGGAACGAAGGGTTGGTTGTGGGCCAGCCAAGCATATATAATGAGCGTAATATCTGGCTGGCCCCGGCGCGCGTCCAGCACGCTGACTTTTCCGCGCGCCCGGCATCGTGGTAGAGGAAGACGGCGTCTCATGCCCACGCGCGTACTGGTCGTAGATGACGAAATGGATACCCTGCGCCTGCTGCGCACTGTGCTGCAAATCGGCGGATTCGAGCCGATCACCACGCTCAATTCGCTGGAAGCGCTCGACCTGGCCGAGCGGGAAAAGCCGGACGTCATCTTGCTGGACATCATGATGCCGGAGCTTGATGGCTTCATGCTGTGCAAGATGATGCGCCAGAATCCGCTCACCCAGGACCTGCCCATCATCTTCGTCACCGCCTATCAGGCGTTGGACATTGAGGAAAGACGGCTGGAAGCGGGCGCTGATCTGGTGGTTCACAAGCCGATCAGCGTGGACTCACTGGTGGGTGCCATTCACAAGGTGCTGGATGCCCGCCATCAGTTCTGAGCGGGCGCAGCTCAGCCGGACATCATCGCTGCCGTCAACACAGATACGCACGGGGAATAGAACGTGGAAAAGACGCATACCATCGTCGTCATGCAGGGCGATCAGACGGGCCAGGAATTGCTGGAAGAAGCGCTGCGCGTGCTCTCGTCGGGCATCCTGCCGCCCAATATTCACTTCGTCACCTTTGACCTGTCCCTGGAAAACCGCCGCGCCACCAAAAATCAGGTCGTCTATCAGGCGGCGGAAGCGGTCAAGAAATACGGGCTGGGGCTAAAAGCGGCGACCATCACCCCCGGCGACCCTGACGACGTAGGCAGTCCCAACGCCATCCTGCGCGAAGCCATTGACGCGCAGGTCATTCTGCGCGTGGGGCGACGACTGCCGCCGGTGCGCCCGATCGCCGGCGTGCATGCGCCCATTGCCGTGGTGCGCATGGCCGTCGGCGACGCCTACGGAGCCAAAGAATGGCGCGAGGGCGAAGGTCTGGACGAAGTCGCCTACCGCACCGAGCGCATCACCCGCCGCACCTGCCGCGCGGTGGCCGAATACGCCTTCCACTACGCGGCCCGCACGGGCGCGAAAGTCTTCGGCGGCCCCAAGTACACCGTCAGCCCCATCTACGAGGGGATGTTCAAAGAGGAACTCGACGCAGCCGCGGCACGTTACCCGACCGTGCGCTACGAGCCGCAGTTGATTGACGCCACCTATGCCCTGTTGCTGGAAACGACCGGCGAACCTCTGGTGATCCCCACTCTCAACCGCGACGGCGACAGCATGTCCGACCTGGTGCTGAAGATGTTCGGCACCATCGCCGGCTCGGAATCGGTGATCATCAGCTTCGACGAGGACCTGCAGCCCAACGCCATCATCGCCGAAGCGCCGCACGGCACCGCCCCGTCCTTGCAGGGCAAGAACCTGGCCAATCCCATCGCCATGATCATGGCCGCGGCGACGGTGCTCAGCTACATTCCGGACAACCGCGCCGCGCGCGCCTGCCGCGCCATCCGCGAGGCGACGCTGGAAGCGGTCTATGATGGCGTGCGCACCCCCGACCTGGGCGGTCAGGCCACGACGACTGAGTTCACCGACGAGGTGATCCGGCGTGTGCAGGCCAAGCTGGCCGTGTGGGACGCCCTGGGCTAGGAGCGCGGCGGGCAGATAGCCGGGCGATCGTTACCGACAGGACAGCCGCCCGTCTCTCTGCCTCTTCTGACCCCTGACTCGTGACTCGCGACTCTCAACCAGAGACAATGCCCGTGAAGCTGATCCTGACGCACGATAACGCCGATTTCGACGCCGTCGCTTCGCTGCTGGCCGCGCACAAGCTCGACCCGGAAGCGCTGCCGGTGTTGCCCAAGCGCGTCAACCGCAACGTCGAGGAATTCCTGACGCTCTACGGCAGCGAGCTGCCCTTCGTCCGCCGCAGCGAGCTCAAACGCGGCGGGCCGGTGGAGCACGTGACGGTGGTGGACACGCAGAGCTTCTCTACAGCGCGTGGGATGCGTCCCGATACGCCCGTGCACTTCATAGACCACCATCCCCTGGCCCGCGAACTGGAGCCGAATCAGACCTTCGCTGGCGAGCCGGTGGGGGCCGCAACCACCCTGCTGGTTGAGCAGATTCACGAGCAGGGTATCGGCCTGGCTCCGCTGGAAGCCACGCTGTTGCTGCTGGGCATCTACGAAGACACCGGTTCGCTGCTCTATGGCACGACCACCCCGCGCGATGCCCGCTGTGCCGCCTGGTTGCTGGAGTGCGGCGCTGACCTGGATGTGGTGCGTCACTTCCTGGCGCACCGCCTGACCCCCGAACAGCGCGAGCTGTACGAGCGTCTGCTCGAACACACCGAAACGCACACGGTGAAGGGACACGCCATCCTGCTGGCGATGGCCACTACCCGCCAGCCGGTGGACGAGATCGCCACGCTGGCGCACAAGTTGCGCGAACTGTATGAACCGGCGGCGGTCTTCGTGCTGGTACAGCTCAACGGGGATATTCAGCTTGTCGCGCGGGGCACCACTGATGCCCTGGATGTCTCGACCATCGCACGGCGTTTCGGCGGCGGGGGACACAGCCGTGCGGCGGCGGCGCTCATCCGCGATCGGCAGCTCGACGACGTGCGCCGCGAAATCCTGCAGGTGCTACCGGAGATCATTGTGCCGTCGGTGCTGGTCGAAGCGCTGATGTCAGTTGGCGCGCAGACGGTACGCGCTGACGAGCGCATCAAAGACGTGGTCGAGCGCATGCAGCGCACCGGTCACGAGGGCTTCCCGGTGGTGGAAGGCGGGCGCGTGATCGGCCTGCTGACCCGCCGCGCCGTAGACCGCGCCATGAGTCATGGGCTGGGGCAACGCCGTGTCCGCGAGATCATGGACGCAGGCGAAGTGACGGTGCGCCCCACCGATTCCATCGAAGTGTTGCAACAACGGATGATGCACACCGGTTGGGGCCAGATTCCGGTGGTGGATGATCAGGGGCGCTTGCTGGGCATCGTCACCCGCACCGACCTGATCAAGCGCTGGGGGCAGCGCCCCGACGACGGACGCCGCGAGCAGATATTGCGGCGGATGCAAGCGGCGCTGTCACCGGGACTGTGGCGGCTGGTGACTGCCATCGCACAGCAGGCGCAGAAGCAGCGCGTGGGACTGTATCTGGTGGGCGGTTTCGTGCGCGACCTGTTGCTGGGGCAGCCCACGCACGACCTTGACCTGGTGGTCGAAGACGACGCCATCGCCCTGGTGGAAGCGCTGTGCGCCACCTATGGCGGCGATATGCGCAGCCATGCGCAGTTCGGCACGGCCAAATGGCTCCTCGACGAGTCTGTCGCCAGGGCGCTGGGTAGTTCGTTGCAGGAGAACGGCTGGCCGGACTTCCTCGATTTCGCCACGGCGCGGCGCGAGTTCTACGAACAGCCCACCGCCCTGCCTACGGTGCAGCGCAGTTCGATCAAGCCCGATCTGTATCGGCGCGACTTCACCATCAACACGCTGGCCATCCGTCTATCGCCGGAGCCAATGGGCGAGTTGCTGGATTTCTATGGCGGCGAGCAAGACCTCAAGGACGGTGTTATCCGTGTGCTGCACAGCCTGAGCTTCGTGGACGACCCGACGCGCATGTTGCGGGCGGTGCGCCTGGAACAGCGCCTGGATTTTCGCATCGAGCCGCGCACCGAGGAACTGATCCGCAACGCCATCGGCCTGCTAGACCGGGTCAGCGGCGACCGCATTCGTCACGAACTGGCGCTGATCCTGGCCGAACCATACCCCTTGCGCGCTCTGGCGCGGCTGGAGCGGCTGGGCATCCTGGCTGCCATCCATCCGCAACTGCGCGTAGACGAATGGGTGCGCTCGGCTTTCTACGCGGTGCGCTATGCCCGTCAGCATCACCCCTGGCCGTCGCTGGCGACATTCGACAACTGGATGCTGACCTCGTTCTCGCTGTTCACCAGCCGCCTGCCAGAAGACGAACTGGAAAGGCTGGGGCGGCGGTTGCAGTTCTCGCGCCGCTACCTGAACCACCTGCAAGATGCGCGCGCCGCCATCGCCCTGCTGCCGCGATTGAGCGAGCCGCTGTCTCCCAGCGAAGTGGTGCGCCTGCTGGAGCCGCTTGACGAGGTCGGCTGGCTGGCTGCCTGGGCCGCCGCGCCGAATGCCGTCGCCCGCGAGCAGATCGAGCGCTTCGCCAGCACCTGGCGCTTTGTCCGTCCTACGGTGGGCGGGCAGGAATTGCGGGCGCTCACCGGCGTCAAACCAGGGCCGCTCTACGGGCAACTGCTGGGTCGGCTGCGCGAAGCATGGCTGAACGGGCTGATCGCGTCGCCCGACGAGGAGAAAGCCATGCTCCGGCAACTGCTGACTGAACTGGCCAGCACGGGTGAAGAATCGCACAAAAGCTGAGAAAAATAGAAAGAAAGATTAAAGGTTGCTGAGAGATGCTCCTGCGGCTCAACAGAGTCTGTTAAGCTTCTTTAATGCGCGGTATGATTCCCGCCACTCGACCGTTGTCCTCATGTAATAACAACTTCCTGGGAGAGCGTTCATGACCCTTACCACGACACAGCCACAGTATCGTCTGGTTCGCTGGCGCGGTGGGCAGCACCCTACACTGGACACCATCACCCGCCTGATGCGCGACGAACAACTGCGGCCCTATGTGTGGGTCAACGCCCCCAATTCGCGTCACCCCGTGCGCAGTCACGGCTACGACAAGACTATCTACTGTGTACAGGGTTCCATCGAGATCATTCTGCCCGACGCCCGGCAGCGCGTGCTGCTCGGCCCTGGCGACCGCATTGACCTGCCGCGCGGAATGCGCTATGGTGCAGTCGTCGGGCCAGCGGGCGCACAGTGCGTCGAGGGCAGCCCGGCCTGACACAGGCGCACACGGCCCGCCGCGGGCGACTCCCCCTTCCGGCAAGGCGATATAGAGCATAGCGATCTCAGGAAAAACCTGGCGAGTGCCGCTGATTTGCCTCACTCCCAGCCTCGCTTCGCCCGGCTCGTTCTGCGGCCTCTGTGACGACTGCCCCATGCTCTCGTCTCCCAATTCTGGCCTTGTTGGGGGCAGGGGCTTATGCTACAATGCTGCGCCGGGCTGTCAGCACGCTGGCGGCTCAATTCCACACGTCAGGACTCCGCCTGTGTTGTCCGGCTGGGCACCGGATTGCGGCGGGGGATGAATGGCGTGAACGCATAAACACAGACATAGGAGGATTCAGATCATGCCCGTCGTTTCGATGAAAGCGCTGCTGGAGACGGGGGTTCACTTCGGGCATCGCGCGCGTAAGTGGAACTCGAAGATGAAGCCCTACATCTACGGGGCCCGAAACGGCATCTACGTCATCAACTTGCAGGAAACCCTCAAACTGTTCAACGCCGCCTATGAGTTTCTCCGAAATGTGCGCTCCACGGGCAAGTCGGTTCTTTTCGTGGGGACCAAGCGTCAGGCTCAGGACATCGTTCGGGAGGAAGCCCTTCGCTGCGGTCAGTTCTACGTGAACTACCGGTGGCTGGGCGGGACCCTGACGAACTTCAAGACCATCAAGCAGAGCGTGGAGCGCCTCAAAAGGTTCGAGGCCATGAAGGAGCGGGGCTATTACGATGCCCTGCCCAAAAAGGAGGCCCTCCAGCTCGAAAAAGAGAGAGCCAAGCTGGAGAGATCCCTGGGAGGCATCAAGGACATGGATCGCCTCCCGGGCGCCCTGTTTGTCATCGACGCCAAACGGGAGCGAATCGCCCTCCGGGAAGCCCGAATCCTGGGCATCCCGAGCGTGGCCCTCGTGGACACAAACAGCGATCCCGACGACGTGACCTACGTGATTCCCTCCAACGACGACGCGATTCGGGCCATCCGGCTGTTCACTAACCGCATGGCGGACGCGGTTTAGGAAGGAAGCCAGCTCTTCGAAAAAACCGCTCGTGCCAGCGGCGCAGGCGAGGAGACCTTGAAGAAGGTCATCGCGGCCAAGGGAGTCGAGCGGACGATCGAGGTCATCCACAAGAGGGACCGCGACGAGGAACCAGCCGAGCGGGAATCCTTTCCTCTCGACTGACCCTTTCCATCGACGAATCTGTTTCTTTCCCGACTGTTTTTCATCCCTGAGGAGATCGAAATGGACATTTCAGCATCCACCGTGAAGGAACTGCGAGAGAAAACGG
>ENA-ORXB01003098-ORXB01003098.1-sediment-metagenome-genome-assembly--contig:-NODE-3098-length-12412-cov-5.136765_pt1 | contig 12412 bp, 10 predicted proteins | sample MGYA00237863_ERZ511475 | MGnify/ENA primary metagenome ERZ511475 (study PRJEB26305, sample SAMN06343858) | sediment metagenome | isolation source: hot spring sediment | place: Canada: British Columbia...
GGGTCGGGGGATGAGGGCACCGCCCCAGCGTGGGAGAAGGGGTCGGGGGATGAGGGCACCGCCCCAGCGTGGGAGAAAGGGTCGGGGGATGAGGGCACCGCCCCCCTTGCCACGGGACACTCAGGGTCCTACACTACCGATGCATTGACAAGTTGACGCGGCGTGGAGCAGCCCGGTCAGCTCGCCAGGCTCATAACCTGGAGGTCGTAGGTTCAAATCCTACCGCCGCAAGTGTAGGTCTGGCTCCGCCGGCACAACCGGTGGAGCCTCTTTTTTTCCTCCCTTTTTTCCCTTTTTCCCTCCTGTAGCCGTTTCTGCCTCTGCTCGTGTCCGGTCAGCCTCCTTCCCCGCTTGACGTTGCCGTTTTCCCCTGCTGCTCCGTGTCCGCTCGGCGTCCGCTGCCCTGGCGGCTTTCTCTCTGGGGAGGGGTACAGCCTGGTGAAACGGTGCAGCCTGGTGAACTGGCTGGTCCGCGGCTGGACCGGATCGTATCTGGTAATAGCATGCCGGAAAACAGCATGCCGGAACGCTAGGGAAACCGAGGGGTGATCTCTGGAAACATCTGAGATTTCCGAGGAGTCCAGGGGTTGGCCCAGAGCAAGGCGTTGTGGGGAGGAGTAGCCATGAGCCGAGCAGCGCGGATATGGACGGCGGTGGTGATTCTGGCGGGCTGCGGGCTGGGGGGATCAGCCGCGGGGGCGGAAGAAGCGGTTTGGCCGCTCTGGCCGGGTGAGCCGCCGGATGAAAAGCAAAAAGTGGGTCCGGAGCGGTATCTGGAGAGCAAGCCGGGGCAGCTGGAGATCAAGCGGCTGACGGACGTGGGAACGCCGACGTTGACGATCTACCAGCCGCCGGCGGAGAAGCGGACGGGCTGCGCGGTGCTGGTGGCGCCGGGCGGCGGCTACAGCATTCTGGCCATCGAACACGAGGGGACGCAGGTGTGCGCCTGGCTCAATTCGCTGGGGGTCACGGCGGCGCTGCTCAAGTACCGCGTGCCGAAGCGGCCGGGCCAAACGCCGGAGAACCTGGCAATGATCCAGGATGCCCAGCGAGCCATCTCCCTGTTGCGCAGCCGGTCGGCGGAGCTGCGGATCGATCCGCAGCGGATCGGCATGATCGGCTTTTCCGCCGGCGGGAACCTGACGGCCTGGACCTGCCTCGCCTCCAAGCGGTATTACGAGCCGCGGGATGAGCACGACCGCGCCTCCAGCCGGCCCAACTTCGCCCTGCTCATTTACCCCGCCTGGCTCGTGGATCAACAGGGGCAGCTCAAGCCGGAGTTCCAGCCGGACAAATCCAGCCCGCCGATGTTCTTCGTGCATTCCTCGGATGATCCGTTCAGCAGTGAGAGCAGCGTGGCGCTTTATCTGGCCCTCAAAAAGCACAAGGTGCCAGCGGAGCTGCATGTGTATGCCAGCGGGGGCCACGGTTACGGCATGCGCAAGGTGCCCCATCCCTGCGCCACCTGGCCGCAACGGGCCGCCGAGTGGATGCAGTCCCGCGGTTACCTCTCCGCTTCCGGGACGGGACACAAGTGAGACAGCCCTCCGGAAGACCAAGCGAAATCTACCTTGCGGAACCGAAGGAGTCCTCATGCGCTGGCGTGCCCTGGCCACGGATTATGACGGAACGCTCGCCCACGACGGCATGGTCCCCGCTGAGGTGTGGGCGGAGCTGACAGCGGCCCGCGCCGCCGGCTTGCGCCTGCTCTTGATCACCGGCCGGGTGCTGCCCGAATTGCTCCAGGTGTGCGACCGGCTGGAACTGTTCGAGCAAGCCGTGGTGGAAAATGGGGCGGTGCTCTACGATCCGCAACGGCAGCGGCAGCAGGTGCTGGCCGAACCGCCCCCGCCGGACTTCGTCCAGACCCTGCACCAGCGGGGCGTGCACCCGATCGTCACCGGGGAAGTCATCGTCGCCACCTTTCAGCCCCATCAGGACACCGTGCGCCAGGTGATTGACGAAAGCAGTCTGCCCCTGGAAGTCATCATGAACAAGGATGCCGTCATGGTACTGCCACGGGGAGTGGATAAAGCCTTCGGCTTGAAGCGGCTCCTGGAGCAACTGAGGCTATCGCCCCAGGAGGTCATCGGCGTAGGGGATGCGGAAAACGACCTGACGTTTCTGGAGCTGTGCGGCTTGCGGGTAGCGGTGGCCAACGCCCTCCCCCAGGTCCAGGCGGCTGTCCACTGGACAACGCCTTCCCCCCGCGGAGCCGGCGTGCGCGAACTGCTCCAGCGCTGGCGCCAGGGACAACTCGACGCCCTGCGGGAAGGAAATTAGTCCCGAAAAAGCCACGCTGCCCCGCCGAAGGAGGAAGTAGAAATAGCCCCGGAAATAGTCCCGAAAAAGCCACGCTGCCCGGAGAAACAGCACCGGAAAAAGCAGCGCTTTGTGAGGCGGAAATGGTCCCGGCCCAAGGCCGCGGTAGGGGTATGCCTTCCCGCCTCACCGGGGAAGCGGAAACTCACCGTTGGCCAGGCCGGCGTTCCGCGCGTGCTGGATTTGGAGGACAAGGGCCAGTCCAGCGCCAGCCCCTCCAGATGAACCGGGGCTTAACTCCACTCCCCTCCGCACTCTTTCCTCAGCCGACCCTCAGCCGATCGCGGTGCATTCGGGATCGACCGGGAGGATGTTGATCCGCTTGCCGCCCTGATCGAAGTAGACGGTGCCGTCGGTGAGGGCGAAGAGGGTATCATTGCGGGCACGGCGGACATAGCGTCCGGGATGGAAGCGCGTGCCCAATTGGGTCACGAGGATGCTGCCGGTGGTGACGAATTGCCCGCCGAAGGCCTTCACGCCCCGCCGCTTGGAGAGCGAATCCCGACCGTTTTTGACCGAGCCTTGACCCTTTTTGTGTGCCATAGCGTTTGCCTCACTGCCGCTGGTTTCCGCGATGCTGCCGGATCGGAGGGGCGCCGACGTTTCGCTGCGGCGGAAACCGGCCCCGCGCCGGTGGGTTCCCGCCATGCCGCATCGCCGCCGCCGTATCCTTCTGTCCTTCAGAAACCCTCAAGTTCCCAGGGTTCCCAGGCCGCTCCCGCATTCCTTTGGGGAGGAACAGTTCCCCCTTCTTTCTTTGGGGAGGAACAGTTCCCGCCTTCACCCGTGGGGGAGGGACTATTGTTGTAGGTAGTGAAGGACGCCACGACAACAGCCGCATTCTAGCGTTCCAGCAGCAGGATGTCGGCTTGGGCCAGGGGGAGGCGGACGACCAGTCCGGCGGGGGTGTGGTGCTGCTGGACGGGCGCACCGGAGGCCGTCCAGAGCCGCTGGGGGCGGAAGGGCAAGGCGAGAGTCAATTCCAACTCGGCGATGGGGGCACCAGTCCAATTGAGCAAGGTGACGGCGGCTCCCTTGTCGGACAGGAGCAGGGGCGTTTCCACCAGCGGGCGGTTGGCGCGGACTGGCGGCGTGAGGCCGGCCTGGCGGATGGGATAGGCGATCCACTGCCGCAGGGGTTCGGAGAAGCCCACGGGCAGGCGGTCTTGCGTCCCCTGGGCGGAACGCCAGTAGCTTATCCCCGGCAGGAAGGCAAAGTGGAAGTGGCGGCCTTGGCCGAGGGCGGCTTCCAGCAAGGCGGGCTTGTCATCGCTGAAGCGGAGGTGGACCTTGGCAGCAGGCGGGGCGGTGGAAGCGGCAGAGGGGGACATGGCACCACGCGGGCCGTAGACGGGAAGTTTGGCTTCGCCCAGGAGCAGGGTACCGGCCTGGGGCAACGTGGCGGCGTTGGCCACCAGCAGGCGCTGCCGCGGCTCTTCCCGCAACCCCGTCGCTTCTGCCACAAGCTGGCACGGTTCGTCATAACGATCGGCGGTCAGGGCATTGCTGATGGTGACCAGCGTGCCGCCGGAGCGGACCCACTCCAAGAGGGCGGCCTGCCCTTCCCGCGGCACATTCGGTGCCGTGACGTAAAGCACCCGGTAGGGCTTCAGCCCCGCCGCCGTCAGCTCGTCTTCCTCCACAAATGCCACCGGTATGTTCGCATGCTGCAAGGCCAGATACAGGTCGAACACTTCCGCCAGGTAATCGACGGTGGCCCGGTTGAGCTGGGTATTGGTCGCATCGCTGATGCCCCTGGCGATCTCCATCTCGCGGCAATCCCAGACCTGGGCGGAACGCGGCATGAGGATGGCAGCTTGGGGAGCAGGCTTGCGGCCGGCGTGGAGGAACGGTTCGGCACGGGCGAGCAGCGCGTGGGCTTGGCGCAGCTCCCGGAGCAGGTGGGCTTTTTCCGAATAGCAGTTGCCGGGGAAGTTATACTCCGGACCGAAGACGAAGTATTTGACCGCCTGGCCGCCGTGGCCGAAGATGCACAGCACCTTCTGGAGGATGCCCCCCTGGCGGTCGCCGGCGGTGCGGGGAATGACGTAGCCGCCGAAGGCCAGACCGGCCCCCCGCGCCGCGCTGCTGAGCTTGGCACAGTAGAACGACCACTGATACGCCTGGGCATCGCTGAACCAGTCCTCAGTCCACAGCACGGTTCCGCCGCGCAGCCGGGCAAACTCGAACCAATCGTGGCCGCCCATCGCCGCATCAGGATGCTGCTTGTCCGGATTGTTCGCCACCGGGCCAGGAACATAGAAGCGGCCGGCGAAGAAGTTCCAGTTGGTGAACACGGGCAGGCCGGGATAGAAGGCTTTCTCCAGCGCCTGGACACAATCCCCAAAATGCTTGGCCGACGCCCAGGCGTAGAAGCGCACCGTCCAGTAGTGGAGGCGGCGCGCCGGTAGCTCCTTGGCCCCGCTACGCCCTAAAGGAAACACCTCCTCCCAGCTCCTGGCTCCGACATCCTGCGGTTGCAACCCTTGCTGCCGCAGATACTGCCGGAAGCTCGCCAGCGCCGCCGGCTGCTCCCGCACCACCTGAAACATCCGGGGATAATACCAGCCTGGCTCATCGGACATCGCCAACAGGACCATGTCCTCCGGGGCAAAGCCCGCCTTGCGGTAGCTGGCCGCCAGATCGTTCGCCCACTGCGCAATGCTCGCCGGCGTGATCTTCGGATCGAATGCGAAGGCATACCCCGGCGGATTGTACACCGCCCAGGAGGTGCGCCGGTTCCCCTGCTGCCGCTCCAAAATCTCCCGGATCGACTCCGACGGCGGCACCATGATGGCACTGAACCCTGCTTGCGCCAACTGCCCGATCCCTTCCTCCCACGCCTGATAATCGTCATCCCCGCCGATGTACCGGTCCACGATGATCAGCCGGGACAGCCGCGGCATCTCTTCCCCCTTCTTCGCCCCGAAGGCTTGCCAGTAGCGCTGGTTGTACTGCGCCTGCGTCGCCACCGCGTAATTCCCCGATCCGTCCGGGAACACCAGCAGCCCCAGGCGGGAACCGAACAGCCGCGCCTTCTGGCTCAACCTCACCTGCCCTTTCCCATCCTTCACCTCGACTTCGATTTCCGTCGGCTTGGCGGCCGGCTGCACGCTCAGCGCCAGCACTACCGGATAATTCCGCAGGTAGTTGTTCGGATACGCCTTCAGAATCGCCTCCCAATCTTTCCCCTGGAGAGCGAACCAGTCCGACCATTGATCCTCGACGGACTGCCCCCGCTGGGAGGCGTGGGACAGGACCCACTGGAACTTCTTTTTCTGGAGCGGCTGATCTGCCAGGCGCAGCACCCGGCCCCGGACCTGAAGCACCGGCAACTGCTTCGCGTCTGGCCGCGCTGCCCGCTGCCCCGCCGCCGGCATTGGCACCAGACCCAGCACCAACAGCCCGCCCCCTAGGACCAGCAGAATTGCCCGTCGCCGCCTCATCGCCCCCTCCCCTCTCATCGCCTCCTCCCGCTTCCTCCGTTCCAGCCTGCCGAGTTTTCCGCCTCCGTTCCCTTGACGAACGGATCACCATCAAGTCTGGCATATTTTTTTCCGTAGAGAAAGAGGGGGGCAGGATTCTTCCTTCGCCGGGAAAAGGGGGGAGCGAGATGCTGCACCGGCTGGGTCTCGAAGAGCGCACGGACCGCTTGCCGCCAGGAATCCGCTGGGAATGATCGGACCGGCACGCCCCGTTTCCGAGAAGGCCCTTGTTCTCCGACAGGGGAAGGTTACAATCGAAGGGGTGAAGGGGAGGGAACGGCGGCGGAGGTTTAGCCAGCCTGTTTCTTCAGCTCAGGGACTTCGCTTTCGGGAAAAACAGGCGGAAAGCCGTCGGCCCTGCGGATGAACCAGTTCGGGAATCTTACGGTGGGGAGGGGAAGCGATGACGCATCTGACGCGGCGGGAGTTTGTCGGTGGTGTAGCAGCCGGTGTGGGGTTCAGCGTGCTCAGTGCACGGGCCGCGGGGGCAGTTCTCGGTGCTAACGAACGGGTCCGGGTCGCGGTCATGGGTTTGAGCCGGGGGCTGAGCTTGGCCCGCACCTTCGAGCAGCAGCCGGACGCCGAAGTGGCCTATGTCTGCGATGTGGACCGGCAACGGCTGGAGCGAGGCGTAGCGGAGGTGCAAAAAGTCCGGGGGCGTTCCACCACTGGCGTCCTGGACTTCCGCAAATGTTTGGACGATAAAACCCTCGATGCCCTCGTGGTGGCCACTTGCAATCACTGGCACGCTGCCGCTACCATCCTGGCCTGCAAAGCCGGCAAGCATGTCTATGTGGAAAAGCCGTGCAGCCACACCCCTGCGGAGGGGGAATGGATGATCGCCGCCGCCCGCAAATATCAACGCCAGGTTCAGATGGGCAATCAACGGCGGAGCTGGCCCATCATCCGGGAGGCGATCGCCGCCTTGCACCAGGGGGCCATCGGCCGGGTCTATCAAGCGCAAAGCTGGTATGTCAACCGCCGGGGAAGCATTGGCCGCGGTCAAGCCGCCCCGGTCCCCGACCACCTCGACTACGATCTCTGGCAAGGGCCTGCCCCCCGCCGCCCCTACCGCAGCAACGTCATCCACTACAACTGGCACTGGTTCTGGCACTGGGGCAACGGCGAACTCGGCAACAACGGTGTCCACATGATCGACCTGTGCCGCTGGGGTCTGCAAGCTGACTACCCCATCCAGGTTACCTCCTCCGGCGGACGCTTCCACTTCCAGGATGATCAGGAAACCCCAGACACCCACACCGTTGCCTTCCTCTATCCGGACAACAAGCAGATCGTCTGGCACGGCACCAGTTGCAATCCCCTGCCCGGTCTGCGGCCCCCGGATGTCCTCTTCACGGGAGAGAAGGGCACGCTGGAAATCCGCGGCGCCAGCTACACGATCTACGAACTCGACGGCAAGGTCCGCCACCAGAGCAAAGGCAGCGGCAGTGACGCCGTCCATGTTCGCAACTTCCTCGAAGCGATCCGTAAAGGCCAGGCGCTGACGAGCGAGATCGAGGAGGCCCACAAGAGCACCCTGCCCTGCCACTTGGGGAACATCGCCCACCGCGTCGGCCGCTCCCTCCGCTGCCAGGCGGACAATGGCCACATCCTGCAAGATAAAGAGGCCCAGCAGCTCTGGTCCCGCGAATATGAGCCGAAGTGGGAACCTGTCGTCTGAAGGCTCCGGGCCGCCGCCTCCCGTTGCGGTCGGGCAGGTCTGGCCCGGCGGCGCAACAGGCTGCCTCGCCCCGCCGGCGCAAGCGGCAGCCCGGCCCGGCGGCCCCCCCGCCACCCCGGCGACTTCCCCCCGCTTCCGACCCGCCCCTGCTGATCCGCCTTCCCAGGACCTGGACCGATGCACCTGCTCATCACCGCCGGCAACACCCACACGCCGATCGACCAGGTGCGGGTGATCACCAACGTGTTCACGGGCCGCACCGGAGCCGCAATTGCGGCAGCGGCCTACGAGCGCGGCCACCACGTCACCTTGGTCACCTCCCACCCCCACGTCTTGGCCGAGCTGCCCGTCCCCGCCGCGGACGCACCCCGCTGGCACCTCCACACCTACCGCACCTTCGACGAACTGGAGCACCGCCTCGCCGAGCTTATCCCCGGCGGTTCCTTCGACGCCATCCTTCATGCCGCCGCCGTCAGCGATTACCAGGTCGAAGGAGCTTACCGCCCTTCCCCGCAGGGACCCTGGCAGAAAATCACCGCCGCCAAAATCCCCAGCTCCTATCCCGAAGTCTGGCTCCGCCTCACCCCCACGCCCAAGCTCATCGACCGCTTCCGCTCCGCCTGGCACTTCCGCGGCTGGCTCGTCAAATTCAAACTCGAAGTCGGACGCTCCGAAGAGGAACTCCTGGCTATTGCCGAACAGTCGCGCCGCCAGTCCCAGGCCGACCTGATCGTCGCCAACCGCCTGGAAGACCTCGACCGCTACGCCTGGCTGGGACCCCTCCACGGCCGCTACTGCCGCCTCCTACGCTCCGAGCTGCCCCAGCGCCTCTGCCAAACCCTCGAAGAACTGCACCACTCCCGCCCCTCTGCCGACTCGCCTTAACCTTCCGCCCGAAACGCTTTCCCGCCTCCCTCCCGCTTCTCCTCTTTCTCCCCTCTCTTCTTCTTCCCCACTTGTTCTGCTCCCTTCACTTTCTTCTCTTTCTCCTGCCGAACCCCCTCACGGATAGGTTCTCCCAGTTTTACCAAGGGTAGCAACACCGGTGGCGGCATGGGGCGCTTTCCGCCTCAGGATTGCTCTAGCGCTGTCAGCGGCGAAGCGCTATTCTGCCAGCAAGACTGGCGCTCGTTGGCTGCGCAGCGCGGCTCACGTTTCCCAGCGAGGGAATCCGCATCCGTTTGCAGGCAAGGCTCCGCGAGGCCCCCAGATCGGGTTTCGCTGGAGAAAGTGCCGGGGCACAGGGGCGGGCTGGGGATGATCGTCCCAAAGGGAGGTATAGGGCGGGCCGTGCGGAGCCGAACTCGACGCCGAGGGCGTGAGCGCACCGCTTTCGGTCAAGCCAGAGCGAGAACCGGCGCTCTTGAGTCGGATCGCCACGCGGAAGTGGGGAAGTGGGCGATAGCCACGGCACGGCCCATCCTCTGGGCAACCTCCGAGCAACGCATGCCGCAGGACGCCTTCGGCAGCACGAGCCGGCCGGAGTCGCGAAAAACTGTGCGGTCCGCCACTCCTGCCGTCGATACTCAGGCGTAGAATGAGATGGCGGCGCTGCCAGCCGCTTCCGGGGCCGCGAGGGACCGCCGCCCCACCGTCCGCACCCACGGCCGCCCAGTGATCTCCTGGCAGGTAGCGGACGGACCATCCCGACTCGGGCTTCAGGTTCCGGACCCTACCTCCGGGACTGGCCCCCAACGGATGCACCCTTTTTGGGCGAGGGAGAATCATCATCATGATCGATCCGGCAGCCTGTCAGTTGCAGCATCGACAACGGGTTTTGGCCGCTTTGGCCGCGCTGGACGCTCCCGCCGCCCCTCCGCCGCCGCTCTCCGCCCAGCACCCCGAAACGCCGGGACCCGACGGCATCCGCCACGGCCTCGTCGCCCGCGTCCGCGCCGCCATCGCCGCGGGCTATTACGACCACCCCACCCTTTGGCTCGCCGCCGAAGAGGCCCTCCTCGACTCCCTCCTTCCCCCCGACGGCCCGAACACTTCCTCCTGATCCTGCCCCCTCGCCGCCGCTCTCTGCCCTCAGGCGTCCGCTTCCTCCCCCCGCCGCCGCAGCACCACCACCGCCGCCAGCCACCCACCCGCCAGCACCGCCACCAGACTGTCCCCCACCTGCGGATACAGCGCCGCCCGCCGATCCACCGGCACCACCGCCGACACAATCGCCTCCACACCCTTGGACTGCTCCCACTGCGCCGCGGGCAAGGCGATGACACGCCCCTGCGGATCAATCACCGCCGAAATCCCCATGTTCACTGCCCGCACCACGCTCCGCCGACACTCGATCGCCCGAAAGCGACAAATCGCCAAATGCTCCTCGTGTTCCTCCGTACAACGGAACCATCCATCGTTGGAAATGTTCACCAGGAAATCGACCGGTTCCTCCGCCACGTACTGCCGCGCCAGGTCCGGGTCGGTGTCCTCGTAGCAGATCAGGCAGCCGAAGGACCAGCTCCGCCCCTGGCGGTCCGTAAAGCGGAACCGCGTCCACTGCTCCCCCGCCCGGCAGGAGTACTCGTACGGATACGGACTGAAACGGCGCAGAAACGGCAGCGATTCCCCGAACGGTATGTATTCCCCGAACGGCACCAGGTGCATCTTGTCATAGCGCGGTCCGAAGCGCTCCGCTCCCGGCCTCAGCAACAACGCCGAGTTGTACTTCCACTCCCGGCCCCCTTCCCACACCAGGGCGTTGAGGCCCAGCAACGTCGGCACCCCCGGATCGAACCGCCGCAACACCTCCCGGCTTCGCTGAGCATAGAGGGCAAAGTCCGCGCTCGGCTGCTCCCCCGCCGCCGCCTCGCAATAGTCCACCGGACAACACGTCTCCGGCCAGAGGATCAATTCCGGCCTCGCCTCCTGAAGCAACGCCGCCTCGTGCAGCCGCCGGTAACTCCGCACCAGCGTTTCCCCCCGCTCGTTCTTCTCCTCCTGCGGGATCACCCCTTGCAACGCCGCCACCCGCGGACCGGCTTCCCATTCCGCCTCCCCCAGACGGTAGTAGCCGTAGACCAGGTTCCCCGCCACCGCCGCCACTACCCCCGCACTGACATACCTCAGACAGCGAACCGACGGCCCCCCCGCCTCCACCAGCCCCTGCCGCCGCCACCAACCCCCACGATACACCCAGTCCGCCGCCAACCCATTCACCGCCGCCACCAACGCCGTCACCGCATAAATCCCCCCCACATCCGCCACCTGAATAAACCCCAGAAAATCCTGCTGCGTGTACCCCAAAAAATACCACCCAAAGCCAATCCGCTGCCGCAAACCCAACGCCTCCAAAAACGGAAACCCTGTCGGAAAATGCATCCGGATGTAATCCCACACCACCAGGACCACGGGCAAACCCACAGCCAGCGGCACGCCCCGACGCCACAAACCCCGTACCCCCGCCAACACCCCCACCCAAAACACCGGCAACACCACCGCAAAACCCAACCACGCCCAATACATCAGCGGATGCGCCACCCGCACCCACTGCGTCGCCAAACCACTAAACACCACACCCCCCACATAACAGGCCCCGTACCGCTGCCACCCGCTCCCCCGACCCACCGCCAAAACCAACCAGGGCACCCACCCCACAAAACCCAGCCAACCTATGCCCCACGGGAAATACGCCAGCCACAACAACACCGCACCCGCCAGACTCCCCAGCCACCAATACCCCATAACCCCGTCCTTCCTGAACTCCCTCGATCGGCTCGCCCCCTGCCCACGCACGCTGCCCGCCGAGCGAACCCCTCACCTCGCAAAACTCGCCATTCAAAACACACCCGTTCCATCATAATCTCTTTCCCCGTCAACCGGTAGCGCAACTGCCCACTCCCCACCCGCCACTCGCTGCTTCCCCCATTCGCCATTCGCCATCTCTCGGAAGTGACACGCCGCTGTCCCAAAGCGTTGCTGATGTGCCTTTCACCATTCGCCATTTACCATTCGCCATCTCTCGGAAGTGACACGCCGCTGTCCCAAAGCGTTGCTGATGTGCCTTTCACCATTCGCCATTCGCTATTTCGACTGCTCGCCTGAAAAGTTTCTCGTGCCTTGCGGCATCAGGGGTTGGCCCTCACCCCTTTTTCCCCTCTCCCGAAGCTTCGGGAGAGGGGATGACTTCCCACGCCTTTCGGCATCACTGCATGGGAAAGGCGGGCAGACTTTGAGGAGGTACTGGAATTCTTTTCGTTTCAAACGCCTTTCGGCATCACTGCATGTGAAAGTGGGCCGGAGGTCGCAATTGCCATTTATAACTTTGGGTTTCAAACGCCTTTCGGCATCACTGCATGTGAAAGTGAAGAGTTGAAAGGCTTGTTCGAGAGCATCGGGTCGTTTCAAACGCCTTTCGGCATCACTGCATGTGAAAGTAGGTCGGCTGGGCCGTAAAGGCTACGAGCGAACCAGTTTCAAACGCCTTTCGGCATCACTGCATGTGAAAGATAGGAGGGTAACGTCATGCAACGCAACTGCTTCTACGTTTCAAACGCCTTTCGGCATCACTGCATGTGAAAGTTCGTGGGCGCGCTCGTTGCGCGTGACATCTTCGAGTGTTTCAAACGCCTTTCGGCATCACTGCATGTGAAAGGAGATAGTACTGCGCGTATTCGTCCCTTACGTAGTGAGTTTCAAACGCCTTTCGGCATCACTGCATGTGAAAGGCTACGTCGACTACGTCCTGACTTGCGAGTAAGTGTTTCAAACGCCTTTCGGCATCACTGCATGTGAAAGGGGGTAACCCCCTCAATAATCCTGCGCAGCTCTTCCGTTTCAAACGCCTTTCGGCATCACTGCATGTGAAAGTAAGCCGTTCAGGTCAGTCACAACGTAACGAGTGTCTTGTTTCAAACGCCTTTCGGCATCACTGCATGTGAAAGAGCTGGCTCTCGCCGCCCTAGGAATCCTAGCATTTGCTCGA
>ENA-ORXB01003104-ORXB01003104.1-sediment-metagenome-genome-assembly--contig:-NODE-3104-length-12371-cov-17.153327_pt1 | contig 12371 bp, 13 predicted proteins | sample MGYA00237863_ERZ511475 | MGnify/ENA primary metagenome ERZ511475 (study PRJEB26305, sample SAMN06343858) | sediment metagenome | isolation source: hot spring sediment | place: Canada: British Columbia...
GGCGATTCCGATACCCCCACCCCGATGTCCGAGAGCGATACGAACGCCGAAATATCCCCCTCTTTCACACGGGGCAGCAGGGCCTGATCACCCTCATGACCGATGGGCGAACCGTCCACCTCTCTCCCTTTGGCCGGTGAGTCGCCTCAAGGCATCCCACGCTACTATGAGATAGCGCCCCGCTTGTCAACCCTCTGCTGAATGTGGTATCCTAGGCCGCGACCGCTCGGTCGGGAGAAAAACCGCATATGGAGATAACGGAGCGACGAACATACACAGAGGCGGAGTTGACCGAGCGGCTTCGGCAAGCCCAGAGGGGATCGCACGAGGCCCTCGAAGAGATCTTTTCTTTCCTGCGTGAAAGGATTTTCGCCCTCGCTAAACAAAGTGCACAGAACATTGGTTTGCGGGTCGCGGATGCCGAGGATGCGACCCAAGAGACGATGATTATCGTTCGGGAGCATTTGTTGGAGTTCGAGGCGTGGGAGAACATGATACGATTCGCGCGGCAGGTCTTGAGAAATCGTCTCGGCAATTGCCACCAGTATCGCCTCTCCCACAATCGGTTGGAAGTCCCGATGGAGAAAGCGTCCGTATCCGTTCGGATGGACGCCCAACTGGAAGCGGCCGAACTCGAACGCATCCTCGAACAAGCGATTGAGGAGCTCCAGCGCACGCGGCCCCGGTATGCGGTGATCTTTCGAGGTCTCCTCGCGGGTTTGAGCAAGAAGGAGCTGTGTGAGATCCTGCGCATCACGCTCGGTCACTTCGACGTCGAGTTGCATCGCGGTCGGCGCTTCTTGCGATCTCTTCTCAAAAAGAGATGGGGGATTGAGTGGTAGCCCACACGGGGAAAACCGAGATGTCGGCGAGCGGACGGAAATGCACGGACCCTCGGTTCAGGCGATGGCTCGCGCCATATGAGCTTGGTCTGCTGGAGGAGGGCGAGCGCGAGGCCTTCCGGAACCACCTTCTGCAATGCGACTTCTGTCACGCCGAGCTGTACGCCATGGAGCCCATCATGGATCTGTTACGCGCCAAGCGCGAAGCCGCCTTGGCCTCTCGAAGGCGAGCGTTTTTGTTCAGGATGCGCGTGGCACTGTTTGCCGAGCGAGGGCGCGCGATCCGTTGGGTAGCTTCGATCCTTATGGCCGTGAGCGCCGGACTCGCGGCTTTCTTCTGGCTGCGCGCGCCCGAGAAGCCGCCTGAGGTGCCACACATCGCTTCGCCGAAGCAGGCGTCGCCCTCTGCTCCGAGATCTTCCCTCTCGGCCGAGGAGATCGCGCGGCTGCGCAGCGCGGGGACGAGGGAGGCCATAGATCGCGCGCGCTCGGCCTACGAGAAGGGCGATTTCGTCCGCGCCGTCGAACTCCTCATGCCGATCGCGCGGCTTGAGCCTGAGAACGCGGAAGCGCACTTCTGGCTCGGCGCCTCTTGGCTGCAGCTCAACCGCCCGCAGGAGGCCATTGCTCCCCTGCGACGCGCCGTCCAGCTCAGCTTAGGCGTGGAGCAGGAGCGCGGCCGATATTATCTCGCCCTCGCGTACGCGCGCGCCGGTTACCGCGATGAGGCGATTCGCGAGCTGGAGACGCTCATCGCGGAGAACGGCCTCTATCGCGCCGAAGCCGAACAGGCGAAACGACAGCTCCTTCGGTCCGGCACCGTGAAATGAGGGAGCGCGCGATGCGGCGAAAGGTTCTTCTGATCGGCATGACGGCGGGCCTGGCGCTCTTGGCCGGGACCCTCCTCATTTGGTCCGCTCCGGAAGCGCGGCCGATTCGCCTCGGCGAACGTCAGGAAGCGCTCCTGCAACCGTGGGATTCGTTCACGCCGGGCAGCGTGTGCGGGCCGAAACACTTCTGGAGCTTTCAGGCCGAAGCCGGAGAGCGGATCACGCTCACGGTCACATCTTACGAATTCGATCCCTCGGTGCAGCTCCTCGGCCCTTGGGGACGCCCGATCGGCTGGAGCGAAGACGACGATTGGTTCTTCACCGCGCGCGTGCGCGCGACGCTGCCCGTGAGCGGACGCTATACGGCGATCGTTTGCGGGACGAACGCCGATCAGCACGGCACGTATTGGATCGCGTTGCGGCAGGGCGATGAGGAGCCAATCTGGCAGGAAACCGATGTGCTCGCTTTCTTCCAACGCGGATTGGCATGGGCCGAGAGCCGACGGAACGGGCGCGCGCGGAGCTGGCTGCACTTGGCGCTGGGCCGATACCTGCGCGAACATCGGCGCTGGAAGGAAGCGGAGACGCATTACGCGCAGAGCGAACAAGCCGCCCGAGAAGCCGCTTTCTCCTACGGCCAATGGTTCTTGGGCCTCGAACGTGCCGCGCTTCTAGCCCGCCGCTTGCGGTATGAGGAGGCGATCGCCGAACTGGAGCGGATGCTCGACCTCGCAAAGAATCTGCGCGCCGCCGATTACGCCCAAGCCCTCACGCTCACGCGTCTCGGCGATCTCTATCGCTCCCTGGATCGCAACGAAGCAGCGACGGCTTCCTATCGCCGCGCGCTCGCACTCGCCGAGCGGCTGAAGCATCCGACGATACTTGTGCCCCTCTACGCTTCCTTGTCCGAATTCCTTCGGCTCTCGGAGCGGGAGCGCGCGTCCGCCTACGCCGAACGCGCCTACGCCTTGCGCGACGGCGTTGATCCCACGCTTCGTCTCCTTGCCGCTTATCGGTTCGCCGAAACCCGCATCATGTCGGGGAAGATCGCCGAAGGCTTGCAGATCGCTTCCGAAGCCCGCGCCCTCGCCCGCCGCCTCGGATGCCATGATCAGGAGAGCGCCATCCTCATCGCGATGAGCATCGCCTATTTCTCCTTGAACGATCCGGAGGGGGTCGTTCGTTCGGCTCGCGAAGCCCTAGCGTTGACCGATCCCAACGATGACGATCCGAATCCCCGTCGCATGGCTTTGCAAATGCAAGCGGATGGAGAAATGCTCGAGGGCAGCATGAGGCGGCTCTGCAACTCTGCACCGAGGCGCTGCGCGTGACCGAGCGAGCGTGGGCGCAAGTGACGATCGAAGAGTTGCGAGAGCGCTTCCTCTCCATGTCCAAAGCGATCTCCACGCAGATCGTCCAGAACCTGTACGCTCTCTACGCGCACCGTCCGAGCGAGGAATACGCGCGTCAGGCCTTCGATGTGGCCGAACGGAGTCGGAGTCGGACGCTGCTTGCGGAGCTTGTGGCCCTGAGGATTGGTTCTCCGTCAAGCCGCGATGTCGCGGCGCTCGAAGCCGAGCAAGCGCTCTTGGATCGCCTCTCGGCCCTCGGACGTCGGCTCGTCCTCTTGCGCGCAAGCGGAGCGCTCGATGCATCGGAGTTGAATCGTTTGGAAGAGGAGCGCGCTCGGCTCCTCAACGAGCGCATTCGACTTGAAGCGCGCATTCGTCGCGTGACGGCTGGCGAGAAGAAAGCGTGGATCGCGCCGCTCACGGCCGAACGGGTGCAGCATGAGTATCTGGCGACTCGTCCTAATGCGGCCATCCTCTTCTATCAGCTCGGCGTTCGCGAGAGCTTCCTCATCGTCCTCACGCGCGAGGCGGTTTATCTCTTCAAGCTGCCTAACTGGACGACGATCCGAGAGGCCGTGAACGAATGGCGGGCGCATATCCGGCGGCAGGCCACGCCCGAGGGACGTACGCCCGAAGCCTTGCGGGCCTATGCGCGCGTCGCGCATCGGCTCTACGAACTGCTCCTTCGTCCGGCAGCTCATGTCATCCGAGGCCGCGAGTTGGTGATCATCCCCGATGCCGCGCTTCACGATCTCGCCTTCGAAGCGCTCGTCGTGAATCCTCCGGACATGGCGCCGGCCCAGACGGTGGGCGATCGCGCGGGAACGCTCCACCCACGCTATCTCGTCGAGGAGCATGTCGTCACGTATGCCCCTTCGGTCTCCGTGCTCGTTGAGATCGCCGGACGACAAAAGCGAACCGTTCCGAGGAACGCTGTGCTTCTTGTCGGCGATCCCATCTTCAATGCGGATGACCCGCGCGCGAAGGAGGTCGCACCATCGCTCATCGCCATGAATACGCCGGCGACGCGACTGCGCGGAGGCCTGCATCGGCTTCCCATGACGGAGCAAGAAGTGAGAGAGATCGCCGCGCTCAGCGCGCGACATCGGCTGCGACCGACCATCTGGCTCGGACGCGAAGCGAGCGAGCAGAATGTGAAGCGTCGCGACCTCGCGTCCTATCGCTTCCTACATTTCGCGACGCATGCCGTCGCCGATCCGGAGGACGGACGCTTCTCGGCCGTCGTCCTCTCGCTCGCGGATGAGAGCGCTCGCGAAGACGGCGTCCTCACGGCGGCCGAGATCGCGCGCCTGAACCTGAATGCCGAGCTGGTCGTCCTGAGCGGATGCGAGACCGGAACCGGACAGAGAACCGAAGCGGAGTCCGTCATCGGGCTTGGGCGCGCCTTTCTTCTGGCCGGAGCCCGCCGCGTCTGCGGCTCCCTTTGGAAGGTCGAAGATGCGGCGACGCGAGAACTCATGGTGCGATTTTATAATGGCCTTCTTGCGCGCAACCTGGCGAGCGCGCATGCGCTGCAGCGCGCAAAACTCCACCTTCTCCATCAAGGCCTGGCGCCGTTTTACTGGGCGCCCTTTATTTTAATCGGCTCGCCTTAATGGCGAACGTCGTGCGCGCAACCGTCAGAAGCTTACTTGGGTGAAGTCGTGCAACAGGAGGCTCCTACTATGCAGCACAAACTGTCGCTTGCCGTCGTGACCTGACCGGGCGTCCGCAGATCGGGCTCTCGCGTGAACCAAGACGAACCGCTCATCAGTAGGCTCAAAAGGATCAGAATGAACCACTTCGTCAACGTCATGGCTATCCTCCTTCGTTAGGGATTTCGCGTGGGTTGGCTCGACAAGGCAAACCCGCGCTTTTTGTGCTTCGATGTGTTTGGAGCGGCTTAGATCTTCTTACACACGCGGGAAAAAATCAAGGGGAAAATTTCGTGCTTGGGACGTTCGCCGGGGTGGCCCCTCTTAGGGAGACCAATCCTTTAGGGCCTGTTCCAAAGGGAAGCTGTACGGGCTGAGAAAGCCTTTTGCTCCCGGAGAGAGCGTATTCCGGATCGTCAGAAGGGGAAGTTGGTGGAGCTAGCCGGATTCGAACCGGCGACCTCGTGAATGCCATTCACGCGCTCTCCCAACTGAGCTATAGCCCCACCGCACTCGGAAAAGAACATACACGAAGTCGGGGCTCTTCGTCAAGATCGAAAGGAGGCGAGCCATCCCCGCTATGGCTCGGCGATAAGGGCCTCTCGGGCCTGCTCATGCAGGAACCTCATGCTGGGATGACCTTCAGGAGCAAGATGGGGGCCATGCATTCCCCATCCCCTTTTTGGAGCCGAACGCTTGACGTTCATGGTCGCGGGCATTAGCTTAAAAAGCCCGTCGGTCATCTCAACTCAGGAGGAGGCAGCAAGATGTCCAAGGGTCTCCGATCGCTTGCGACATTCTCATGGCGAGCTGCCGTATGGGTTACGATTAGCGTCCTGGCCTGGGCGATCGCACCGGCGCAGTCTCGGACTGCGGCGGCGGATCCGGCGCTGGCGAGGCTGGAGCGGGAGATCGCCCGTTTGGCGGAGATCGCGGGCGGAATCGTCGGCGTTGCGGCGCTTCATCTGGAGAGCGGTCGGCGCGTATCGCTGAACGGTGGGGAACGCTTTCCGATGGCGAGCACGTACAAGGTCCCCATCGCCGTGCAGATCCTGACCAAAGTGGACCGGGGCGAACTGACACTGGATCACATGGTCGCGTTGGAGCCGACCGATTTGAGCCCGGGGAGTGGCACGCTCTCGGACCTCTTCAATAAGCCGGGCGTGGCGCTCTCGGTGCGCAATCTTCTGGAACTGATGCTGCTCATCAGCGACAATACGGCGACCGATGTCCTCTTGCGGTTGGCCGGGGGTGCGGAAGCGGTCACGGCGCGCATGCGGGAGCTGGGGATCGAGGGCTTGCGGGTGGATCGCCCGACGAAGCGGGTGATCGCCGATTGGATAGGGATCGCCGAGCCCGCGCCGTGGTCGCTGGAGCGATTTCGAGAACTGGCGCGCGCTGTTGCGCCGCAGGACCGGCAGGCGGCGGCGAGGCGGTTCGATGCCGATCCGCGCGATACGGCGACGCCCGAAGCAATGGTCGCGCTCCTGGAGCAGATCTACCGCGGCCGGGCGCTCAAGCGGGAGACGACCGAACTGCTGCTTGATATCATGCGACGGTGTCGGACGGGGGAAGCGCGGCTGAAGGGCATGCTCCCGCCAGGGACTGAGGTCGCGCATAAGACGGGGACGATCGGCGGCACGACCAACGACGTGGGCATTCTGGTCTTACCTGCCGATGCCGGGCATGTGGCCATCGCCGTGTTCGTGAAGTCCTCGGAGAAGGATATCCCGACGCGCGAACGCGCCATCGCCGAGATCGCCCGTGCCATCCACGATTTCTTCCTCTTCCATCCGGCGCCCGCGCAGTGAGGAGGGCTTGCCGAATCCCCCCGGCTCGGCTAAAATTTTCCCCGTTACCAAGGGGATGGCCGAAGAACGGCTCTGGCTCGCCGCTTCGACGATCCCCGATGCCACGAATGGGAGCCGGCGTAGCTCAGCAGGTAGAGCAGACGATTCGTAATCGTCAGGTCATCGGTTCGAATCCGATCGCCGGCTCCAGATTTTTTTCTCGCAGAGAGGCGGAGGGCGAGGTGGATTTGCCGAGACGGCTTTCGACGTGGTGCGCAGCCACGCTCCTCCCCCGCGCGATGTCAGGATCGGTTTCATGACCCAGACCGTGCGGCCCATCGTGGTGGTCAGCCGATGTTTGGACCTGGAGGCCTGTCGGTACAACGGTCAGGTCATTCCGAATGCATTCATCCGGCGGCTGGCCGCGCACGCGACGCTCATCCCCGTATGCCCGGAGGTGGAGATCGGGCTCGGCGTGCCGCGCGACCCGATCCGGCTGATCCGGCGGGGAGACGACGTGCGGGCGATTCAAGCGGCGACGGGTCAAGATGTGACCGAGCGGCTCGTGGGATTCGCCGAACGATTTGTGAACGCCTTGCCGGAGGTGGACGGGTTCATTCTGAAGAGCCGTTCGCCCTCCTGCGGGATTCGGGATGCGAAGGTCTTCCCTTCGGTGGAGAGCGAGGCGATGTGCGGACATCGCGCGGGGCTTTTCGCCGACGTGGTGCTCCGGCGATTTCCCGGCCTGGCCATCGAGGACGAGGGACGATTGAACGATGAAGCGATCCGCGAGCATTTCCTGACGAAGCTCTTCACGCTGGCGCGCTTTCGTCAAGCGGCGAAGGCCGATTCGATGGCAGCGCTTGTGCAGTTTCATGCGACGCACAAGTTTCTGCTGATGGCTCACAGCGAACAGTCACTACGCGCGATGGGGCGGCTGGTGGCGAACACGGCGCGTCGTCCCCTCTCGGAAGTGATCGCCGAGTATCGGCATCACCTGCAGCGGGCCTTACAACGGGCCGCGCGTCGCACGGCCGTGGTGAACGTCTTCCAACATGGGTTCGGGTATGTGTCGAAGCACCTCACGGCGAGGGAGAAGGCGTTGTTCCAACAGACGCTGGAGAACTATCGGCGCGGGCGGCTTCCGGCGAGCGCCGTCCTCTCGCTGCTGCGCGCTTGGATCGTGCGGTTCGAGATCAGCTATCTCCTCGCGCAGACCTTCTTCGAGCCATATCCGGATGACCTGCGCGAGCCGCTCGATCCGCGCACGGCGTGGGAATTGGGCATCCCCCTCGCGCGGAATCGGCGCCGGAGGCCAGCTTGACATGATCTCCGACCGTGTGGTAGCCTCTCTTCCCTTTGAAATGACATCAGGCGTGCGGCCATGGGCGTGATCCACGCGCTGGCGTTGCAAGAGAACGTGCTGAAGCCGGATGCCACGGTCGTTGTCGTTTTCCTGACGACGTGGATTTTGGTGTGGGTGCTTGATCGGCTGCTCTTTCGTCCCGTCAATCAGATCCTGGATGAGCGGGAGCGGCGCACGCGGGGGTATCGAGCGGAAGCGAAGGCGATGGAGGCCGAGAGCGCGCGCGAGCGAGCGCAGTACGAGGAAGCGGTGAAGCGCGCGCGAGCTGAGGGGTATCAACTCGTCGAGGCGCGACGACGGGAAGCGCTGGAGCGGCGGGAGCACCTGCTGCGGACCGTTCGAGAAGAAGCGCGCGAGCGCATCGAGCGCGCGCGTCGCGAGCTGGCCGAACAGGCGCAGGAGGCCAGAGGGTATCTCGAACGCGAGGCGGAGGAGCTGGCGCGAGAGATGGTGCAACAGGTCCTGGGCCGCCGCGTGGAAGAGGTCACGCGAATCCCCTCCTGAATATGGAGGCTCTCCTTTCGGACATCGCGAGCGGGATTGGCGGGCCATTGGGCCTGGTCGGTTCGGGGCTTCCGCGCGTCGTGAATTTCCTGATCTTCGTCGGGGCGCTCTACTTTCTCCTGCGAAAGCCGGTCGGCGAGTTCTTCCGCCATCGCGCTCACGCGATCGCTCGGGAGCTGGAGGAGGCGCGACGCGCCCGCGAAGCTGCGGCGCGCGAGTTGGAACAGGCGCGCGCCCGCTTGGCCCGATTGGACGAAGAGGTGGCCGCCATTCGCGCGCGCGCTGAGCAGGAGGCCGAGGCCGAGTATGAACGCCTGTGGCGCGAGGCGCAAGCCGAAGCCGAGAAGATTCGCGCCATGGCCGAACGCGAGATCGAGATGGCCCGACGAGCGGCGGAATTGGAGCTGAAGACGTTTCTGATCGAGCGCGCCATGGCTCGGGCGCGCGCATTGCTCCGTCAGCAATTGACGGAGGACGACCATCGGCGCTTGGTCGCGCAATTCATCGAAGGATTGGCGGAGGTGTCGCGATGATCTCGCTCCGCATCGCGCGCCGATATGCGCGCGCGCTCGCCGACTATACGTTCCCGCGCCAGGAACACGAGGTGGTGCGGGACGAATTGCGCGCGCTCGCCGAGGCGTTTCACGAGACGCCGCTTCTGGGCGATGTCTTCGCTAATCCGATCATCCCGCGCGCGCAGAAAGAGCGCGTGCTTCAGACCCTGATCGAGCGCGCGCACGTCGGTCGCACGACGGCGACGTTCCTGCATCTGCTCCTGAGGAACTATCGGTTGCAGCACCTGGAAGCGATCGCGCGCGCCTTCGCCGAAGAAGTGGATCGCCGATTGGGCATCGTCACCGTCGAAGTGCGCGCCGCGCGACCGCTTCGGGAAGACGAGCGTCAGGATGTGCATCGGCACCTGGAGCGATTGACGGGGAAAACCGTCCGCGTGCGAGAGGTCGTGGACGAACGATTGCTCGGAGGCGTCCAAGCCCGCGTGGACAGCGAGGTCTATGATGGCTCCTTGGACGCCCGCTTGGAAGCCTTGCGGCGCCAGCTCTTGCTGTGACCGCCGCCCTGCGAGGAGGAATGGCGATGGAGAAGTTGAGAGCTGACGAGATCGTGGACATCATCCGTCAACAAATCGAAGGCTTTGAGGCGCGCGTCTCCCTGGAAGAGGTGGGGACAGTCATCAAAGCGGGCGACGGGATCGCCGAGATCTATGGCGTCGAGAAGGTGATGGCCGGGGAGCTGCTGGCCTTGCCGCACGACGTCTACGGACTGGCGCTGAACTTGGAGGAAGATAAGGTCGGCGCCGTTCTCTTCGGCGAATACCATCTGATCAAGGAAGGGGACGAAGTGCGGCGGACGCGCCGGATCATGTCGGTGCCCGTTGGGGAAGCGCTCATCGGACGCGTCGTAGATCCGCTGGGGCGCCCGCTCGATGGGCGCGGCCCGATCATCACGGACACGTACAATCCGATCGAGCGCTTGGCGCCGGGCGTCGTGGATCGGCAGCCGGTGAAGGAGCCATTGCAGACGGGCATCAAGGCGATTGATGCCATGATCCCGATCGGGCGTGGTCAACGCGAGCTGATCATCGGGGATCGGCAGACGGGGAAGACGGCCATCGCCATTGACACGATCATCAATCAGAAGGGCAAGGACGTCGTCTGCATCTACGTCGCCATCGGACAGAAGAAGTCCACGATCGCGCAGGTCGTCAAGACGCTGCACGACTACGGCGCGATGGATTACACGATCGTCGTCTCCGCGGCCGCGTCTGATCCGGCGGCCATGCAGTATCTGGCCCCGTATGCCGGATGCGCCATGGGCGAATACTTCCGGGATCGTGGGCAACATGCTCTGGTCGTCTACGACGATCTCTCCAAGCATGCCGCGGCCTATCGCGAGATCAGCCTCCTGCTGCGGCGCCCTCCGGGACGCGAGGCTTATCCGGGCGACGTCTTCTACCTGCACTCGCGGCTGCTCGAACGGGCGGCGAAATACAGCGACGAATTCGGCGGCGGCTCGCTCACGGCTCTGCCGATCATCGAGACGCAATTGGGCGACGTCTCGGCCTATATCCCGACCAACGTCATCTCGATCACGGATGGGCAGATTTACCTGGAGACGGACCTCTTCCACGCCGGGATTCGACCGGCGATCAACGTGGGCATTTCGGTCTCGCGCGTCGGCGGATCGGCGCAGATCAAGGCGATGAAGCAAGTGGCTGGGACGCTGCGCTTGGAGCTGGCGCAATATCGCGAATTGGCCGCGTTCGCGCAATTCGGATCGGACTTGGACAAGGTGACCCTGCAGCAACTCAATCGCGGGCGCAAGCTGACGGAGCTGCTCAAGCAGGATCAGTACAAACCGATGGATGTCGAGAAGCAGATCGTCTCCATTTGGGCGGGGACGAACGGCTATCTGGATGATCTGCCCGATGAGCTGGTGCGCCCCTTCGAGGAGGAGTTATTGCAGTTCGTTGAGAACAGCCGCGCGGGGCTCCTGGAGAAGATTCGCACGCGAAAGGCGCTGGATGATGAGATCCTGGCCGAGTTGCGGGAGACCGTGAGCGAATTCAAGGAACGGTTCGTGGCGGCTCATGCCGTCGCGGCGCGAGCGGCGTGAGGAGGCGGCGATGGCGAGCTTGCAAGACCTGCGGCGGCGCGTGCGCGCCGTGCGCAACATGCAACAAGTGACGCGCGCGATGAAGATGGTCTCGGCGGCGAAATTGCGCCGCGCGCAAGAACGCGTCGTCGCGGCCCGTCCGTACGCGCAGCGCATGGCCGCCGTCTTGCAGGGACTCGCGGAACGCGCGGAACAGTATCGCCATCCGCTCCTGGAACCGCGCGGCGAGGATCACCTCTTGCTCGTCCTCATCACGGCCGACAAAGGGCTCTGCGGCGCCTACAACACCAACCTCATCCGCGCCGCCCAGGCCTTCATCGAGCGCCACCCGAGCGCGCGGATCGAGCTCGTGTGCATCGGGCGCAAAGGGCGCGATTTCTTCCGTCGCCACGGCGTCCCCATTCGCGCTGAATACACGGGCGTCACGACCCGACAGGTCGAACTGCCCGTCGCCCGGCAGATCGCCCAGGCGCTCATCGCGGATTTCCTCGCTCCCGAACCCCGCATTGACAAAGTCGTGCTCATCTACAACGAATTCAAATCGGCGGCGCGACAGCAGATCGTCGTCGAGCAACTTCTGCCCATCGCCCAATGGCCCGCGGAGGGTGAGCCGAAGCCGCGCGAGGTCTTCATTGACTACTTGTACGAACAGCCTCCGGCGGAGATCTTCGACAGCCTGCTTCCCCGATATGTGGAAGCCGAGGTCTATCGCGCTCTCCTGGAGGCGACGGCCTCCGAGCACGGGGCGCGCATGATGGCCATGGATGCGGCGACCAAGAACGCCGAGGAGATGATCGCCTCGCTCACCCTGCAGATGAATCGCGTCCGACAGGCGACGATCACCAAGCAGATCATCGAGGTCGTCAGCGGCGCTGCCGCGCTGGAGGAGATGCTGCGTTAGCCTTCCCTCACGTTCGAGGGTTGCCAGCAGGTGCCGTTTTTGCACTTCGGCCATGAAGCTTTCCGACTGGGCTCGCAAGCAAGGGATCAGCTACCTCACCGCCTGGCGGTGGTTCAAGGCGGGCAAGCTGCCTGTTCCTGCTCGGCAGCTTCCCACTGGCACCATTCTGGTCGAAGAGCCCAACCCGGAAGGCCGCACGGTGCTCTACGCGCGGGTCTCCTCCGCCGACCAGAAAGACGACCTACAGCGGCAGGTGCAGCGCCTTGAGGCGGTTGCCCGGGAGCAGGGCTGGACGGCCTTCGACGTGGCGAGGCGGGCGTTGGAGGCGATGGAATGCGGGTAACGCAAGCCTTCCGCTTCGAGCTGGACCCCAACCAGGCTGCGCGCGTGGCTCTGGCCAAGCACGTGGGGGCTGCCAGGTTTGCCTACAACTGGGGGCTTGCTCGGTGCCTTCAGGCGCTGGAGCAGGGTCAACTCATTCCCTCTGCGGCCGAGCT
>ENA-ORXB01003108-ORXB01003108.1-sediment-metagenome-genome-assembly--contig:-NODE-3108-length-12346-cov-4.605021_pt1 | contig 12346 bp, 8 predicted proteins | sample MGYA00237863_ERZ511475 | MGnify/ENA primary metagenome ERZ511475 (study PRJEB26305, sample SAMN06343858) | sediment metagenome | isolation source: hot spring sediment | place: Canada: British Columbia...
CCCCTGATCCGCTCCGCAGTATTTACAGAAGCGCGTGCCCTCCGGCAGCTCCTTCCCGCATCCGGAACAGAACATCCCTAATTACCTCCTCTCAAACAGCCGGGCATTGCGAAGCTGGCGATATACCTCAATACCCCGCAACGCCCAACTCCCTTAAGGCCTTCCTTGGGTCCTCGTCGTAGGGGTCCAGCTCGGCGGCTTTCTTGTATTGTACGATGGCCTGGTCTATCTGGCCGCGCTCGACAAATATCTGGCCGCGGTTGAAATAGGGCTTGGAAAATTTAGGATTGAGCTCTGTGGCCTTATCGAAATCCGCCATGGCCAGGTCAGCCTGCCCCAGGCCCTTGTAGCATGTTCCCCGGTTGTTGTAGCCTACGGCGCTCTTCGGGTCCAGCCCGATGGCTTTATTTGCGTCGGCCAGCCCTTTCTCGTACTGCTTTAACTCAGCGTAGGCGAGGCTGCGGTTGTTGTAAGCCGCCGCGTCCTTAGGATCCAGCTCGATGGCCTTGCCGGCGGCGCTTATGGCCTTTTCGTACTGCTCGGTCATGTCGTAGGACAAGGCGAGCTCGGCGTAGAGGGCCGCTTTCTGGAGGCCCAGATCCACGGCCCTGTTCAGGTCGGGGAGCGCCTCCTCGTACTGCCTGAGCATGTTGTGCGCGAAACCCCGCATCATATAATATTCCGCTTCCTCGGGTCGGAGAGCGATCGCCAAGGTCAGATCCTCCACGGCCGCTTCGTATTCGTCGAGCTTGATGTAGGCCAAACCACGGCTGTTGAAATAAATGGCGTTGTCGGGGTCGAACTTGATGGCCGAGGAATATTCCTCCACCGCCTTGCGGAATTCGCCGCGGCTCATATGTATATAGGCTCGTCCCGCGTAGGCCAGGGCATAGGCGGGGTCGAGCTCGATGGCCTTGTCGAAATCCGCCATGGACTTCTCGGAATCGCCCAAACCGAAATGGGCCTCGGCACGGACCTCGTAAGCGGGAGGATAGCGGGGGTCCGCCTGCACCGCCAGTTCCGCCTTTTCCATGGCTTCCCGGTATTTTTTCTCTTCCAGCAGGGCGCGCGCTTCCCGCACGTAGGGTTCCGCACTTGACGTTCCCGGGCCGGAAAAAACGGTGAAGACGAGAACAAGCATCACCGCGGCGATCACCGCCAGGGTCGCGCCCCCCAGGAACAGGGGATGCTTCCACCACCTCTTTGCCGCCGCCTGGGATGTGATTGCCTGTGGTGCCGTTCCGAAAGGAGGCTGAGTCGCCGTAACGGACGGAGCTGGGGGTGTTGCCGCGGAAGGAACCTGGGGCGGCTCCGATTCCTGAGGCGCGGGCGCGGCTTGAGGCTCCATCTGAGGCGCGGCCCCTTCCTCCCGCCGTGCCGGAGGCCCCTGATCCGCTCCGCAGTATTTACAGAAGCGCGTGCCCTCCGGCAGCTCCTTCCCGCATCCGGAACAGAACATCCGCGCACTCCTTCCCAGCGCCGAGGCCCGATGAAACCTCTATCACTTCTACTTCGGCGCATGGCGGTTTTTCTTGAAACCGGGACCGTCCCGGAGAGGAGGATACCGAAAACGGCGGGCTCAGCGAAGGCGCCGGGTGTCCCTTCTCAAGACTCAGCCCGTGAAAAACTCCACAATCAGTTCGAGCACCTCGCGCGGCTTCTCCATGGGCACCAGGTGACCGGCTTCCTCGACCACTCGCAGCTCCGCCTCGCGGATGAGCGATGCCGCCTGCCCCAGGTCTATCACCGCGCGGTTCTCGTTTTTCCCGCCCTTCACCAGCAGGACGGGACAGGTAATTCTATCCAGAAGTTTCCAGGGATCCACGGCTGTCCCCCCCATGAAGAGGGCCGCTTCCCGCTCCGGATGGCAGGCGAGCTCGAGCCCGCCGTTTTGGGTAACGGCCATCCCGTGTTCCAGGTAGAGCTGGAGCACCTCCGGGTCCCAGTTCGCGAAAAGCGGCTTCCCGAGCAAGTATTCCCTCGCCGCCTCCTCGCTCTCCCATTTGTTGCGCCGCCGTAGGGACCTGGAGGCCAACGGGTGTTGCTCCACGGTGAGGTCGGTCTCGTAGAGGGCCGGAGGGAGGAATATGGGCTCGATGAGGATCATGCGGGACGCCATGGGACCGTGGAGGGCCTCGGTGACGGCGGCCACGGTGCCCCCCATGGAATGCCCCACCATGAGTGGCCGGGAGAGCTCGAGGCTCCGCATGAAGGCGTTCAGGTCATCGGCGATGACCCGCCAGCTCAATCCCCCCTCGTGGGGGCTGGAGACGCGGTGGTCGCAGAAGTAGGGCACTATGACCCGGAAGCGCCCCGCGAGCTCACGGGCGATGGGATGCCAGAGCCAGGGCAGGAAACCGGTGGCGTGAAGCATTACCACCGCCGGCCCGTCGCCCGGGTAATGCAGGTACTGGAGTTCGAACTCTCCTACGTCTTGAAGCAGTATCTCGGGCTCCATATGCCTCCACTTTCGACGCCGGCAAGCCTAGTCTGAAAAGGCCTCCAGAAAACGCTCGTCGGGATCGTCGAAGTCTACATCATCCGGAGAGAACTCCTCGGGGTCAAAGGGCTCCTCCAGCCACTCCAACAGTTTTTCGTGTTCTTTATGGCTGGGATCCGTGAGCACCTCAAGCAGCTCCTCGTATCCGCCTATGCCTCCGCAGTCCTCCGGCGGGCAGGCCCTGGCTCCGTCGATGCAGCGGGGATAAGTGACGCCGCGCTCGCGGGGCAGGATTTGTTCCAGAACGATAGTGTGTAGCCATGAGTCTCCGAAGTCATACTCGTATAAAGCCAACGCGTTGTCCGGCGTGAACCAGGCGGCGATCTTCTCCTCCCAACCGGGAAGCACCACGATATCCGTGCCGCCTGGACCGGCCCCGATGTACTCCGGGTCGGGGATGCCGATTTCGGAAGGTTGTCGCTCTCCCGGGCGGGGCATCACGAAACGGTGGAGGTGGCAGTCGAGCCAGCCCATGGCGTCCTGAATGGCCAAGTGCAGACCCCAGAAAGAATAATGCTCGGGCACCTGGATGCGCCGCCAGATATAGGGCTCGCTTCCTGCCAAATATATTCTGAACTGGTATACGCGCGAGAAGGGACTACTGGAAGTTGTTCTGGCCATAGCTTTTTTACGCGCCTCCCGCAGGCTCCTCTCCAGCGTCGCCTGAGCTCTTAGAAAGCGCTCCTGTAGGTCGGCCAGATCCCTGGTGAAGAAATAGGGAAAGGTGGATTTGACAAAAGTCGTCGAGCGTTCCTCGTCGAAGCGCTCAATGTTGAGCAGCCTTCGGATTTGCCCCGAGCGATTGGTGACGGAGCTCTTGGAGACGCCGAAATAGTCGGCCAGTTCGTCCATGCTTACATATGGGTCCATGGAGGGATCGAAGAGAAAATTGATGGTGCCGATGGCATGTATGACGCCGGCTGCCCAGATCTCAACGCGACCGGAGAGGAACGGAGGCTCCTGCATGCCGGAAAGCTCCTCGATAATCCTGCCGCACAGACCCCGGTATTCTTCATCCAGAAAACGATCGCAGAAGTCCCGGACCAGTCTCGCGAGTTCGGCCTTTCTTTCTCCCGCGGGGAACTTCTTTTCCGCCCTGGCCTTGCCGCCCCGGCTCTTCTCGCCCATGCACGAGACCGGCGCGCCTGCGGCCGCCTCCTGCGTTATCGCGGGGTCCAGGTTTACGACCACCAGCTCTAGATCCGTGTTGCCCGCGTTCCAAATCGAGTGTGGTTTGCCGCCGGGCACCAGGACAGCCCCGGGTGCCTCCAGGGTCTGGCGCTTGCGCCCCTGTTTAATAAGCATCTCTCCCTCCATCACGACGAAGAGATGGTCGTGTTTATGGGTGTGTTCCTTCGAAGGACCTCCTCCGCCGGGCTCCATGTAGGCAAGCAAACTTTCCACACGCCCGGTTTCGCCGCTCGTGAAAAGGGCTCGCGCGTAATATCCCTCGCAATTCGGGACGGCTGAAAAGCCCTCTCGATCCTTGTCCTTCAAAACGATCCCCTCCCATGATTTTCCTTGCTCCATTGTGGGCGCCGTAGAGACTGCTATCTTATCCGGCACGTTATAGCATACTCCATGCGGCGCGCCATTTTAACCCGCTATCTCACGCGCCTTCCTTGCCTTGAAGCAGCCGGCGACGGAGAAAATAACCCGCCAGCGCCAGTGCCGCCGCCGCCGGAATAAGCGTGGCCAGAAGCGGAAAGACGGGAAAGCCGCCCGCTTCGGAACTCCGGCCCTCTTCCGCCTCCGCGGCGGGCTCGGTCACCTGGAATTCAGGGACGGCGTTTTCGTTTGCGGATCCCGTGCCTTGCTCGCTCGAAACCGCGCCTTCCTCGGATATAATATTATCCCCGCTCACGGGAGAGTTTTCCGCGCTCTCCGGGTCGTCCGCAGCGGGGTTCCCCTCGTTTCCGCTCCCGGTTGCGCTTCCGCCGGAGTTCACCGCCTCTGACGACCGGGTGCGGTAAATTCCTATGGGATATGGCCTTCCCGCCAGGGCGCACACGGCGTAGGCGGTGGTCCAGACGGGATTCATCTCCCTGCCTTTCATCCATACGAAGCGCCCGTCCCCGGCCTGCATGGAGTTCAGGAAAGAAATGGGAGTGTTTCCTCCCCTTGACCATTCGCCGGAGGCCGGATCCTGCCCCACCGCGCTGATGGCCTGAGCGCACCAGGCGGTGGCGGAGACGTCGGAGGCGGCGGACTGGAAGGAAAACCCGCCATCGGCGTTCTGCGCGGCGTGAAGGTAAGCCAGGGCGGAAACCAGGGTTGAGTCTCCGTTCTCCACTCCCGCGGCCTTGAGGGCCATGATGGAGGCGGCGGTCATATCCGGGTTGCTCGCCGCGCCGGGGCTGTTTCCCCAGCCGCCGTCGGGGTTCTGGGTTCTTTTCTGCCACTGCACCGCGCCGGGGGGGATTTCCTCCCCGGCGGCCTTGTAGGCCAGGATCCCGAAGGCGTTGGAGTTGACGGCGTCCCCGACGTTCCCCTCCCCTTTCTGGAATGATCGCACCTTGGCCACCAGATCCATGCCAGCGAAGGCGCGGGGATCTTCGCCGGCCGCCGCGACCGCGAGGATGGTGCGCTCGTAATCGGTCACGCTGCGCCAGTAATTCGCCTGGGAGGCTAAAAAGTCCATGGGGGACGCCCCTTGCTTTTTCACCGCATGCGGGTCGGCGCCTCCGGCCACGAGGGCCATGATGCACCAGGCGGTGGTGGCGTCTTGCCCGACGCCGTCCCGACCGGGCTCGCAAAAGCCCCCGTCCGGGGACTGGTTGCTCAATATGAAAGTCAGGCCTTCACCGGCCCCCGCCCGTGCGTCCGGCGCCGACGGCAGCACCAAAGCGAGGATTACAAGACATGACAATAGTTTCCATGATAAGCGGCACGCTTTGCGCAACATCAACACCCCCCTTTAAGGATTCCGGGCATAGGCTCGTTTTCCGTAACCGCTTCTCCCGCGTCGCCCTGGTAAAGGAAGGAAAAGCGTTCCCGGAAGCGTATGAGCATCGATGCCACCGGCCTGGTGAAGAAAAGAGCGAAGAGCAGGTTGCCGGAGGCGTGAAAGAGATCAAACCACGCGCTGGCCACGCATGTCGCGAAGTAGGATTTCCAGGTCAGGGGATAAATAAAGGAGAGCCAGAACCAAAGGTTCATGAGCCATCCGAAGAAAAAGCCCCAGGCTGCGGAGAGGGCGGCCACCGGCCAGACCCTGACGCCGCCCTTACCGAATGCCGCAGCCAGGCTGCCGCTTGCCCCCGCCAGTCCCCAGGCAAGCATCTGCCAGGGAGTCCAGGGCCCCTGTCCCAGAAAGAGATTGCTGAGCAGGGCGATGAGGGCCCCTACCATGAAGCCGAGCTCGGCGCCGAAGGCGTATCCGGTCATGACGGCGATGAAGGTGGCGGGTTGCACGCCGGGGATGGCCGCGAAAAGCACCCTTCCCGCCGCTCCCACCGCGGCCAGGGCGCCCACTGCGGCCACCTCGCGGGAGCCGTAGTTACCCTCCTCGAAGCGAAGGAATATTATGGCAAGCAAGGCCACGGCCAACAATATAGAATTGAAAGACCAGCGGTCGAATGGAGCCACGCCTTTCACGCCGAGGGAGAAGTCCAGGAGGGCCAGACCCGCCAGGGCGTATCTTGCCAGCCTTGAGGATGTGGCACTCCTCCATGCGGCACGGCGCTTTGCTTCACCCCGCCTTGCGCCCGCCCGCCCTCGCTTGCCGGGTTCGCCGACTTCGTGGGACGGAAGAGATGGAAATGGTTTCAAGGCCGGGCTGGCATCCCTCGCCCGCGGCTTTTTTCTAGGCCGGCCCTTCATGCCTCATCCTTTCCAGAATGTACACCGCGTCCTCTTCCCGTATCACGCCGCCGCAGCGATCCCCCAGCAGCCGGTTTGTCTGGGGGGAGAAGAAGAGGGAATCGCCGAGTACCTCGCTCGCTTCCCCCTCGGTAACGATGCTCCCGTCGCCGATAATCGCCGCCCGGTCCGCGACGGCGGCGGCGAATTCCACGTCATGCGTGACCACGAACACCGTTCCTCCCGAGGACCGGAAATCCCGCAGCAAACCGATCACGGCACGCTTGTTGCGGTAATCCAGCCCCCGTGTGGGCTCGTCCATCACCACCAGCTCAGGTAGGGGTGAGAGCAGGGTGGAAGCCACCACCACTTTTTCGCGCTCTCCCGTGCTCAGGTCGCGGGGATTGCGGTCGGCGAGCCCGGAAAGACCCAGCGACTCCAGATGCTCGTCCACTTTTCTCCGTGCCTCCGCCCCCTCGCTTCCCCGCAGTTGCATGGTGCGCAGCAGCTCCTCGCGCACCGTGGAGCGGACGAAGTAGGTGGAGGGGTTCTGGGGGCAGTAGCCCAGGCGGGCGGCAAGTTTGGGGAGGCGCTCCGGGGCCGGTTCCTCGCCGAAAAGAAAAGCTTTACCCCGAGAGGGTCGGAGCAGCCCGAGGAGGCAGCGCAGGAGAGTGCTCTTCCCCGCGCCGTTCTCTCCCAGCAAGGCCAAGCTGGTGCCGCCGCGCAGGTTGAGGTCGACGTCTCTCAAGGCCTCGGGGCCGTGCGGATAGACGAACCACATATCCCGGGCGCGGAAAATTTCGCCGTCCATGCTTGAATGCCATGCTTTGCCTTTCCTCGCGCTCTTACCGCCGACGCTTCCGCCCACAGGTCCGGCCGGCCCCGCTTCCCGGGAGCCTTCCTTCCGGGGCGAAACTTCCTCCAGCATCTGTCTGGCCCGGTTCACGGTGAGGGGGATCTCGTCCCAACCGGCGCGAGCGAAAATCCTGGAGATGGGGGGCAGGAAGGCGTCGTCATGCCCGGCGCACCAGCGCGCCGCCGCTTGAGGCGGGCCGTCGAAGAGGATTCTCCCCTCCTCCATGTACAGCACGCGCGTGGCGAAGTGGTAGCAGCGCTCCAGGCGATGCTCGGACATGATCACCGTGGTCCCCGTCTCCTCGTGAAGGCGGCGCACCATGGTGAGGAGGTCCTCGGCGCTCAAGGGGTCCAGCTGCGAGGTCGGCTCGTCCAAAACCAGGATCTGGGGATGCAGGGCCATCACCGAAGCAAGCACCGTCTTCTGGGTCTCCCCGCCGGAAAGCTCGGGGATAAAGGAACGGCGCAGGCGGGAGAGGCCGAGCCCGGCGAGCATCTCCTCCACGCGTTTGCGGATGACCGGTGCGGGGAGGCCGGCGTTCTCCAGGCCGAAGGCGATTTCCTTCTCCACCGTCGTGCTTACCAGCTGATCCTCGGCGTCCTGGAAGACCATGCCGACCTGCAGGGCGAGCTCGGCGGGCTCGCTTTGCAGCGTGTCGCGGCCGGCCACCCTCACCTTTCCGCTCATCCTGCCGCCGTGGAAGTGAGGGATGAGGCCGTTTAGAAGCCGCATGAGGGAGGTCTTGCCGCAACCGGTGGGCCCGGTTACCAGGACGAATTCTCCCTTTTCCACCTTGAGGTCGACATCTCTCAAGGAAGGGCTTTCCGTTCCCGGATAACCATAGGTCACATTCTTGATCTCCACCAGTGCCATCTCTTCCAACTCCCGCAGAGAAACTTGAGGTCGACATCTCTCAAGGAAGGGCTTTCCGTTCCCGGATAACCATAAGTCACATTCTTGATCTCCACCAGTGCCATCTCTTCCAACTCCCGCAGAGAAACAGCATGATCGGGAAGGCGGCGGCGAGCAAGGCAAAGGAAAAAAGATCCAGCTCCCGCAGGGGATTGCCCAGAGCGGGGAAGAAGGGAAACCCGGCCTTGCCCTTCAGAGCCGCGGTGACCAAGGCGCAAAGGAGCATCGACGAAAACAGGATCACGGTGAGATCGCGCGGGCGGACGTGGCGTCCGTTAAGACGGCCGCGCCTGCCCGCCCCGAATCCCCTGGCGCTCATAGATTCGGCTATGGAGGCGGCGCGGTCCAGCGAGCCCTGGAAAAGCGAGAGCCACAGGGGCATATGGGCTCTGACGCGCGACCACCTACCTCCCCCCTTCAGAGGCTCGCCCCTGGCCAGTTGCACGTCGCGCATCTCCCTGGCCTCCAAGACCATGCTCGGGTAGAGGCGCACCGCAAGGGCCGCGGAGAGGGAGGAGCGGAAGGAGAGCCTGGAGAGCATGTCCAGCAGGTCGTCCGGGCTGAGGGTGACGGAGGCAAGAGCGAAGACGGCGATCACCGTAAATAGGCGCGCCCCTCCCGCTAGCCCGTAGAGGAGAGCCTCCAGAGTTATATTCGTTTCTCCCCAGACGGGAAGGTGGGGGCCGTAAACCAGGATATGTTCCCCCTGCCCGTTGACCAGCGGGTTTATCACCGCGACCATCAGGGCCACCAGGAAGGCGGCGCGCAGAAGGATCCTGCATTCCCCCCACGAGTCCGCCTGAAAGATGAGGGCTAGAACGCCCGCGCCCGTGATCGCCGTGCAAAGCGGGTTCTCCAGCACCAAGGCCGCGGCGGCCATGGACACGAAAGCGATCAGGGCAGCCAGAGGATGCAGGCCGTGTATCAGGGTGTCCTTGTAACGGTAAACCGGCAGCACGTCATCCTCCCTCATCTGGCGGGCACGTCCAGCGTGCCCTGGCCAGCCAGCACGACTATGGCCGGAGTGGGCGCGGCGTCGCGCCTTTCCGCCAGGACGGCCAGCGCTTCCCGCAAACCCTCCTCGTCCACGCCGGAAACCATGAGGGCGCAGGCGCCGTCCCCCAGACGCGGGCCGAGTCCCTCCACCAGCCCCGCCCCGCTCGAAAGACGCCGCGCCTCTCTTCCCTGGGCGTCGGTTATGACCAGTTCGCCGTCACGGAAGAAGGCGAAGAGGCCCAAGCGTTCGGGGTGCAGGTTGGCTTCCCGCACCATAGTATTTTTTTCCAATTCTTCGAAGGTCCCCACCAACGCGGCGTATTCGCCCGGCTGCGGCTCCCAGTTCTCCGTAAGCGCCTCCAGGCGGCAGGGTGCGGCCCCGGCGAGCTGGAGGGCGTGTGCTATCTCTCCCGCTTCGCTTTCCCTCCCCGGGGCGTATATGACGGTCGACGCCGCGGGCGGGCCGCCGTAGCCGTGTAAAAACGGTTCGGGAAAGCATGCGGCGAGAAAGGGGGTGAAGGTGGAGTATTCCCAGGAGTGGTAATCGAAAATCAGCCAGTCTCCTTCTTGTACCCGGTAGGCGTCGGCTCCCACGTCCGCCATCTGGCCGTTGACGTAAAAAAACCAGTCCACTTTCTCCTGCGCCCCGCCCTCGTACTTTGAGGCCAGACCGTCCACGGCTTGGATGAAACCCCCTCCATAGGCCGTTTCCACTTCCGCCACCTCCTGGAGGGCGCGCATGGCGCTGGGCTGTTTCTTCAGCTCCAGGCGCACGTCCCTGATGACCTCCCTTCCGAAATCTCTGCACACCGTGATCCTTAAGCTTGTCCGGCCGCCGGAATTCCAGGGCATGAAGGCGCAGCCGCGTACGAGGAAAAAGGCGACCAGGGCCGCCAGGGCGATCGCCGCCGCGCGCCACGCCCACGCGGCGGCCCTCCCGCTTTCACCGCCGTGGCGATACTTTATCACGCCTCATCTCTCCCTTTGGCTTTGCCTCCCGGCGGGTTGAAGCGGGGAGGCCGCAAGACCTCCCCGCTCCGCCGGCCGGGGCCGGCTCGGGTCGACTATCAGGCCAGATGGAGGAGCAACTGACCTGGAAGCGCCGGCCTTTATTTTCCGCAGGCCACCATCACACGCTGCTTCCGGGTATGGGCCTCCTTGCCGTGCGACCTCCGCCTGGGCGGGGCTTCAAGCCTCCACTCCGGGATCCTCTCTTAATAGATGTCCTTGAGCGTCGCGCCCATGGTGCAGTGGCCGCCGTCCCATTGGCGCCCTCCCAGCCCCATATAGTTGAAATACATGGCTCTCTCCACCACGACACCACGGTCGGAGGCGATGGAGTAGGCACGCTCAACGGCGTTTTCGCCGGCCAGGGAGACGGTTACGCGCTGTCCCGCCTTGACCTCGAGCTCCATTTCCTCACCCGCGCCGAAAAGGGGCCTTATCCTAACCAGTGCCTTCTCCTTTCCCGGATTGGAGATGCAGATATGCTCGTCGAAGTTGGGGTCGGTATAGCCTTCGGCGAGGCACCAGTAGTTGCCGGGAATGGCGGCGCCCGCCACGCATGAACCCCCGTCCCACTTGTTTTGGTAGCTGAAGTACATGGGTCGTTCGGCGAGAACGGGTTGAGAGGAAGATATTACCATACCCAGCTCTTTTCCCTTCCCCGCCTCGTCGTTGACGTTTAGGGTATGCCTGGTACTGGCCGGGAGGTCATAGGATTTGGTTCTGGCTTCTTCTCCCTGGTAGAGGTAGGTGATGTCCACCTTGGCGTCCTTGTCTCCGGGATTTGCCAGGCACAGCCACTCCTCGAAGCCGGGGCCGGTGTACCCTTCCGCGAAGTACCACTTCTGGGCGGCCTGGCTGGAACCCATAACGCAGTGCCCGCCGGTCCACCCGTAAGCCCCGGGGTCACGGTAGGAGAAGTACATGGGCCGCTCCGCGACGATAGGCCGGTCGCTGCGCAAAGCGACGGAAACGTCGCGGTCGCTTCCCGCCTCGTCGTTTACGCTGAGGGTCACGCGGCGCTTGCCGGGCAAACGGTATTCCTTCTCCAGAGGCTCCCCCTGGCTGTAGAGGTAAGTGATCTTCACCGTCGCTTCCTGGTCCTCGAAGTTGGCCAGGCACAGCCACTCCTCGAAGCCGGGGCCGGTGTACCCTTCCGCGAAGTACCAGTCCCCCAGGGGCTCATCCGCCCCCAGCACGCAGTGCCCGCCTTCCCAGGAGTGATTTTTCAGGCCATGGTACTCGAAATACATGGGACGCTCGGCGACGATGGGTTTGTCGGAGACCACCTTGATGGATACCTCCTTATCCGCGCCCACGGCGCCCTGTACGTCGATGGTCTTGCGAGTTCCCGCCTCCACGACGTAATCGACCGTCTGGGGCTGCGCCTCTCCGTTGAAAAGATAGGTGACGCTCACCCGCGCCGCGTCTTCCGGTTTGGAGGCCGGATTTGCCAGACACAGCCACTCCTCGAAGCCGGGGCCGGTGTACCCTTCCGCGAAGTACCAGTCGAATTGCGAGGGCATATACTCCTCGTAAGCGTAAAGCCGTCCGTCGGCGGTGGTGTAGACCAGGCCGCCCGAGACCACGGGATCGCCTCCACCCTTTTGCTGCACGTACCACAGCTCGCTTCCCGTGTAGGGATCCATCGCCGCCACCCCCTTGTTGTGCGCCCACATGGCGGTGTCGAAGCTTCCGGCGTATAGGTAACCCGTCACGGGCGAGAGAGCGCAGTTGCCGTTGTAGGCGCCCCAGTTGGGGTTGTCCCAAAGAAGCTCCCCGGAGTCCATGTCGAAGGCGTAGAAGTGGTTGCCCCCTACGGAATAGTCGTTTCCGCACACGTAAAGGGTGTTGCCGTTGGGGTCGACGAGCGGCGTTCCGGACGATCCCCATACCTGTTCTTTCCAAAGGGTGAACGCCGTATCTCCCTTGTCTTCCAGGCAGTAGAGATTGCTGATGTCCCCGCCGTAGGCGAAATCGCTGAAATAGAGCTTTCCTTGATCGATGGCCATTGACCCGGCGACGTCGTAGTCGGTCTTGAATTCCCATATCTTGGCAGGTATCGAGCCGGAAACGTCGAGGCAATAAATCTTACCGTTGACCGCGCTGCCGAATGACGTATGCTGCGGTAGGTAGAGCCTGTTGTCAGCGTCGTCCACTCCGGGGGCGCCGATGGCCGAGGTGTTGGCGTCCATGGCGTAGGTCCACAGAATGCCGCCGCATCTACAGTCTTTCCCCACACGACGGTCTTCCAGATGGTCCCGCACCAACATCTC
>ENA-ORXB01003109-ORXB01003109.1-sediment-metagenome-genome-assembly--contig:-NODE-3109-length-12336-cov-4.650379_pt1 | contig 12336 bp, 10 predicted proteins | sample MGYA00237863_ERZ511475 | MGnify/ENA primary metagenome ERZ511475 (study PRJEB26305, sample SAMN06343858) | sediment metagenome | isolation source: hot spring sediment | place: Canada: British Columbia...
GCCCCAGCTTTCCCGGGACTTCCGGCAGGTGATGGAAACCGCCGCCAAGCTTGCCCCCCAGTTCCAGGACCAGTTCGTCTCGGTGGAGCACCTTTTCATGGCGCTGACCTTGGTGCGGGGTTCCTCCGCCCAGGAAATCCTTTCCCGCTACGGCATCACCAAGGACACGCTGCTGGCTGCCCTGCAGGAGGTGCGGGGCTCCCACCGGGTCACCGATGACAACCCCGAGGCCAAGTACGAGGCCCTCAAGCAGTACTCCCGGGACCTCACGGAGCTCGCCCGGGCCGGCAAGCTGGACCCGGTCATTGGCCGGGACGAGGAAATCCGCCGGGTGATGCAGGTGCTCACCCGCCGCACCAAGAACAACCCGGTGCTTTTGGGTGAGCCGGGGGTAGGCAAAACCGCCATTGCCGAAGGCTTGGCCCAGCGCATCGCCACCGGCGATGTGCCCGAGGTGCTGAAGAACCGGCGCATCGTGGCCTTGGACATGGGGGCTTTAATTGCCGGCACCAAGTACCGGGGGGAGTTTGAGGACCGCTTGAAGGCGGTCATCAAGGAAGTGGTGGACTCCCAGGGGGAGGTCATCCTCTTCATTGACGAAATCCACACGCTGGTGGGGGCGGGCGCCGCGGAAGGGGCCATGGATGCGGCTAACCTGCTGAAGCCGGCGTTAGCGCGGGGTGAGCTGCGGTGCATTGGCGCCACCACCCTCTCTGAATACCGCAAGTACATCGAGAAAGACGCGGCCCTGGAGCGGCGTTTCCAGCCGGTGATGGTGTCCGAGCCCACGGTGGAGGAAACCATTGCCATCCTCCGCGGCTTGAAGGAACGCTACGAGGTGCACCACGGGGTGCGCATCACGATGGGGCGCTGGTGGCCGCGGCGCAGCTTTCCCACCGGTACATCACCGACCGCTACCTGCCGGACAAGGCCATTGACCTCATTGACGAGGCGGCCTCCCGCTTGCGCATTGAAATTGACTCCTTGCCCACGGAAATTGACCAAAAGGAGCGGGCGCTGGTTAAGCTGGAAATCGAAAAGCGAGCGCTGGCCAAGGAAAGCGATCCCCAGGCCCAGGAGCGGCGTGCCCAAGTGGAAAAGGCCATTGCCGAGCTTTCCGAGGAAATCGCCGGCATGAAGGCTTCCTGGCAGCGGGAAAAGCAGCTGATCGCCCGCATCCGCGAGCTCAAGGAGCGCCTGGAGACCCTCCGGGAAGCAGCGGAAAGGGCCGAGCGGGAAGGCGATTTGGAGCGTGCCGCGCAGCTGCGTTACGGGGAAATCCCGGCCACCCAAAAGGAGCTGGCCCAGGCCAGCGACGAGCTCAAGGCCCACCAGCAAACCCACGGCACCTTCCTGGCGGAGGAGGTCACCGAAGAAGCGGTGGCCCAGGTGGTGGCCCGCTGGACCGGCATTCCCGTGGCCAAGCTCCTGGAAAGCGAAAAAAGCAAGCTCCTGGCCATGGAAACCCGGCTGCGCCAGAGGGTGGTGGGGCAGGACGAGGCCATCCGCGCCGTTTCCGAAGCGGTGCGGCGGGCGCGGGCGGGGCTCAAGGATCCCAACCGGCCGGTGGGTTCCTTCCTGTTCCTGGGTCCCACCGGAGTTGGCAAAACCGAGCTGGCCCGGGCTTTAGCCGAGTTCCTGTTCGACGACGAGCGGGCCATGGTGCGCCTGGACATGTCCGAGTACATGGAAAAGCACTCGGTGGCCCGCATGATTGGGGCCCCTCCCGGCTACGTGGGCCACGAAGAAGGGGGCCAGCTCACCGAAGCGGTGCGGCGGAGGCCTTACAGCGTGGTGCTATTGGACGAGGTGGAAAAGGCGCACCCCGATGTCTTCAACGTGCTCCTGCAGATCCTCGATGATGGCCGGCTCACCGACGGCAAGGGCCGCACCGTGGACTTCCGCAACACCGTGATCATCATGACCTCCAACATTGCCTCGCACATCATCGGCAGCTTTAGCGAAGCAGACCGCGAGCGCATGATGGCGGCGGTGGAAGCCGAGCTCAAGCGCACCTTCCGCCCGGAGTTTTTAAACCGCATTGACGAGGTTCTGGTGTTCCACAAGCTCTCCATGGAGCACCTGCGGCAAATCGTGCGCATTCAGCTCTCGCGCCTCAACCAGCTGCTGGCCGATCGCCGCATTCACATTGAAGCCGACGATGCTGCCCTGGAGTTCTTAGCCCGCGAAGGCTACGACCCGGAGTTTGGCGCGCGGCCCTTGAAGCGCACCATCCAGCGGCTGGTGCAGGACCCCCTGGCCCGCATGATCCTGGCCGGCGAAGTGCAAGACGGCGACACCGTGGCGCTCACGGTGGAAGACGGGCAGCTGGTGCTCCGAAGCGAGGCGGTGCCGGTGGGTGTCGTCTAACCTCTCGTTAAGGTTGCAACCCCGAGGCGCTTTCCCTCTGGGCTTTTCCGCAGCCGCCCGGCGCAAATTAATGAGGCCCTCACACCCAGCTTTACCAACTGGGATGGGTGTACCTTGCATTTTTCCGACCGCTTAGTCGTTGACAAACGTGGTTGTCCGCCATACATTTAGACTCAGACGCAAGAGCGATAGCTCGAGGAAGGGGAGAGAATCTTGGTGTGGTTTTTCGCCTCGTTTCCCCGTTACCGGCGGCAGGACTCCTGCTGCCTTGTCCGCGGTTGGCGAGCTAACTCCGCCGCACGCCCACGCCGAAGGGGCACCATTGCGGTGACCTGGGCTCAGACGCACGGAAATGACTCTACGGGCCCGAGGCGCGTTGACCCAAGGGCTAGAAGAAAGGGGGATGTACGCTTGCAAAGGCTCCATCAGGAGCTGGGATGAGTCGGTTGGCGTCGGGATCGGAAATACCCAGGGAACGGGGTTGCGACGCCTTCCCCACAACTGTCGCCCCGAGATTAAGGAGATGACCGATGAAAACACATACTGTGAAGCTGTGGGCTTTTCTCGCCGTAGCCGCTTTAACGCTGGGGATCTCGCGTCACGCCCTTGGGCAAGCAAACCTAGCAGCCGCGGCGCCTTCTCTTTACGAGCGGCTCGGCGGTTTGATGCCTATTTCCGTGGTTGTCAGCGACTTCATTGACGCGCTGGTACCCGATGCCGTTCTTAATGCCAATCCGGCCATTGATGCCGCAAGGCACCGGGTGCCGGCGCCGTACCTCAAGTACCAGGTGACGGCGCTGGTCTGTCAGGCGACGGGCGGACCGTGCCATTACCAAGGGCGCACCATGAAGGACTCCCACACGCATCTCCACATTACCGAGCGGGAGTGGCAACGGATGATTACGATCTTCAAAGAGGTCCTGGCCAAACACCAGGTGCCAGCTAAGGAAACCCAGGAGCTTTTGGACATCGTCGCAAGCACCAAAGCTGATATTGTGATGACCAAGGGCGGTCGTTGAAGGTAAGGTAGCAGGGTGATGCTTGCGTGGCGGCGCCATTTGCGCCACCACGCCAGTGACGGGTGGTTCATGGGCCATCGGCATTCAAGCAGGGCCGCCTGGAGCTTTTGCTGAGGATCGCTAGGGAGCAGTGCTCCACCAGTTTCTCGGTACGCCTGCGACCTTGGGCTGCCATTTGGTAGGGGCCTGGCCAGCACCGGCAAAAAGGCCGTGCCCCAAGCGACCTGGTGAACCCGGGTGGTCTTCCTGCAAGCGTGCCTTGGACGACTTCTTCCACAAGAGATTGACGTTTCTGCGCGTTGGAAAGTGAGTTGGCCCTAAAAACTCTGCCACGGGTCCCGGGCGAGGACCAGGTAAAAAAAGCAGGTGCCCAAAAGGGCGTGGGCGGTGCCGAGAAGCGGCAGGTGGGAAACCCGGGGGTAAACCCAAACCCAAAAAAGCGCTGCCGGGACCGTAGCGGCCACCACCGGCCAATCGGGGGCGTGGGCGGCGGCAAAGCCCAGGGCCGCCACCAGGTGAGCCCAGCCGGCCGGCAAAAGCGTCCGCAGGTGCCGGGCCAGGACCGCGTTGAGCAGGAACTGCTGGACGGTACCCCAAACGGGATAAAGCGCCAGGATCAACCAAAAGCTTGCCGGCGGTGGCCAGGTTCCCCGCAGCACCCCCACCACAACCGAAAGCAAAACGCCAACGCCGGTGAACACCGCCAAGCTCCTAAGCCCCTGGGTCTCGGGTTGGGAAGGCCAGAGGAGCTGCCGCCATAGGCCGGGCTCCCGGCGGGTGCGCCAGGCAAGGTAGCTCCCCCAGAGCACAACCCCGGCGGCCACCACCAGCGCCTTACCGGAACCTAAAACCTCGCTCACCACGTTGGCGCAGGCCAGACTGGCCAGTAACGCCAGCTCAAAAGCGGCCTGTCGCGAAAGCTTGCCCATGGCGGCATTGTAGTGGAGCGTACAATGACTTTGTGACCCCGGTTTCGGTGCCGCTGTGGTTGTTCGTGCTTTTGCTGTTTTTGGCAAGCCTGGCGGTGCTGGAACGCCTCATCCTCCCCGGTGTTCGGGTGGTGCTGCGCAAGCGCTTTCGGGCGGTGGTGGAGAGGATCAACGAAAAGCTTGCCCTGAAGCTGAAACCCTTCAAGCTGGCCAAGAAAAAAGCCTTAGAGCAGCTTTTGGTGCACGATCCCGAGGTGCTGCGGCTGGCCGAAAAATACCGGAAGGAAAGAAATCTGAGCTGGCGGGAAGTGGAAGACCTGCTGGCCGTGTACGCCCGGGAAATCGTGCCAACGTTTAGCGTTTACCTGTACTACCGCCTGGGGCACGCTGTCACCAAGAGGTTGGTGCGCGGCTTGTACAAGGTGCGGGTGGGGTTTTTGGATCGCCAAGCTTTAGCTCGCATTGACCCCGAGGACAGCGTGGTGTTCCTCATGAACCACCGCTCCAACTTGGACTACCTTTTGGTGGCGTACCTGGTTTCCCGCCACGCTGCGGTTTCCTATGCGGTGGGGGAGTGGGCAAAGGTGTGGCCCTTGGATACCCTCATCCGCCGGCTTGGGGGCTACTTCGTGCGCCGGGACACCTCCGATCCGCTTTACCGCAAGGTTCTGGAGCGGTTCGTGCAGCTGGCCACCGATGCCGGTCTCACCCAGGGCGTGTTTCCCGAGGGCAAGCTCACCCGGGACGGCACGCTGCAGCCCCCAAAGCTGGGGCTGCTTTCCTACCTCCTCAAGGGCTTTAACCCGCAGGGGGAAAGGGATCTGGTTTTTGTGCCGGTGGGGATCAACTACGACCGGGTCTTGGAGGACCGCACCCATGCCCTGGGCTTGCCGGTTTCAGTGGCCGGAGCTCGGCAAATGGCGGCCTGGGGGCTGCGGTGGCTGTGGAACGGCGTGCGGGGTAAGGGCCATCGTTTGGGCTACGCCGCTGTAAACTTCGGCAGGCCCATATCCACCCGCGAGCTTCTTTCAGGAGTGGGGGACGTTCGCTCGCTCTCGCAAGAGGCCTTTCGGGAGCTGGTGAGCCGGGTGGGGGAAAGGCTCTGGCAGGCGGTGGCGGCCACGGTTCCCGCAACGCCTATCCCGGTCTTTTGTTGCGCTTTGCTGGGTGAGCCTTCCCAGCAAGGGGTTTCGGTTTCCACCTTGTACCAAACTCTGGATGCTCAGGTGCACCGCTTTCGGGAACTGGGGGTGCTGGTGCCGGAGCTGGAAACCGGCGAGCTGTTTCACTTTGCCCGCAGGGTGGTGCTGGCCCGGGGCTGGGTTCGGGAAGAGGGAGGGCAGCTCATCCCGGTGCCGGAAGCCCTCCCGCTTTTGCGCTTTTACGCCAACTCGCTAGCCCACCACGGTTAGCTGGTTGCCGGTGGCAGGGTGGGCAAAAAGCGTGGGGGCTTGCGTACCCTGGTGGCCTGCTCGAAAGCGTAAGCGAAACCCAGGAGCTTCCCCTCCTGCCAGGGCTTGCCGATAAAAGAAAGGCCCACCGGCAAACCGTGGATGAAGGCCATGGGCACGGTCACGCTGGGGTAACCGGAAACCGCCGCCGGCGTGGAGCTTCCCCCCAGGTAGTGGTCGCCGTTGACCAGGTCGGTGACCCACGCCGGAGCGCCGGTGGGGGCCAGTAAAGCCTCCAGGTGGAACTTGGCAAACACCGCATCCAAGCCGCGGCGGCGGGCCAGCTTGAGGCAGGTGGCTTTGACCTTGCGGTAGGCCTTTTCGGAAAGCGGGCCCTTTTTGGCTGCCATTTCGAAGATCTCCTGCCCAAAGTAGGGCATCTCCTGCTCCCGGTGCTCTTCGTTGAAGGCGATGAGCGCCTGCAGATCCCGGTACGGGCAGGTAGGCGCCCATTTTTGCAGGTAAGCCGCCAGCTGCCATTTGAACTCGTAAAGCAGCACCTCGAACTCCGCCTCATCGTACTCGCCTAAATGGGGGATGTCCGCGGGATCCACCAGCACCGCCCCGGCGTCCTTGAGGACCGAAAGGGCCAGGGGCGGCAGGATGACCTTGCGCCGGCCCGCCGCAGACTTGGGCTCCCCCTCGACCCACCGGCCCCGGACCCGGTAGAGGCCCCGGCGGACGTGGACGGCCCCGGCCTCAAAGTCCACGTCCTCCCACTTCAGCCCCAGCAGCTCCCCGAGCCGCATCCCCGTGGAGAGCGCCAGCACAAACAGCGGGTAGTAGTCGTAGTCCCGTGCCGCCTCCAGGAACCGGCGGGCCTCCTCGGGCGAGAGGAAGTGAACCGCCTCCGGGCGCCGGTCGGGCCTGGGGGCCTTCACCCGGTCGGCCGGGCTTGCCACCAGCAGGCCCCAGTCCACGGCCTGGGCAAGGGCCTTATGCAGGATGGCGTGGATGAGCTGGACGGTCCGGCGGGAAAGGCCCTCGTCCAGCTTGCGGGTGTAGAGGGCCTGGATGTCGGCGGGCTTAAGGGCCTGCAGCCTGATGGAACCGAGGATGGGGACGATGTGGTTGCGGACGTACTGCTCGTACTGCCGGTAGGTCGGGGGTCGGACCGAGGGCCGGGCGCCGTTTTCAAGCCAGAAGGCCAGGTATTCGGCCACGGTCAGCTTTGACGGCTCGGGCAGAAGCCCCCGGGCGGCCTGGACCCGGACTTCAGCCAGCCAGGTCAGGGCCTCCTTCCGGGTCTCGAAGTAGGCTCGGTGCCGGACCCCGTCAACCATCACCTCGGCCCGCCACCTGCCGCCGACCTGGTAAACCGTGCCTTCGCCGTGACCGCGCTTTTTAGCCATCAGCTTTCACCTCCACTCAACCCACTGGCCCTCGAGCTCATATTCATCCCTCACCACAAGCCGAACCTTACCCTCGTCTACTTTCAACCCAATCCACCAGCCTTCAAACTCATACCCAAACTCGCCCGTAACTTTGTCGTGAAAGATGGACTCTTTGACTGCCGCTTCGATTCGAAAGGCGGGCGGCAAGTCCTGGTGGTGATAAAACCAGCGTTCGAGCCGGCCTAAAGCTTTGAGGCAATTTTCTAAATCGGGAAACCGGCCGAAAACCTTACCGTCAATCGTTATCAGATACCCGGCTTTTGCGGCTGCTATCTCAAACATCTCGCAACCTCCCGAAACGGGGAGCCGGGCTCATCAACCCGGCCCCCCGGTTCCCGTCATCCGAACAGGGCCGCCGCCAGGTCCGCCTCCCGCCAGTAGCGGGCGTCGGTCTCGGCCTGGGCCGCATCCGCCGCATCCCGGCAGGCCTGGCAGGCCGTGTAGAGGCCTTCAATCCGGCCGCCGCAGAACGGGCAGCGGACCTCGCCGAGCCAGTAGAGCACCGCACAGATATGCTTGCAGGCCAGGCGGTCGCCCCGCTTGGCGAAGTCGGGGCATTCGCAGGTCCAGCGGCGGCCGTCGTGCTCGACGATGTACATGGCGCCCGAGTCGCCGATGACCCCGAAGAGGGTCCGGCCGACCCGGAGGCCGTCGCCCCGCTGCCGGTAGGGGAACCGAATCCGGCCCCGCAGGTAGAGGTCGATGCCCCGGGAAAGCCGCTCCTCCTGAAGGACCGCCAGCCGATTGCCGCTAACCTTGTTAACCAACCGTGCCATTGTTCAACCTCCTGCCTCAAGTTTCGCTTTATTATAGCGTTATAGCACAGCCGTTGTCAAGGGGTCCGGCCGAGTTTTCCACAACTTTTTAGCGTTAGGGCTTGACGAACAGGGTGGGGGGTTGTTATGATGGGTACGGGATGGTCAGTCTCTCGGAAGCCGCAAGGGCTCTGGCAAAGAGCCGCCGCCCCCGCAGGCTTGTCTGCCCCGTTTGTGGGGTTGAGTTTGAGGGGGTTGGCCGGCGGAAATACTGCTCGCCCCGCTGTAAGTTCCGGGCCCAGTGGCGCCGCTATTTCGCCCGGCATGCCGAGGAGCGCCGGGCCCGGCAGCGGGAACGGTACCGGCAAAAGAAAGCCGCATCGGGGGCCGGGGACTCACAGGCCTGACCCGCCGCCTGACGGGGTCAAGCCTCCTGCCTCAAGTTTCACCCCGGCCCCCGTCCACGCTCACGGGCCGGGGCAGCTTGTGAATGAGTGAGGCCCGCCAGTATTGTGCGCCAACCAGCCCCGGCCCCCGGCCGTCAACCTATAAGAGCGTCAACGCCTGGGTTTTGCGTGCCGCTTTACACAACAAACACATCCTCTCACCGCTATCCGTTACAAAATCCGCCCCGCAACTTACACACTTTTTGAACTCCATACCTCGGCCGAAAGCCCGCTCCAGATAACCGTCGCTTTCGGAGCTTAAAATCCACCGCAAAAGTGACCTGGCTATCGGCCGCAGGTTCGGGTTGCGTTTTATGAGCATATGTGCCCGCCGCATTATCTCGTGAAAATCTTTTCGGGGCGGAAGTTGCCGGATGCTGAAGCCCATCGCCTCGATAAACGGCCAGTAGTGCTGGGGGACGGGGCGGTGCAGGGCGTAGCACCAGGCCAGCTCAGCCGCCTCCCGCTCGGCATCGTCATCCGGCTCCGGAGACCGGTGGCCTTCGAGGATGGCCAGTTCGGGTTGAGGCAGCTTCAGGAGAGCCGGGATTTCGTCGGTGAGCCGCTCAAGCAGGTGCTGCCGCTCCGCCGGGGTCATGGTCTTCACCGCTACCTCCCAGGCCGCCTCCCCGGCCGGTATCCGACCGATGGGTCCCAGGAGCCCGGTGATTTCGGGGTAGTCAAGCTTTGCTGCCAGGGCAAGGATACAGCCAGCCTCAGCTGGGGGCGGTGTGGGGTTGAGGAGGGCCATCACCTCAGCCTTGCGCTCCAGCAGAGTCCGGGCCAGGGCCTCGTACTGCCTGGGGCAGCGGACCTTCAGTTTGCCGCCCTCAGCCCAAACCCCGATGCCCAGGCGTCGGGCCTCAGCCAGCAGGTCAGCTACGCTCTTCATCCGGCTCACCCCTCCAGCTCCAGGATGTCCTCCGACTCGAGTTCTGGCCAGAACAAAGCCGCAAACCCCTGTCCGCGGACGTCCGCGCTGTCCGCACCCGGGCGCTTACCCGCGGACGGTGCGGACGGTGCGGACGGTGCGGACGGCCTTTCACGTTTTTGTTCTTGTTGGATGAGGATTAGCCGCTGGCGCTGTCTGCCGGCTCGGGTGAACTCGATATGGACCCCGGCAGCCCGCCGCAGTTCTGGCGCCAGCCGCCGCAGACGCACGGCCAGCGCTGCCGGTGTTCTCGGCCACGAGCGGTCGGCGCTGGATTCGAGCCTGGCCAACAGCTCCGCTGCCGTGCCCCTCCACCCGCCCTGGGCAGCCAGGTCTACGACGGCGGTAGCCAGCGGGTCATCGAAGACGGCGGCGGCCAGCTCATCTCGCTGCTCCCCGTAGGCCGACAGAAATGCCCCACGGGGCCAGGGCAGCGCCCCTGCCTCCTCAGCCGCCACCACCCACCTCGCAAAATCCGCCATCCGCGGCAGGCCGTCGAGGGGAGCCCGGTCCCAGTACCGCAGGGTGGCCGAGACTGCCTCTAGCAGTGCGCCGAGGATGCGGGGGCGGACTGCTTCGAACCGCCGACCCAGCGTGGCCTCGTCCACGGGACTTTCCAATCGCCAAAGCTCGACCCGCAGCGCCCGGTCCCGGAAATCGGGTTCACCGAGACTGTCAGCAATGGTGGTGATAACGGCCGGCCGCCGGACTCGGAGAAGGACCTCGTCCCGGTCCGTGTAGAGTCGGCGGGCAGCAAAAGCTCCGCCCGTGGCCAGGACGCACAGGCCGTCACTCAGCCAACCGGTCAGGGTCGACACGTTGTCAAAAGCTACGACCCAGCTGTTGGCGGCGGCGATAAAAAGCTCATGCTCGGCTCGGGGTGGACGGCGCAGACCGGCCTCACACGGGTCCACCACAGCCCGCAGCAGCCGGGCCAGGGTTGATTTGCCGGTACCCTGCTCCCCCGTAAGCAGCAGGACGGGATATGGCCCCTCCGGGTGAAGAGCCCCCAGGAGCCAGGCGACCACCAATCGGAATTCGGCCTCGCCAGCGTTGACGAAGGGCCGAAGTTCAGCAAGGCTGCCGTCCCGAACCGGTTCGGGCAGGGGTAGAAGGCCTGGAGGCCTCCAGAAGTAAACGGGCGACTCACTCAGCAACCGCCAGCCGCCCGGAGTTACTTCCACGACCCGCCAGCGCGCGTCTCCCAGATCCAGGTAGATGTGGCCGCCGATACCGGCGACCCGCACATAAACCGGGCGGCAGGGCCCGCCAAAAACCGCCCGGGCCTCGAGCACCTCAAGGGCGTCCTGAACCGCCTGGCTGCCGGGCGGACGACCGGCCTGGCGGTAAAACTGCTCGGCCAGCCAGGACCTGAAAGCCCGGCTGCGCAGCGGGAAAACCTCACGGTGGTTCCCGACCGGAACAGCCGCCCAGGCGTCCCCAGCCGGGTCGTGGAAAAGTTCGACTGCGGCCGCCTCGGCCAGCTCGACCAGAACGGTTGCAGCGCTCCGCCGCCCCGACTGGTCCTCACCAGCCCTATCTGCCTCAACCGGCCCGGTCGACAGCCCAAGCCAGTTCCAGAGGGCCCGAGCAGCCGCATCGCTCAAACCCAAAATTTCCTTGAGTTTCGGGAACCCGGTAATCGCCCGGTCCACGGCCCGCTCATATGTGTCCTGGACCGCTTCGAGTCTGTTTGCTAGTTCGGGGTCTCCAGTGGCAGCACAGACGGCCCGGACAAAGCTGGAAACCTCCTCTTCAGACCACCCCGCCCTGTAAAGCGCCCCGGCCAGGGCCAGAGCTGCGTTGTGCCTGCGCCGCTCCCACCACCTGCGGGCCAGGAGGGCGGCAGCCGCCACACGCTGAACCGCCCGGAGCAGGTCAGCGGCCTCGACCCGTGCGGGCTCACCGAACTCGTACCATACGTAATGTTCGCCCGACGGATGTTTGGACGGCGGCACAACAGTTTGGAGGGCCCCAAAACTCCCATCACCCCGCTCCGCCCCATCGGCCCGCAGTTCGACCAGACAACTACCACCGTCGGGGTCGATGAACCGCACGGCGCGGGCACCAGGGGCTACGTAAAAACGATGGCTCCGGGGCGTCGACGGCCGGCCGCTCACAAGCCCGGTCGGCGGAAGCAGATAGTCGGCGGCCCGAATAGCCTCGGGGCAGTCAAGGTCCACATCAACCAGGCCGCCGGACCGGCTGCCCAGGACGATACCGATGTTGTCGCCCGGCTCGAAATCCTCAGGCCAGTAGACCCGGTCCGGCCAGTCGGGGTCGCGGGGCCCCTTCGAACCCGCCGGCACCCGGACCACCCTCCAGCCTCTGGCCAAGTATGCGGCAGCTGCTTGCGTGGTAGTTGTAAAATGCTGGTGGCCGAAGCTCACGGAAAACCTCCTCGACCTCGCTTTTTTCGGCTCCCCGCCGGCCCGCCCGCCGGCGGAATCTTTTACTGGGCGTCCTGGATCGTCTCCCGACCCGGGCGGTAGACTCGCCGGATGAAAGCTTCAACGTCCGGCTGCGGGAAACGGACAGTATCACCGACGCGCAGGTGCCCGATTTCTCCGCGCTTGGCCAATTTGTAAACGACGCCGACGTCCACGCCGAGGAGTTGGGCCACCTCTTTCGCCGTAAGCGCTTTCTCAAACATCCTCGACACCTCCAACATCGCTGTTTTCATTAACGGCTTTAACATCCCTGGGCGGTAATGTGCCCAGTATTCATTCACATTGCCCGAGGCGCGGGCTGGGGGCGCAGGGGAAGATAATGCTCGGGCCGCTATGGGGCAATCATGGGGGAATCGTGGGGGAAAACTACGTCAACACCATCCGCTACAGCCGTCAGGTAAGCCAATATCTTGGGGCTACGTCCGCTACAGACACAATATCTAGTGGGTAAACGGTTCCGCTTCAGACTGAAAATCCGCGTGTCGGCGGTTCGACTCCGCCCCCCGGCACAAAATATCGGGCCTTGAGGCCCAGAAACCTACAAGATATAGTAGCCGGACAAGCCATTCGGGCTTGTCCGGCTGTTGTTTT